>Ga0114932_10000165_pt1 | contig 76544 bp, 56 predicted proteins | sample 2SBtaG_2_FD_87286 | JGI IMG/M metagenome (GOLD analysis project Ga0114932, IMG submission 87286) | Deep subsurface microbial communities from Kolumbo volcano to uncover new lineages of life (NeLLi) - 2SBTROV12_ACTIVE470 metaG | ecosystem: Environmental > Aquatic > Marine > Volcanic ...
CATCACCAGGTAGGTTGGGCGGGCCGTCGGTGTCGAAGCCGGCGGTAGGTCCGCGCGGCGGGGCGGTTCGCCTTGCTGCATGGTGGTGGTGCTGTTCGTGCGCGGCGTTTGAGCCTCGCCGACGGTGCCGGGGGAGGAACCAGCGACGGGTCTCTCGGGGTCACGAATCCCTGTGGAGGATCCCGGAGGGATGGGGCGTTGCGTCCGGCAGGTAAGAGCGCTTCCCCCGCGCAGAGATAGGCCTGGGATTTCCGCGCCGTCCTCACAGCGCGCGGGCCGCAAGGTGCGGGAAGCGCCGCGCGAGGCGATGGTCGACGTAGCTGCGGATCGACCGCGCGAACATCCTCAGCACCTTGTGCCCGGACCGGTCACCAAGCGCCGCGACCTCGCGATCCGCCTCGTCCAGCGTCACAACAGCGCGCGCGTGCTCGTCTTTCAGCCAGCGCTTGACCGGCTCGGTCTCCAACAGCGCGGTCGAAATCACCGCCTCCGCACCGTCACCCAAGCCGCTTTCGTTCCCGCCCCCGCAGGCCTCCAGCACCACATTACGCGGGATGTTGCACAGCCCATGGCCGAGGTCGTCATCCAGGTCGCGCACCGTCGAGCACCATCCGAAGCCGTCGATCAGCGCGGGCACGTCCTTGGACCGCGCGTCCATGCCGCCTCCGATCAGCATCAGGTCCACGCTGTGGCGGAACGTCTTGCGGTGTTGCGCGAGGAGCTCGTCGGCGGTCAACAGCCGGCGCTCGAGAACCCGTCGCCGGTCTTTTTGCATGACCTCGATCAGCTCGATGGCCATCTCGATCGCGGCCTTGCCGCCAGCTTCCTTCATATCCTCGCAAAAGGCCGCGGCGAGCTGGGACATGTCCGAGTCGTCGAAGTGGCCGGTCCGGATTTGAGCGAGCCACTCATCGACCAGCTCAAGGGGTTCGCTGACGGCTGTCCGGTCCCCGTCCAATACATCGTCGACCGCTTGGAGGAAACAGAATCCGGTGCGTAGGACGCGCCGTGATCGCCACCGCGGGAGGCACTGCCAAGCAAGGGCGGCCGCGATGAATCCATAGCGCCTGTGTCGACGCGCGAATGCGACGCTGTTGTGCAGACAGAGCAGGTCGACGCGGAGCATGTGCAGCACGCGCGGCTGCCGAGCCCAAGCGCCGATCCAGCGGAAAGAAACCACTGCAAGCGCGGCGCCGGCGATGACGTCGAGGAGGTGGTGTTCGTGGATCAGCATGGTGCTCGCGCCGATCGCTGCGGCCCACGCCAATAACGGCAACCGAACTACCGAGCCGCGTCCTTCGCTGTACGCCAAGGCGGCCGTGACGGCGTAGCCGACGTGCAAAGACGGCAGGAAGTTGCGCTCCATGTTCAGGAAATCGGCCAGCGAGAACGCGGCCGCGTGTGTTCCTTCAACAACACGCACCGCAAAGCTCGTTTCCACCGGCAGCAGGACGAATACGACCACCGCAGCTGCAGTCTGAGCGCAGAGGCTCGCGAACATCGGCCACATGCGGTCCGCCGTTCGCAAGACGAAAGGAGCGAGGCCCACCAGCAAGTTCATCGTGAGGTAGACCATCGACGCTGCCGGGACGAACGGAATCGACGCCTCGAAAGGAAAATCGACGTGAATCCGCCACGGCACAAAGCCCGAGACGAAACTCGCGCCGCCGTACAGCGCCAGGAAAAAGATCATGAAAGCAACGGTGAAGCCGTAGACGTTCAGGGCGTCATCGCCGCGCGGCAAAGCGAGGAGGGGCTCCGGAGATCGTTTGCTCATGCCGGCGCATCCGGCGTCGTCGCTCCTGTTGGGGCATCTGCAATGCCCCGCGCCTCCGCTGGCAAAGGACGTGGTCCCGCCCACATCGACCGCCACACGCCAAAAAACGTTGGCCGCTCCGCCTTTTGGTCCACGAGATCCGGCAAGTGGATCCACGGTGCCCGCGGGTTGCGATGATGGGCGCGGTGGTCGTGGTAGTTGAGGAAGAACGCGCGGCTGATCGGGTTGACGTCCAGGTCCCAAGCACCGTCGGTGCGATGGAGCGGTGAAAAGGCGTGGTCGGCGTATTGCAGCGACGACCAATGCAAGCCGAACGCGCCATAGCACGCGGCCCAGCCGGCGACAGTCAGGTCGAATCCAAGGAACAACGCGGCGTGCAGCCCGATGGCTCCGAGGACCTCAAGACGCGTCGTCACCGGGTCGAGGTCGTCGAAAACGGCGAGGTATTCGCGGGAAGCGGTTTGCGTCGCGACCCGCGAATCCGTGCGGCGCCAGGTTGAGGCGCCCATTGTCTTGTTGCGGACGCCGGCTGGAGTCACGAAATAGATCGCCACCCCCGCCACGGAAATCACCCAGTACAGGCCGGTCAGGATTGAGTACCACTGGGCGTACCTCAGCCACGCGACGTCGCCCGGGCTGATGTAGTCGAAGCGCTCGGTTTCGCCGCGGTTGTTGCGGTGATGAACAAGGTGCATGCCGCGCTGCAACCCGAACGAAGTCGGAAAGAACGATGCAGCCCATCGGCCGGCCCAGCGATTGATTGCCGGATCCGGATGAAAGACCCCGTGCACGGCTTCGTGTAGCAACGAAAACAGGGTGTTGGCGGTGAAGGAGAAAGCGACCGCGGCGACCGTGACCACAGCCGGCCGAACGTCGTGGGATGCGAGCCACAGCAAGCCGATACAAGCAGCTGTTGCGGCCGCGAGGATGCCCACGTTGAGCAGCGCTGGGATCGGGAACGCCCTCGGGCGAGCGGCACTCATGGAGCGACGGCGGGAAGTGAAGCGAGGAAAGTCGCGATCTCGCGTACGCCGGGGTCCTCGACGTCGGTGCGCATCGCCATGTCCCGGACCACGTCGAAGTCGCGCTCGAGAAACGCGGTGAACAGCCAGCGTGTGATCGCCAGTCGCAGCCCCGTCAGCGGCCCCGGTCGCACCCCGAACGCGCCGAATGCCCGGACTTTATCGCGGACAGGCAAGACGGCGACGACGGCGGCGGTCTGCGTGCGGCCGAGATCCGTTTCGACGGTGGACACGGTTCCATAACAGCGTTGGCGAACCCGAATGCGATCGCCGGAGATCCATTTCATCGCTCGATCGCTCGCGCCTGTGCCCGTTACCCGGGAGGTGTAGCGGATCTCCATGCGCGTTGCGGATCGTTGGATCGCCGGCGGGTCAACCAGCTCGCGATGGTGAACCGCCGCGAGGTGCGGCATGTCGAATCCGTTGATGATCATGTTGCGCCAATCGGCGTCGACGGTGACCGGAGCACACGTTGTCCAGGCGAACTGCTCGTGGCCGTCGGGGCAGGGCGGATTGTCCGGTTCCTCGTCGCCCACGTTCACGAATACGAGCCCAAATCGTTCCGCAACTGCCCACACCTGGGCCGGCGGACAGCCAGCCTTCAGCGCGGTGCCCCCACGCTCGAACCGGTAGTGGTGCAACGCACATCGCAGCTGCTCGCCGACCACGTCGCCGTGACGCAAGTGCGCCCCCATGTGCGGACAGTGGGCATCAAACGCTGCAAGACGGCCGCTCGCGGTCCGAAAGACGACGAACGGGCGCCCGCCAAGCTCACCTGGCACCACAGAACCGGGCGCGACATCAGCCGACCGCGCGACCACATGCCAACCACGGGGACAAACAGGAATCAACTCGAACGGCGGTGGGACAACAGCGCTGATCACAACCAACTCAAGAGGGGCGGGAGGACGAACCGCGACAGCATGCCATGGCGCCATTCGCACGACCATTGCCACAATGCCCTTGCTGCGTCGGGGGCGGCATGGGAAAACATGACCGACCCACCCACCACAGAAGGACTCTCCATGCCGACCCATCCGGCGCCCAGGCGTGCCCGCGCCACGCTACCGATCGTCGCTATCACCGCACTGATCACGAGTCTCACCGGGCCTCATTTCACGGCCAGCGCGAACGCCCAACAACCTTCCGCCCTCGCCGCCGACGCCACCGCGACCGGTTCAGCGAGCGCCGCCTCCAGCGACGGCGTCAAACTGACCGACAAGCAGCTGCACCAGGGCCTCCGTGACCTCATGGCCGTCATGCAGAAGGCGCTCAACGAAAGCGACATCGACACAATTATCGCGAACGCCTCCGAAAACGTCGTCTTCACCACCATGAACGGCGACATCGTGCATGGGAGAAAGGGGGTTCGCGCCTACTTCGACAAGATGATGAAGGGCCCCGACAAGATCGTGTCGAAGGTGACGAGCCAGTTCGTCGCCGAGGACCTGTCCGTCCTTTACGGCGGCGACATGGCGGTCGCGTACGGCCATACCGATGATCAGTACGAGTTGACCGACGGCGACACCTTCGACATCCGCGCTCGATGGTCGGCGACGCTTGTGCTCGACAAGGGCAAATGGTCCGTCGCCAACTTCCACTACTCGACGAACATGTTCTCCAACCCGATCCTCGAGGCCCAGCGCAAGATGATGATGCTGATCGCCGCGATCCTGGCCGTCGTCCTCGCCGCCGTCGGGTTCTTCATCGGTCGCAAGAGCGGTTCGAAATAGCGGAAGGGGCTGCTATCGCACCAATCGCGGGGGTCCAGGCCCCACCGATTGAAACTGATGTTGAAAATCATTTTCAACGGGCATAGATTCCGTTTGCCGCGCCGGGGAAGTCCCCGCACGTGGGAGACGTAATGGCCCTCTCAGGTACCTGGAACATCCCGCTGGTCGCATCGTGTGCCTTACACGCGGTGGCGTTTGGTGCGTTCCAGGGGCAGGGTGACGCCGGCTCGGCCGCCGACGACATGGTTCGCGTGAAGGTGCGATCGGTGTCGATGAACATCCCGCGGCAGACACCTGAGCCGCCCAAGCCGGTCGTCCCACCACCGCCGCCTCCGAAGCTCGAAACGCCCAAGCCACTGCCCAAGCCCGTCGCCAAGGCCAAGCCCAAGAAGCGCCGTAAGCACCAGCGTCGCGTTGTTCGCAGTCAGCAGCCGGCCGCACCAGCCCAGCCCGCGGCTCCGAGTTCTGCAGTGCCTCCCACGGTCGCGACGAACGGTGGTGGAACGGTCGCCGTGGTTGTTGACGACGCCATGCCCGCCGACGAGAAGCCCGCCAAAGCTGACGCCGTTGTCCAGCCGCAACCGTTCGATCTCGGACACTACGGAGACAGCCTGCACAGCGCGCTTGTCGCCCACCGCCGCTACCCGGAGGAGGCGCGGGATGAAGAGCTCGAGGGCGAGACGACCGTGCTCATCAAGGTTGATCGCGCCGGAAAGCTCGTGTGCCCGGCTCGCGTCGCGCGCAGCAGCGGTCACCGATGTCTGGACGATGAAGCGCTGCGCATGGTGGCAGCGGCGGCGCCTTTCGCGGCACTCCCAGACGGCTACCCCAAGCAGATCGCCGAGTTCACCGTGCCGGTGCGATTCGAATTCGAAGACGAAGAGTTCTAGCGGGCGCTCCTGATCACGCACGGGGCCCTATTTCTTCTTGCATCCGGTCGCCACGTAGTCGCATTCCTTGTAGGGCGCGTGGCACGAGATACAGCCCTGCAGCTGACCGTCCTCGTTGAGCTTTCCGCTGGGCCCGACGTGCTGCCAGCGCCAGTTGCCCGTGTCGGCCGCCGTCCCGGTGACGTCCTTGTACATGACTGTGTAGCGGCTGATGGTCTCGCAGTTGTTGTCCTCGTACTGCGCCTTGAGGAAGACGGTACCGACAGGCCACGGGTAGGTCGCCTTGTCGAAGCTCTTTGTGTGCTTGTCCCACGTGGCTTTTCCGGCGTCGTTGATCCACGTGATGATGTATTCGCCGGCCGGATGGGCGCCGTATTGGCATTTGTGCAGCTTGTGATAGCTGTCGGCGTAGTTCTCGGGGAAGGTGAGATTCGGGTCGTCCCACGATGTGCAGGCGACGAATAGCAGAACGCCTCCGATGAGGACTGCGAAGGCGAGGCGTCGATGGATGGACGTAATCATGGCGGCTCCCTGGGGCGGGGCGAGGATTGCCGCCCTCTCGGTTCAAGTCCAGCGTTGACGACCGCCGCGGGCCCATCGAATATTCGCGCGCTGCGGGCCCCTGCCGCTGGAGCTGTCCGATGTCCGCCACGCACCTGACGCCATCCGCAATCCCTGCGCCGCGACGGACGATGCGCATCGCCATCCGTTCGGGCACGCATCTGCTCGCCGGGACCGACAGCCGGGTCTGGATCCAGGTCATGGGTGACCGGCGCACAACCCCATGGTTGCGCCTCGAGCCTGAGAGGGGCGAATTCGCGCGCAACGACGTCACCGAATTCGAACTGGAACTGATCGCCGCCCTCGACCCTGGACGGCCGCAAGGGGTGCAGCTGTTTCACGACGCGAGCGGTCGTTTCAAGGGCTGGTACGTCGACAAAGTGGTCATCGATGAGACGACCTTTCCGTTCGACTGTTGGCTGGCCCGCGACGAGGCGCCTTATCGCACCGATGCCGCGTCGCTCCCCGAAGATGCGGGCCGCGCGTACACGGTCCGAATCCAGACAACCGACGCCTTTCTCGCGGGGACCGACGCCGCGGTCTATGTGCAGCTGATCGGCGAACACGCCACGACGCCTTGGATGCGCTTGTGGGAGCCCGGGGTCGATAACTTCGAGCAGGGAAACAGCGACGCGTTTCGGCTCTTCGCGCAGGACATCGGCGACATTCACGGCGTCTGGCTGCGGCACGACAACACCGGAATGGCGCCCGGCTGGCACGTCGAATCGCTGCAAGTGGATGACCTGCACATCACGGTCGACCGATGGCTCGCGACCGACGAAGGCGACGGCTCGCTCGACTTTCTATGGCGCGCCAGGCCGCTGATCCGCCCCAAGCAGCCGCTTCGCTTTCGCCTCGTCACGTTCGCCGACATCCACAAGAAAGCCCGCTGGGCCGCGAGCGCCGATGTCGGCTTTCTCGGCGTCATGCTCAGCCGGTACGGAATCGACGTCGAACTCAACACCGATGACAACGAAGACATCCTGCTTGGGCCCAGCTGGCTGGCGTTTGACGCGCGCTATCCAACATCCGATTCGCTCGTAGAGGGCTTGATCGGCACCCTCGGCGAACGGTCGAAGCAGCTGTCCGAAAAACGCGAGATCCCGCTGTTCTACTTCGGCGGTTTCGAGGACAAGCGCGGCTTCTATCCCGACCTCGCGCAACGGCCCGGCGGAATCTTCATGCCCGTCGCCGCTCACCCCGAGGCGACTCTCCCGCACGAGCTCGGACGGTTCTTCGGACTGGGGCTAACCGCATCCAACCGTGTGGATCCCCGCGATGCGGACGGCGCGTTGGCGGTGCGCGATATCAACAACCCGCCCGACGTCATCGAACACGATCCGCACAACCCAATGAGCTCGTCGGACCTCCGCGCCGCATACCAGTTCTTCACCTGGGGACAGGTCGAGCGGATGGTGCTCGCGCTGATCGAATACATCGCCTAGCCCCCGGACTCGGCGGGGCAGGGTGGTGCGTTTACGCAGATGCTCATTTCAGAATCTAACGTTTGATCAATTCGAAAGCCGGCGCATTGTTGCGTCGCAGTATCGATTTGCTGCGCCGCAACATCACAGTGTCTATCATTATATCCGGATGTTTCATCGCGATCCGAATCATTCACATAACGCTGATGATGCGGCGCGACATAGCATCGACCATTCGATGCTGTTTCTGATACGGTGCCGCCATGTGTCGCATATTCGGCTTTCGTTCCGTGCTCCAAAGCGGCGTTCACCGCAGCCTCGTAGCGGCTGAGAACGCGCTGGCTGTCCAAAGTGAACAACATCCGGACGGGTGGGGCGTTGCCTACTACCTGGCCGGGGCGCCGCACCTCATCAAGAGCACAGCGACCGCGATCGAAGACCATATCTTCGCGCGCGTTAGCGGCATCGTCGCGTCCGAAACCGTGCTGGCGCATCTGCGGCAAGCGACCACCGGCGACATCAACATCCTCAACAGCCACCCATTCCAGTTCGGCTCCTGGGTCTGCGCGCACAACGGCCAAATCTGGAACTACGACGCGAACCGGGACTGGTTGGTCGAACAGGTGGCCCCGAATCTGCGCCGCTACATCCTGGGTTCGACCGACAGCGAAGTGCTTTTCTTTCTTGTGCTGACCGAGCTTTCCCGCCGGGCGGACATCCATCGGCGGGGAACGCCGATCGGCGACGTGTGCGAGGCATTGCAGCGCGCCATCCAGGTGGTTCGCGACCGTTGCGATGGCGAGGGCGACGATGAGAAGTCGTTGCTGACCGTGGTCATCACCGATGGCCACACGATGGTCGGATACAAAGGTGGGAAACCGTTGCGCTTTTCAACGTACAAGAGCACCTGCCTCGACCGCGACAATTGCCCGTTCCTCGCGCCCGAGTGCGAGGCTGTGACCACAACCGGGCACGTCAATCACCTGATCCTGAGCAGCGAAGACCTCCAAGGCCAAAACGTCTGGGAAGACCTCGAAGATGGCGCCATGATCGGCGTCGACTGGCGAATGACGCTGCACCGAAAGGACGCGAACGGCGCGCTTTATCGCGTATCATCCTAAGTCTATTTACCAAATGTTTTCAATCAACTTGAACGTGAACTAAATACTGCGGTTCACGTTCCCGTGAAGTCCGCTGGACGTTTCTCGAGCAAAGCGGCGATCCCTTCCTTCGCGTCGTTAGTCGTCAACGTGACCGCTTGTGCCCAGGCCTCCTGCCACGCCGCATCACGCGGCTGCCAATTGATGCCAGCGTAGAACGTCTTTTTCATCATGCGCACGGCGATGGGCGCCGAGGCGGCGATTTCGGCTGCCAGTTCATCAGCGACGCGCGCCACGTGGTCCGCCGGGACGGCGCGATTGAACAAACCCATGCCAAGGCCGTCGGCGCCGCTGAACAACCGGCCCGTGAATAGCAACTCGGCGGCGCGTGGCACGCCCACCAGGCGCGGAAGCAAGTAACTGATCGCCATGCCGGGATGCAGGCCCAGCCGGGCGAAGTTCGCGCCATATTTGCTGGATTCGTTCGCGACGCGGATGTCTGTAACGAGCGCCAGGCCGAACCCGCCGCCGACCGCGTGGCCGTTGAGCGCACCGATCACGGGGACCTCGATGTCGAGCACGCTCAAGAACGGCTTGTACATTGCGTAGCTGCTCTCGTGCGGCTGCATCGGGCGGCTTGTCGCTTCGCGCTGCAGGTCGATGTTCAGATCAGCGCCAGCCGAGAAGCAGTTGCCGCTGCCTGATATGACGACCACTCGCACATCACTGGCCCGGGCCTGGGCCACGGCGGCCGCGAACGAATCGAGCAGCTCGCCCGTCATGCAGTTGCGGCGATCGGGGCGATTGAGCGTAATGCGGCCGATCGGCCCATCGGCGCGCCAGACAACGGCGTCGTTCATCGTGTTTTGCCTCTCGCAACGGCCGTCGGAACGGACTGCCAAGAAGCCGGCTGATCCGAAACCGGCTGGTCAGAAACGGACGGCGCGATCGCCGACCGGCGCACCCCTGACGTTGTTCACGACCGCCCATGGCCAGTCGTCGGGGCGCTTGAAGTGGCCAGAGAACCACCGCTCCAAGACCCATGCAACCGCGACGGCCAACGCGGGGCGATCGCCGCTGTGGACTTTGACCACGACACCAGCACGCACGCCCGGCACGGCGATGCAAAACAACCCCATCGCGCCGATTTTGACCGCGAGGGGACGGAGGGCCGCGTCGACAACGGCCGCATCGAGGCGTCCGGTGCCAGAAGTGAGATCGGCCCGTTCCGCCATCGCCCAGCCGATCCGCCCGAGCGTTGATCCGGGCGCGTCGCTCATTACCACGGAGAACTGGTGCCATGCGCGGGCGAAAGCGGAGATGGGCGCGCAGAACGTCGGGACACCGCAGCCGTCAACGGCGACAACCGTCGAGGTTTCGCAAAGCTGCTCGACGCGGGCGCGTATGCGTTGCTGAAGAGGGTGGCCGGGGTCGCGGTAGTCAGCGGGCCATGCGCGAGCGAGTGTGGCGCCGATCATGAACGCGTGCTTGCCCGAACAGTTGTTGTGGATATCGGCGAAGGGCACGCCCTTTCGGATGATCGCGTGCGCGCTCGGCTCGTGGACAGGCGCGTGCCCGCCGCAACGGAACATCGACACGTCGGCGCCCACTTTCTCCATAACCCGCTCCACGACGGCGATGTGATGCGGTTCGCTGCTGTGCGAGGCGGCCCCGATCGCGAGTTCGTCCTGGCTGAACGTGCTGGCGTCGAGGCTCTCCAGCGACACATCGAGTTGAAACGGCTTGGCAGCGGAGCGCCACGTGCTGACGACGTCATCCCCGAGCTGCTCGACGACGCCGCCATCGGCCACGAGGATCGCGGAAAACGGGTGTCGCCCTTCGATCACGCTGCTGCGGCGCTGGATGACGTCGACCATGCTGGCATTGTACGCTGCCGACCCATGTCCGTCGCCGCCTTCTTCGATCTCGATCGCACCCTCATCGACTGCAACAGCGGCATGCTGTACGCGCGATTCGAACGCCGCATGCGCCGCATCAGCCGCTACCAGCTCGCCCAGGGGCTGACGTGGGGGATGCTCTATCACTTCTCCCTCATCGACCTCGACAGAGCGATGGGACAGGCGCTCATGTACTACCGCGGCACCCCTGAAGAGCTGTTGCGCGAAAGGACCGAGAGATTCTTCGCGGACGAGGTGGTTCAGCGCTTCCAACCCGGCGCGAGCCGGGCGATCGACGAACACAAAGCGCAAGGTCATCGGCTGGTCATGCTCACCAACAGCTCGCCGTACATGGCGGACGTTGCAACGACCAGGTTCGGCTTGGACGAGTGGTTGGCGAACCGATTTCTGCTCGATGACGACGCCCGCCTGACCGGCGAATTCGAGCTGCCGCTGTGCTACGGCGCGGGAAAGGCGGTGCGGAGTCAGGCCTGGGCGGAGCGGCACGGGATCGACCTCGCGTCTTGCTTCTTCTACACCGATTCCTACAGCGATTTGCCGATGTTGGAGGCGGTGGGCGAGCCACGGGTCGTCAATCCCGATCCAAAACTCAAGCGAGAGGCGCGTCGTCGCAATTGGCCGGTCCTTGACTGGCGATGAACTCGGGCCATTCGGGCCATTCCGTCCGGCGGCACGCGTTCGATCGCCGCAGCGCCAAGCCATGCCGGTCTCCAAGCTTACCCACACCGCCAACACCGCGACGCAATCGCCCACGATTCCGACAAGGTAGTTGCCGGCCCACACGTCCCGGGTGACCTGGATGGCCATCGGGGCGAAGGTGATGGCGATGGCGATCAGGAACAACGCAGCTCAACGCGCCGACAGTCGCGCCGTCGTGGCGAATCGACAGCACGAGCGCCCCGAAGTCGTGTGCGGCCCCCATGAAGATCACCCCAAACACGACCCCGAGCAGCGCCGGGACCCAGCCCCAACGATGGCGACGACGGGCGCGGACATGGAGCGGGCGAATGAGACACGGGCGGATGGCCGTGCGGTGGGAAAGCCGGCGGTCCGAGCGGTCGGTGACGCCAGCAGCGATGGACGTGATCGCCCTACAATGGCACGGCAGGGAACGGGTCGCTATGGTGCGCGCCGATGACCGTCGAGTCGCCAGGCGCCGCCGCCCAGTCGGGTTCGGCCAGCAAGATCGCGAGGGCCTTGCCCGGGTGGCGTTTTGCCGTCGCTGTCGGTGCTTGGTGGACGCTGCGATTCATGGGGCTGTATGCGATGCGGGCCTTCAGCGACGTGCCAATGGCGGCGCTCGATCTCGCGGCGGGCGTCATCCTGGACGTGCTTGTCATCGGGGGACTGTTCGCGCGGATGCGGGCGAGGGCAATCCTGAAAAACGCGTTCGCCGCCGGGGTCGAAAGTCCGGTCATGCGTGGTTTCGCCTGGGTCTTGCTGATCGAAGTCTGCGTCGTCGCGTTCGTCGCGGTTGTGCTGCGCATCGGGGACACGGTGACGTGTTACTTCGCCCTTTCCCACGTCACCGAGGCGATTTGGCACCACATCTCGCCGGGATCTTTGGGCTACGTCTCGGATCCGCGGGTGGTCGCGGTGCTCGCAGCGATGGCGGCGGCGGCGGCGATCCTGGTCTGGCTGAGCCGGGGACCAAAAACCAAGGAGCAGCCTTCAGCCGATTACCGCGGACCATTTTGGCAAGTCATCGCTGTGGCGGCGGTTTGCTGGCTCGTCCCCGCGCTGTGGCCGTTCGTCCAGCCTCAACACCCGCATCACTGGGCCATCGTCCCGGAAATCAACGCGCTGTACACACTTGCCGGCAGTCTTGCCGACGACGGCAAACCCGCGGACCCGGCCTCAGTCACCATTCCCAAGCTGTCCGAGGAAGACGTGGCCGTCATGCGCCGAGCCGGGATCATCGCGCCCAACGCCAAACCAAACGGACCATGGCCAGTCCGCCGAACGGGATTCGGTGCGGTTGATGCCCTGCCACGGCGCGCAACAGCAACGGTGGCGAATCTTGCGCCGATCGCCGAGGCCGCCGGGAGGAATACCGGGAAGCGACCGCCCAACGTGCTGCTGATCCACGTCGAATCCCTCAACGTCGGGTTCACCGGCCTGCACGCGGCCAGCAAAAACGCCGGGGTCATGCCGCGGCTCGAACGCAGCGCAGAGTCGATGACGCACGTGCGAGGCTTTCACAACATCGCGTCCCCGACCGCCAACGGCCTGATCGCAAGCATGTGTTCAACCGTGCCCGCGGCCGCTGTCCAGGATATCGACGTCGGCGGGACTGTCGATGGTGGCGCCGCCTACCGTTGCATCGCCGATGTGCTGCGAGACGCCGGCTATGCAACGTATTTCGCTCGTGGCGCGAGCAAGGTCTACATGGGGGCCGAGGCGATCTTGCGCGGCCACGGATTTGACGCCGTGACAGGGCGCGAAGACCTCAAGCACCTGTTCCCGAACCGGCCGACCAACAGTTGGGGCTACTTCGACCGGACCCTCGCCGACTTCATGCTCACCGAGTTCGACCGTCTCAGAGACGTTCAAAAACCCTGGTTTTACGCGCTGTTGACGGTGGACAGCCACCTTCCGGGCTTCGTGGACCCTGCGTGTGAGCCGCCGGCTGAAATCGCCGGAGAACGTGTGCTTTCCGGGTTCTACTGCACCGACCTGGCGGTTGACCGCATCCTCGCGGGGCTGCGGGCCAAGGGGCTTTGGGACAGCACGCTGGTCGTTATCACCGGCGACCACGCCCAGCTGCCGACACGCAAGATCCAACGTCTCATCGGCAACGACGCGCTTTTCGGCGCGTTTGCGCAAATGCCCTTGCTGATCCACGACCCGCTGCACGCTCTGCCGGCGACCGTCGATGTCTTGAGCAGCCAGCTCGACCTCGCGCCCACGATGCTGCACCTGTTGGGCTTGGACACCGCCAAGCTCGACAACTCCTTTCTCGGCTACTCGGTGTTTGGAGATCGGCGCCGCTTTGCATTCCTGGTCGGTCGAACCGGGCGACGCAGCGCGTACGTTCAGTCAGCCAAGAGCCGCCGCACGATCCCGCTGGGCACGCTCCCCCAGCTCTGCGAAGACAAAGCGCGGTTGCTTTCCGATGGGTCGTTTCCGCTGGATGCCTGCCAACTCGAGCGCTGGTACGCATGGCTTGATGCGATCTGGGCCGGGCATCGGCTGTACCCGGCAGATCGCTACACGGGTGGAACAGGCACGGATGCGCAGTTGTTGCGCCTCAAGTGGCTTCGATACGACCAAAAAGAGGAGCGACAGCGCCGCAAAAACGGCGTGACCGAGCGCAAACAGCAGCACTGATAGCTAGCAAAGCGGCAACCAAGGCGTTAGAACATGACGCTCGCTGTTGTCAGCGCTATGCTTACACGCCTCATTGGCCCCTCTCGAACTCACCGATGGAAATCGATGGCAATCAACACCTGGAGACTCACGATCCGCGCGGCCAGTCAGCTCGAGCGGTCCATGTACACGCGGCTTTTCGATCGCGACCGACGCAACGAATACGAGATCGGCTGGGTCGAGACGTATGCGGGGGCGCTGGACTATATCCGCGCCAACCGCGGCGACCTGTTGCTGCTGCATCTCACCGAACCCGACCCGGCCATCGAACAGGCGTTGCGCCAGTTCCTTTCGGCGCGCCCGGATCTGCCGACGGCCGTTGTCTACGGTGGCGAGGCGGACGGCTTCGAGGCCCTCTGCCTCCAGGCCGGTGCGTCCGATGTCATGCACGAAAAGCGACTGAATGCCGTGTCGGCGCGCCTCTTGGTCAGCTCGGTGATCGGGCAGCACCGGATGAACGATGCGAGGCTCGCGGAACGACGGGCAACGGCCTACGAACTGGTCAGCACACACATCGTCAACGGGTGGCTCACGGCGACAAAGGGCTGGAACCCGCTGCTGCGCCAATCGCGACCGGACAAGTTCAAGGAAACCGTCGATGCCTACGCCCAGGTGCTTGTGGAATGGGTCCGCAACCGACGCGAAGGAAAACGCCAATCACGCGCGCCGCTGCGCCACATCGCGACCACGATTCAGCGGCTGGGTGGCACGCCTGGCGATGTGGTCGACATCCATACGTTCGCGGTCGCGCAGGTCGTATCGGGCATGGACGAAGCCAAGGCACGCGGCGCCGCGATGATGAGCCACCCTCTCGCGATCGACATCGTCGGACGGCTCGATGTCGTCAAGGACCAGGCGCCGGGCAGTCGCGCATCGATGCGGCGGACGTCGGCCCTGACTGTCAATCGCCGACCATCGGACGTCGGCGGGGTCCGGCGCACCTCGGATGTTGGCGCGGCGCGGCGGGTTTCCGAGACGATGGGTCGGCGCGATTCCGACCTCACAGGGCGCCGCACTTCATCGATTACAGGTGTTCGATCCACGTCTTCGTATGGGCGTCGGCGAAGCTCGGGGATCGGCGAGCGGCGCAAATCGGACATGGTGGTCGGCGTCACCGGCCGAAAAGACGAGTCGTAGCGCCCCTGGCCCCGATTTGGCGGGTAGCACCGACGTGTCGAGCCGATGAACGCGGATCGACTTGCGCATCGCCGGTTCTGTGCGACATTCGGCGCGGATGTGGAACATGAGAGCGATCGGCGTATTTGTGATCGCCGCCTCGGTGGCGTCGATGGCCTGTGGCAAGTCCGTGGCCAAACAAGCAGCAGGACCGGCAACCCCGGGCGCGCCTTCGATACCCGCGAAGGCGGTGAATGCCGATGTGCCGCTGCCTGAAGTCCCCGATGGAGCGAGCAAAGCGGCGGTCAAGAAGACGCTGCTGAGCGAGGGTGACGCGGCGGCCAAGATGCGGCCGTACCTCGCTGCAACGGCGCCTCGCAAAGCGTTCGACAAGCGCGACTGGGCCGGATGCGCAGCCGGTTTCGCGAAGCTTCTCGCCGACCAGGCCAGGCACCCGCAAAGACGACAAGCTGCGATCCTGATGCACCTGTGCCAGGAACACGCCGGCCATCCTCGCGCCGCGGCACGCGGTTACGACGCGCTCGCCAAGAACGCGCCGCTCCTGGGCGACCACCTCTCACTTCGAGCAGCCGAGACGTGGCTCGCAGCGGGCGATCCCGACCGCGCCCTGAAGGCCCTCGACCGCATTTCAAACGGCTACGCGCGAAAACGGCGGGCGACCGAGGTCCGCGGGCGCGCATGGCGTCAGAAGGGCGACCATGCCAAGGCTCTCAAGGCCTACACGACAGCGGCCGGTTCGGGCAGGGCGACCGCGTCGTTGCTGCTCGAAACCGCTGAGGCCGCGGCGGGTGCGGGAAAACCCAAACAGGAAGCGCGCTGGTTGCGCGCGATTTCGGTCCAGCACCCGGGCACCAGCGCAGCCAAGCAGGCTGAAAAGCGTCTCGAGGACTTGCCCGGGGAACACGCACGCTTGTCGGCCAAAGAGCTGCTGCAGCGCGCAAGCAACGCCCGCAAACGACACAAGCGCAAGCTCGCCATCGCAACCGCCGACGAGGCGATGAAAGCCGCGAAGAAGGCGTCCCGCACGTGGTGCGACGCTGGAGTCGTGAAGGCCCGAGCGCTCGAGACGTGGTGGCCGCGCCGAAAGGAAGCCGCTGCGCTCTATGACCGTCTTGCCAAGACGTGTCCAAAGACCGCGTGGTCCGCCAAACTCCGCTATCGGGCGGCGAAACGTCAGATGAATTCGGCCTCCGGGCGCCGCGCGATCGAGCTGTTCGCTGAAGTCGCGGCGGTCGCCCCGCAATCCACGTTGGTCGATGACACCATGCGTTACCGGGCGCGAATTCTCCGCTCCATGGGCCGCCAGGCCGCCGCGGACAAGATGCTTGCCAAGATCCTGACGCTGGGCGGCGATATGGTCGAGTACGCCGGCTGGGACCTGCTGTGGCGGGACGTCCAGGCGCGGATGTGGAAGCGCTGCATTTCAACGGCCAAACGCGCCACAGCTGCCACGCGCGGCGAATCCAAGATCTACAACGTCGGACGGATTCGTTACTGGCAGGGCGTCTGTGAACAGCGGTCGGGCAAGCGCAAAGCCGCGATCGCGAGCTACAAGTCGGTGAACAACCAGACGCCATGGACCTGGTACGGGATGCTGGCGCAGCGACGGCTCGGCGACCTCGGTATCAAGCACACGCCGAAAACCGGCAGCGGGGCGGGCAGCCCGGATCTGCTCGCGGCCAATCGGCAGCTGCTCGACAACGACCACCTGCTCGCGGGCATCGAGCTGCTTCGACTTGGCATGGCTACTTCCGCCGCCGCCGAGATGGCGGCTGTAAAATGGGACAAGCGCAAGCCGGACCAGCAGATGTTTCGCGCGATGCTCCACGGCGCGGTCGGCGAACACACCCGGGCAACCGCCATCGCCAGCCGCGATCACTCTTTCGATCGGCGGCCTGCGGTCGACGGCAATCGGCAGCGTTGGGAGCTCGCGTACCCCCGCCCCGGCGGATTCCGCGACGCTGTGACGCGCGAGGCAAAGAGGTACCGCGTGGACGAGGCATTCATCTGGGCCATCATGCGGTCGGAGTCACGCTTCAACCCCCGCGCGACCAGCCCTGTGCTCGCCACTGGCCTGCTGCAGTTGATGCCGGGAACCGGCAAGGCCGTCGCGCGCCGAATCGGACACAAGGGCCCCATCACGCGCGCTTCGCTCACCCAACCCGCGCTGAACATCCGCCTCGGCACCGCGTACATGCGACGGCTGCTCGACATCACCGGCGGTCAGTACCCGCTCATCGCGTCGGGCTACAACGCCGGTCCACACAACACCAAGAAGTGGCTGAAACGATGGCGTCGCGCGGCGCTCGATGAGTTCGTTGAGCGCATTCCGTTTCGCGAAAACCGCCGCTACGTCAAGAGCGTTGTCACGTCCTGGATTCGCTACCGGATGCTCTACACCGGCTCTGCGATTCCGGCGCTCGATCTGCGCATTGCAGCGGCAGCCGGTGCTGGGCGCAAAAGCAAAGCCAGTCGCCGCCGGTAGAACCCGCCAGTGACCCGTCCGTCGGTCCCACGATCGCGGCGCCGCGGCGAGCTTGCTGCTTTTCTCGTCGCCACCGGCGCCTGCAGCCTCGTCTACGAGGTCACGTGGGCGCGCGAACTCATCCTCTATCTCGGCAACACGTCGCTGTCCCACGCCGCCGTCTTGACCACGTTCATGGCCGGACAGGGCGTCGGCTACGTCTGTCTGGGCCGCCGCGCCGCCGCTTCCGATTGTCCGCTGCGCATGTACGCATGGCTCGAGGCCGGCATTGTTGTCTTGGCGGTCGCGACGCGCTTCGTCCTCCCCCATGTCGGCGAGCTTGTGAACGCTGTCATGCCCACCGATTCGAGCGCGTCAATGGCCGCGCGAGGCGTGCTTGCCGGCCTCGTGCTGTTGCCCGCGACGATCCTGATGGGCGGCACCCTCCCCGCGCTCGTTCGGGCGATTGGTCGCGACGACGACAGCGCTTCCGTGGCCCGGTTGTACGCCGCGAACAGCTGCGGTGCCGTGCTGGGCTGCCTGGCCTCAGGCTACGTGCTGCTCGGTTGGTTGGGGCTCGACGCGACAGCAGCTGCCGCCTGGACACTCAACGCGATCGTGGCGGTCGCCGCGTGGCTTCGATCGGGTTCGGCTGATCCACGGCCGTCGCAGCTGATCGCGCCGGAACGAACTCCGGGTGACACGAACACGTCAACGGCCAGACCGCGCTTTGGACTGCTCCTCGCCGTCGCCATTGTCGGCGCCGCATCCATGACCATTCAGACCGCCTCGCTCCGCCTGTTCGGCGTGGTCATGGGTTCGTCGACGTATTCGTTTTCGGCGGTCGTGGCTGCCTTCATCCTGGCCATCGTCGTGGGTTCGGAGCGCGCGCGTTCCCGCATCGAGTCCACCAGCACGCAGTGGGATCCCGTTGTCGCGTCGGCCGGCGCCGGTCTCGCGCTGCTTGTGATCGCCCACTTCGGCGAGCGGGCCCCGTGGATCCTTGCCCACATGAGGACGTCGCTCGGCGACAGCTTTGGCGACTGGATGCTCTTCGAAGCCGCCAAGCTCGGGCTCGTCATCATGGCGCTGTTTGTGCCGGTTGCCGGCGCCGCCGCTTTTTTGCCGCTCGCGATCGCCAAACTCGTCGACGACGGACAACCAAACGCCTCGGCGGCCGCAAAGACGCTCGCTTTCAACACGGTCGGCGCGAGTCTTGGCGCCGCGCTCGGCGGCACAGTGTTGCTCCCGCACGTTGGCCTGGACGGGGCGTTCACAGCATCCGGCGTGCTTCTTGGCGTAGCGGCCATTGCAGCTGCGATCGACGCGCGTTCGACAGGCGGCTCCGCCCAGCTCATCCCCAGGCCGGTCATCGGGATCGTAGCCGCCGTGCTGCTTGTCGCGTTCATCGCGCCGCCGACGTGGGATCATCGCGTCCTGTCCGCGACCGCGTTTCGATGGCGCAAAGACACGGTGCCGTCGTGGCAGCGGTTTGAGCGATCCCTTAAACGCGATGAGCTCCGATTCGCGGCCGATGGACCCGACGCAACCGCCATCGTCACCGCGCGCGACGGCGGCCTGACCCTCAAAGTGAACGGCAAACCCGACGCCAGCACCCACGGCGATATGCTCACCCAGGTCGCGAGCGCCCACGTCCCGCTGCTCCTCGCCAGCAACCGCAAGCGGGTGCTCGTCATCGGCCTGGGCAGCGGCGTGACAGCAGGCTCAGCGGCCCTGCACGGGGCCCGGGTCGACGTCGTGGAGATCAGCCGTGCCGTCGCCGACGCCGCGCGTTTCTTCGGCAGCGCCAATCGCGAGGCGCTCGACGATCCCAACATCCACCTGCACATCGATGACGCCCGCGCCTGGCTGAGCCGACGGACCGACCGCTACGACGTCATCATCAGCGAGCCGTCCAACCCGTGGGTCGCCGGCAACGCGGCGCTTTTCACGGAGGAGTTCTTTGAGCTCGCAAGGTCCCGACTCACGCCCGGCGGCGTCTTGGCGCAGTGGTTTCACGCCTACGAGATGACCGACGAGCTGCTCTTGTCGGTGATCGGAACAGCCCACAGCGTATTCGACGATCTGCGCATCTTCGTGCTCCACCAGGGCGACGTCCTGTCGATCGCGAGGAACGTCGACGGCATCGCGGATTCCGCGCGCCTTTTCCGCCGCGTTGACGGCCGCTTCTCCGCGCCGATCGCCGCCGATCTTGCCCGTGTTGATGTCCCAGACCTGGCCGCCTTGCTAAGCCTCGAAGCGATCCCCGCGACAACCGCCGCGGCAGTCATCCCCAAGGCTTCGCCCCCGCTGACCGACCGCCATCCCGTGCTCGAATTCAAGGCACCGCGCGCGCTCTTTGCCGGCCACCAGGCGACCGCAATCAACCGCTCCGACGCCCGCCAGTGGCCGCCCGCCGGGACAGGCCTGCTGATCGAACACCTACACGCCATCCGCCCGGTGAAAACGTCCCAATTGCGTGCCATCTACAAGCTGCACACCCGTTTTCGCGGCGCGCCACCTCGATTTCGCCGCAGTCTCGTGCCGCACCTGCTCGCCACCGCGGGAGACCCCTTCGCCGTCGATCTGCTCTTCACCCTCGTTCGCGAACGCCACTACCAGCAAGCCCAGAAAGTCGCCGAACACGTCGCCGCCAAACGACCCGACGATCCCCGCGCGCTGTACGCCCGAGCGTTGCTGCAATTCGCCGACGGACGCCCCAGCGTCGCGAAGATGCTGCTCAAAAGATGTGCGGTTCTCGGCGATACCAACGGACGGTGCGCGCGCAAAATCGCCGCTCGGTGAGCCCATGGCGCCCCAGTTGGCGGGATCGGGGCGGTCGGATACCATCGGCCCATGATCATCAAACACGTCACCCGAGGCCGATCGCCTCGCACCGTTCATCACCCGCTCAAGTACAGCGACCTCGAAACAGCGGTCGGCGAGCAAGGCGGCGCACGCGTCCATCTCGCGGTGCATTTCGCCGACACGCCCGTCAATGCGCGACCGCATGACAGCGTGGTCAGCGGGGCGGACGCCGGCTCTGAATATCGCCAGCTCGTGCAGGTTCACTTCCACCCACAGGCTCATCGCGTGCCCAGCGCCAACGACGTGCCATGGGCCGGCGAAGACGAGCCGAACGTCATCTTCGTGGACGTCTTTCCGATCGAACGCGACGTCTCCAAGTGGCTGCCCAGATTGCGGCTTTTCATCACCGCGGAGTTGAACCGCCGGGTCGGTGAACTCACCAAGGGCGGCCTGCCATCGGATCGGTGGCTGCTGCGCGCTGGATTGCTGCCCGAGACCAGCGAGTTGGAGGTCGAGACCACGACCTGGACAGCCCTGCGCCGCAACAAAGCCACTATCGACGTCGTCGGCGTTCCGTAGGGTGGTGCAGGAAACGGTCCGCGCGACGCACCATCTGTCGCCCGAGGAGGAGCCATGGCCAACTTCACGACATCCCGTACGGCGGTGGCTGGTGGGTGGCTCGGCGCTGCGGTGCTCGTTTTGCTCGTCGGATGTGGCGGCGAGGAAGAGACGGCGAACATTCCGGCCAAAATCTACCCGGGATACGCCTGCGACCAGGCCAAAGACACCGAAGCGTGCGTCGGTTTCACGAGGTTGAAGTGCACCGGCGGCACCTGGACGAAGATCGAGACGTGCACCGGCGGCAAACAATGCGTCGCGTCGACCGACAGCGCCGGCAAGAAGATCACGTTGTGCGGAGCTGCGGCCCAAGCTGATGGCGGCGCGACCGGTGGCGATGCGACCAGCGGCGAGGACGGCGAAGCGACCGGCCCGGGCAAGGGTCTATGCCAGCTCTGCGAGTACAGCAACGACTGCAAAGAGGGGCTCGTTTGCACGACGAGCGGCGACCAGTACTGCAAGACCGAAGCCGGCTTCCGCAAGAAATCCATCGAATGCGACCAGGACTGCAAGAGCGACTGCAACACGTTCGGAAAGTGCTTCGCGAAGAACGGCTCATGCGTGCACAGCAAAACGCTCGACTGCAAGAAAGAATCGGGCTGCAAAGAGAGCGGCAAGTGCACCCTGTCCGGCGGTGAGTGCATCGCGGGCAACGACGCCGACTGCAAGCAGAGCAATGACTGCACGTCCTACGGCGCGTGTTCGGTCTCAGGCACCAAGTGCGCCGTGCTCTCCCACGCCGACTGCAAGGGCGCCAACGTCTGCAAGAACGACGGCAAATGCATCGCCGAGAAGGGCAAGTGCGTGGACTGCAAGGGCGCGGTCGCGTGCACGACGCAGGGCAAGTGCACCGCCAAAGACGGCAAGTGCGTGGTGGGAGACGCCAAGGACTGCAAGCCGTCCGACCTGTGCGTGAACGAGGGTCTGTGCGGCTTCACCGGCGGCAAGTGCGTCGCCGTCAGCGGCGCGGATTGCGCCAAGTCCAAGCTCTGCAAGACGGCGGGCTTCTGCACCCTCAAGGGCAACGTTTGCCGCGTCGGAAGCACGGCCGACTGCAAGCAATCCGACACCTGCAAGTTCGACGGAAAATGCGGCGAAAAGCAGGGCGTATGCGTTGCCGTCATCGGCGCGGACTGCAAGAAGAGCCAGAACTGTGTGCAGAACGGAAAGTGCACGCTTAAAGCCGGCAGCTGCACGGTCGGCGGCGACGCGGATTGTAAGAGCTCCATCGCGTGTTTCGACTGGGGCGAGTGCGGAGCCAAAGACGGCGCCTGCATCGCCAAGACCAGCGCGGACTGCAAAGGGTCGTCGTTTTGCCAGAAAAAGGGCTGGTGCACGCTGGGCAACGAAAAGTGCATCGTGGGCAGCAAGTCTGACTGCGAACAGTCCGAAGGATGCAAGAAAGATGGCCACTGCTCGCTCAAAGACCAGGTCTGCACCGTCCTTACCGACGCCGACTGCGCCAAGTCCGACGCGTGCTCGAAGGACAAGAAGTGCAAGAACATCGGCGGCGTCTGCAGCTGAGCCGGCCCAGCCCTTTCCCGGTGCACCTGTGAGCGCATCTCCTACCGACAGCGCGCTCTCGGCGCCCAAATCCACCGACGTTCCACAGCTCGCCGGCTGGGGCCGCATTTTCGGGCCCGGACGCGAGCTGGTTGGCGAAGACCTCGGCTCGTTGACCGATGGGATGATCCTCACGCGCGGTCTCGGTCGCTCGTACGGCGACTCGTCTTTGCCGCCCGTCGGCACGCTGGACGTCGCCGGCACACGCCTTGCCGATCGGATCCTCGCGTTCAATGAGCAAACCGGCGACATCCACGTCGAAGCCGGCCTTTCGCTGCGCGAGCTCAACCGCATCTTCCTGCCGCGCAACTGGTTCGTACCCGTGTCGCCCGGCACCGCGTTCGTGACGGTCGGCGGCATGGTCGCGGCGGATGTCCACGGCAAGAATCACCACGTCAACGGCTGTTTCGGCGCCCACGTGACACGCCTGCTGCTCCGCGTCCCCAACGGCGGCCTGATCTGGTGCTCGCGGGATGAGGAAGGCGAGCTCTTTCGCGCCACGATCGGCGGCATGGGGCTCACTGGCCATATCCTCGAGGTCAGCTTTCGGATGCATCGCGTGACCAGCCCGTGGGTCGAACAGGAGACGGAGCGTTTCGACAACTTCGACGACTTCATCGCCGGGTTGAAGGATGCGAGCGCCAATTGGCCGATGACGATGGGCTGGATCGACTGCCTGCAACGCGGCGAGAACATGGGCCGCGGCATCCTCTTTCGCGGTCGGTGGGCGGCCAGGGAAATCGCGCCCAAACACTTCCCCAAGCCACCCTTGCAGCTGCGCGCGCCGTTCGAGACCCCGTCGTGGTTGCTCAACGGCCTGACGATGCGGCTCTTCAACTGGCTCATCTACCACAAGCACGGCCGCGGCATGCGCAAGGCGATCGTGCACCCGGAAGCCTTTTGGTATCCGCTCGATCGCGTCCTGCACTGGAACCTGCTGTACGGCCCTCGCGGCTTCACGCAGTTCCAATGTGTCATCCCCGACGACGCTGGCCTCGGCGCTGTTCGCCAGTTCCTCGAGGTGCTCACCGGCCTGGGCGGCGCGTCTTTTCTCTGCGTGCTCAAGGACTGCGGCCCCGAAGGTGACGGGATCCTGTCGTTTCCCCGGCCCGGCACGTCGATCGCGCTGGACATCCCGTGCCGCGACGACACCCAGGCGCTGGTCGACAAGCTCAACGAAGCCGTCATCGCCACCGGCGGCCGCATTTATCTCGCCAAGGACCGCTTCACGCGGCCCGAACACCTCGCCGCCATGGAGCCCCGCTTGCCAAGGTTCGCCGCGGTGCGCGACAAGTGGGACCCGGACCGCCGCATACGGAGCGCGCAGAGTGTGCGTCTTCTGGGCGACCCCACCTGAAGACCGGTCTGCGTCCCGCATCGGGGCGACAGAACATGACGCTCATCGAGACCCACCATGAAAGCAGTGATCCTCGGCGCGACGCGCGGCATGGGACGTTCGTTGGCCCGCTTGATGGCCGAGCGCGGGGACGATCTCGTGCTCCTGGGACGCAACGCCGCTGACCTCGAAAAGAGCGCCGCCGACCTCCGGGTGCGCGGCAACGGCGCAAGGGTAGCGATCGGCACCTGCGATCTCGCCGATCCCGCGACCTTCTTGCCCGCGCTCGATGCCGCCGACGAGGCCCTTGGCACATTTGATTGCGCCATCATCACCGCAGCCCAGTTCGGCACCCAGCAAGCGCTGGAAGACGACACCGACCGCACCCGCGACGTACTCGATGCCAACTTCACCAACACGATCGTCCTGTGCGAGCACATCCGTAAGCGGCTGCTGGCACGAGGCGGCGGGACCCTGTGCGTGTTCTCGTCTGTGGCTGGGGATCGAGCGCGCAAACCCGTCATCTTGTACGGCGCGACCAAAGCCGGCCTCACCCATTATCTCGACGGCCTCGACCACAAATTCCGAGCCGACGGACTCGTGACGGTCGCTGTGCGGCCTGGCTTCGTGAAGACATCGATGACCGCTGGCTTGAAGCCTCCCCCGTTCGCGGGAGAACCCGAGGGCGTGGCCAAAACCGTGCTCAAGGCGATCGACAAGGGCACACCGGTCGTCTACGCGCCGCCGATTTGGGGCCTCGTGATGTTGGTGATCCGGCAGCTGCCGCGATTCGTGATGCGCCGCATTGGCTTCTGATCGGCGTCAGGCGTCGATGTTGGTGCCCTCGAAGCCGACGATCGCGTCGCGAAATTCCTCGGGGAGCGACGTCGGTTTGAAGTCGTCGTCCAGCCAAACAAGCGTCAGCGCCCCGGTGGCCACGGTCTCCGCCGAGCGTTTGTTCGCGATGAGAAAGTGGAACGTATAGCTGGTCGTCCCAAGCCGCGAGACGCGCACATTCAGCTCCAGCACATCATTGTAGCGAGCCGGCCGGTGAAATTGCGCCGACGACGCCACCACAGCGCCCGGGATCAGGTCACGAACCGCCCCACCCAGCCGCGTCAGGCCGAGGTTTTCCAGGTAGTCCATCCGACCGACGTCCATGTATGTGGAGTAGCTGCCGAAGAAGACGATTCCTACAGCGTCGGTCTCGCTGAGACGCACGCGCACCTCGGTGTGGAATCGGTAAGCGTTGCGGTCGCGTGTGACGTCGGTCATGGCGGGAAAGCCGGTTCGATGCGAGCGACCGACCACGGCCAGGACGGCGCCGTGCGGGGCTCAAATGGTGGGGCGAGCGGGCCGGTGGCGCTTTGAGTGCGGCAACCGGACGTGCAGTATAGGCCGGTGGGCGATCTTCCACACCCCGAGGCCAACGCTGCCATGCTCTTGAACGCGCCTGCAGGATCCCTATCGAGCGCGCTTGCCGCCATCGACGCGGGCGCCGACTCCGTCTACGTGGGTTTTTCCGACCTGCCACATCAACGCAGCCAGTGCCGCAACCTCGATCTCGATGAGCTTCGCGCGCTGGTTTCCGCGGCCAAGACACGCGCCGATGTGTTGCTGACGTTCAATTCGTCGTACCCGCCGGCGGAGCTTGCCGCCGTCAAAGAGCGCATCGATCGCGTGGCAGGGCAGGGCATCACCGGCGTCATCGTGGCCGATCCCGGGCTGCTGAGCTGGACGGCCGAAAACCACCCGGGACTGCGGATCACATTTTCGGTCCAGGGCCAGTGCACAAACCGCGAGACAGCCCGCCATCTCGCCGCGATCGGCGCCCATCGTGTCGTGCTCGACCGCGACACGACGCTCCTCGAAGCCGCCGCCATCGCCGAGGCTGGCGTGGAAGTGGAGCTGTTCGCGTACGGCTACATGTGCAACGCCCGCGATTCTGTTTGCTACATGGGCGACCACTGGTCGGGCAGCCCATGCAACGTGCACTGCGCTCAGAAGGTCCGCGTCTTGCCCGGACCAGGTTCACCCAGCGCGGTGGACGAGGCCGCAGACACCGAGGCCCAGCGTTTCGGCGAGCGCCCCATATTTATGAAGTACTACGCGATTCTTCGCTATCTTCCGCTATGTCTTCATTACGGGATCGATGTTCTTAAAATCGAGGGTCGGCACCGGTCCGAAGCGTTCGTTCGCGCCGTGACCTCCGTTTTTCGGGAGGCGATCGACCACGCCAAGGCGTGCCGAACACGCGGCGAGCGATACACCGTCGCGCAGCGCTGGACGCGGGCGCTGCACAACCAGGCTCTCGGCTTCGAAGTGACCGACGGACGCTACGTCGAAGGCGATTACACGCGCGACCAGCATGCATCCCCGGGTGTCGAAAACGCGCTGCGGTTCGCGGCCGACACGATCGCCAATGGCCTGCAGACCGGCGGCGGCACTGCAATGCTCGACCAGCTGAAAGCGGCGGCCGCGCGCGGTGTTGGCAGTGGCCAGGATCCCGTACCGATGTGGCGTGGGCCGTTGCCCTGAAGCGAATGTGACGTCCGCGTGAAGCTCACCTACCAGGCCCTCAACTTCGATTACGGGCGCGCCCGCTCGATACTCGATCGATTTGATCTGGACGCATCGATCCGCGGCGCGCTCGATACGGTGGTTATCGGCGATCCGTCGTGCACGTTTCGCCTCGAACACATGCTTGGCGACGCGGCGGCGCGCGGCGGTTGGCGACGACTGCGCGACCACGTTCGCGGCGCAGGTCGAGCGCTTCTTCTGCAGCTACCGGTGACCGTCAAACAGGGCGAATGGGCGGCTTTGTGGCGGCTCTGCGAAGCGCTGCAGGACGACGTCGACGGGTGGATCTGCGGCGACATCGGGTTTCTCGCGCGCTTGGCGGAGAGCGCGCCAGCAAAGACGCACGTGCTTCACGCCGACATCGCCAACCCCGCAGCCGCCGAGGTCGCGCAGGCCATCGCCCCCGTCGCGTACGTTCGTCCCCGATTTCTGCGCCGCTCGCTGCTCGAAGCCGACGCCAACATCGCCCGCGACGTGATCGCGTACGGACACATGCTGCTGAGCTGCTCCACGTTCTGCGTGCATTGCGGCGACCTGCCGAGCGCATGCGATTTCTCCTGCGCGGTCCCCAAACGCCTCGAGATGGAAAGTGAGCTCGTGCACCTGGTCGGTCGAGCCCTCGTCACGGAGCGCCGCATCGACCTGCTCGACATGCTCGGCGACATCCCGGGTGCCACGCGCGCCACGCTCTTTGACCTGAAACTCGGCGAAGAAGAGCTCATCGCGGCCGCACGCGTGATCGCGTCAACCCAAAGCGCTTGATGCCCCTCGGACCGACGCCATGGCCGTTGTGCGAATGCGTCGCGCGAACCGCTGAAGATCGGCTGCCGGGCCGCGGCGGGCTTCGAAATAGCAGTCGTACAAGCAGTTGCAGCCGGGCTTGACCGTCGTCCGGACCTCGCGACGCATCGCGCGGATATCGGTGAACTCCAGCGCGCTGACGTCCGATGCCGGTGTGTCGTGGCACGCCTTGATGCGGCCGTCGTAGTCCACGGTGACGAACGGATCGGCGGCGGGACAGTCGATCTCGAAGCGTCCGGCGGCGTACTCGGGCATCGCGCGCAGCCACGCTTCGGATTCGGCGATGTTCACGCCGCGTTTGCGCATCCCGATGAGCGTCTCGGCGAGCGCAGAGAGTGCGGCGTGCTGCTCAGCAGTGCGGAACTCGAGCCCGGGCGTGTGGTTGCGGAAATCCCAGTGACCTGGATCGGAGTGAATCAGCGACATCTGCACGGCGACACCATGGCTATCGAGGAGCTCGGCGATCGGCACAATTTCATCTACGTTTCGAGAAGTTACCGTGACGATCGCGCTCAATTCGATGCTGTGTGCGCGGCATTTCCCGGCGAGATAGGCGAGGCGCTGGCTTGGGTCCTTTTGCAAGCCATCGGCATCGTTTGGACGGGCCGCGCCGCGCATCGTATCGAAGGACATGCACAGGAAGTCGAGGTTTCGCAGTCGGTCGAACAGCGCGTCATCCAACAGCCCCGTGTGCGAGATCATCGACGTCAGCGCCCGCTTGGAGGCGTGGTCCACGAGATCTGGCAGACCGCGAAAAAGCGTTGGTTCTCCGCCGGTAAAGATAAAATGTGCGTGCTTATGCTTCACAAACCGATCGATGACATCGCGCCACTGGGCCACCGACAGTTCGCGTCGCGCCTTGGCCTTGCTGTTGTCGACAATGCGGCAGTAGCTGCACGACAGGTTGCACCGCCGAGTCAGGTTCAACCCAACCCCGCGGAGCTCGTGGCCCGCCGCGTACGACGAAGAAAACCGCAATAACCTTGAAAGCTTCAACGGAACCTCGCGAAGTTTTCGTCGACCCGCGCGCGGCTACGGTATCATGGCGATGTGACGACACGGACCATTTGGCTGACCGGTTTTGGCCCTTTTCCAGGGGTCGATGACAACCCCACGGCGCGCGTCGCGACCGCGCTCGACGGTCGACGCCGGCCGGGGTTTGCGATCCGGTCGACGACGCTGCCGGTTTCCTTCGAACGTGCAGCGGCTTGCATTCAACGCAGCTACAGCGAAATGCGGCCTGCGATCGGCCTTCACCTCGGCGTGGCGGTCAACGCGACCGAGATCCGCGTCGAACGGCTGGCGGCCAACGAACGAACTGCGTCGCGCCCCGACGTCGACAACGTCCTGCCGATGGGTGAACGCTGTCATTGCGGATTTGGAATCGCAGACAAACTGGAATCGAGCATCGCCACCGGCGCAATCGCAGCCAGAATTCGACGCCATGGTCTGCCCGCCCGCGTCTCAGACGACGCCGGCCGCTACGTCTGCAACAGCACCTACTTTGCCGCGCTCGAGATCGCGGAACGCCTCGATCCACGTCCCCTGACGCTGTTTGTGCACCTGCCGATGCCGGGCAAACCGCGCTCGGTCGGTGGCATGACCTGGCAGCTGGACGATCTCGTCCTGGCGACCCGCGTTGTCCTGCTGGCGCTCACCGACCAGCTCACGGGACGAATCACCGGGCCGATCGCCTGACACTCACTCGCCCGCGAAGGGCATCAGGCGCGCCTGGATCGTCGCGATGGATTGAGGGCGCTCGGAGTCTTGGCCAGCCCGCGGCGCGATGCCTTTGCCCATGACCTCGATCACCGCGGCGGTCACCTGCTGCGCGATGCAAGGGTCCGAATCGGGGATCACGCCATCGACGAAGAGACGGGTGGTGCCGTAGACGAGGGCGAGCGCGGCCAGCGCGATATGTTGCACATCGAAGTTGGCAACCAACCCAGCCTGTTGCGCGGCCTTGATCTGACCGAACAGCAGCCCAGTTGCCTCCTGCGACAGCGCAACGACGTCCGGAAACCGCTCTTCGTCGTGCAGGTGCGGCAGATACATCACCCGAAAATGCGCGGGGTTGGCGATCGCGAACGTGCTGAACGCCATCCCCTGGCGCGCGAACCCCTCCGACGCATCGTCGGCATCAGCGACCACTTCCCGCATGCGATCGACGAGGCGCTCAAAACCCTGGGCGGCGATGGCCGCGAGCAGCGTGTCCTTGTCCGCGAAATGGCGATACGGCGCCGCCGATGACACCCCAGCCCGACGCGCCAGTTCGCGCATATTGACCGCTTCGACGCCCGACTCGGCGATGAGTTCGGTGCCCGCGGCGACGAGAGCCGCGCGGAGGTTGCCGTGGTGATAGCTGGGCCGGTTCATCGTTTCCCTCGTAGCTGTACGGTCTTTGTCTGTCGCTTCGGCGGGGCGACCCGACCCCTTTGCTCCAATGCCCGTCGGCACCGGGCATTGCAAGGTCGTCGCTGCGAATGTTATCAGCGCTTACATTGCCGACGCAACTTCCTGCCGGCCACAACTCCATCGATTCGGGAGAGCACGATGCCCTTCGACGCCATGCAAAAAAAGTCCTCGTCGACCACCAACACCGATGCCCAGACGGGCGATCCGAACCGGGACTGGACGTCGGTCATGCGCAACCTGCCGCGCGAACACGGATTCGAGCAGCTGCGGATCGAGGGCGAACTCCCCGCTGGGCTGCAGGGCACGCTGTATCGAAACGGGGCCATGCAGGTCGCACCGTTTGGAGATGTGTACAGCCACTGGTTCGAAGGCGACGGGGGCGTGGTTGCCGTTCGTTTCGGCGACGGACGAGCAGAGGGCGCGGCTGCGCTCGTGCAAACCGACGGACTGCTGGAAGAGCGCGCGGCAGGGGGACTTCGCTATGGCTGGTCGGCCCCGTTGTGGTCGCGCATCAGCAAGGCATGGACTGGCAAGATCAAAAACGCGGCGAATACGAATGTCTTGCCGTGGCAGGGGCGACTCTTTGCGCTGATGGAAGTCGGCAAACCCTACGAGCTCGATCCCGACACGCTGCAAACCATCGGCGAAACCGATCTCGGCGGGGCTGTCGTGGGCCCGTTTTCCGCCCATCCGCATCGGGTCGACGCGCTCGACACGGTCTTCAATATCGGCGTGCGCTACGGCGTCACGTCGCACCTGGATTTCTACGCGTGGCATGCGCAGCGACCGGCGCGCCGGATCAGCACGGTTGCCCTGCGTTTTCCGACGATGATTCACGACTTCGTCGCCACCGAAAACCACCTCGTGGCCCTCATCTCACCGGTGAAGATCAACGTCTGGCGAGCGCTCGCGATGATGCGACCAGCCCACAAGACATTCGCTTGGCGGCCAGATCTCGGCATGGAAGTTGTCGTCGTGCCGCTCGATGACCCAGCCAACGTCACGCGTTTTGAGGCCGATCCGTTCTGGGTCTGGCACTTCGGCAACGGCTTTTCGACGGACGACGGGACGATTCGCTTCGACCTGTGCCGTTACGACAACTTCGACTCGATGCAGGGCGTCGGCGATCTAATCCACGCCGGCAACGACGCGACGACACGGCCCACGAATCCGCGCGGAGACTACAAAGGGCGCTACGCACAATGCCGGATCGATTTGTCGGCCAAGACGATGACCACCACCGATGTGGGCGAAGTCTACGGCGAGTTCGCGCGCGTCAATCCGCGCGTCGAGGGCAGGGCGCACCGGTACGTGTGGATGTGCCAGGGCGACGCGGGTGACTTCGCCGACGAGCGCATCATCAAGGTCGATTCACAGACGGGAGACGCCATCGCGAGCCAATCTCGCCCCGGTTGCTGGCCCAGCGAACCCGTGTTCGTGCCGCGACCCGGCGCGACCGCCGAAGACGACGGCTGGTTGCTGACGCTCGTCTACGATCCGGTCATCGACACCAGCCACGTCGCCGTACTCGACGCCGCCGATCCCAGCCGTGAAGCGCTCGCCCGCTGCCATTTCGACCACCACGTCCCGATGACCTTTCACGGCAACTTCCTCGCCGCGCGCTGACGGCTTGCCCAGCCACCAACAATCCCGCATCGTCGCGTCATGCAGGCGTGGTTCCGCTTTATCCTGCGCCACCGAATCGCCACGCTGGCGATCGTGCTCGGCATCTCGGTCTTTTCGGCTTGGTACACCTCCAGCCGCGCCGTCATCGCGACGTCTCTTGCCGCGATGTTCATGGGGGACAACCCCGACTTCCACCGCTTCTTGGACCTCGCGCGCGAGTTCAGCAGCGACGAAGTTCTGATCTGGGGCTTCAAAGCCGACGAGCCCCTCGCGCTGGAGCGCATCGAGGCGATGCAGAACGCGATCGACGCGATCCTCGAACTCGAGGACGTGCAGCGCGTCGACAGCATCTACAACGCACAGGAGATCCGGGCGAGCGGCGGCATGCTCAAGGTGAAACGCTACGCCCGCGCCGCTGAAGACGAACCGGACAAGACCCCCGAAGTCCTCGCCGCGCTCCAAAACGACGAGTACATCCGCGGCACATTGCTGTCAGCCGACGCGCGCCATATCGCCATCGTGGTCGAACTGACCCCCAACGTGGATCGGCCAGCCGAACGTGGCCCCGAGCTGATCAAGGCGATGCTCGATATCTTCGAGAAAGCCGGAATCAAGGGCGAGCAGCTGCACAAGGCGGGCATGGTCGCCACGGTTTTCGAGGTGATCGAAGAGAGCAAGCGCACCCTCACAGCGCGCTTTCCGTTCATCGTCGTCGCGCTTTTGCTCGTTGTTTTCGTGCTCTTCCGCGCGCTGCTGCCGGTCTTTGTCACGGGCGGGGTCAGCGTCCTGGCCATCTCGTGGACCGTGGCGTTTTCCGTGTTCCTCAACCCCGAGATCAACGTGATGCTCGCGATGGTCCCAGCCGTGGTGATGATCGTCGGCTTCTCAGACGTGGTTCACCTGTACAGCGCCTACCTGCTCGAGCTCGGCGAGGGACACAGCCAACACGACGCGATCATCCGCAGCGCCAGCGATGTCGGACGGGCCTGCCTCTACACGTCCATGACGACATTTGTCGGTTTCATGTGTCTGTCGCTAGTCCCAACGCCGATGTTTCGGCAGCTGGGCATCGTGCTCGGGTTCGGCGTCGCCGTCGCGCTGCTGATCGCGGTGACCGCGATGCCCGTGCTGTTGTCGCTGTTGCCGGCCCCCGACTATCACCGCTGGAGCGACCAATCCCGCGCTTACGCCTCGATCGACCGCGTCCTCGCGGCGATGCGGCGCTTTTCGACCGACAAACCGGTGGCCACTGTGGCGATGTGGGCGGTCGTCCTCGCTGTTTCGCTCTACGGCATCAGCGTCATGAACATCGACGCCGACATGCAGGCGCGGATGGCCGAAGATAACGTGGTTCGCGTCGACCAGCGCTACTTCGAGAGGCACTTTTCGGGCAGCGCGCTGCTCGAGGTGTATGTGCACAGCAGCGGCCCCGGGCAAATCCTCGAGGCGGACGCGATGAAGCGAGTCGCGGCTTTTCAAGACGCTGTCGTTGCGCTCGAGGACGTGGACACCGCGATGTCGCTCGTCGACCTGATGCGGCGCATTCACCACAGCTTCGCCGATGCGCCCAAGGGCAGCCTCCCCACCTCGCGCGAGGCGTTCGCCCAGTACCTGCTGCTCTTCGAGATGGGCGGCGGCAGCGATCTTTCACGGGTGATCGACTTCGATCGCAAGTCTTTGCGCATCGCGGTGCGCATGAACACAACGGCGTTTCGCGAGGCCCGGCGCGCCGGTGGACAGGTCCGAGCCCTCGCAGCCAAACACCTGGGCCCCGACCTCAAGCTGGAGGTCACCGGCGGCTGGTACTTGATGGGCAGCTGGCTCGACGAAATCCTCGCCGGACAGGCGCAGGGCCTGGCGCTGTCGTTCGCCATCATCGCGTTCATGATGATGTTCGTGGCCCGATCCGTGCGCGTTGGCCTCTGGTCGATGTTGCCCAACATGCTGCCGCTGCTGACCCTGGGTGGGTACGTCGGGCTCGCCTGGGATCCGGTCGATTCGGACACCCTTGCCGTCGCGATGCTGGCGATCGGCATCGGCGTCGATGACACCATCCATTTCGTGTCGCGCTACCGGGTCGAGGCCCAACGCGCCGCCAACGACGACGAGGCCATCAGCCGCACGTTCCTCTTCGCCGGGCGCGCCATCGTGATGACGACGGCGATCCTGGTCATCGGTTTCTTGCCCAACGCGACCAGCGACTATTTCTCCACGAAGATCATGGGGACGATGCTACCGATGACGCTCGTGGTCGCGCTGTTGGCAGACCTCATGCTCGTGCCGGCGCTCATCAAGCTCGGACCGATGCGGATCGCCAAGAGTCCCGAACTGGGCATCTGATCTATTCCTTGATATCCGTGCCCCTGTTGTTGACGATGGGCTAATGGCTAGACCTCGTAACGCTGATGCCGAAGCGACGCGCGCTCGGATCCTCACCGCTGCCACGCGCTTGTTCAGCCGGCGCGGAGCAACCGGGGTTTCGACCCGCGACATCGCCCGCGCCTCCGATGTCTCGGTCGCCACCCTGCACCACTATTTCGGGACCAAGGATTCGCTCTACACCGTAGCGGTTGGCGCGCTTTGGGAAGACCTCGGCTCCGTCACTACCGCGTTCGAGGAAGCCGTAGCCGCCGATGATGACCTCGCCACGCTGATCGACAAGTGCGTCCGCGTGGCGTTCCAGTTCGCCAGGCAGCGGCGAGATGCCGTCCGACTCGTGATGCGCCAGGTCGTGGATCACGGCGCGCTCGCGGGCGATCCCAACAACGCCGACGCGGATGTCCTGACGCCGTTCATCAAGGTCGCCGGAGAGCTCGTGGCGGCGGCAACCGGTCGACCGTTGCGCCGTGTGCGGCTTGAGCTCGCCAACGTGATCTTCCTCGCGATTCGTTACGCCCTCGCCGATGCCGAAGGACTGGCCGCACTGCTGGACCTCGACCTGCCCGATGGCGACGACAGCGGTCTGATCAAGGCGCTTGAAGAGCACCTCGTCGACACAGCCCTGGCAACGCTGCGCGTCGAACGTGCCGATGGCTGAACCCGCGCTACATCCGATCGAGGCTTCGGCCCTTCACGCGCGCCGTGAACGCGTGTTTCTGGTGCTGACGGGGCTATTTCTCGGCTCGTTGACGATGCTCAACATCCTCGGCATCAGCCGCTTCATCGACATGAGCTTCGAGGTGGCGGGCACAAAGATCCCGTTTGTGTTGGCCGTGGGCGTCTTGCCGTATCCAGTCACCTTCCTCTGCACCGATTTCATCAGCGAATTCTACGGGCGTGCCCGCGCCAGCGCCGTCGTGTGGATGGGGTTGGCGCTGAATGTGTGGGTCGTGGCAGTGCTCTGGTCGGGCGGCATCTTGCCGGGCTACGAGGCGATCGACCCAACGACCGGAGAATTGGTCCGCGACGCCGCCGGCCGCGTTCCCGTGTTCTACGAAATCCGCGCGCTGGCATTTGGCGCGGTCGCCGCGTCGATGATCGCCTACCTGGCCGCGCAGATGTGTGATGTGTACATCTTTCACTTCTGGAAACGCGTGACCAAAGGCAAGCACCTGTGGCTTCGCAACAACGCGTCGACCCTCGCGAGCCAGCTCGTCGATTCCACCGCGGTCATCCTCATCACCCACTTCTACGCCAAGGCGCTGCCGATCCAGGCCGACCAACCCATCTGGCCGCAGTTGTTCGCGCTCATCGCCTCGGGGTATGTGTTCAAGTTCGTCTGCGCGCTGATCGACACCGTGCCGTTCTACATGGGCGTGCGCTGGCTTCGCGGCTACCTGCAGATCGATCCGCTCGCTGAGCTCAATGGATGAATCGATGCTTGCTCCCATTCGGCGCGACCGACATGCGCACTTGATCGCGATCGCACTCGTCGGTGCGTTTGCAGCGTGTTCCACCCCGGTTCAGAAATCCGGTCCGTCGCCCGCGCCCGGACCGATGTCCTGCGTGAAACGTTTCCGGCCCGCGCCGAAGCAATGCCGGGCCAAGAAGCTGCCGTCGCGCTTGTTGTCGATCCTGACGACGGAGGGACAGCGGCGGCTCGAAGAATGCACCCACTGCGCTGACAAGGCGCGACTCCAAGCCTATACCGAGCAGCAAATCACCCAGTCTTTCTGCGGCGTTGCAACGGCGACCACGATCCTCAACTCCATGGACGGCAGCAAACCCTGCACCCAGCCCTATGCGCCGTATCCGTGGTTCACGCAGTGCAACATCTTTCACAAGGGCGCGCGCGAACACGTCAACCCAGACCGTGTCTCGCGAAGGGGCATGACGCTGCAACAGAACCGGATGTTGCTGCAGACCAACGGTGTGCGCGCCGGCTGTGCCCATGCCGGCGGGACGAAACCGGCCACGAGCGGACCGAATGACTGCGAGACCGTCGATTCGGCGGCGGCGTTTCGCAAACGGGTCAAGCTTTTCCTCGGCCGTCCCGGCTGGCACATGGCGGTCAACTTCAAGCGCGGCGTTCTCAGCGACAACGGCAAGGGAGGCGGCCATTTTTCGCCCCTGGCCGCCTACCACGCGCCCACCGACAGCGTGCTCATCCTCGACGTCGCGCGGTACAAATACCCGCCGTTCTGGGTCCCTGTGGAGCTGCTCTACAAGGCGATGGCAACGCGAGACAGCGACTCCAAGCGCAATCGTGGCTTCGTGTTCGCCTTTCCGCTCTAGGCGGCTCTAGGCGGGCGTCAGCCCCATCGCCTCGACGATCCGAAGCGCGGTTCGAACCTCGCAGCACATCTCGGTCAAGGGCGGTTTGGTGCCCCCTCCCATCGTGTGACCGTCGCGGGGCAATCGCACCGAATCGAGCCGATGAGCGGCGCTCTTGCGGAGCCGTTGCGTGGTTGCAGGCTTGGCTGCGGAGTCTGCCTGGATCAGCTCAACGCCGGCCGCGAAGACCTCGTAGACGCCACCGGCAGCGGGATCGTGTTGACCGTCGGCGAGCCGGCGCGACTCATCCAGCAGCACCTTGGCGCGGCGATCGTCTCCCGTTCGGGACGCGATGAGGGCGAGTGTGGCCAGGAACATCGACCGCCATCGCCAGTCACCTTTGTCGACGAAGTGGTCGACGATGCGCTCAAACGTCTCCTTGACGCGCGCGAGGTCACGGCGCTCTCCGCATTCGAGGAAGAACCACGCCCGCAATCCCTCGACGTAGACCTTGCGATGGCGGAATCCGACCTTGTCCAGCAGGTCGATCGAGCGCTGAAAGTGCATCCGCGACAGGCCCATATCGCCGCGTTCCTGCGCCGCGACCGCCATGTACAGGTGGATGCTTCCTTCGAGGCGGATGTCGCCTTCGGTTCGGGCCTGGCCGAGCGCCTCGTGGAAGTACGCGAGCGCGCGGTCGGTATTGCCACGTTCCACGCACACGCAACCGAGGTTGCACGTGAGCTGCGCCACCAGCTCGCCGTGTCCGACGTGCCGAGCGGCGGCCTGGGCGGCGACGAAGCATTTCGCGGCGACGTTCCGCTCGCACATGTCGTAGTAGACGCTGCCCGTGATGTTGAGCGCTTCGGCCTCGAGCGCGATGTCCTCGACCCGTTGCGCAAGGGATCGGGCGCGGGTGGTTGCGGCGATGGCCTGCTCGGTTCGCCCGCTGAGCCGATAACACACGCCACGACCATAGTGCGCAGCCGCAATGGCGCCGATATCCCCGGTTGCGCGGGCGATCTGCGTGGCGCGTTTGGCATATTTTTCGCCGTCGCGAGCGTTGCCGCCAAGCGCCTGGTACTCGGCGTAGCGAGCCAATGAGCGCGCCAGCAAAGTCTGATCCATCTGCGCGACATCGGTGGTGCTGAGACCGTTCAGGGCGTCGATCGCGTCGTCGTACATCGCCATGAGTGTAGCCTTGGGGCCGCGCAGGATCATAACGCGGGACAGCAGCAGGCAGATACGCAGGGCGGTTTCGGCGCCACCTTCGGCTTCCCCTTTGCCGCGGAGAGCGCGTCGATGCACCGCCGCGAGGTTGTCGCGGTCGTCCATGAGCCACGCAACGGCCGGTGGACCATCGTGGGTCGTCACCAGGGAAGCGTTGCGCTCGCCTTCCTCGACGTAGTATCGGCCGTGCCGTTGCAGCGTGAGCGTGCGCGCCTCGGGATCGACAGGTTGCTCGTAAACAAATGCCCGCACGCTCTCGAACATGACAAACCGCGGCCGGCGGGGAGAGCTTGCTGCGTTGCGGGCCTTGTCGCCTCCCCAACGCTGGGTCTCATCGACCTCGCGCACCATCGAATGGGCGACAAGGCCGTCGATCACAGCGGATGCGTCGACGCCCTCGCCGAGCACCGCCCCGACAGCCTCGGCGTCGAAACCGCCCCGAAAGACAACCAACTGCTGGAGGTTTTCGCGCTCGGAGTCTGATAGCTGTGTCCAAGAAAGCGCGATGGCGTCGCGCAAGGTCCGCGCGCGCTTGCCCATGCGAGCCCGGCTGGAACGCCCGGTGACCTCGAGCACCTCAGACGGCGTCTCGAGGCGCTGCAGGAGCTGGCGCGCGGTGCAGTCAGCCATGACGGCGGCGGCCAGCTCGATCGCCAATGGAATCCCGTCGAGGCGACGCAGAATACCAACGATCGTAGTCACTTCGCTGCGTTTTGGGCGGTAATCCTTGCGCACGCGGCGCACCCGCGACACGAAGAAGCGGACCGCGTCTGACCGAGCGGCTTTTCGGGGCTCGGATGGGATCGACAAAGGCTGAACGACGACGCTGACGACGCCATCCACCTGGACGCGACGACGTGTCGTGATGAGCATCCGCAGCGGCGGGCATTCGGACAGCAGTGGCGGGATCACGCCGGGCGCGTCATCGACGAGCAGATCCACGCCGTCAAGGACCAAGAGCGGCAACGGTGCTCGAGCCAGGGCGCGTCCGATGTGCGCGATCGCGGCGTCCTTGGTCGTGTTGCCGGACATCCCGACACCGAGGGCATTGGCGACGCGACCGGCGGCGGCCTCGGCGGTAGCGACGTCGCTGAGGTCGACGACCCACGCCGACCCGCCAGCATCAACGTGGCTGCGTGCGATCGACCGGGCGATGCGGCTCTTGCCGATGCCAGCCACCCCTCCGAGCGCCACCGCCCTTGCACCGGCATCGAGATGATCCGCGACACGACCCAGCTCAGCGGTGCGACCGTACAGGCGTGGAGGTTTGCCGTCGGGCAGGTTATGGCGCGGGATGGCGTGCTGGCTCGACTCGAAGATCTCGGAGGTGATTTCGCGCCCGTCCAGCTCCAGCGTTTCGCGGCGACGGCGCCGTTTGCCTCGCTTCCCCGCCGGCTTGGTGTCCGAGAAGCTGGGACACAGGTCATCGAGGTTGGCGGCCACCCACTGGCCAAGCGCGGCCGTGCAGTCGGGCTGTCCGGCCATGATCAGCCAACGCATCAGCGCGGTTGCCAGGTGGCCGGCATGCTCGTAGCGATCCCGGGGATCATCGGCGGTGGCTTTGCCGATGATGGCTTCCAGGCCGGGATCGGAGTCGTGGGCTGTCAATGCGCGCAAGAGCAGGCCCAACGCGTAGACATCAGCGCGTCGATCGACCACCGCACCGTTGACGAACTCGGGAGCTGCGTACCCGGGCCGATTGTGGGCGCGCCCGGAACCGAGGCGTCCAAAGCCGTGCAATTTTACGTCGCCTTGCCGCGAAATGACGATGGAACGCGGGCTGAGGTGGCCATGCACGAGCTCGAGGGGCTCATCGCTGAGCGGGTCGCGGAATTCATGAGCGAAATGGACGCCATCGGCGGCGCGCGCGACGATCCAGGCGGCGAGATCGGGACGCAGCGGGTCCTTGGCGTCCACGCGGGGCAGGGCACGTTCGAGGTCCGGCCCATCGATCAGCTCGAGAGCGGCGTAGTACGCACCGCCAATGCGGCCCAAATCGAGCACCTGGGCGATATTCCGATGCTGGAGCGTCGCTGTCAGTCGCGCTTCAAACAGGAAGCTGTGGACGGCGGCGTCGTCGGCGGCGAGCTGCGGGTGGAGCCGTTTGACGACGCACTCACGCGTAAACCCGGCCGCGCCGTGGCGTCGGCCAAGGTAGAGATCGGCTGTATCGCCGGTCACAATGCGTCGCACCAACTCGTACGATCCGAGCTGCTCGGTCATCGCCGGAGTATGCCACGAAGCCCCCCGAATGCCTGCCCCACCGGCAGAGTAAAACAGCATTATCGAGACTTTGTGATGGCCGATTGTCGATGTGCTAGGCTCGGCGGTAGCGCGCGGTGCCATATTCACTCAACCCTGTCTTCTCGCAATTGATGCAAGTCTACGTATCTCCAGCACAAATCCGACGGTACGCGACGCTCGTAGCGCTCGTCTGTTCGGTGGCATGCACGCTGGTCATTGCGCCCGCTTTCGCCGATCCAGCGCCCAAACCCGTGGCGGTCGACGACGCGACGACGCTCGAAAAGAAGCTCGACACAAACGCCCGCGTCGGCAGCGAAGAAGAACAGAGATTGAAGGCGCAACGCGCAGCGGAACGGGCGCGGCTGATCGAGCTGCGAAAGCGTGAACGGCGCAACGAAGTGATCATCATCGGCTCGTCTTCGGTGAAAGGAGCGCTCGGTCGTCGCCTCTCCGCAGGCCTGGAGCGGAGCGGATTCAAGGCGACGCGTTGGGGACGTTCGGCGAGCGGCTTGTCGCGCTTGGACTACTACGACTGGTTTGACGCGATCACCGACCTGCCCATCGGCGACAAGACAGCCGGCGTCATCGTTTATGTCGGCGTCAACGACCCGCAGGGCATCTGGCTCTACCCGCACGAGCGCAAGACCCGCGACAAGTGGATTCGGTTTCACCAGTCCGGATGGCACGACAAGTACCGCGAACGCGTCACCATGCTGATCAACGCGCTGTGCGCGCTCGGAGCGCCGCATGTGGCCATCTTGACGCCCGCCGACGTCCGCTGGGAGAGCCTCCAGAAGCGCTTGGTTCGCGTCCGCCGCCTGCAGATCGAAGGAGCGCGGGCCAGCAAGTGCGGTGTGGCTGTCTCGGCGAGCGGGGACTCCATGCACATCGCCGATCCGATCGAGCGCAAGGAGCCGCGTCGCGCCCGCGATGGCTACCACCTGACCGCCCTGGGTGGCGACATCGTCTGGGAACGCGTCAAGTATCGCGTAACGCGCCTGTTCAGCGGCCAGCCGTGGCTTCAGACGCAGGGGCCGGGATCCAAGATCGCCACCGCCAAGAAAGCTAAGCGCTCTGCGGCCCGAGCTCCCGCGCCGTCTGGTCGACATCGATCCACGGCAGGACTAGCAGGAGCGCGCACTGCAGCAGCCCCGCGGTGACGAACAGCGTCGGGTACGAAACGTGCGCGCTAAGCCATCCCCCCAATCCGCTGCCAACCGTCGTCGAGAAGTTGAACAACGCCATGTAGATGGTGAACTGCGTCGCGGCGACGACCGGCCATGACAAGCGCATGAAGAGCGCCAACGCGCCCGCCGTCAACGCGTACAGGAAGACGGCTTCGACGACGATAAGGCCACCGGCGAACCACTGCTGAGACCACAGTTGCTGGGACAGGCCGAAGACGACCCACGAGCCACCAAGGCAGCATGTGGCGATCGCCATTACGCGGCGCGGCCCGATGCGATCAGCGGCCCAGCCACCGAGAATCGACCCGAAGACGCCAACGACCATGCCCCAGGTCGTCCAGTCGGCGTGCATCGTCTTGGACCATCCGAGCCGTTCGATGTAGAGCACGGCGCCCACGATGGAGAGCACGCCTGCGCCGAGGTACGCGCCGACAGCGAATGCGCCACCGAGCACTGTCGAACGCATCGAGAACGCCCGGGGCAGGCCGAAGAAGAGCGTCGCAAGGCGGGTGGATGTGTCGGACGTGACGGCCTGTGTTTTTCCGGGCGACCACGGAAAGAGTCGATCGCCGGGTCGCTCGCGCACAACGGCGGGGAACGCAGCGGCGGCACACATCATGGCGGTCAACATGACCAGCGCCATCGACATGCTGTAGCTGTCCGCGATGTGCGCAAGGCCGCTGCCACCAACGGCCGCACCGAGGACCTTGGAGCCGTACATGAACCCGTTCGCGCGGCCTTGTTCGTCGGCGTGCAGGAGCTCGATCGCCATGGCGTCGGTGGCAACGTCTTGCAGGGCGCTGAAGGTGTTGTGAATCGCCACCAACCAGCCGAGCAGCACAATCTCGGCAGCGAGCTCGTCGATGGTGAGCATGGCCGCCACTGTCAGCGTCATCATGACCTGCGCGACGAGGATCCACGGTCTGCGTTGCCCGAGCGACGGCATCCGCAGGGTGTCGATGATCGGCGCCCACGCGGGCTTGAATGCCCACGGAGCATGGGCGATGGCGATGAACATCCCGAGCGTCTCGGGGCTCATCCCGCCGGCCGTGAAGAAGGCTCGTAGGGTGATCGCCACGAAACCATAGGGCACGCCCTGCGCGAAATAGAGCACGCACAGTGTCGCCAACCGCAGCGGGCGGCTCTGGCTAAGCGTCGTCACCAGGCAACTCCTTGCACGCCGTCGCCATCCACGCGAGCAGGCCCGTCGGGTTGTCGACATGCACCCAGTGTCCGGCGTCGGCCAGGACAGCGTGGTGGACGAGCCCGTCGCTGTCGAGTGCGTCGAGCCTGGCGACCGCTTGCGCGTCGAATCGATCCGACAGAGCGCCTCGCAGCAGCCGTCGCCGAACGCGCCAGGACGGATCGGCGAGCATCGGCCACGCATCGACGCGGAAATAATCGGCGAGCAGCTCGGCGATGACGTCGAGGTCAAAGCGCCAGACCAAACCGCCGCCTTGGAGTTCGGAGGCGGGCACGCGCTTGAGATTGGTCGTCATCCAGCCTGCGATCGACCGGGGGAATCCGGCGGCTAACAGCATGTCGGCAACCTCGGCACGCGCGGCGACCGGCGTCTGAATCGACCACAGCACATCGATGAGCCGGGTGATCTGGCCGGGCAGCGTGGCACCGGCGCCGGGCGGGCTGTCGAGGATCCAAGCTTCGCGCAGGCGTTCGGGAGCCCGAGCGGCCCAGCAGATCGCCACTTTCCCGCCAAAGGAGTGACCACAAATGACGTCTGGCGGACCGATCGCGGCTGCCAATTCGTCCAGATCATCGGCGCATGACGCGAGCGTGTGCGGGGCAGGGCGGGTGTCGTTGTCACCATGACCGCGCAGATCGATCGTAACAACGTTGACGCGCTCCGCCGCGGCGAGCCGGCGCCCAAAACTCCGCCAATTTCGGCGAGATCCAAGGATCCCATGGAGCAACCAAAGGGTCGCAGCGCAACGACTTCCAACCGCCGATGGCGGCGCAAGAACGGTGTGGCAAAGCGGAGGCACGCACGGGGTATAGCCGGACACTTCTCGCGGCGCTATACATCGGCCCATGAACGACCACGCAGCCCTCGACAAGCCCCTCGTGATCGGCATCGCTGGCGGTTCTGGCAGCGGCAAAACCACGGTTGCCCAGCGCATCGTGGGCAGCTTCCGACCGGGCGATGTCACACACATCCAACACGACGCATACTACCGCCATCGGCCCGATCTGAACGACGCCGAACGACGCGCCGTCAACTACGACCACCCCGACAGCCTCGACAACGGGCTCTTGATCGAACAGCTCGACACGCTCATCGCCGGCGGCAGCGTCGAGATGCCCGAATACGACTTCGTCACACACCTGCGCAAAGAGCCGACCAAGTCCGTCGATGCAACGCCCATCGTGCTCATCGAAGGTATCTTGATCTTCGCTGACCCCGCCCTGACCGAGCGGATGGACGTGCGCCTGTTCGTCGATACCCCGCCCGATATTCGCGTCCTCCGCCGCGTGCGTCGCGACATGCGGATGCGAGGCCGAACGTTCGAAGAGGTCCGCCAGCAGTACTACGAGACCGTCCGACCGATGCACATCGCGTTCGTCGAGCCGAGCAAGTCCAAGGCCGACCTCATCATCCCCGAGGGCGGCAACAACGCGGTCGCTATCGGCGTTATCGTCGAGCGGATCCGCAGCAAACTCATCGGTCGCGAGCAGCTCCAGGCCCCGCACCGACACGGCGACTATGACGTGGACGCGGCGTCATCGCGCCGAGAATGAACCGCGCGGGGAGCGTCCGGCGAATGCTGGCTATGCTGGCTGTTTACGGCGGCGATCATCGTTTGGTCCACGGACCGAGATGAGAGGCCGAGGTACGCAAGGCGCAAGTGCGCCGCACGCTGTGGGAAGGTGCCGAAAAATGACACTTTTTTGGCACCAGGGGCCTGGCGTCGGCCCCTCAACGAAACAACAACCGAGACCATCGTCGTGGAGTCCGAACGGACGCAACGATGATCAAGGCCCTATTTGCCGTTGCTGACGGCGAGCGTGTAATTCTGACAAGTCGCCTTCGCACCCGGCTTTCGGTACACGCGGATGTAGAACGTCGCCGAGTTGTTGCTGCACATATTCAGCCCCGGCAGTCCAGGTCCGCTCTGGCCACTGGCGTTGGACGTCGTGCACTTGCATTCACCAGCGCGCGGCGGGTTGGGGCTCTTGCGGTGCAGTCCGCGGACCGTGCCCGTCTTGTGATGGGGACCGTAGGGAAGCCCGTAAAAGCGCGTCGTCCAGCCGGCGGTTGTCTGGCCAGCGCAGTGCAGCCCGCTGCCTGAGCAGGTGCCGCGGTACATGTCGAGCCGGAATTGGCTGCCCGGGTTGCTGGTCAGCTTGGCGGTGAAGTTGAACCGATCGCAGCGCGACGAGCCCGAATCGGTCAGGTCCTGCGCGTGGACGCGATACCAGTCGCCCGATTCGCCCAGCATGATGTTGCCGCCGACGTACCGCACGGTGCCGTTGTCGGGGACCGTCGCGATGGCAACAGCCGACTTGCAGGAGTTGCCCTTCTTCGCGAGGTAGTACGCATCGGCCCTGCACTCACAGCCGTTGGCGTAGCTGCCGTCGACGTCAAACCAACCGAACCCGCACGTGTTCACCTTGCACTTGCCGCCCGAGCAGATAACGCCAGCCCCGGACACCTTCTTGCACGAGTTGGATGCCCCCTCGTCGGCCACTTTGTCGCAGTCGTCGTCGATTCCGTTGCAGAGCTCGGGCGCGCCTGGGCGCCGCGTCTTGACCTTGTCGTCGCAATCGCCGGCCTTCGTCGCTGTGAACTTGAGCTGAGGGAGTGAGTTGCAGAAACACCGAGCCGCGCCGACACCCCACCCGTCGCCGTCGCCGTCGTAGTACAATTTCTTGCAGCCGGTCGAGTTCTCCGGGTCTGTCTTGCCGTCGCAGTTGTCGTCCACGCCCGGTGTCTTGCACGTATCTTTGACCCCCGGCTTCACGTTCTTGTTGCCGTCGTTGCAGTCCTTGTTGTTCTTCGCGGTGAAGTTGCTCGCCACGATGGGTTTGCACATGCAGACGGCGTTGCTGCCCTTCTTGCCATAGCCGTCTTTGTCGGCGTCGACGTAGAATTTCGTGCACCCGATCGCGTTGATGTCGTTGTCGCTCCCGTCGCAGTTGTCGTCGAACGGCGTCGCGCATGTCTCGGTCTTGTTGGGCCCGATGTTGCCCTTGCCGTCGTCGCAGTCGCCGGGTTTGGTCGCCGTGTACTTGGTCTGTGCGTCGGGGTAGCACTGGCATCGCGGCGGGTGGGTGACGCTGCCAAAACCGTCGAAGTCAGGGTCGTACCAATAGATCTTGCAGCCCGCGGCGCCGAGCTCCTGCGCCTTGTTGTTGCAGTTGTCGTCACCGGCCGTCGCGCACGTCTCTTTGGCGCCGGGATTGACGTTGAAGTTGCCGTCGTTGCAGTCGTCGGACTTGAGCGCGGTCAGCTTCTTCACGGCGTCGGGTTGGCACAGGCAGATCGGCGTTGAGCCCTTGGACCCGTAGCCATCGGAGTCGCCGTCGTAGTAGTAGCTGGTGCACCCCTTGGCGCCGGCCTCACCCACCTTTCCGTTGCAGTTTTCGTCGACGAAAGCCTTGTCGCACACCTCGGGCGCGTGCGGATTGACCGCCTTGTTGTTGTCGTTGCAGTCGCCGCCGCCCTTGGGACAGACCTTCGGCGTCCCCTTCACCTTCTTGAGCTTGCCGCACGAGCCATCGCCATCGACGTCGCAGCCCTCGTCGATCTTGCCGTTGCAGTTGTTATCGATGTCGTCGCAGGTCTGGTCGCTCAGGCCGAGCTCGTGAAACGGCGAATGCTTGCTGTATTCGGTATCGGTGCACGCCTTCCACTTGCCCTTCTTGCACAGCGACACGGGCTTGAGCGCGCCCTTGCACACACCCTTTTGGTTCTCGCATGGAGGCCGTTTGGCGGCGAGCTTCGGGTCGCTCGCGTCCACGAGCTTGTTGCAGTCGTCGTCTTTGCCGTTGCACAGCTCGACGGCGTCCGGATGGACCTTAGCATCCTTGTCGTTACAGTCTCCGCCGCCTTTTGGGCAGATTTTCGGGTCGCCCTTGGTGTCCTTGGCCGCGTCGCAATGGCCGTCGCCGTCGTCGTCACAGCCCTCGTCGATCTTGCCGTCGCAGTTGTTGTCGGCGCCGTCACAGCTCTTTTCAGATTGCGCGTTTTCGTACGCACCGTGATGGGCGAAATACGCCGCCGTATCGCAAGCGAGCCACTTGCCGTTGTTGCACTTGCTCGCAGGTCGCAGCGACCCGGCACAGACGCCCTTTTGATTGCCGCACTTGGGCGCGACGTCCTTGAGCTTGAGATCCGCGGCGTCCACCTGGCCGTTGCAGTCGTTGTCGATCCCGTCGCAGACCTCTTTGGCGCCAGGATGAATCGCCTTGTCCTTGTCGTTGCAGTCAAAGCCAAGCTTCTTGCAGACCGATGGGTTGCCCACAATCGTCATCTTGTCGGAGCAGTGGCCGTCCCCGTCGACGTCGCAGCCATCGTCGATGCCGGCCTTGCAGTCGTTGTCGATGTTGTCGCAAAGCTCGGTCGCGCCGGGATTGACGAACTTGTTGTTGTCGTCGCAGTCGCCGCCGCCCTGGCCGCAGATCTTGGGCGCGCCTTCCATCTTCATGAGCACGTCGCAGAAGCCGTCGCCGTCGTCGTCGCACCCCTCGTCGACCTCACCGTCGCAATCGTCATCGAGATCGTTGCACCGCTCGCCCTTGCTGCCGTCATTGCTGCCGCCCGCCCCGGTTGAACAGACCGCCACGCCCGCGACACCGTCTTTGCACTCGACGATGCCTTTCTTGCAGATGCCGATGCCGCCACACGCCGCTCCGACCGGCAGCTTCTTGCCGCCAGCGCCGACGGTGAAGTCTTCGTCCGTGCTCCCATCGCAGTCGTTGTCCTTGCCGTCGCACGACACTTCGGTCGTGGCTTCGTACAGCTTGACCCCGGCGTAGTCGCACGACCACGACCCCTTGATGCACGTGGCCTTGGCCCCGCCAGCGGCGCAGACGCCTTTGTCGAAACACTTGGCCGCTTTCGGATCGAGCTCGTTGGCCTCGTCCGTGGCGCCGTCACAGTCGTTGTCCGCCCCATCGCAGAGCTCGACGTTGCCGCCGCCGGTACTGCAAATCGCCGCCTTCCCGTCCTTGGCGCAAACGACCTCGCCGCCGGCACACGCGCCCGCTCCGCATGGTTTTCCGATGGGTTTGGTCACGCCGAAGTCGTTGTGGATGTAGCCCTCATCGGTCTCGCCGTCGCAGTCGTTGTCCTTGCCATCGCACACCTCGGTCGCCGGGACGGGCGCGTCGCAAGCCGAGAGTCCCTTGTCGGTGCAGGTTCGCTGACCGCCGCAGGTTCCAAACGCGTTCTTCGTCGTGCACTTGGTCGCAAATCCGCCCGCCGTCGCCTGCTTGCTGCAGCTGCACGTGCCGTTGTCGGGCCTGCATTGTTCAATCGTGCTGCCGCCGATCGACAGCTTCGTGCACGAGAACCCGGTCGGGCAGTTGCCTCCGTTCGCGCATCCGTAGCCGCAGAACGAGCCGACCAGGCTGCCGTCGGGACCGTCGATGGGAATGCAGCGGTGAACGCCGATTTCCGCGCCCAACTGCTCGCAATCACCGTCCTTGGCGCAGGGCCGGCACAGGGTCACGTACGGCGCCGCGCAGATGAACGTCAGATCGCCGGTGGAACCCTTGACTCCGACGCATTGCCAGTCGCCCGGGCAGTCTTCGACGCACAGCTTGCTGCACTGTTTGCCTTCGGCCGTTTCGACGCAGTAGCCGCTGTTGCAGTCGGCATTGCCCTTGCACGGACATCCCCACCCGCCCGGGTCGTCGCACTTGATCGGGCCAGTGTCGGCGGCCGCGTCGGCGTCATCGACCTGTTGGTTGGAGTCGGCGACATCGGCTTCGACCACATCGTCGCCGGTGAAATTCGGCCCCGCATCCGGGACGTTGAAGACCAGCGTGTCGTTGGCGGGAGTCGACTCCTCGCCCGGTTCGTCCGAACACGCGACCGCGAGCGCTGCAGCAACAGCGATCGGAACGATCGTACGAAGCCATGAGCCCGCGAGCTCAGGGCGGGCGCTTGGACGGTTCATCATCGCGATCCGGCAGGGGATTCCAATCGGCGTCACAGCCACGATGGTAGCAGATCTCGATCGCCCGCGTGGGAGCCGTAGCGGATCCCGGACGGGTTATGTACATACTCCTTCTTGCAACCTTCAGTTTGAGCCCGACAACGGCTTTAGAGGCGGGAACGACCGGACGCTGCGGCGCCGGCGGGAGTCGACACATGTTCAAGTCCTCCATAGCGATTGTGATCCTCGCCACCGTGCTGGGCATGGGCAACCTCGGGTTTGCGCAGACCTGGCAGCTGCAGCGGCACGATTCGAACAACTCCTCGTTCACCGAAGGCAAGGGCAAGATCACCGTCCCGGCGCTGAAATGGCGCCTCTTTTTGGGCGGCAGCGCCACCGGATTGCGTCCGCTGGATGCCGATCTTGACGGCTATGACGACGTGTTGGCGATCGAGGCCGGCGCCGCCACCGCGCGGGGCACCGACGGAACCGTTCTGTGGCGCACAGCTTCGCTTGGAATCGACGCGTGCCCGGGCCGCGGGGATGTGGATGGCGATCAGCTCGATGAACTGCTGTGCCGCACCCCAGCGGGCGTCGTGTTGGTGTCGACAACCACCGGAAAGACCGTGTGGGCGCCCAAGGACGGCGCTTTTAAGTACCGCGCGTTCATGGCGCTTGCGGACTTCGACGGCGACGGCCTGGCCGAGGTCGCGGTGGCCAACGGCGGCTCGTATGGCCAATCCCTCGGCGGCAAGACCCGCATCTTTACGTTCAAGTCCGGCGCCAAGGAGCTGGCGGTGACGTCGGATACCACCGCCCTCGGCGACAAGGTCTTTGCGCATGAGCAGCTGGTTGTGGACGTCGACGGCGACGGGCTGCCCGATGTGTTCAGCGCGCTGGCGACCGAGAAGAACGGCGGACGGGCGTTCGCATGGTCCGGTTTGACCGGCAAAGCGCTGGGTCATTCCGCAGACCTCGGCATCGTCCGCTGTGATGACGCGGTGAGCCTCCCCCAGAAAAACGCCAACCCTGTCGTCATTTGCGTCGCCGACCGCCTAACGTCCGGCCTCAAGAACAACCAGCGCGCCGTCGCGGCGTTTCAGCTTGTCGGCAAGGAGATCAAGCGCCTTTGGATCGTCAACGCCGGCGATCCCAAGAAAAACGCGATTCGGGCGCCCGCCGCGGCAATCGGCGACCTCGACGGCGACGGCAAAGCCGAGGTCATCGCGTCGACCCGCACCGCGTCCGGGTGGCGGCTGCGCGCGTTCGATGCGTTGTCGGGCTCGATGCTCCACGACCTACCCGCGACATCTGGCCTCGGCTACGCGCTGACGAACGCATGGTCGATGGCCGGTTCGAAGAAAGTGCTGCTGCTCGCCGAGAAACGCGGCACGAAGGCCACGATCGAAGCGTTGCCGCACGCCTTTGTGCTGTGGTCGCGAAGCCTGGGCTTCCAGGCAATGGGGGAGCTGACCAAGGGGCGCTACGCCGCGGTCCGCCCCAAAGCCGTGCCCGCGACCGTGTTCCCGCGTCCCAGCCAACTGCTCACTATCGACGGACTCGACACGGCCGGGCACTTGCTCCGCACAGCCGACACCGATGGCGATGGGTTCGACGACGCGGTTGCGCTGCTCGCCGTCACGCCGGACGGACAGGCGAAGGTCACAGCGTCGGGAACGCTGGCGGCGAGCCCGATGGCGCGCGTCATGTTGCGCAAGGGCGACCTGAAACTCCCCGCGATCCTGCTCGGCAACGGCGAAACCGAGCTGCTAGACAGCAAACTCCAGCGCATCAACGACGGTGACAAAGATGGGGTCGCGGATCTGCGCTACGGCGGACAAACAAACCCGTACGTGATCGTGGATCGCGACCCGAAAGGCGGCGCGACCGCTATGGCCGTGAGCGCGGGCTCGTGGGTGTGGATGCTGGACGCGGCCAAGGCCGGCCCGACCGACGCGCCGGTGCAACGCTTCAAAGACCGGTTCCGCGGCTGGGTGCGCGCCAACCTCGCCGACGTCAACGGCGACGGCAAACTCGACCTGCTCGTGCGTCACAGCGGCGCAGACGGCCGCCCCTGGCTGACAGCGTTCGACGGGACCAAGCTCGCGTCGAAAACCGCCCTTTGGACCTTCAAACACGCCAATGAAAGCATGAACTGGGCGCGGTGGACCGAAGGGGACGCGTTTGCGTTGCACGACGTCAACGGCGATGGCGCGATCGACGTGATCGCGTCGTTCACAACGCCCATCAACCCGGCACCCGAGGGCACGTTCTTCCGCGTTCTCGACGGTAAAACCGGCAAACTGATGTGGCCTGCATCCGCCGAGTGCGCCAGCGCCATGGCCGGCCGACCGATCGCCATCGACACGTCCGGTGCGTCGCCCGTCGCCGTCGCGTCGGCGTATGTTTACCGGTGGCGCTGCGACCTCAAGACCGGCAAGCAGCTCAACTACGTGCAGCAGGGCAACGTGACGTACGGCATCCCGATGCTCTTCGACCTCGACACCAAGCCGCCGCTCGACCCCATCATCGCATCAGGCGCAGGCGGCATCGGCGCCTACGTCGGCCCCAAGTTCGGGCAACTGTGGACCGACAAGAGCTCGCTCTATTACCACCGCCGGGCCGTCGCCTGGACCGACGGCAAGCTGCCCCGCGTGGTGACGACAAAGCACGGCACATCCGCCCTGCGCGCGCTCAGCGGCAAGACCGGCAAACCCATCTGGGACCGTGGCTACGCCGCCGGAAAAGCGCTGCCGCCGGGGACACAGGCGCCAGGCGGCGTGACCAACGATGGCCTCATCGGTGTGCGCAACCTGGACGGAACGGGCAAGTCGGCGTTGCTCTTCTCGACGACGGAAGGCCGGCTCTATGCGGCCCGTGCCCTGACCGGCGATGTCGTCTGGTCGCTCGCTTTCTCCGGCACTGTCGCGGGCACAATCGCCGCGGATCTCGACGGTGACAACCTGCTCGAGGTGGTTGTGGGCACCCCTGACGGGTACCTCTCCGTGCTCGGGCAGGACGCGCTGAAGCCGCCCGCATGGGTGCGCGAAAACGCGGGAACCGGCCCGGCCCTGACCGACGCGGCCGACCTCGACTTCCAGGAGACGACCGACGCCGTCCACGTCAACTGGGCCAAGCTCGACAAGGCCGATGGCTACGCGATCCGGCTGCTCGACCAGGACGGGGCCGTCGTGAGCTCGCTCAAGGACGTCGGCAACGTGACCGGGACGACGGTCAACAAGCTTCACCTGCAGCCCAACACGCTCTACCGAGCTGAGGTGCTGGGCTACACGAAGGCGGGCGCCAGCCGCTCCTTCTCCGGTCCACGGGCGTCCGACGGCGTCAAGGTCGTGGACCTGTCAGCGCCACACATCACCAACTTCCGCGCGGAGCCAGCGACAGTGTCGCGCAAGGTCTTCACGACCGTCCTCAAGGCCGACCTGTCCGACAAGACGCGCCTCGCGAGCGCCCGACTCACGATGCGAGATACCAGCGGAAAGTTGGTCTATCGCTTCCAGAAGCCGCTCGCGACGGCCACCTACAAGCTCAATCACACGTGGATCATGCGGGTCGACGCTCCGAACATCGTCGGGCCACCCGACGGCAAGGTGCTGCCGGCTGGTCGCTACAAAGTAGAGCTGCTGGTCAGCGACTACGGCGGCCACCTCGCCGGCGCGGAGCTCGAGGTGCTGATGTGCGCAGACGACGAGGCGCCCAAGTCAGATGGGACCTGTGGACCACCCGGTGTGCGCGATGACGGCAAGCGCAAAGACGCGGAAAAGACGCAGACCAAACAGCCCTCGGACGAAGAAAACGGCTGCAGCGCGCGCACCAGGCCAGTCGGTCCGGGCCAATCCATCGCCTGGCTGCTCCTGGTGCTGCTCGCGACCACCATCTTGATCGCGGTCCGGCGCGCCGACTCCAACGGCGACGCGGTCTGCTACGATGCGCCCGACCTCGATCCCAGGTGATTCTGTGGCGACAGCGAAGACCAGCAAGCGCACCCCCAAGGCGCGAACGATCGCCGCAGGCAGGGCGCTGCGACACCACCTGGCCGACGAGGCGTTGTTGCCTGTCTACCTGGTCACAACCGCATCCGCGCCGCCCGATCGCCGTCGTCGGCAAGCCCCGCCACCGGCCGACCCGGGCGAACTGATCGCCGCGCGGCGCGCGATCGAGAACATCGCGCTCAAGGGCTGCGACCGCAGCGTCGACCACGCGCTCATCGACTACACCGACGACAACAGCGGCATCGGCGTGCACGCCGTGATCGCCAACGAGGCGCGATCGACCTCGCTTTTCGGCAGCCGCCGCGTCGTGAGCGTCACCCACGCCGACGGCCTGGATTTCGACAAGGCGCCCAAACGAAAACCGCGGAAGAACGCCAAGAAGAAGCGCGCGCCCAAGGGCGGCGACCCGCTCGAGCTGCTGCTCACGTCCCTGCCGACCGGGGGCAACCCGCCGATCGTGATCATCCTGCAGGCCGAACGATTCGATCGACGCAAGCGCGCGTTCAAAGAGCTGGCAGCCCGCGGGGCGATCGTCGAAGTCGAGCCGCCGAGCCCACGATCGTTACAAGCCCACATCGAAGAGGTCGCGCGGGCGCACAACATCCGCGTCGACCGGTCCGTTGCTCAGCGGCTTTGGGACCATCTTGGCGGCGGCGACCCCGCGCGTTTGCGACAGACGGCCGATCGGCTCTTGCTCGATGTAGGCGTCGGCGGTCACCTGACGGGCGCAGCCGTCGACGACTTGGTGCCGTTCGATCGCGAGTCCCAGGTCTGGGCCATCACCGACGCGATCACGGCGCGCGACATCACCCGTGCGCTAACTGTCGTTCACTTGTTGCTCGAACACGGCGAACACCCGCTGGTGATCGTCGGTTCGCTCGCGTCGCACTACCGGACGCTCATGCGCGTCGACGCGGTGATGCAAGAAGGCCTGCATCGACCGGATGACATCGCGAGCCGCCTGAAACTGCACCCATTCCGCACGCGCAAGCTCTGCGAACAGCTCACGCGAATGCGCAAAGGGACGCTCGAGCGGGCGGTGCAGACGGTCCACGAGGCCGACCTCGCGCTCAAGCAAACGTCCATCGGAGATCGCAAGAATGCGGAGCGGCGCTGGATCGAACAGCTCTTGATCGCGCTCATTCGCAACCGCAGATTGCGCGTTTCGAGGGGCGCAGTGGCGGCGTCGGCATCGGTCTGAAAGGGCCACTGCGCGCCGACAGCGATCCGCGCAACAGGTTGGGAATACAACGTGTTCCCGTGCGCTTGTAGGGGCTACGGACCGCCGTTATAGTACGCGCCCCTTACACGGGGGATCCAGAGCAGTCCCGCGTTCAGAGCCCAAGGAAAGACAGATGAAGAAGGAACAGGCCTACATCCTGTTCGTCGCGGTATTCGTCATCGGCTACATCGCCGGTCGCGCGACGTCGAAACAGCCCGCAGCCCAAGCCGTCGCAGCCGCCCCCGTTGGCGTCGCGGCGAACCCGGGTGCCGTCGCTGCAGCTCAGCCCGGTGCGGTTTCCCCCGCGCCGCCTCCGGTCGCAGCACCGCCGGCCGCACCTCCGCCTCCCGCGCCGCCGCCGCCACCCGCCGCGCCCAAGCCCGACCAGGTCTGGCGCGTGAAGATCCACAGCACCGACCCGACATTGGGCAAGGACAGCGCGCCCGTGAAGGTCGTCATCTTGTCGGGCTTTGGCTGCCAGGCGTGCACCGATTTCTGGAACGACGCCAAGCGCGTGTACGACGAGTACAAGGGCAAAGTGCAGTTCCGCTTCAAGCACAAGATCATCCCGCCGCAGCATCCCGACTCGGTCGAGGCCGCTGAAGCCGCGATGTGCGCCCACAAGCAGGGCAAGTTCTGGGCCTTCCACAACAAGCTGATGGACAACCCGTTCAACATCGGCCGCAGCGCGCTCGAGGGTTACGCCAAGGAGCTCAAGCTGAAGTACCGCAAGTGGAAACGCTGCCTCGATTCGCACGAGACGTACGGCATTCTCACGCGCGACTCGGTCATCGCCAACGAGACAGGCAGTCACTCCTTCCCCAACATCCTCGCCAACGGCATCCGCATCGGTAAGCCGAAGGATTACACCAACCTCAAAGCGCTCGTTGAGAAGGTGCTGAAGAAATCCGAGGAGCTCACGTCGAAGGGCACCGCGCCCAAGGACGTCTACGACCGCATGATCTCGGGCGGCAAGTTCTTCCCGCAGACCGAAGGCCGTCGCCTCAGCTTCAACACCAAGAACAGCCCGACGTTTGGCCCGCGCGACGCCAAAGTTGAAGTCGTCGTGTTCGAGGACTTCCAGTGCCCCTTCTGCAGCAAGCTGGCGCCGAACCTGAAGCTCTTCGCCAAGAAGAACCCCAAGAAGGTCAAGATCGTCTACAAGCACATGCCGCTCAACAGCATTCACCCCGAAGCTCAGCTCGCGTCAGAAGCGGCCCAGGAGGCGGACGCGCAGGGCAAGTTCTGGGAGTACCACGACAAGCTGTACGAGAATCAGCAGGCGCTCAAGAAGGACGACCTCATCCGCTACGCCAAGGAGATCGGCCTGAACATGCCGCGCTTCATGGACGCGTTGTCGTCGCGCAAGCACAAGGCGTTCGTTGACGCCGACTCGCAGGAGGGCAGCCGCGCCGGCATTTCGGGCACGCCGAGCGTGTTCATCAACGGCATGAAGTACGCCGGCCCGCGCGGATACCCGCCCGCAGGTCTGGACGGCGTGGCGCGCTTGTACATGGGCCTGTAGCCGAGCGCCGGCCTTTCGCCGCGATATCTCGCAACACGCGCCTGCAAGGTGTCGACCGACCCGCCGCGAGCCCGGCTCGTGCCTCTTGCGCTCTTTGGCGCAGTGACCGCGATTTCATTCGCCGCGATCTTCTTTCGAAAAGCCGCGTCAACCCATCCGCTCGGCGCGTCCGCCGTGCGCCTCGCCATCGCGGCCGTGTTGCTGGCGCCGTGGTCGATTCGCGCGCTTCGGGCCGCAAACCTGGGCGCTGCTGAGCTTCGTGCCGCGGCCGCTGGAGGCGCGCTGTACGCCCTTCATTTCGGGTCGTGGGTGTGGTCGCTGGGACTCACGACCGTCGCGGCGTCGGTGACGCTGGTCACGGCAACCCCTTTGCTGCTCGCGATCGTGTCGCTCATCACCGGTCGCGACCGCCCCGATTCACACCTCTGGCTCGCCCTCGGCCTCGCGCTGATCGGCGTTTTGCTCATCGGTGGCGCCGACTTCGGGTCTTCGCCCGACGCCCTCCTCGGCGACGCACTCGCGTTGTTGGGCGCCGCTGCCATGGCCGGTTACATGATCGTCGCTCGGGGACTTCGGCCCGACCTCAATGTGCTCGGCTTCATGGGCGTGGTCTGTGGCTCAGGTGCGGGGGTCTTGGTCGTCGTCGCGCTGGCAACCGGCGTGTCGCTCGCTCCGTCATCCACCGAAGCGCTTGTCTACCTCGGCCTCGCCGCGTTGTTGCCGCAAATCGTCGGCCACGGATTGCTGACCTGGTCGCTGCGTCACACGACACCGGTCGTCGTCGGGATCGCGACGGTCGGGGAGCCAGTTGGGGCGTCGATTCTCGGCTACTTGTGGCTGGATGAAACCGTGCAACCAACCGTCGCTATCGGCTGCGCAATCGTCTTGGGCGCGGTCGTGCTTGCGGCCACCAGGCGACGTCGGGCGCCGAGCTGATTGCAGAGAAAGAGGAGCTATCCGCACAGAGAAGACCAGCTATTCGGTCGGTTTGGGCAGCACTTCGAGGCTGACGCGGACATCCCTTTTTCGCGGCACTTCACAGCCACGCACCGTGCACTGCTGGTAGTGAAACGGGATCGTCACCGTGCGATCACCGGGCTGCACACCGGGCGCGATGTGCACCGTCAGGCCAACGATGAACGGCTTGTCGTATGACGGCAGCGGTTTGGACCGACCCGGCAGCTCGACCAGCCCTCCCTTGGGCCAAACGGTCTTCCTGGTGACGAGCATTCCCCGCTTGGGCGCGTCGATCCACGCCGGCATCAAATCCTGCTCTTCGGCGCCATGGGCGACAACGTAAAAACCCTCAATAACACGCACTTGAACGTCGATTGTAAACATATCGCCTGGCGTTACCCGGATGATCTCGGGGCCCAGGGCCACAACCGCGTTGCGCGCGAGTTTGTCCTGCAGCCGCGCTTGCCTTTCCGCTCGCGACGCCGCCGCGGATCCGCATCCCCAGGTGCCGACGACGAGCATGCCGGTCACAACCGCGGTCAGGAGTTGTCGCGCGCGCCGATCCATGGTCAACGGCGTCTTGATATCGCGCTGAGTCATCGGCTGCATGGCGTCATGATAGCCGCGCCCGCACGCTTGCCGTAGTTTCGGCGCGAATTCTCGGCTCAGCGGCAGCCCGCTTTGCGATGGCCTCGACGTTTGGGCTTCTTCGAGATGACGAGGCACCCGGTGAGCTGGCTGCGCATGGCGCGCACGAACGCCTGGGTACCGATCCAGCGCGGTCCACGATCCACGTCCATGACGTACACGCGCTTGTTGCCGCGTCCCAGCTTCGCGATCGGCGAGTGGTGCGTCGTGCCATCGGGCAGCTTCCATCGACACGTCATGATACGCGCGGGATCGGCTTGCACGGATTTGAGGAGCGCGACGAACCGCTTCCTGGACGGAGCGATCGTCTTCTTCACACAGAATCCGCGCCGCGCGCCTTTGGGTCGGTAGCGCTGCAGAAACCCCGCCAACCGTCCCAGCGACATCCCGTTGCGGCTGACACGTGATGCCTTACGCAGCGTGCGTTCGGTGATGGTTCGACCGGTCAGCGCCCCGATGGCCATGCGCGCTGTCGCCATCGAACACGAATAGGGTGTCTGCTGGACGGAGTAGTACTTCTCAAGCCGCTGGTGGTCCGTTTTCGACGCCGCCCGCGCATCCATCGGCGCCACGATGACCGCAACCCCCACGGCCAAGACGAGCGTTCTGGCTACCAACGAAGCACGCCGATGCCGAGCCCGATCCCCCACACCTCGCCGGTCTCGTTGGGGATATCGAGGTAGATTTCGGTCGCGACTTCCAGCTCGTCGTTGAGCATGCGGTTGTAGCCCATGCCAATGCCATCGACCTGGAACGTCGCCTGGTTCGTGTCTGGATTCTGTCGCCACCGCCAGAGCGCTTGGATCAACCACTGTTCTGTGTCCGGTATCGCGGTGATGTACGCGCCCGTCGTCAGGCGCATCCACGGCGCGAAGGTGTAGGTCACGGTCTCGTTCAGCTCGTCGTCGTACGCGATCTTCGTGCGGCCGGTGACGATCTCCTGCACGACGCCAAACAGGCCCCAGTCATTCATCTCTTCGTCGTGGTCGTAGTTGAATTCCAGCCCGGGAGTCACCGCGAAACCGCTGTTGAGCTCAGCGGCTGGATGAAAGAGCAACGGCTGCGGACCAGCGCCGCCCGTTCCTGCGTCGAGCATCAGGTCGATCGACACGTGCGGCGAGTTGTAGACCGTGTACAGCAAGCCGAATCCGGTCCGCCCGTAGCCGTCGCCAAAATAGGGGTTGCTGCGGCCAGCGAGCGACAGGTAGCCGGTAAACCCCTCGGCCAGGCCGAACGCCATGGCGCCGCCGGAAACAACCTGTTGCTGCAAGAGCGGTTTGTTCACGCCGTAATAGCCAACGAAGAACTCAAAATACATCGCGCCGTGGTCGATGGTCTCGTTCGTGTCGACGGCGAACGCAGGGGACGACACGGTCCCCAACGCAACGACCAAAGCTGCGACGATCGCGACGCGACGCATGGAATGGATGGTGTTTGCGGCATTCACGCGCGGTCCAGACTCTGCCGATTACACGCCGACGTACGGCACCATTTGGGCGGGCGAACCGGCCCACCTCGTCCGCGCGGGCAGCGACTCGCCCTTCATCAGCAGCGACAGGCCATCAAGACACGCTCGCTCGCCCATCACCGACCCGTAGAGCGCAACCGCCATCGGGCCGATGGTCGCGCCGTTGCCGATATGCAGGCCCGCCATCTTCATCACCCGATCCTCGAAAAGGTGCGTCTGCACGGTCGCACCGTAATTGATGCACGCGTGGTCGTCGATGTCGACGAGATCGAATTCGGTGACCTCGATGGTGTCGATGTAGACGCCCTTGCCGATGCGCGATCCCATGGCTCGAAGCAGCGGCGCCATCCACGGCGTGCCCAGCAGGAACCGGGACAAGAACGGGTAGGTGACGTTTTCCCACAGCGCGTTGATCAGCTCGCTCAACCACACGTGGGGATGCCAGAGCGGCAGGTTTCGCTCGACGTATTTGCCCACAAGCGCCCACTTGGCCGCGACCACAACGCCCGAGGCGAAGATGCCAGCGAAAAGGACCACAAGCGGCGCGGCAAGTACGTAGCCCACGACGCCGAGCCGATTGCCCATCGCCGCCAACACAAAATACGAAATGACGAAGACGCACATCGACAGCGCGGGTGGCAGCCCGATCTTGAACAGCTCGACGATCCCGCGCGCGAAGACGAGATGGCGGGGCGGATGGAACGTCTCCTCATCGGCGAACGACGCGCTTTTTTGGCGACGGGGCAGGGCCATCGGCGGCGAACCCAGCCACACCAGGTGACTTGATGTCGCCGCGATATCCGAGTCTGGCGGACGGCTCACCAGGCCGACGAGCTGGCCGGACGGAACGTCACTGGAGGCCGGAAGGAGCGCGCTGTTGCCGACAAAGCTGCGACGCCCGATTCGGGCACCGCCCACCGCGACAACTCCGTTGTGGACGCGTTGCGGACCGACGCTTACGGAATCGGCGATGAACGACTCGTCGCCAACTTCGAGCAGATCGGTCGAGAGGTGATCCACCGTCGAAATCTCGGCCCGGCGACCGATACGGGCGCCCATCATCCGCAGCCATGGCGGCAACCAAATCGTGCCGTAGATCGGCTGCACAACCATCAAGCTCGACTGCACCAGCGCGTCGACCAGCCATTTGCGGATGTACATCGTCGAGTGCACGGGCCACGCCCCGGGTTCGATGCGACCGAGAACTATCCACTTGGTCGCGGCGACAAGGCCGAGGAAACACGCCACAAACAACCAGGACCCGGGCAACGAAGCGGCAACGGCGGCGCCGAGACCGGCAGAGACCCACGCTTCGAACATCAGCCAGACGGTCGGGGTGACCGCGATCACGGGGACCGCCAGGACCCACGCCAAAGCCACGGCGAACAGGCCATACCAGCCGATGGTGGGGGTCGACCTCTCGGCGTTTTCCGTTCCAAGAGGGGGCGCCTCAGCCACGGCGCGGGCCGGGGCGCCGTGCCAATAGTCGCCGGCGGGTACGGTTTGGCCGGGCCGCAACAACGACAGCTCGCCAAGCCGCGCGCTATCTTCAAGCCGCGTGCTGTGCGAGACGACCGAGCGTGCGCCGACAAAGCAGCCGTCCCCAACCGAGATCGGCCCAACCCGCAAAATACCGTCCCGCACCTCGTAGGCCATCATGTGAGCGTCGCCACCGATGCTGCTCGCGGCGCCGATGCGCACCAAGTCGAACGCGCGGAATCGATCGCTGTCGATGTGCACGTCAGGCCCGATATCCGCGCCCATCCAGCGCAGATAAGCCGCCATCCACGGTGTGCCGCGAAGCAGCCGCATGGGGACCAGGTCGACAACGCGGCAAACGAACCAAAAACGCAGGTAGTAGCCGCTCCACAACGGCCACTGTCCGGCCTCGAAGCGACCGATTAGCGCCCACTTGGTCGCGATCGAAACGGCAACAAGCAGGACCGGTAGCGCGAGCAGCCCTGCACCGGAAGCGACAAGCCACGCAACCGCGTCGATGGCCGGAAAAAGCCGGTCGAGTAGCCATGGGACGAGCAGAGCGAGTGAAAAGAGCCCCAGCAATGGGTACAGGGCCGCGGCCTGGATGGCGGCGGCCCGCGCGATGGAGCGGCGCTCGGGTTCGGGGGCGACGGCCATCACCCGAATGGTCTGGCGAACCGGCGCCGCGCCATATGTCTTGTCGATGTGGACGGCGAGCTCGGCGATGGTCGGGAACCGGTAGATGGCTTCGATCGACAGCCCGTCCATGCCCGGCTCGTTGCGCAGACGCGAAACGGCGCGTGCGGCGAGCAACGAGTGACCGCCAAGGTCGAAGAAGTCGTCGTGAATGCACACGGGCGATGGGCCAAGCAGCTCGGTGATGACGGACTGCAGCACGCGTTCGGTGGCGTTGCGAGGTGCGACGTACGATCGGTCGTCGACGATCGCGCACTCTTCGGGCGGAGGCAGGCGGCGGCGGTCGACCTTTCCGCTGGGTAGCGACGGCAGCTCATCCATCGCGGCGAAAACGGACGGAACCATGTAGCCGGGCACGAGGTCGCGGAGAGTCGCGCGCAACCCGGAGGCGCTTAGAGCCGCTCCGGCGGCGGCGACGAGATATGCGACGAGCCGTTTGATGCCGTCCTCTTCGCGCACAGTGACGACGGCGGCTGCGACGCCATCACAGCCCAAGAGGATGGACTCGATCTCGCTGAGTTCGACGCGGTAGCCGCGGATCTTGACCTGGTTGTCGACCCGGCCTTCGAACTGGATGCGGCCGCGGTCGTCGTAGCGGCCCACATCACCGGACCGGTACACGCGCTGGGCAAGCCCATCGCCAATCTCAAATGGCGGCGCCACAAAACATGTCGCGTTCAGCTCATCGCGCCCCACGTAGCCGTCGGCCAGGCCGGGGCCCGCAATGCAAATCTCGCCGGCGCAACCGAGGGGGACCGGCCGCTGCGCCTCGTCGAGCAGGAAAACGCGGTAGTTCGGCACAGGCACGCCGATGGTGACGACGTCATCGGGATGACAGCGCGCATGCGTGGCGATCACGGTCGCTTCGGTGGGGCCGTACGTGTTCACGACAAGCCGATCGGGGCGATACCAGCGCCGCAAGAGCTCCGTGGGGCAGAATTCTCCGCCGAGGATGAGCAAGCGCAGCGACGGAACGTCATCTTGCATCATCGAGAGTTGGGTGGGGACCGTCGACCAGGCTGTGACGCGTTGGCGGCGGAGGAAACCGGCGAGCTCCGGGCCGCTCATCGCGACATCGGCATCACCCACGACGAGCGTGCCGCCCATGTAGAACGCCAGCCATAGCTCTTCAATAGAGGCATCGAACGCGAGCGAGAACCCCTGGAAGACCCGATCGTCCGCCCGCGAATCGTAGACATGGTGGGACGCGCGAACGAGGTTGGCCGCGGCGCTGTGAGAAATCTGCACCCCCTTGGGGACGCCGGTCGAGCCGGACGTATAAATGACGTAGGCGGGGTCGCTGGGGATGGGCGCCCGATCGTCGGCGAACACGGGATCGGACGCGGACAGTCTCGTCGCCGGGAGTTTTTCAATGGCCGCCTGATCGCGATCCAGCAGCACAACGGCGGCTTCGCAGTCGTCGAGCATTCCGCCGAGCTCGGTGACCGTGATCATGGCGGACACGGCCGCGTCCTGGTTGATAAAACGAGCGCGGTCAGCGGGAAACGCCGGGTCAATGGGAACGTAGGCAGCGCCGGCCTTCATCGCGCCGAGGATCGCAGCGTACGGAAGCAATCCGCGCGGCAACCACAGCGAGACCTTGTCCCCGGTACGTACGCCGACACAGCGAAGGTGGCGCGCGATCCGGTTCGCGTCGGCCTCGAGCTCCGCATAGGTCACATCGATGCCGCGATACGTCAGCGCCGGGCGGTTGGCGGCTCCGTCGACGGTCGCGTCGAACAACTCAAAGAGGCAGATGTGCGCGGCGAGATCCCGGCGGAACGCCTGCCCGCTGAAGCGGCGCAACACGTCTGCTTCGTCGCTGCCGATGATCTCGATCGAGCTGATCGCACTCGTGTCGTCGGCGGCGATCGCCTTGAGGGTCCTCTCGTAGTGGCCGGCAACGCGCGGCTGGACGGCGAAGAAGCTGGCCGAGGGAGAGACGGAAACATCGATTCGCAAACCATTGCTGGTGTCGACGGTCGCGGAGAGCAGCGTCCGGTCGTGGTCGACGTCATCGATGTGAACGCAAACCTGGCCAACGCGGGCGCACACGGCGATCAACTCGGCAGGCTGCGCCCGCAAGACCTCTTCGAAGGCTGCCGCCACCGCTGCAAACGTGACATCTCTGGCGGTCGGGATAGCGACCGAGACCTCACAGGCATGGGCTGTGATCCGAGCCTGCAGTTCGTCGTCGGGCTGACAACCACGATACCGCCACGCAAGGGCCGCCGCGGCGCAACCATGGCCCACGATCGCCGCCGACCACGCGCGAACGGCCGCCCCTGGCAGCGCCTTCGACGGGGTCAGGGCCGTGCTCATGGTCGCCTTGTGGTTGTAGCCGACGTCGAACGCCATCGCGCCTCCTGTTCATTGGACACCCAGCGCGCGCGCACCCGCAGCCTCGTCTACATTTGCCACGACATTTTCGTTTTCGGTTTTCGTCGACGCCACGGGTCCGATATGTAAGGCCGGCTCCACCGCGCGGCCACCGACCACGGAGACGCCATGAATCGCCCTGCCAACCACCACGCATTCTCAAGCGCCCAATGGCTCGTCATCTGCGTCGCGTCTGTCTCGACATTGGCTTGCAGTACCACGGTTGAATCCGAAGGGGCCAAGCAGAACAAAGCGGCCGGCATTCCGTACGTCGCGGTCGCTGGGGGAGCGGACGGAGAGATCGGCGCGTACGACGTGGCGGTCACTGACGCGGGTGAAGCGATCATCGCCGGGACCGCGCGCGGAACCATCACGCTTGGCAAAAACAAGATCGTGACCGGCGGCAACCAGGCCGTCTTCGTCGCGGCCCTCGATTCCAGGGGCGAGTTTCAATGGCACGCGGTCGCTGCAGGGCAGGGCACCACCACGGGCGACGGGATCGTGCGGGCCGCAAACGGAAGCTCGTTCGTTGGCGGCACGCTGCAGGGCAAAGCCACGTTCGGGGGACACAACGCCGACAGCGGCGTTGGCAAAGCGGCCTTCGTCGCGCACGTCGACAGCACAGGCGCCTTCAAATGGGTCCGAACCGTGACCGGCGCAACGTCGGACTACGGGTTCAGCATCGGTGGCAACGCCAGCGGCGCGACCGTCGTGGTCGGCGATTTCAGCAGCACGGCGGGATCCGGGTCTCAAGAGATCACGAGCGCCGGCGGTAGCGACGGATTCGTGGCCTCGTGGGACGCGAAAGGAAAGCTGCGTTGGCTCCGCGGAATCGGCGGAAGCGGTGAGGACCACATCTATGCGGTGGACGTCGCGCCCGACGGTGGCGCCGTCGCAGCTGGTTCGTTCTCCGGCCAGGCCAAGGCGATGAACTCGGTGCTCACGTCGGCGAGCGGCTCCGATCCGATGATTCTGCGCTTCGACACTTTTGGGCGCGTTTCCTGGGCGCGAACGTTCTCCGGCCAGGGCGACGACGGCGCCGAGCTGCCGCGCTTCGGTCCCGATGGCTCGATCACCGTTGTTGGCTGGCTCGCAAAAGGGCTGACGATCGGGTCGGCCAACCTCGTCGCTGTCGACGACAAGGGCGCGACGTTCGTCACGAGGCTCGACGCCGCCGGCAAGCCTCTCTGGGCCACTGCGCAGTGGACTGCGGACTACGACGCCATCGAGGAGATGGACCTGGCTGTCGACAGCGCCGGACATACGCACATCGCCGGGTACGTCCAAGGCACGGTCAAGATCGGCGCCAAGAGCCGCACCGCTTACGGCAGCCTCGACGCGGCCATCATCGAGTTGGGGACCGACGGCAATGTCACATCCACCGTGCTGGCCGGGTCGGAGAAAGAAGACGGCGCCTACGGGATCGCGTTCGACAAAGCCGGCAATCGCTACGTCGTGGGCGACGTCTCGGGTCTCGCGGAGTTCGGCGGCACCGCGGCGCATCCGGAAGGAACGCTTGGCCTGTTCGTTTGGAAGACCGCGCCCGCGGCTAAGAAATCGCTGTAGACGTCTACCAGACGGGAAGCGTGCCGTACGCCGCGACGTCATTGACGTGCGCTGTGAAGCAAGACGGGTGGCAACTTTTGCGGCCCTTGCTGTCCCAGACATCGACGCAGAATGTGTAGCTACCGGCGACGTCGAGCTTCACGGTGGGCGAACGGACCTTGGCGCTCGGGTAGAGCTTGGCGTTGCTCGAAGGCGGCGCCTGCATGGTCCACGACCACGCGTTGATGACGCCCTTGGCAGACAACGAGTCGTGCGCAGTGAGCTGCATCGACTTGCCGACCTCGGGCATCTCGCCCTGGCTGATTCCGGCGACGGCCTTCGGGCAGCTCGGCTTCTTCGGTTGGCCGCGGCAGAGCACGCTGTTGATGCCCGGCGCCGTGGCGATAACCGTCAGGACTTCGCTATCGATGATGGAGGCGACCGGCGCCTTGGCCGGGCAGTAGGTCACTGCGAGGGCGTGCTTTTGACCCGGGTCAACAAGCACGGCGTTGTTGCCGCCGCCGGTCAGCTGCTGATCGACCCACGGCGAGTCGGCCATTCCGGTTCCCCAAGACACGGAAAACGGCGTGTTAACCTTCGGTTTGACGAATCCGGCCTGCTGCAGGACGACCGGAACATCGCCGCAGTTGCGGGCGTCCACGATGCGTGTGCGACAGGTACCGATGTCCACATGGCCGAAGTCGAGCACCTTGGCGGGCGACAGCTTCAAGCAAGCTGGGGCGATGTTGCCGCGCAACGGAACGGCGAGCGCGATTTCGCGGGTCGGGTCGTTGCTGAGCACACGAAGGACGGCCGTCTCCTGCGTGGTCAATGCTGATTTGTAGCGCACCATCAAGGGCAAGGCGCCGCCCGGGTCGATGGTGAGGGGCGGATCGAAGTCGATCGCCTGCCTGGCCGAAGACAAGGTCCAGTGCGTCGGACCGGATGGGCGCACGGAGAACGAATCGCTGCCGGTCAGCACCATGCGCTCGATGCGCAACTGTGCCGTCCCCGGGTTCTTCAACATGACGGAACGGTTCACGGTTTTGCCGATCTGCACGAACTTCACCGCGATCTGTGACGGCTGCGCGATCAAAAGTGGCGTGCCGCGGCGCTGAACTGGCAGATTCTGCGGTTTGGCGGCTGTGTGGTCCGAGCGTCGTTGGGGTTCGACGGGCTGGGCAAGTGCCGTCTCGCCGCCATCAATGACGCCGACAACAACGCCTCGCTCTGCGACGCAGCCGGCGAGCAACGCGGCCGATACAATCGCAACCACGCACGCGAACGAAGTGGTGGCTGGCACACAGGTGCGCGGCGAACGGCTCGTCGGTCGGCGTGGCGTGGTGCCCGTCATCGCGCCGGCTCCTCGGCGTGGGTCCATACGTGGAGTGGGGTGATGGACCCAGCGACCTGTCCCTGCACCGGCCAGCGTACCATATTCCAACGTCGTTGCATGGAATGCCGGCGGCTCGCCGCAGGCCCGACTGGAAGTCGCTGACTGAGCGATGGGCCGAGTCCGAGCGACCCGAACCCGAACCCGAACTCGCGCCCTCACGGGGTGCCGCTGTGCTTGCGGATGAGGCCGGTGAGCATGGCCGCGACCTTGTCGGCCGCCGCCAGCAGCGGTTCGGCTTCGGCGGGCGGCACCAGACCAGGCGCCGCGGCCAGCTCCACTGCCACCGCGGCGTCGCACGCTTCGGCCCGCGCCTCGTTGAAGCGCTGCCGCTTCTCGCCTGAGTTGAGTCGGTTGGCCCCCTCGCCGATCGGCAGCGCCGGCGCCGTTGCCGACCGCCGCAGTTGATCGGCCAGGTCGCGGCTTTTGATCACCGGTCGGCTGCGGTCGCAACGGCGCGTTTGACAGCGGTCCACATCAAGCTGCCGGGATAGGTTCGCCGGAATATGTCGGCGCGGCGCAGCGCTTCATCGTGGCGGCCGAGCGCGGCCAGGGCCTGAATGCGGAGGGCGTCACGTTCCTCGGCGAGTTGGCCGCGCGGGAATTCGGTCGCGTGCTTTTCCGCGTGGCTGAGCGCGCCGGTCGCAGATCCAGCGACAAGAGCCGCGCGTGCGGCGCGGAGTTGCGCGAGCTCGCGCTTCAAATCGGCGGCCGACTCGGCGACCGGCGGTGCTTCCGGTTCTGCAGCGGGGGCTTCGGGAGCTGGTGCACGGCGCTCGGCAGGGACAGGGCGAGGCTTGGCTGGCTGCGGCGCGGCTTGCTCAGCAGCAGGGCGGGGAGGTTCAGCCGCGGCCACGACCGCGCGCTCGGCCGTACGGTTGCCGGTGCTTTCTGCAACAGTCGGCTGGGTAGGCGCATGTCCAGCGAGAGCTTCACGCTCCGTCTTTTCCGACGGCGCCGTTTCGGCCGTGGCCTTGGGCACAACCGGCGCGATCCGCGCTGGCGCGACGGGCTCCTCAGCTTCCACAACCGCCGGCGCCGGCGTTTCGGTCGTCGCTTCCGGCTCCGGCGCCTGGTTGATCACGCCGACCGCCGCCACCGCGACAAACGCGGCTGCAGCAACCCATTTTCCGACCGCCGCCTTGCCCGCGGTTACCGCTGGCGCAGTCGCCCCGCCACCGGTCCCGGTCGAGGCCGTCGCAGCAGTGCCGCTGGCCGCGATGCTCGTTTCCACGTTGGACCAAACGCGCGCCTGGACCTCCGCAGAGGGGTTGGGCGCGGCTCGTTCCGCATCCAACAGGGCCTGGAGATCGGCGTCCAGGCGTTCTTCGGGGACGCTCATCACGACCCTCCATGCGGCCGTAAGCTTACGACCGCGTCCTTGAATTTACGGCGCGCAAGGCGCAGCCGCGAGTACAGCGTGTTCAGGGGGAAATCGAGCGCATCGCGGATTTCCGGCATCGAGAAGCCATCGATCTCATGCATGATGAAAACGATGCGTTGCTCTTCGGGCAGCCTCGCCAACGCGCTGTGAACCAACGCCCGGGATCGTGCGGCGGCCAGTTGATCGGCCTGGTCCGGCACCTTCGAGCTCGGTTCGGCCTTGATTCCGACCAGCTCGCGTCGATTGCGCGCACGTTTGCGTTCATCGCTCGCTGCCCGCCACGCGATCCCCGAAAGCCACGGCCGAATGGGCCGCGTCGTATCGAAGCTGTCGAGTCGGCGGTGCGCGGTGATGAAGACCTCCTGTGCCGTATCTTCCAGGTCGCGCTCGGCGACTCCGAGGCGGCGCAGTGTGTGCCACACGTGATTGAAGTGCTCGCGATACGCGGCTCCGAAATCGACCGGTTCGGCGTCCGCGTTCGATGCCGTTTCGGGCGCCGACGCTGCGACGGTCCTCTCGGTCGCCGGGCGCTCGGATCGCAAACTTCTGCCGCTTGGCGGGGCGGTCGAAATCGTTTCAAGCACGCGGGCAGCTTCCATCTCAAGACGGTGTTGGAGGTCGGCGGTCGAATCCGTCACTGCCCACCTCGATGAATTTCAAGACCGACGGTCACGCCGATTCGAGGGGGCCGCCACTGGCACACTTGGCGGCTCTCTGTCGGAAAGGCTTCACACCCCGCCTGCGGAGCATCGCCATGCGAGAGCGGGCGCAGCACCTCGTGAGGTGTCACTTCCCATGGCACGTCCGCCTGGACCCACATCGACGCGCCCGTGTTGCCGCTCTTCCACACGTTCCATGAGACCCGGAGCGACGACGCGAAGTAGCGGTTCCACGACTCGATCTCGCGCGGAAACCCGAGCCCGAAGAAGTGCTTGAAGCCCGCGTACTGGACGCCGCAAATCGACACGCTCGCCACGGAGCGACAGACCGACAGTCCGCCAAGTGCGAGAGACGCGCCGATCTTTCCGCCCTGGAACGCCGCCGTGCTTGGTGCATCGATCCGCGCCTCCGCAGCGAAGCGCCACGGCCACGTCGCGGTCGCGATCGACAAGCCAAGCCCTGCCGACGTAGCCGGTGCGGCGCCGCGGGCGCCAAAAACTGCGATTCCGATGCGTGGGCCCGCGCTAGCCGGCAGCGTGCCGACGGCGCCGAGGCGATCCTGGCGATGCGGCGGCGCGTGTTGCATTCGTCGGGGGCTTACCGGGACCGGGGCCGAGCACATCGCGTCGAGGCCGATGCAAATCGCCAGCGCGGCCGCTGCGACGACCTGCTTGCAGCTCCTTTGACCGATAAGGCGGCGTTCACCGAGCTGTCTGTCGCCCGCGCGAAGGCGGATCCTGCCGTCCAAGCTGGATGCCGACTGAAGGACCCGAACGGTGGCGTGAGCTCGCGGGCAGATATGGCCCTTCGGCGCGGGGGCGAGGCAGGCGTTTACCTGGGCGCGAAGCTCGGCGGTGGTCGGGCACTTGGCGCCTTCGTCCGCCTGCAGCTCAACCTGAATGCGTGACGCATCGCCGTGGGGAGCCGAATCGGTCGGTGGCCCAGCCGCAAAAGCCGACGACGCAAACAGGGCACTGCCCAGCAGGACACGGCCCAGCAGGACACGGCCCAGCAGGACACGGCCCAACAGGACACGGCCCAACAGGACACGGCCCAACAGGACACGGCCCAACAGGACACTTCGCAACAACGCGTTCCAGGTTGTCGTGTTTCGGTAGCGCATGGCCGGCAAACTCTCGCTGTGCATGGTACCGGGGTCGCAGCCCACTTCCACCATGCGCCAGGGAGCCGCGCCGTTTCATACGTGCACGTTGCGCCAACTGCCGCGCTGCCAGACCACAGCGAAGACCGATGCCTGGAGCAACCTGTAGGTCACCTGCGCGATCCAAATCCCGAGCAGTCCGTAGCCCAACACCGGACCGACGACGTAGGCGGCCGGCAGGAACAGAAGCCATTGGAATCCCACGACAATGGCCGCGGTCGTCCGGGTCGCGCCCGCGCCTGCCAGGCAATTCATCAGGACCATGCCGACCGCATCGAGCGCGACCGAGGCGCCGATCAGCTGCAGCGGAATGCGCGCCACCTCGATGGAATCGCGCCCGTGCAGGAAGAACTGCAGCACGAATTCGGGGCACAGGAGCATCGGCAGGCCGGCCAGACCCATCGCCAGCATGCCGACTTTGACGACGTCCCATCCCCATTGCCGCGCGTCGTCCGCATCGCCGCGACCGAGCGCCTGGCCGACCAACGATGCACCCGCGATCCCGAGCGCGAGGCCTGGCAGAATGCAAACAAGCATCAGGTTGATGAGCACATTCGCGGCGGCCGTCGCGTCCGTACCGACCCGCCCAATGATGCCGAAAAGCACCGTGAATCCGGTCGCGAAGAGCAGCTGCTGCAGGCCGTTGGGGGCGCTCAGTCGCGCGATCGTCATGAATTCGTCGGCGCTCGGCCGCTGCGTCAGGAACCCGGGGGCCAGCTTCCATGCCTGCGCGAAATACAAGATCGTGCCGCACGTCACCGCGATCGCTGATGCCAGCGCCGCACCCGAACTCCCCATCGCCGGTGCGCCAAGGTGGCCGTAGATGAACACCCAATTGAGGGTGATGTTGACGACGTGCATCGCGATCAAGGTGCGCATGTACACGCTCGGCCGGTTGATGCCATTCCAGTAGCCACGGAACGCGAAATTCATGCCGACAAAGGCCGCCGCACACAGGCGAAGGCGCAGATAGGGCACCCCCAATTCGACGACGTGGGCGTCCGGATTCAGCAGCTCGAAGACGGGCTCAGAAACGGCCCAAACCACGGCCATGATCGGCAACCCGCAACCGACGGCGACGAGCAGGGCGGCGTTGAGCGCACCACCGACCTCGTCTTGCCGACCTTCACCGACCCGGCGGGCGACGACAGCCTGGACACCGGCGGACAGCCCCAAGACGAAGGCGACGGCCATGAAATTGACGAAGCTGCCGGTGCCGACCGCGGCCAGCGCTTCATCGCCGAGCCATCCGACCATCGCGGTGTCGACGATGTTGAGCACATTCTGGGACACCATCCCGCCAATGACGGGCAGCCCCAGGGCCACGATTTGGCGATAGCGAGACGACAGTTGCTTCAAACCCGGAGCCGAATTTCCTTCCGCCAGGGCTGCTTGTCGTCTTCGAGTCGTCCGTCCGCGGCCCGCTTGAGCAGCCGCCAGATCTGGCTGCCGAGGATGTCGACCTCGGTGGAAACAAAGCTCTCGCCACCAAACCGCTGAATCTGTTGGGTCTGTTTGGCGAGGATTCGCGCGTCCTGTTTGAAGATGCTCATCGCGACCGGAGCGAGGAACGGCTTGATCAGCCACCCGGGGATGCGCAGGCGGAAGCTGATGACTGCGTAGGCCCGGGTCACGAACGGTTCGAGCGGTGTGCACACGGTGGTGACGAGGAAATGCGTGTCGGCGCCGAGCTTGTATTCGACCTGGGCGACGCCGGGCAGCAGGAAACGATCGTAGTGCACGACGACGCCGCCGCCGGGGGAGAGGATGCGGGCAGCGAGGCCTTCGGGGCGAGGTTCACCGACGTACTCGGCCTGCGCGCTGGCCTTGTCGCGCGTCACGATGGCCGTGATCTCGTTGGTCTTGCCGGTTCCGCGAAAGAGGCCGCGATGCAAGAACGCGGTGTGCGGGACGTCGAGCGCGTTTTCGGCGGTGGCGTGGAGGCTGCCGGGAAAGTCGACCATGCGACGGACCGTCGTGTAGCCGGGGTCGTTCAGCGCGGGGAATCGGTACGGCTCGGACGTTGGTTCGGCGCCCGGCTGTCCCCACGCCCATACGAAGCCGTCTTGCTCGCGGGCGGCGAAAGCGGGGGCGTTGCGACCGGCGCCCTCCATCTTGCGACAAAGCCCGGGAACACGGGTGCACGCGCCGTCCTTTTGAAAGCGCCAACCGTGATAGGCGCACTCGAGATCGCCGTCGACGACACGGCCCTCGGTGAGCGGCACGTTGCGATGCGGGCAACGATCCAACAACACACCAGCGCTGCCATTGGCGTCGCGGAACACGCACAGCGGCATTCCGAACAGCTTGGCGGCGATCGGCTTGGATCGGAGCTCGCGTGAGGTGCAGACGATGTGCCACGCCTCGCGGACAAACGCGACGGACTCGTGCCGTGTCGCCTGCAAGGACACCGGCAGCGACGACGCCAACGAATGGGCGGCCGAACTCGAGGCGGATTGTGCGGCGCCGTTGGCCGAAGCTTTCATGAGGGACCCGAAGCTTTCATCGGGGTGGTTGTAAACTGGCGGGACGCGTAGCAAAACCCCGAGATGGCCCAACCCAGTCGACTCGCCCACTTGAAGTGGCCGGTTTTCCTTTTGCTCGTTCTCGTTGTGCCCGCTGTCATGTGGGACGACCTGATCGCCGACGTCAGCGGCTCTTTTGTCGATCAAAGCATCGATGTGTTGCGCCTGTTGCTCAGCTCGGCGCTCTGGCTGGCGATCACGTGGTTCATCGTCCGGCTCGTCGACGTCGTGGTTTGGCAGGGAATCGTCGGACGGCGTCTCGGCGGCAAAGTCCCGCGGCTGCTCAAGGATGTGGTCGCCACGATCATCTTCCTGGTCGCGATCTCCGGCATCCTGGGCATCGTCTTCGGGCTCGATGTGACCGGGTTGTGGGCCACTTCGGGCGTCGTCGGGCTGGTCATCGGCTTCGCGCTTCAATCGATGATCGCCGACGTGTTTTCGGGCATCGCGCTCAACATCGATCGGCCCTTTGTCATCGGCGACTGGGTGCGCCTGCACAACCGCGCTCGCGAGCACATCATCGGCGAGGTCGTCGAAACCAACTGGCGCAGCACACGTTTGCGATGCGTCGACGGGACGATGGTCATCGTGCCCAACGGCTGGATCGCGCGGGACCTCGTCACCAACCTGACCAACCCGACACCGCGCAGCCGTTTTTCCCTCTATTTCTGCCTCGACTTCGGCGTTCCGGCCGATCGCGCCATGCGTATTCTCGAGGCGGGTGTGCGCAGCGCGAATGGCGTGCTCAAGGACCCGCCGCCGAAGGTCCGCGTCAACGGCACAAACCGCTACGGGGTCGAATACGAGATCCGCTACTGGCTGCTCCCGGCCGACACATCGCCGTCCAAGGGCCGTCATCGCGTCGCATCCGCGGTGCTCGATCAGCTGCACCGCGCCGGCCTGACGCTGGCCTACGAAAAACACGATATCTACACGGCGCAGATGCCCAACCGGCAGCTCGACGTGTCGGACGACCGCAAGGAAATCGTGCACCGCGTCGACCTCTTTTCGGTGCTGGAACCCGATGAGTTGGAGACCCTCACGTCGAGCCTCAAGGTGCGCAAGACGGCGCGCGGAAAGGACATTGTCGTGGCGGGTGAGCAGGGCGACTCGATGTACATCCTCGTCGAGGGGCTGCTCGAGGTGTTCGCGATCATCGAGGGCGCGGAGTTCGAAGTTGGTCGCATCGCGCCCGGCCAGTTCTTCGGGGAAATGAGCCTGCTGACCGGGGAGCCACGATCGGCGACCGTGCGCGCTGCCACCGAAGTCGTCATGTTCGAGGTGCGCAAGAAAGACCTGCAGCCGCTGCTCGGAAACCGGCCCCAATTGGCCGCCGCGATCACCGAAAAAGTCGCCGAACGGAAGGTCCGCAACGACCGCCGCAAACGTGAGTTGAACGAGACCGACCCCGATGTCGGCGAGACCGCGACCCTGGCGCTGCAAATCCTCGGCAAGATGAAGAGCCTGTTTGGCTTTTGACGGCCGCCACCGCGCCCCAACGCAACCACGGAGACAGCCATGACCACGCAACTGAGCGCCGCCGATGCGCTGCGCCTGATCAACGACCGCGAGCTCTCCCACGTCAAAGTCGGCGTCTTCGACATCGACGGGATTCTGCGGGGCAAATACATGTCCGCGGCCAAGTTCGCCGCCGCCCTCGACAAGGGATTTGGCTTTTGCGACGTCGTGCTCGGGTGGGACAGCGACGACCAGCTCTATGACAACGTCACGTACACCGGCTGGCACACCGGCTACCCCGACGCGCCTGTGCGGATGCTTCCCGACTCATGCCGTGAGCTTCCTTACGAGGGCGACATGCTGCTGTTCCTCGGGGAGTTCGCCGAGGGGGCCGAAGCCGTTTGTCCACGCGCAACGTTGCGCCGGGTCGTCGAGCGCGCGGCCGGGCACGGGTATGCCTGCAACGCGGCCTGCGAGTACGAGTTCTTCCTCTTCAACGAGACGCCCCGCAGCGCCGAACAGAAGGGCTGGCGCGACCTGGAGCCGTGGACCCCCGGCAACTTCGGCTACTCGGTGCTGCGAAACTCCGTGCACGCAGGCTTTTATCACCAGCTGCTCGGCGTGATGGAGGCGATGGACATCCCCATCGAGGGCCTGCACACCGAAACCGGACCCGGCGTGCTGGAGGCGGCGATCACCGTCGGCGATGTCGTGTCAGCGGCGGACAAGGCGGCGCTGTTCAAGACGTTCACCAAGATCGTCGCGCAGAAAAACGACCTGATGGCGACCTTCATGGCGCGCTGGTCGACCGATTACCCCGGTCAGAGTGGCCATATCCACATGTCGCTGGTCGACGGCGATGGCAAGAGTGTGTTCCACGACGACGCGGCCGATCACGGCATGTCGGACACGATGCGGCACTTCCTTGCTGGCCAGCAGGCGCTGATGCCCGAGCTGCTCGCGATGGTCGCGCCTACAGTCAACTCCTATCGCCGGCTGGTTCCCGGGTTCTGGGCGCCGACCGACGCGACCTGGGGCGTTGAGAATCGCACCTGCGCATTGCGCGTGATCGGGGGCAGTCCGAGTTCACAGCGCGTCGAGTACCGGGTCGCAGCCGCCGACGGCAATCCCTACCTTGGGCTCGCCGCTGCGCTCGGTTCGGGGCTGTGGGGTATCGAAAATAAGCTCGAACCCGATCCCATGGTCGTCGGCAACGCGTACGACGGCGGACACCCGGCCCACCAGGCTTTGCCGCGCACTCTTTGGGACGCAGCGCGACGACTCAAGGCCAGCGACGCTGCCCGCGCCCTTTTCGGTGATGCGTTCATCGACCACTTCGCCGCCACCCGCGAGTGGGAAGCGCGCGAGTTCCGCAAGCACGTCAGCGATTGGGAGCTGAAGCGCTACTTCGAGATCATCTGATGGGTGATTCGTGTGAAGAAACTCCGCGTCAAAACGCCTGATCGGGCTTGCCATTTTCGCGCCGCTGGGCGCAGATTCCGCCGCCACCCGCCTCCAACCCATAACCGGGCGCGGTGATGCGGAGGGATCGATGAGCACCACAGGATTTGTCACCATCTCGCCCGCCGACGGTTCGGTTGTTTGCGAGCGCACCTACGCCACCCCAAATCAACTCGACGCGGCGCTCACCAAGGCGGTCGACGCCCAAAAAGCGTGGCGCGACGTCTCCCTGGACGACCGAATCGCGATCGTGGAGCGGCTGATCGAGGCCGTGATGGCGCGCAAGGACGAGCTCGCTGCCGAGATCACCGCGCAGATGGGCCGCCCAACCCGCTACGCCGCCGGCGAATTGCTCGGATTCCGCCAGCGCGCCCGGCACATGAAACACATCGCCCGCGACGCCCTCGCCGACGTACCCGCCGAAGAGAAAGAGGGGTTCACGCGCTTCGTGCGACGTGAGCCATTGGGTGTCGTGCTCGTCCTCGCGCCCTGGAACTACCCCTGGCTGACCAGCGTCAACGCGGTCGTGCCCGCCCTCCTCGCCGGCAACGCGGTCATCCTCAAGCACGCCGACCAGACGCCGCTGGTGGCCGAACGCTACGCCGAATGCCTCGCTGAAGCCGGTTTGCCCGACGGCGTCTTCCAATACCTGCACATGACGCACGACCTCGTCGCCGATGCCGTCAAGGACGCGCGCGTCGACCACATCTGCTTCACCGGTTCGGTCGAGGGCGGCAAGGCGGTTCACGCCGCCACCGCGGGCCGATTCGTGGCGGTCGGGCTGGAGTTGGGCGGTAAAGATCCCGCGTACGTTCGGGCCGATGCGGACCCCGAGCACGCCGCTGAAAACCTCGTGGACGGGGCGTTTTTCAACTCCGGACAGTCCTGCTGCGGAATCGAGCGCATCTACGTGCACGAATCGCACTACGACGCCTTCATCGCGAAGGCCGCTGAGGTCACGAAGGGCTACGTGCTCGGCGATCCCCGCGACGAAGAGACGACCATCGGCCCCATGGTGCGCACCCGCAACGCCGACTCGGTACGCAAACACATCGCGGACGCCGTTGCAGCCGGGGCCAAACCGCTCATCCCGGCCGGCACATTTGACGCCGAAAAGGACGGCTCGCCCTACCTCGGGCCGCAGATCCTGGTCGACGTCGACCACAGCATGGACGTGATGACGGAGGAGACGTTCGGCCCCGTGGTCGGGATCATGAAGGTCAAGGGCGACGCCGAAGCGATCGCGCTGATGAATGACTCGCACTATGGGCTGACCGCTTCGATCTGGGGCAAAGACGCCGACGCCGCGATGGCCATCGCCGACAAGCTCGAGACAGGCACCGTCTTCTTCAACCGCTGCGACTACCTCGATCCCGCGCTCGCCTGGGTCGGAGTCAAGGATTCGGGCCGCGGGTGCACCCTTTCGCGCGTCGGCTACGAACACCTCACGCGCCCCAAGAGCTTTCACTTCCGTATTTCAAGTTAGGCCCAGCAACGGCGCCATCCGCCTCGAATACGAACCCATCAGAGTGGAAAACTTCGATGAGCTACACCTGCAACTACAACTTCCCGACCCCGATCCGCTTTGGCCCCGGCCGTATCTCCGAGCTGGCCGACGCGTGCAAAGAGCTGGGCATGGCGGCGCCGCTGTTGGTCACCGATCCGGGCCTCGCGAAGCTGCCGATAACCGACACCGCCGTGGCCGTTTGTCGCGACGTGGGCTTGGATATCGCGGTGTTTTCGGACATCAAACCCAACCCGGTCGGCAAGAACGTCGATGACGGTGTGGCCGCATACAAAGCCGCGGGCTGCGACGGGGTCATCGCCTTTGGTGGCGGCAGCGCGCTCGACGTAGCCAAGGCGGTCGCGCTGATGGCCGGCCACGATCGACCGCTCTGGGATTTCGAGGACGCCGGCGACAACTGGCTGCGCGCTGACCCCGATAAGATCGCGCCCATCGTTGGTGTACCGACCACGTCCGGCACCGGCTCGGAAGTTGGACGCTGCTCGGTCATCGTCGACGAAGACGCCAAGCGCAAGATCGTGATCTTCCACCCGAAGATGCTGCCCGCGAAGGTGATCGACGACCCGGAACTGACCGTCGGACTGCCGGCCCACATCACCGCCGCGGTGGGCATGGACGCGCTCTCGCACAACCTCGAAGCGTACTGCGCACCCGGTTTCCACCCGATGGCCGACGGCATCGCGCTCGAAGGCATCCGTCTCTGCCTCTCGGCGCTTGAAAGGGCTGTGGCGGACGGCGGCGATATCGAGGCGCGCAGCATGATGATGGCCGCCTCGACAATGGGCGCGACCGCTTTCCAGAAGGGCCTTGGCGCGATGCACTCTATGAGCCACCCGATCGGCGCCGCGCTCGACGCCCACCACGGCCTGACCAACGCGGTCGTGATGCCCTACGTGCTCGCGTTCAACCGCGACGTCATCAAGGATCGCATCGCAGCTCTTTCGCGCTACTTGGGTCTACCCGGCGGCGACTTCGACGCGTTCTTGTCTGAGATCCTGCGCTTGCGCAAGGCCATTGGAATCCCGCACACGACCGCCTCCCTCGGCATGACCGAAGAGCTCTGCGCCTCGCTCGCGCCCAAGGCGGCCGTCGATCCCACCGCGCCGACCAACCCCAAACCGCTCAACCCGGCCAACCTTGAGGCCCTGTTCCGCGCGTCTTTGGCCGGCACCCTCGAGTTCTGAGACGTCGCGCGCGCCTCGCGAACCAGCCCAAAACGGACGACGCCCGACGATCGTTAGACCGCCGGGCGCCGCGCGATAGGTGAGTCTGACGACTACTCGGTTTCCTGGTCGCGGAAGATCGCCGAGGTACCGACGGCGTTGCACTCCGCCTTGGTCGCGTTCGGGTCACCGGTGCCGATGAGCTGGAACGTCGAGCGAATCGTGTCGCAGTCCAGGTCAGCGTGGGCCTGGATCGTGTAACGCGCAGTCTTCAGGGTGCCCGTGCTGTTGAAGTTGTACTGGAAG
>Ga0114932_10000168_pt1 | contig 76209 bp, 58 predicted proteins | sample 2SBtaG_2_FD_87286 | JGI IMG/M metagenome (GOLD analysis project Ga0114932, IMG submission 87286) | Deep subsurface microbial communities from Kolumbo volcano to uncover new lineages of life (NeLLi) - 2SBTROV12_ACTIVE470 metaG | ecosystem: Environmental > Aquatic > Marine > Volcanic ...
GAAAAACGTGGTACCCCCTCCAGGGCTCGAACCTGGGACCCGCTGATTAAGAGTCAGCTGCTCTACCAACTGAGCTAAGGAGGCACGCGTTAGCCGTGTATACCTACCGCTTCTCCCCTGGCGGATCAAGCTTTTGGACCGCCGCCAGCCAAGATTTGGGCCAGGTGGTCTGGCCTCCGGGGCAGGCCGGCGAAACAGCATGGTGCATCAGGGTTTCAGCGCGGGCTCGGGGTGGGCAGGGGCTGGCCTGCTCGCGGCCTTGCGCTGACCTAGTGGCCAGCTTCTTGGCCTGCAGCCTGGGCGCCATCCAGACCAGAGCTTGGCCTCAGATCGCCGCCCAGCCCCAGGCCCAGCTCAGCGCTCACCGCCTGGGCTTCCGCCTCGTGCTGAGCCAGCCAGCCCTTGCGCAGGGCATCGCTCCCCTCACCTGCCACCTGGTCCGGCAGGGCGGGGACGCCAGCGAGCCCCAGCAGCATGGCCATGGTCAGGGCCACGGCCAGGAAGATGAACTCGGCGCGTACGGCGGGGCCGTCGTCTGCCAGTTCTTTGGTGCCGTGGATGGGGGCCATGGTGGTGCTCACAGGGGACCTCTCTGTCATCGTCCCAGGCCTGTCCCCGACTTGAGCTGCGCCAACACTGCCACGACGCCACGGGCCCGTCCCCGGTCACGCACAGTTCGGTGACATGAACGTGGTCCCATGGCGCTCTCGCTGCGGCCTCTGCCCGCGGCTTGCTCACGTCCGCCCTCTCTGAACCGAGCGTCGCCATGCCTCTGATCGCCGTCTCCCTGCTCGCCGCTTTGGCCTGGGCGCCCGCCCTCGCGACCCTTGCCGCTTCGCCCTTCGCCGCTTCGCCTGTCGCGGCCCCCGTCCCCGCGGTTGTGGTGACGCCCGCGATCGTTGCCGAAGACACCGACGCCCCGCTCATCGACCCCGCCGTGGTCGAGCGCATCGTCCACGACGGCCTGGAGGACAGCCGGGTCATGGACTGGCTCGACGAGCTCTGCCACACCATCGGCCCGCGGCTCACGGGCTCGGCCGGTCTCGACGCCGCCTGTACCTGGGCCCGGGACGAGTTCGCCGCCATGGGCCTGGACGTGCACCTCGAACCCTGGTCTGAGATCGACTGGGGCTTCGAGCGCGGCCCGAGCTGGGGCGGCATGGTCGCTCCCGAGAAGGTCGACCTGATCTTCATCACCCGCGCCTGGAGTGTGGGCACGGACGGACCGCTGCGGGGGCCGGTGGTGCTGGCTCCATCAGACGACGAGGCCTTGGCTGCTGCGGCCGAGAACGACGGCGCACTCTATGCCGGCGCCTGGGTGCTCGAACCGTCCGTCCCCCGTGACCAGCGCCCCTCGCAGGAGATGCGCGCGGCCCGCACCGCGCTCTACGAGTCTGCAGTCATCGCCGGCCGCATCCTGCCCTCCCGCAGCGGCGAGCTGCTGGTCACCAGCGGCAGTCTGGACACCAGCCCGGACGACGCCTCACCCATCCCGGCGGTCACTCTCCAGAAGTCGGCCTTCGACGATCTGTTGGCACGCCTCGACGAGGGCCAGGCCGTCGAGCTCGAGTTCGACATCGACAACCGCTTCATCGATGGGGCGCCCACCCAGGTCAACGTCATCGCCGACCTGGTGGGCAGCGTCTACCCCGACGAGTATGTCATCGTCGGCGGACACATCGACTCGTGGGACGGCGCCACAGGTGCCACCGACAACGGCACGGGGGTGTCCACCACCCTCGAAGCGGCCCGGCTGCTCACCGCGTCCGGCGTGCGCCCGGCCCGCACCATTCGTTTCATGCTCTGGGGCGGCGAAGAACAGGGCCTGCTGGGCAGCCGTCAGTGGGTCGCCGATCACGAAGACGTCATGCCCTCCATCTCGGCGGTCCTCGTGCATGACGGCGGCACGAACGCCCTCTCCGGCATCGGCGTCACCCCCGCGCAGAGCGCCCAGGCCCACACGGCCCTCGCGTCCGTCCTCGACTACAGCGCCAACGTCGAGGGCGCCCTGCCCTTCTCCATCCACACGGTGGGACGCCTCTCCGGCGGCGGCAGCGACCACAGCTCGTTCCTGGCCAAGGGCGTCCCCGGCTTCTTCTGGGATCAAGCGGGCGACGCGGTCTACACGGACACGCACCACACCCAGCACGACGACTTCGAGGCGGCCATTCCCGAGTACCAGCGCCACTCATCGGTCGTCGTGGCCCTGGGCGCCCTGGGGCTGGCCAACCTGCCCGAGCAGCTCTCACGCCGAGGCATGAACAGAGCCCAGCGCCGGGTGGGGGTAGGGCTCGCCGACGACGGCGCCACCATCACCTTCATGTCTCCCAGCGGACAGTCGGCGCAGAACGGCATGGTCGAGGGCGACAAGTTCCTGACCGTCAACGGAGCCGATGTCAGCGCTGGCGGACTGACCGCTCGCCGCGATGAAGGCGAAGGGCGCAAGCTGATCACCTGGCAGCACGGCGATGAGGTGCACACGTCGATCTTCGAGTGGGACGACGGAGACATCGACCACGACCCCGAGCTGGTGACGCTCATGGCTTCGGATGGCGAGGAGATTCGCGCCGACTTCTACATGGGTTCCACGAAAGGCACGGCCGCTGGATCGGCCCTGGTGCTGCTGCACATGAACCGCAGCGATCGCAGCGCCTGGATGCCCCTGCGTGACGAGCTCTACGCCGCGGGCATCGCCACCCTGGCCATCGACATGCGCGGCCACGGCGAGAGCGTGGGGGACAAGAGCTCGCTGTCCAACCGTCTGATGGTCGGTGAACTGTCGCTCTACGAAGAGATGCCGCTCGATGTGGAAGCGGCCGTGGCCTGGCTGGAGACGCTCGGCTACGACGCCACTCGTGTGGGCCTCATGGGCGCCAGCGTGGGTTGTTCCGTGGCGCTCCGCCAGGGCGCCAACGACGAGCGCCTGGCGGGCGTGGCCTGCCTCACCCCGGGCCGCAACTACCTGGGCCTCGACTCTCTCGCCGACGTGGCCCGCTGGGACAACCGCTCCCTGCTCATGGTCAGCAGCGGCGAAGAAGCGGGGGGCGGCGCCCTGCCCCTCACCGAAGCCCTGCTCGATCGGGACCCCTGGGCCGACGTGATGCGCATCGAGTTGCCCCAGTCGTCAATCCACGGCACGCGCATGTTCGGCGTGGTCCCCGGCATCGAAGATCAGCTCACCCGCTGGTGGAGCAACGTGCTGCGCTGAGGCGCGGCGACCGCGCGGGCGGGTCTGGGGAGACCCCCGGGACAGGCAGAAAAAATGGGGTGAGTGAGGGGGATCGAACCCCCGACCTCTAGAACCACAATCTAGCGCTCTAACCGACTGAGCTACACTCACCACCTGCTCTGCAACGCGCCCTGCTGACCACGAGTGGCGAGCTGGGCGGGGGGCTGAACGGCCGAGCAGCCTACTCGGTGGGCTGGGCTGACTCAAGCTCCAGCAGACGGCTTGCCGGGGGGCTGCCTGACGGCGCTTCTGGGGGCCTTCTCACAGGAGCGAGCCTCTGGGTCTTGGGGACCCAGGGGCAACGGGTGGCCGATGCGCCGCGCGGCGCTCGACTGCTTCTACGGCCGGCCCACCAACGAGCGCCCGATGATCAGCCGCTGGATGTGGTTCGTGCCTTCGTAGATGCGCAGGCCCTGGATATCCCGGTAGTGGCGCTCCACCGAATGGCCGCTCCCGTAGCCACGGTTGCCCAGCAGCAGCACGGCCTTGGTGGCCGCCCGCTGGGCCACCTCGGTGGCGAAGAGCTTCGCCGCAGACGTGAGCCGGGTGAGGTCGCCTGCGTGGGCATCGGCAGCCCGAGCAGCCCCTGCCACCAGGGCGGCGGCGGCCTCGGTCTCGGCGTAGATGTCCGCCAGGTCGGCCTGGACCATCTGGAAATCGCCGATGCGCTGGCCGAACTGGCGTCGTTCCTGGGCGTGGGCCACGGCCTCGTCGAGGCAGGCCCGGGCGATGCCCACCGCGCCCGCCGCCACGCCGATGCGCCCGTGATCGAGGGCTGACATGGCGATGGAGAAGCCCTGGCCGATCTCCCCCAGCCGCTGAGAGTCGGGGATGACCAGCCCGTCGAAGGTCAGGCGCACATGATTGGACGCCCGGTGTCCCAGGGGCTCGACACCCAGCTCTTCAGCAACGAAGCCGGGCTGGGGCAGCTCGACCACGAAGGCGGTGAGACCCTTGCGGCCGGGTTCGGGTCCGCTGCGCGCGAAGAGGATGGCCAGGTCGGCCAGGCCACCATTGGTGATCCAGACCTTGCTGCCGTCGAGCACCCAGCTGTCGCCTTCGCGACGGGCGCTGGTGGCCACTGCGCCCACGTCGCTCCCCGCGCCCTCTTCGGTGAGTCCGTAACAGCCGATGAACTCGCCGCTGGCCAGGCGCGGGAGCCAACGCGCACGCTGCTCGTCGCTGCCGTGATCGTTCAGGCATTGGCTGACCAGACCGGTGTGCACGGCGAGGAAACCCCGGGTCGAGCTGCACGCTCGGCCGATCTCCTCGTAGACCGCCACGAAGGTCTCGTTGTCGTAGCCGCTGCCGCCGTGCGTGGTGGGCAGGGGGCCGGCGAGAAAGCCCAGCTCGCCCATGCGAGTGATGATCTCCCGGGGAATGGCGGCCGCGCGATCCCACTCGCTGGCGTGGGGGGCGATCTCATCGAGTGCGAAGGCCCTGGCCTGCGCGCGCACCTCTGCCCGCGAGGTCGTCCGGCCGTCGGCCTGTTTGCCGGCTCGGTCGCGTGTCTGTCCGTCGGCCTGTCCGCCGGCCCTGGAGTCGGCGTCACTCATGCCTGCGCCCCGTCGTCGCCGCAGGCTCTGGGGTGCCGCTGGGACACGAGCCGCTCGACGATGGCGCCGTTGACCAATGTCTGCTCGACGATCTCGTCCACGTCTTCCATGGTGATACCCGCGTACCAGACGCCGTCGGGGTAGACCACCGCCGACACGCCGTCCGCGCAGGCGTCGAGACAGCCGGCCTTGTTCACCCGCACCTTGCCCTTGAGCCCCTTGTTGTAGGCCGCGATCTTGATCGCCTTGGCGATGGCGCCGCTGCCCTTGTTCTGGCAGCTGCCCCGCTCGTCTTCGTCCGGGCGTTCATTGGTGCAGATGAAGAGATGCTTGCTGAAGCGCATGGTGCTGGCCTCGATCAATCGTTGGACGTGTCGGTGGGTTCGTCGCTGGACGCTTCACCTGCTCCGTTGTCGGTGGTGGCCTGGGCACCATCGCCACGGGAACGGCCGCCCCCGGGGCCATGGCTGCCAGAGAAACGGGGGTCGCGCTTCTCGACGAAGCTGGCGTGAAACTCCTTGTGGTCGGCGTCCCGCAGATGAAACGCCTGAGCCACCGCTTCGGCTTCGATGGCCGTGTCGAGGTCGAGTGCCCACTCGCCGTTGAGCATGCGCTTGGTGGTGGCCAGAGCGCCGAGGGGGCCCGTGGCCAGGCGCTCGGCCAGGGCCACGGCCGTGGGCAAGCACTCGCTCGGGGGCACGACCTGGGTGGTCAGTCCGTAACGATCGGCGGTGTGGGCGTCGATGGTGTTGCCCAACATGAGCAGCTCGGTGGCCCGGCCCAGTCCTACGACCCGGGGCAGCAGGTAGCCCGCGCCCATGTCCGCGCCGGTGAGGCCGACCTTGGTGAACAAGAAGGCGATCTTGCCTCGCTCGGAGAACACGCGCATGTCGGAGGCCAGGGCGATCACCGCGCCAGCACCGGCGGCGATGCCGTTGATCGCCGAGAGGATCGGTTTCTCCAGCTTGCGCATGTTGGCGATGAGCTCGCCGGTCATGCGCGTGAAGGCCAAGGTCTCGGCCTGGCTGCAGCCGAAGAGCCGCCCGATGATGTCGTGGACGTCCCCTCCCGAGCAGAAGGCCTTGCCAGCCCCGGTGATCACCACGGCGTGCACCTTGTCGTCCCGGCGCATGGCGGCGAAGCGGTCGGTGAGCTCGCGGTAGACCTCGAAGGTCAGGGCGTTGTAACGGTCGGGACGATCAAGAGTGATGATCGAGACGCCATCATCGCGGACGTCTTCGCTGAAGGATTCGGCCATGGCGGGGATGGTACCAAGCGCCGGCGGCTCGGCGCCCCCGGCGGGCCCGCAGGTTGCCAGGCCCGCGTCGCAAGCGGGCGGTGCACCCCAGGGAGGGCAGGTCGAAGCAGGGGCGGTGCCGCGCGTCAGTCGCCGAGGCGCAGGGCGACCCCTCGGCTGGTCCCCGGCTGCTCGGCCACCAGGGCGAGCACGGCCGCTGCGACCTCTTCGGCACTGAGCAGGCGTCCGGACGGGTTGAGCGAGGCCAGCCGTGCCTTCGCGGCCTCCTCGTCGAGAGAACTCACCGCGGCGATGTCCGCTGCGGCCTGAGCCACGATGTCTGTGTCGACGAAACCGGGGCACACCGCATTGATGGTCAGGTCGGCGTCCTTCCAGCGGGCGGCGATCTCTGCAGAGAGGGCCCGGGTCAGTCCCAGCAGGGCGTGTTTTGAAGCCACGTAGGCCGAGGTGTAGGGGAATCCTTCGAGAGCCGCGGTGGAGGCCACGTTGACCACTCGGCCCCAGCTCCGTTCGGCCATGGCTGGCAGGGCGGCGCGACAGAGTGCGAAGGGCACTCGCGCATTCAGCTCGATGGTGTCGTCGAACAGATCGTCGTCGGTCTGGGACAACGGTGCGCTGGGTGCCACGCCGGCGTTGTTGATCAGCACATCGCAGCCCACGGCCACGGTCTCGCACAGCTCGGCCAGCTGATCTCTGTCGGCGAGATCGAGGGCCTCGGTGGCCACGCTGGGGCTACCCGCCGCGCCGCAGGCCCGGGCCGTGGAGAGCAGCTGCTCGTCACTGCGGGCCACGAGCGTGAGCGCCATGCCCTGCTGCGCCAGGGACAGTGCGATGGCGGCGCCGATGCCTCGCCCGGCCCCGGTGACCAGGGCGTGTTGTCCCGCGAGGGTGTGCGGCCTGGCAGGCGACTCGGAGGGCGATGGCGCCGCTGACCCCGTGGGGCTTGGGTCAGTCATCGTAGTTGTAGAAGCCCTGGCCGCTCTTCTTGCCCAGCTTGCCCGCAGAGACCATGTCCCGCAGCAGCTGGGGCGGGGCGAAGGTGTCCGTGCCTTGCTCGTCGTGCAGGTGTTCGGCGATGGCCAGGCGCACGTCGAGTCCCACGAGATCGGTGAGCTTCAGCGGGCCCATGGGGTGACGGTAGCCCAGCTCCATGGCCTTGTCGATGTCGGCGGCGGAGGCCACGCCTTGCTCGACCATGCGCATGGCTTCAAGGCCGAGCAACACGCCCAGGCGGCTGGTGGCGAAGCCTGGCACGTCGCGCACCACGATGGGGTCCTTGCCAAGGCGGACGGCGTAGTCTTGCGCGGCCTTCACCGTCGCGGCGCCTGTCTCTGCCCCCTCGATGATCTCGACCAGCTTCATCACCGGCACCGGGTTGAAGAAGTGCAGGCCGATGATGCGCTCGGCGGCCGGGTTGCCCGCGGCGATCTCGCCGATGGGCAGCGAGCTCGTGTTGGTGCCCAGCAGCGCGTGCCCGGGTGCTGACTCGGCCAAGGTGGCGAACACCGAGCGCTTCAGGTCCATGCGCTCCGGCGCCGCCTCGACCACCACGTCGGCTCCCGACGCGGCGGCGGCCAGGTCACTGCCCGTGTCGATGGCGGCGAGGGTGGCTGCGGCGTCGTCGGCAGCGACCCGTCCCTTGCTCACCGCCCGATCGAGGGACGCGGCGATGGCGGCCTTGCCGGCGGCGGCGAGCTCGTCGGTCTGGTCGACCAGGATGACCTTGCTGCCCGTGGCGGCGGAGACCTGGGCGATGCCCCGGCCCATGGTGCCAGCACCCAGGACGGTCACGGCGTCAAAGCGAAAGTCAGTCACTGCTGTTCTCCGATGGTGAGGATGATCCTGCCGAATTGCTCTCTGTTGGCCATGGCTTCGTGGGCCGCCGCGACCTCGCTCAACGGCAACACCCGGTCGATGACGGGATGGAGCGCCCCGCTGCCCATGAGCTCGACGATGCTCCGCAGGTCACCCCGGCTACCCATGGTGGCGCCAAGCACCGAGAGGTTCTTGAAGAAGAGGTGGCGCAGGTCGATCTCGAGCTTGGGGCCGGTGGTGGCGCCGCAGGTGATGACCCGTCCGCCGAGGGCCAGGCAGCGCAGGGACCCGGCCATGGTGGCCTCGCCCACATGCTCGAAGACGATGTCCACGCCTCGACGATTGGTGAGCTGCTTGGTGACCTTGACGAAGTCGTCCCGCTCGTAATGGATGACGTCGTGGGCGCCGAGTGCCTTGGCTGCAGCGAGCTTCTCATCGCTGCTCGCCGTGGCGATGACCCGGGCGCCATGAAGACGGGCGATCTGGATCGCCGCCGAGCCCACGCCGCTACCCGCCGCGTGCACCAGCACGTCGTCGCCGGGAGCGATGTGGCAGCGGGTGACCAGCATGTTCCAGGCGGTGAGAAAGGGCAGGGCGAAGCCGGCGGCCTGCACGAAGTCGAGGGACCCGGGCATGGGCATGACGTTCGCCGCGGGCAGCAGCGCGAAGTCGGCGCAGCCGCCGTCGGTGGTCTCGCCGAGGATGCCGTACTGTCGGCACAGGTTGTCCCGTCCCTGAAGGCAGGGTTTGCAGTGTCCGCAGCTGAAGCCCGGGGCGGCGATGACCTTGTCACCCAGCTTCACGTCGTCGACGGCCTCGCCCACGGCGTCGATCACACCCGAGAAATCGCACCCGGGGATCATGGGCAGGGGGAACTTGTGCCCGGGAACACCTCGGCGTACCCAGGTGTCGAGATGGTTCAGCCCCACGGCCCGCACGGCCACTCGCACCTGATCGGCGCGAGGCGTGGGCATCGGCCTCTCTTCGAGGCGCAAGACCTCGGGCCCGCCATGCTCGGATATGACGACCGCCTGCATCTCAGCGCCCTTCGAACTGTGGGGGACGCTTCTCGTTGAAGGCGTTGAAGCCCTCATTGGCGTCGGCGCTCTTGAACAGCTGCTGTTGCAGCTCGCGCTCCAGGGCCAGGTGGCCGTCGAAGCTCATCTCCAGGCCGCTGATCACCGAGCGCTTGATGGCGCCCACGGCGAGGGAGGCCTTCTGGGGAGGACAGTACGACTGGGCCCGTTCGAGCACGGCCTCAAGGAACCCGTCGGCGGGCAAGATGGCGTTCACCAAGCCCAACTCGGCGGCGCCTTCGAAGTCGAGGTTCACGCCGTCAACCATGAGTTCGATGGCCTTCGTTCGGCCCACGGCCCTGGCCAAACGCGCCGTTCCCCCCGTGCCAGGGAGAACACCGAGGGCCACCTCGGGCAGGCCCAGCTTGCCGCCGTCTTGCTTGGCCCAGCGCAGGTCGGCGGCCAAGGCCACCTCGAGGCCGCCTCCTACCGTGTGCCCGTTGAGCGCGGCGATGACCAGCTTCGGCGTCTGCTCCAGCCGGTTCAGGGTCTCGTTGGCGTGAAGGCAGAAGGCGGCTTTCCATTCGGGAGTGACCGCCTCGAGCATGGCGATGTCTGCGCCAGCACAGAAGAATCGCTCGCCTGCGCCGGTGAGCACGATCACGTGCACCGACTCATCGAAGCGAGCGGCGAGGATGGCCTCATCGAGTGCCTTGTGCATCTCGTGGGTGTAGGCGTTGGCGGGCGGGTTGTTCAGGGTGAACAGGGCCACGCCGCCGTGGTGCTGAACGTCGATGAGTGACACCAGACTGATTTCCTTCTGACTGCGAGGTGCGTTGGACTGCGAGGGCAGACGATGGGCCGCTGGCGCCGCCGTCTCTCGTGAACCCCGGCGCCGGCCAACCGCTCGGCGAGGTGAGCCGGGAGGGTTGTGGGGGTTCTGGGGCTTGAGGGCGGGCATACTAGCAGAGCGGTGAGGGGCGATCCTGGTGGGTCGGCCCATGCCGTCATCGTTCTGTCCGTCGAGCCCCGCCAAGGACCTGCCATGAGCGCCGAGATGCCCCAGGGGTCGTCCCCCCGAAGCGACCACATGGCTGGCGGTGCGACAGATCGGGGCCAAGCCGGGGCCGTGGCCTGGGGCGAGAATCCGGGGGGCTACTCCATCGGCCCGGGGCACGTGCCCCATGTGCGGCAGAGCGCCTACGAAACGGGCTACATGGTTCTGGTGGTCCTCTTCGTGGCCATGTTGCTGTTGACCAACGTGATCGGGACCAAGCTCTTCGAGCTGCCCATGGACACGCCCTTCCTGGGCCCCCTGCTGCGCCGCATCGATACCCTGATCGCCTGGATCTTCCCGGGCCAGGGAGGCAACGACGCCCTCGTGCTGACCACGGGCATCGTCACCTATCCGCTGACGTTCCTGTGCACGGACATCGTCTCCGAGGTCTATGGCCGCAAGCGGGCCGACCGCATGGTCTTGCTGGGCTTCTGCTGCTCGCTGGTCATGCTGGCTGTGCTGGCCCTGGGAGTGGTGCTGCCACCGGCGGACATCTGGGTGGTCCCCGAGGCCTTCGCCTCGCTGTTTCATCCAGCTCAGGTGACCGTCGATCCGGGCTCGGGGGCGGTGAGCGCCAGCTCGTCAGCGGCCCAAGCTGCCTATGCGTTCACCTTTGACGCGCCGGGCATGTTGCTGCTGGCGTCCATGACCGCGTATCTCTGCGCCCAGCTCGTGGACAACCGCTTGTTTCACTTCTGGCGCCGGCTCTCGAAGGGCAAGCACCTCTGGTTTCGCAACAACATGTCCACGGCCCTGTCCCAGCTGGTGGACACCATCATCGTCAGCTTCATCTTCTTGCACTTTTACTGGAAGATGACCCTGCCCCAGATCGGGGCCGTGGTGGTGGGCGTCTACTTCATGAAGTTCTTGCTGGCCCTGGCGGACACGCCCCTCTGTTACCTGGGGGTGTGGCTGACCCGTCGCGTTGTCGGCGGCGGTGGCGGCGGATCAGCTGGCGCTGCGCAAGGTGAAGTGCAGGCGCATGACTGAGCGGCGATCGTCCTCGGACTCGAGGTTCCGATAGGTCGAGTCGAAGTCGAGCCAGCGCGTGTCGGCGAACTCAGACGTGGGGCACAGGTCGCTGAGGTCATCCCGCGAACGGTAGCCCACGGACCAGTCGACCTCGTCCAGGTCGCCGATGCGCGTGTGGGTGGCGAGCTGCAGGTCTACCATCTGGCGAGGAGCGTCCAGGCCAAGGGCCTCTCCCACGCTGCGTACTGCCGCTTGAAAGATGGACTCTTCCGGCTTCATCACTCCCGAGAGCGGGCTCCAGAAGGATTCCTGAACCGGCTGCTGGCGTACGACCAGATATTCATAACCGGGCCCTGATTTGCGGAACACGAACACGCGCACGCAATGCAGTTGTTCGATCATGGGACTACCGTCGAGAGGAGAAGACTCGCCCTGGCAGCCTGTTGCCAGAGGCAAGCCCCTCTTCGACGGCAGAAGAGGTGCAACTTGGGGGAATCCTGTGCCCGATGGGACCAGACTAGGCGGGCGGGCGGGTTCAGCTCGGGTCGTCAGCGACCTTCGGCGCGGCGAAATCTCCGTCGATCAGGGCCCTGAAGCCCTGAATCGCAGTGCGCTGGGTATAGAACTCGAGTCCGCGCAGGCCGCCCAGTTCTTCACCGCCGCCCGCTCTCCCCGGACCGCCGTGAACCATTGAAGGCATCACCAGCCCGTGCCCCGTGGCGTGGTCGGCGACCTTGCTGCCACCGATGTAGACCCGGCCGCTCCACGGGCCCACGCCCGCGGCGAAGGCCGTGGCGAAGCGACGATCGTCGGTGAACACCGAGGTCACCAGAGCGCCCTGGCCCAGGCGCACCAGCGCGCTGGCTTCTGCGACATCGCCGGAGTAGGGGATCACCGTGGCCACAGGCCCGAACACCTCTTCACCGTGGAGGATCGGGTCGGTGCCGTCGCTCGCCCGCAGCAGGGTGGGGGCCAGGAATGGTCCGGGCTCGATGAGCCGGTCTCTTCCTCCGGTGACCACCTGTGTCGCTCCAGAGAGTCGTTCGAGGCCGGCGACCACGGACTGAAACTGCGCTTCGTTGGTCAGCGGTCCCATGCGCGACTCACGGACGGACGGGTCGCCCACCTTGATGGCGGCCAGCCCCTCGGCCAAGGCCTCGCAGACCATGTCCATGGAGGCCTCAGGCACGAGGATGCGCCGGACGGCCGTGCACTTCTGGCCGGCCTTCTGGGTGATCTCCCGCACCATCTCGCTGAGGAACATGTCGAAGGCCGGGTCGCCGTCATCGACGTCCGGGGCGAGCACCGCCGTGTTCAGCGAGTCGGCCTCGACGTTCAGGCGAGCACCCCGATCGAGGAACGCGTCATGCCCCCTGAACATGCGAGCCGTCCCCGATGACCCGGTGAAGGCCACGCAATCTTGCGGGCCTACATGGTCGAGCAGGTCACGGGCGCCACCCACGAGCAGGCTGAAGGCGCCTTCGGGCAGGATGGCGGAGTCGAGGATGATCCTGCCGATGCGCTCCGCCATCATGGCCGTGGGCGTGCCCGGCTTTTCGATGACGGGCACTCCTGCCAGCAGTGCGCAGGCGGCCTTCTCCATCATGCCCCAGGCAGGGAAGTTGAAGGCGTTGATGTGCACGGCCACGCCATGACGAGGCGCGCGGATGTGTTGCCCGATGAACCTCGGCGTTCGCGAGAGCTGGATCGTCTCGCCGTCCACAAGGAAGGGACGGTCGGGCAGGCCCTTGGCGAAAAACGCATAGGACGACAGGGTGGCCGTGGCACCGTCGATGTCGAACTTGGCATCACCACGGGTGTTGCCCGCGTTGCTGATGCCCAGGGCGATGAGCTCTTCTCGGTGCTCATGAATGGCGATGGAGAGGGCCTTGAGGGCCGCGGCGCGGTCTGCGAAGGACAGGGCTCGCAAGGCTGGCCCGCCCACCTCCCGGGCATGGGCCAGGGCCTCACCCAGATCGAGACCCTCGCTGCTCGCGCTGGCCAACGCCTCGCCTGTTGTGGGGTTGACGAGGGTGGCGCCTGCGCCGGTTCCGGTCTGCCAACGGCCAGCGAGGTGGCTCTGAAGCTGGATCATGACTCTCTCCAGGGACGTGCGGGTTGCTGGGCTCTGTGGTCTTTGGCCCGGTGATCAGCCCCGCAGCGTAGCCGGTCGCTCTCTCCATCGTCCACTGCCGAGATGTCACGGCCAGGGCGCCCAAATGGAGGCGGGTGCGGAGAGTTCTCCCGACCCCACCTCGTAGGCCTGGAGGACGACCCACAGGTCGTCGTTGGGGGCGTAGGTCATGGGCACCGTGATCAGGGCACGGCCGGCATCATCGAGGGGAACGGCCCACTGAACCGACGGCTCTGGGACGAGCAGCCATGGGTAGGGGCTGGCTGTCTCGCTGGGGTTGGCGACGAGGTTGCCTCCCTGGGCGGGTGATGTGGCGGCCACTTTGACCCAGGCCCAGCCGTTCGGCACGAAGTTGCCCAGCACGAAGACCAGGTCTTCCTCGTGGTCGATGGTGAGCTGTTCCACGTCGACCAGCAGCTGAGGCCGATCGGTCGACGCCACCAGCAGCCCGTTGAGGTCAGACGCCGCGCCGCCCGATGTGCTGGGGTCGAGGCCCAGGTTCGCGCCGTTGGCAGGTGAGCTGCCGAGGACGTGGCCGTTCCAGCTGGCAATGGTGCCGCCCTGGCGAGTGGTCAGGACGGTGGCTCCCAAGGCCTGGCCGTTGAAGAGCAGGTGGGGCACGCCCTCGGGCAGACCTGGCACGGCCTGCACGGGTGTGAACGTGCCTCCCTTGGGGTCGAGAGCCAGGGCTTGCAGGTCGATCAGGCTGCCGATGGAGTTGCCTGACTTGGTTTCAAGTTGTGCAGCCTGGACCAAGCCGTTGACCCGAGGCTTGTCGAGGACGATCACCGCCGAGTTGGGTGAGATCCAGCCGATGTTGCCGTCGCTGTCGAAGACCATCTCAGACCGAGGTAGGCAGATGACACCGTCGTCAGCCAGCAGGGTGCCGAGCACCATTTCGTCGTGTCGGAACGAGAGGTAGACGTTGCCCTTGTGATCTTGAACGAAGGCGTCGATGTCGACCATGGGAGTGCTGACTCCCGGGCCCGCAGGGGGCTGGCCCAAGGCCGCGGTGAGCTGCGCCTCATGGAGAAAGAACTCGACCTTCAGCGTGCCGTCGGGCCAGCGGTCGAGACTGAAGAGAGTGCCGTCCAGGCTACCCACGTACTCCTGCTGTAGGACAGGGTAGGACGACCCCCAGGCGTGCTCGACGCTGAACACCAGTCTGTCCGTGCGCAGCCGAGCATCGGTGTGGCCGGGTCTTCGGATGCCCAATGCGTCGATGTCTCCACCGTGGATCTTGCCGAAGTCGCCGTCGAACTCAGGGTCACCCACCAACGCGTTGAACTCTGCTGGCCCATGGACCTTCACGGCACTCTCGGCGAAGCCCGGGCGAAAAGCGATCACGTCAGAGTCATTGAACTGCCCCATGGCAGAGCTGTTGGTCGTGCCCACCTTTCCGCCGTCGGCGCCGTTCCCAAAAGCGTTCATCACGTAGAACAGTGTGGGGTTCATGGCCAGTTGGGCCTGGGCCTGTTGCGTCGTGGCTTCCGGCAAGGTCTGGGCGTCGGGCGTGGCCGCCAGCATGACCAAGGACACCGCGGCGAGCAGCAAGGGCAGGGGACGGTTGAGGCGAGACGGGGCCCGGAAACCCGTCGCGAGGGGTAGGGAAGACATGGGGGTAGAGACAGCCTGAAACGGGGACAGCACAACAAGGCTCCTTTGAGGCGGGGATGACTGCGGCAGGCGTGGCCGCTGCTGAAGGTCGTAGATCTGGCGCCGACGTTGCCCTGAGGTCGGAGAAAAACAGCTTCTCCGAATCCGCTGCCTCCAGGAGTTACGCTGATCCTGCGTCGCCGTCTGTTCCCCTGATCCGCCTCCGGAGAGCCGCCATGCTCCGCCCGACCTTCTTCATCCTGCTTCTGCTGGTGCTGCTGCCCTGTGCGGGTTGTGTAGGGCCAGAGGGCCGCGCGATCACGGCTGCTGAGTACGCCGACATGGAGCGCGAGGCGGGCCAAGCGTCCCGGTCGGCGGCCATGCAGGTCGATCGGGCAGCGGTCGACGATCAGGTGGCTCTCGCCGAGCGAGCCGACGGCCTGCATCGCGAAGGGCTCGAACTCGCCTTTGATCAGGCCGAGCTGATGCAGAAGAGAGAGCGCCTGGCTCTCTCTGAGTCTGCTGGGCAGATCGCCCGAGAACTGACCCTGGCCCAGGCTCGCGAGCGCCTGACCACAGCCAGGGCCGAGCGGCTGTTCTTCACCGAGGTCGAGCGCTCGTTGCTCCTGGGGCAAGATGCCCTGTCCCTCTTGAGCGCAGAGAACAGCCTGCTAGAAATGCGCGAAGAGCTGGCTCAGCTCGAACTCATGTATGGCAGCGACCCGGCAGACGCCACGGCCGAGATCGTGGTGGCGCGGACGAGGCGGCGGGTGGCTCGCAGTGAAGAGCGCCTGCGCCTGGCGGGCATGTCCTCGCGCAAGCTGAAAGAGATCGATCTGCCGAAGCGCATGCACGACGGAGCACTGGCTCTCCAGGACGCAGAGGCTGCGGTGGCCAGCGCCGAAAACGCCATCGCCTTGGGAGTGATCGACCGAGAGAGTGCGGAGCGAGGCCTGGATCACGAAGCTGCGTTGCTTGAGCTGGCTGCCAAGGCCTTGAAACGGCGTGAGCAGCGACTCGAAGAAGATCAGCGCAGCTGGGAGCGAGGTGAAAGTGGAGGCCTGGGCTCGGGATGAGCAACCCAGCGAGGCACGGCTTCTTCAGCCTGCGAGTGCAGGCCCTTGCAGGGCTTGCCCAGCTTGCCCTGTTGAGCTTGTTCGCCGGTGAAGTGAAGGCCCAAGAACCTGCTTCGCTGGCAGACCGCCCTGCGGGAGAGTTCGTGACCGCCACGCCAGAGGAGTTTGCTCTTCCTGACCGGGCCGAGATCGAGCTGACCATGACCAAGGGTGTGAGCTATCTCCTGGCCAACCAGAACGAAGACGGCAGCTGGGGCAGCTCGGCAGAGCCAGCCCATGAGTTCTGGTCCAACGTGTACACCCATCAGGCCTGGACGGTGGGCACCACGTCGCTCGGTCTGGTCTGCCTGCTCGAGGCTCCTGGAAACCCTGAGACCACGGCAAGTGCCGAGCGAGCCCTGCGCTTCCTGATCGACCACCCCAAGCTGCAGCGCCCCTCTGACTGGGACGTGGACAACACCTGGGGGGACATCTATGCGCTCCAGGCCCTCTGCAGCGCCATGGCCCTGCCCCCGTACAACGAGGGTGAGTGGGCTGACGCGCTGCGAGCCAAGATCGCCGAGCACGTGGCGGCGTTGGCTTCGACCCAGGCCCCGGATGGAGGTTGGGGTTACTACGACATGGACACCAAGGCTGCCCGCCCGTCATGGAGTACGAGCTTCATGACCGCCGTGGCCATCCTGGCGCTCCTCGATGCAGGTCAGCTCGGGACAGAGCTGCCGCCCGAGATGTTGAACAGGGCCGTGGCCGCCCTCGAGCGGTGTCGCTTGCCCTCCGGTGCCTACACCTACTCCGTGTCGCTCTTTCCCAGCCCTGGCCGACTGACAGGGATCAATCAGGAGAAGGGTTCTCTGTCCCGGACGCAGGTCGGCAATCTGGCCCTTTACCGGGCGGGCTCTGAACTGATCAGTCACGGTGAGTTGCTCGCGGGCCTCGATGCGTTCTTCCGCGACCATCGCTTTCTGGATGTGGCGCGACAGAAGCCGGTGCCCCATGAGGCCTACTACCAGAACTCTGGCTACTTCTACTTCTTCGGACACTACTACGCCGCCCAGGTCTTGGAACTGCTGGAGCCCGCGGAGCAACTGCGCTACCGCAGCCGTCTGGCGCGAGAGGTGGTCAAGACCCTCGAACCTGATGGTTCCATGTGGGACTTCTATCTCAACACCTACCACAAGGCCTACGGGTCGGCGTTCGGCGTCATGACCCTGCGGCGCACGATCGGACGTGAGCGCTGAGGCGAGTGCATGGGCGGCGCTGAGTCAGAGCTGCCAACAGGCTACGAGCGGTTGTTCAGCAGGCATCGCAGAGAGGCCACGTGCGCCGGGCCCGTGCCGCAGCAGCCGCCGATGACCGTGGCTCCCCGGGTGAGCCAGCGGTTGGCTTCGGCACTGTACTGCTCAGGTGTCCACCCATCGTGGCCAGCAAACAGGGCGTTGCCGTAGGCGCCCAGGCGCCGGGGGCGGTCACTGAGCGCGGCCAGCTCGTCGATCAACCCGGTGATCGCGTCAGCAGGCGTGCAGTTCATCAAGAAGACATCTGCACCTTCGCCGGCAGCCACGGCAGCGGCCTGGGCCACGGTCGTCGCAGAGAAGAAGTCGCCCTGGGGGCCCAGGGTGATCGCTGACCAGACAGGCAACCCGGTGGACACTGCTGCGCGAGTCGCGGCCATGAGCTCGCGCTCCGTGGGCATGGTTTCCACCAGCAGCAGGTCTGCGCCGGCGTCGGCCAGACACTGAGCCATGGCGCCGTGCTCGCTGTGCAAATGGGCCAGGTCGGGGGTCCGTTCGGGATGCCAGCAGTCTTCGAGGGGCGCGATGGACCCTGCCACGGTGGCATCCGCTCCCGCGCCCTGCCGACACAGGCTCACGGCGAGCTCGGTGAGGTCTGTCCACGAGGTCGGGCAGCCAGCCTGGGCCAGGGCCCTGGCGGTGGTGCGAAACGTGCCCGTGGTGTGGACGTCTGCTCCCGCCGCTGCGTAGAGCGCGTGGACAGCCCTCACGTCGTCCGGGTTGTCGCGGATGGCTGCGGCGGTCCAGAGGGGCAGAGGCGTGGCCACGCCGAGGGCTTCGAGCTCTGTGCCCAGTGGGCCGTCGAGCAACGTGACCTGGGCAGGTGCCGCAGCGTCGTCGTTGTGCTCAGGAGTCATCGTCGCTCGCGCGGTCGTAGACGATCTGCCCGTCGAACACCGTGAGCTCGATCTGCAGGTCAGCAAGTTCCGCGCTGGGGACAGCCATCAGGTCCCCGGACAACACGACGAGATCGGCCAGCTTGCCCGGGGTCAGCGAGCCAAGGCGGTCCTCATTGAAGGCGGCCTGGGCAGGCCAGAGCGTCAGGTGGGCCAGGGCTTCGTCTCGATTCATGGCCTGGTCGGCGTACCAGCCTCCGGCAGGAGTGCCGCTGCTGTCCTGGCGGGTGACGGCGGCGGCAAAGGCGGCCATGGGGTCGGGCTGCTCCACTGGACAGTCGCTGCCCCCGGGGATGATCACACCGCTGTCCAGCAAGTCCCGCCAGGCGTAGGCGCCTCGCACTCTGACCGGGCCCAGGCGATCCTCGGCCCAGGGCATGTCTGAAGTCTGATGCTGGGTCTGCATGGAGGGGATCACGCCCAGCTCTGCGAAGCGGGGAATGTCCTGGGGGTGCAGCACCTGGGCGTGTTCGATGCGAAAACGCAGGGACGCCCGGTCGTTCATGTCCGCAAGCTGGCTGAACGCCAACGAGTAGGCATCGAGCACCTCGCGGTTGGCTCGGTCGCCGATGGCGTGGGTGCACAACTGCCAGCCGTTCTGCAAGGCGAACGTGGCCAGCTCAAGAGTGCGCTCAGGCGTGGCGGTGACCAGGCCAGCGCCCTCGGCGTCGGCGTAGTCGCTCAAGAGCGCCGCACCCCGAGACCCGAGGGCACCGTCGGCGCTGAGCTTGATGGCCCTGACAGAAATCAGGCCTTGCCCGGTGAGGTCATCGGTGGGCCAGCCCGTCTGGCTGGTGGGCGCCCGTAACAGGGGCTCGTCCGCCGCGATCATGACGTGGTTGCGTAGAGGGAACCGACCGGCCCGAGCCAGGTCGGCAAACATTCTTACGGCTCCGGCATCCACCCCCGCGTCGTGCACAGAGGTGATGCCTTTGCGGTGCAACGCCGCGATGGCGGTGGCGACCCGACGGCTGCGCTCTGCAGTCTCGGTCTGTGGGATCACGGTGGCCACCAGGGCCATGGCGTTGTCGATCAACACGCCCGTGGGTAGCCGTCGCTCGTCGCGCAAGATGCGACCGCCGGCGGGGGCCACGCTGTCCACGCCGAAATCGGCCAGGGCCATGGCGGCCCGGTTGACCAGTGCGGCGTGTCCGCCGATCCGACGGATCATCACGGGGTGGTCGGGCACGGCGTCACTCAGGGCCTGATGATGGGGGAAGTCGTTCACCGCCCAGTCGTTCTGGTCCCAGCCCCGGCCGGTGACCCAGGTGCCCGGCGGTGTCATGGCGGCTCGCTCGACCACGGCGTCGATGACCGCGGCGTAGCTCTCACTGCCCACCAGGTCGACCTGGGCCAGGGCCGCGCCGTAGCCTTCGAGGTGGACGTGGGCGTCGGCGAAACCTGGCAGCAAGGCCCGCCCGTTCAGCTCGACGATCTGGGTCTCGGGGCCGATCCACCGGGCGGCTTCGTCGGTCTTGCCCACCCAGGCGATGGTCTTGCCGGTGACGGCCAGGGCCGAGGCCGGTTGGCGGCCAGCTTCTACGGTGTGCACCGGTCCACCCCGAAAGACCAGGTCTGCGGGTTGGGCCAGGGTCACAGAGGCTGCGGTACCGAGAGCCAAGAGCACCAGCGCGATGGGAGCGAGCAGCGCCCGGCGGCGGGCGGGCTGGGCTACGGCGGAGGAGGCAGGGCAACAGGCGTGGGGCGCATCTTGGAAGCGGGTCATGGGGGCATCTTCCACTGGACCTGGGTGGGCGATCCAGGGCCTTGACCTGGTCTCGGTGAAACGTATGTTTGAAACGACCGTTCGAATCGCTAGGCCCAGAGTCATGCCAGTCCCCACCCCGGATCGCCTGCTTGATGCCGCCGAACGGATCTTTGCGGAGCGGGGCGTGGGCCTCACCAGCCTGCGGGCCGTGACCGAGGCGGCGGGAGCCAATCTGGCGGCGGTGAACTACCACTTCGGCAGCAAGAACGGGCTGCTTTTCGCGGTCATCGATCGGCGGGTGGGGCCCATGAACGACAAGCGGCTCCAGCTTCTTGATGCCGTCGAGTCTGACGCGGGGCCTGATGGCCCGAGCCTGCACGCCGTGGTCGAGGCCTTCCTGGCGCCCGCGGTGAAGGTGGGCCAGGCCGAGGGGGACGGTCGCCACTTCTTTGCCCTGGTGGCACGGCTCCACTCCGAACCGGACGAGGGCCTGCGACGGGATTTCGTTCAACGGTTTGAAGGAGTCTCCCGGCGTTTCCTGCCCGCACTGCAGGCCTGCCTCCCCGAGCTCTCCGTCCCCGAACTGTTCTGGCGCATCCATTTCATCATCGGCGCGCTGTGCCACGTCGTGGGCAACTGCCTGCTGCTGCAAGACATGTCTCAGGGTGCTTGCCGGGCGGACGACGACGAGGCGCTGCCCCGACTGATCGCCTTCTCCGTGGCGGGCCTGAGCGCGCCCCCGCCCTTGCCCAGCGAAGCGCCGCAGCCATGAGGTCCTCGAGGCGCTCGCTCAGGAAACCCGGCGAGGTGCGGCGCCAGTGCGCGCCCCGGTATGAGCTGGCCTTCCTCGCGCTCATGGCTGCCAGCTGCTCGGTGCCGGAGGCAAGGGGAGAACGCCCAGACGGCCTGGCCCTGCCTGCAAGCTGGTCATCAACAGCCCCGACCGCCACGGGTGACTCCGGGGATGCACACACAGGCGACCACGGGGCCGCACAAGTGGGCGCCGTCGTTGACCAGGTCTGGTGGTCTGCTGCGGACGACACGGCCAGGGCTCTGGTTCACGAAGCCCTGGCAAAGAACCCTGACCTGGCCCGCACGGGTGCTCGGCTGCTGGCGGCCCTGGGCACGGCGGAACTGATCGCCGCCAATGGCGATGTCATCGCCAACGTGGGCCTGGGCGCTGCCCGGACGAAGACCAACTTCATCGGTTTTCCCTTCGTGGCTGGGGTGCCCGTGAGTCGCATCACCACCTACGATCTGTCCCTCGACATCAGCTGGGAACCCGATCTCTGGGGACGGCTTGCTGCCGGGGAAAAGGCCGCAGTCGTTGACGTGCAAGCTGCGGCTGCAGACCTCGCCGCCGCCCGTCTCTCGCTGGTCGGCGCCACGCTCAACTCCTGGTATGCACTGCTGGAAGCGGCCGCTCAACGGGCCCTGGCCGAAGAGACCCTGGCCACCTGGGACGAGAACACGGCCTTGGTCGACCGACGCCATCGCCTGGGCCTGCGCCCGGCGCTCGATCGGCGCACCGTGGCCGCCAACCGGGCGGCGGCTGAGGCGAGCTGGATTGATCGTCTGCGTCTGGAAGAAGAGGCGGCGAGGTCCTTGGAGATCCTGCTCGGGCGCTATCCCGCCGCCGAGCTGGCCGCCACCGAGGGCTTTCCGTCGTGGGGTGCGCCGCCCGAGGCCGGCGTCCCCGCTGAGTTGCTGCACCGCCGGGCCGACCTGGCCGCCGCCGAAGCCAGACTGCGCTCAGCAGAACTCCGGGTGGACGAGGCTCGGGCCGACTTCTATCCCCGCTTCACGCTCACGGGTTCGGTTGGCGCCCGGGGACAGCACTTCTCGGATGTCCTCGATGACGACTACTCTGTCTGGTCGCTGCTCGGCGGCTTGGTGCAGCCGCTGCTCGATGGGGGGCGACGGCAGTCTCGCTATGACGTGATCGACGCCCAGGCCAAAGAGGCCTTGGCCGCGTTTCAGAGCACGCTGTTGGCGGCCATGGCCGAGGTGGAGTCCTTGCTGGCCGCCGAGGTCTGGTTGGCCAGCGGCGAGTCAGCGCTCGACGAGGCCTCCCGTGAGGCAGACGAGGCGCTTGTGTTGGCCCGGGAGCGCTACCGCTCGGGGCTGGTCAGCCTGATCACGTTGCTCGATGCGCAACGGTCATCCCAGCAAGCGGCCAGCGCATCGCTCGCCCTGCGTTTTGCCCGGGTGCGCAATCGTATCCACCTGCATTTGGCCTTGGGTGGCGACTTCGATGTCGCCTCGCTCGGCCCTGACAACGGAGAGTCCCCGTGATTGCTGCCCCCAGCTCGTCATGCGCTGGCCTTGGCTCAGACCCATGGCGTCGCCGAGCACCCGACCGAGGAGACTCATGCGCCCGGCGTTGAAGATCCTGCTGCCCTTGGTGGTCCTGTTTTTCGCGGCCCTGGTGTCCATGGAGATCATGGGCAGTCGCGAAGATCCGCCCAAGGTGGCCCAGCGGGCTCCGGCGCCGCTGGTGCGCTCGCTGATCGTCGAGGCCGCTGACGAGGCCCTGCTGGTGGACAGCCAGGGCACGGTGACCGCGCCCACAAAGAGCCTGCTCACTCCGGAGGTCTCCGGCCGCATTGAGTGGGTTGCTCCGTCCTTCGTGGCGGGCGGTTTCTTCGAGCAGGGCGCCGAACTCGTGCGTCTCGACAAGCGCAACCATGAAATCGCCGTGGTGCTCGCCCGGGCAGAAGTGGCCCGTGCAGAGCTGTCTCTTGAGCTGGAGATCCAAGAGGGAGCTGTGGCGTCAGCGGAGTGGGACGCGTTGGAGGATGACCCGGCACCAGATCTGGTGGCACGCAAGCCTCAAGGGGTCTGGGCCCGAGCCGAGCTGGCTGCGGCCGAAGCCAGACTGGCCCTGGCCGAGCTGGATCTCGAGCGGACGTCCATCCGTGCGCCGTACGCGGGTCGGGTGGCCTCGCGCAGCGCAGACCTGGGACAGGTGGTGGGTCCCGGGACGGCCTTGGCTGTCGTCTACGGCATCGACCGAGCAGAGGTGCGCCTGCCCATCGCCGATCGTGACCTGGCTTTTCTCGATATCCCGTTGTCGACCAGCGGTGCTGCCGACGACAGACCTCAGGTGCCGGTGACCCTCTCCACCGTGTTTGCAGCTCAGCGCTGGACCTGGTCAGGGCACATCGTGCGGGTCGAGGCAGAGATTGACCCAGGGACGCGCATGCTGCACCTGGTGGCGGAGGTCGATGACCCCTACGGTCGTCGATCGGCCGGCGATTCGAGCAGCGCTCGCCCGCCACTCTCAGTGGGCCTCTTCGTCAGCGCAGAGTTGCAGGGGCGCGTGGCCCAGAACGTGATGGCGCTGCCTCGCTCGGCCTTGCGCACGGCCACGTCGGTGGCCGTCATCGACGACGAGAACCGCCTGCGATTTCGCGACGTGGTGATCCTGCGCACCGAGCGGGACAGGGTCCTGGTAACTGAAGGTGTTGCCGTCGGTGAGCGGGTCTGCCTGTCCACCCTGGAAGCGGCGGTCGACGGCATGACGGTGCGCACCGAGGTCGACGGCGGGCTCGACGGCGGGGTTGACGGCGAGGTTGACGATGGGGCTGGTGGCGAGGCCGAGGCGAGTCACGATCCATGAAGGGCGCCATCGCCTGGTTCGCCGAGCACCGTGTGGCCGCCAACATGCTCATGTGGCTGATCCTGATCGGCGGCATGATCACCGCGCCCATCGTCGAACAAGAGGTCTTCCCCGATGTGGACACGGGGATGATCACGGTCACCGTCGAGTTTCGCGGGGCCTCCCCGGCTGAGGTCGAGACCGGGATCTGCATCAAGATCGAAGAGGCGGTCGAAGGGGTCGACGGCATCAAGACCATCAGCTCCCGAGCCGTGCAGAACCTGGGCACGGTCACCATCGAAGTACTGGAGGGCGAAGACGAACGAGAAGTCCTCGATGATGTGAAGGCAGCAGTCGACACCATCGACACCTTTCCGCTCGAGGCTGAGAAGCCCCTGGTGCAGGAGTTCGAACTGGGCTTGCAGGTGATCAACGTGTCCGTCTCGGGCGCGGCGGGTGAGCGCGCGATCCGGCGCATGGCCAATCAGGTCAGGGATGAACTCCTGGCCATCGGCGGCATCACCCGAGTGCGGCTGGCCGCGGTGCGGCCCTTCGAGATCTCCATCGAGGTCTCCGAAGAATCTCTGCAGCGTTGGGGGCTGAGCTTCGACGAGGTGGCCCAGGCGGTGCGTACCCAGTCTCTCGATCTTGGCGGCGGTGTGGTCAAGACCGATGGCGGGGAGATCTTGTTCCGCGCCCAGGCCCAGGCCTACGAGGGCGCAGACTTCGCCTCGCTCGTGTTGCGCACCCGCCCGGACGGCTCCCGCCTGCTGCTGGGAGACGTGGCGGCGATCATCGACGGCTTCGAGGACACGGGGCAGGCCAGCACCTTCGACGGCCTGCCCACGGCCATGATCAAGGTCTACCGGGTGGGCAAGCAGCAGGCCCTGGACATCTCCGACAAGGTGCAAGCCTATGTGCGCGAGGCGTCCCTGCGCATGCCCGAGGGCGTGGAGCTGACCACCTGGCGCGACGAGGCTCGGGTCCTCCGCGGGCGCATCGATCTGCTGGTAGAGAACGGCCGAGTGGGACTGGCCCTGGTCTTCTTGACCTTGGCCCTGTTCTTGCGACTGTCCCTGGCCTTCTGGGTCACCGTGGGCATCCCCATCTCGTTTCTCGGGGCCTTGTGGCTGATGCCGGTCATGGACGTGTCGATCAACATGATCAGCCTGTTCGGCTTCATCGTGGCCCTGGGCATCGTCGTCGACGACGCCATCGTGGTGGGCGAGAACGTCTACTCCGAGATGCAGGGCGGCAAGCCCGGGTTGGCCGGTGTGCTGACCGGAGTCAACGGTGTGTCCACGCCGGTGCTCTTCGCCATCCTGACCACCATCGCAGCCTTTGCGCCCCTGCTGACCATTCCCGGTGTGATGGGCGAGTTCATCGCCCAGCTGCCCATGGTCGTGGTGCCCGTGCTGCTGTTCTCCATGGTCGAGTCGCTGTTCATCCTGCCGGCCCACTTGAGGCATCTGAAGGTCGGCGTGCCCCTGGCCAGATGGAACCCCCTGCGTCTCTGGGAGGTGGTGCGCAGCATTGTCAACAAGGCGCTGCGGTTCGTGATCGAGCGCTCCTACGAACCCGTGCTGCACTGGGCCCTGCGCTGGCGCTATCTCGCCTTGAGCGTGGGCCTCTCCGTGCTGGTGGTCATGGGCAGCCTGCTGGGCGCGGGCAAGATTCGCTTCGTGTTCTTTCCCCAGGTCGAGGCGGACAACATCGTGGCCTGGTTGACCATGCCCCAGGGCACGCCGTCGTCCGTGACCGCCGAGGCCATCGCCGTGATCGACGGCGCCGCCCGGGAGCTGGCCGACGAGCTTGAAGAGGAGTGGGGCCAGCCCATGGTGCGACACGTGCTGGCTTCTGTGGGTGGCCAGCCCCTCGCAGAGGGACAGTCGCGAGGTTTCGGCAACGTGGGCAACTTCTCGGGCGCACATCTGGGCGAGGTCAATGTGGAACTTCGTCCCGCAGAAGATCGGGAGGTGCGCAGCGAAGATCTGGTCAATCGCTGGCGTGAGCTGACGGGGGCGCTGCCGGACACGGTCGAACTCGACTTCGCCGCCATCGCGTACTCGACGGGTTCGGCCATCGACATCCAGCTCACGGGGCACGACGTGGACGAACTGCGTGAGCTGTCCGCCGAGCTGCAGGCCAGGTTGCGCAACTATCCCGGGGTCTACGATCTGTCCGACACGTTTCGGGCGGGCAAGCAGGAGATGCGTCTGAGCCTCTCAGCAGAAGGGGAAGCGGCTGGCCTGACCCTGGTCGATCTGGCTCGCCAGGTGCGCCAGGGTTTCTACGGCGAAGAGGCACAGAGGGTGCAGCGAGGCCGGGACGAAGTGCGGGTGATGGTCCGCTACCCCGAAGAGCAGCGACGCAGTCTGGGCGATGTGGAGGCCATGCGCATCCGCCTCGCTGACGGCCGCCAGCTGCCCTTCTCGGCCGTGGCCGTCGCCGAGCCCGCCCGGGGGGATGCGACGATCGAGCGCACCGACCGGCGCCGCTCCATCAACGTCACCGCCGATGTGGACACGAGCTTGGGCGACCCCAACGCGATCCTGGCCGAGGTGGTCGCCGAGGACATGCCCGTCTTGCTGGAGGGTCACGACGGGGTGAACTGGTCACTCGAAGGGGAGCAGCGCGAACAGTCCGACACCGTGGGCGGCCTGCTGCGGGGTTTCTTGATGTCGATGGTCTTGATCTACGCTCTGCTGGCCATCCCGTTTCAATCCTATGCCCAGCCGGCGATCGTCATGGTGGCCATCCCCTTTGGCATCGTGGGCGCCATCGCCGGGCATCTGCTGCTGGGCATGGACGTGACCATCATGTCGCTGTTCGGTGTGGTGGCGCTGACCGGCGTGTTGGTCAACGACAGCCTGGTGCTGGTGGACTTCATCAACAAGAGCCGCGAGCGGGGCCTGCCCCTGGTCGATGCGGTGCGCTGCGCGGGGCCAGCGCGCTTTCGTCCCATCCTGCTCACTTCTCTGACCACCGTGGCGGGGCTGCTGCCCCTGCTCGTCGAACGGAGCCTGCAGGCCCAGTTCTTGATCCCCATGGCGGTGAGCCTCGCGGCGGGAGTGCTCTTCGCCACGGTGGTGACCTTGATCATCGTGCCAGTGTGCTACCTGATCTTGCACGACCTGCTGGGCCTCTGGGGCCACGGGGATCGGTCCCCGAGCGTCAGCGCAGAAGGGGCGTGAGGTCGACCAGCACCGGGCGATGATCGGAGGCGCTGCGGGCCAGCTCCAGTCTTGATCGCAGCATGTGGTCGAAGCGCAGGGGCCCACGAACGAACACGCGGTCGAGCGCTCCCACCGGCGCCCAGGCCGGGAAGGTTCGGACCGCCTTCGCGCCGACGCCGGTCACGCATTGAAAACCCTCTCGTAGCAGCCGGCCGGTGGGGAGCGCTCCCGCCCAGTCGTTCGTGTCACCGGCGAGGATGACGCGACTGCGTCGAGCCAGGTGACGGAGCGGGCGGGCGGCCAACAGCTTGCGCACCTGCAGCCTGCGCTCCATGCCGGAGAGGCCCAGGTGCGTGTTGAACACATGCAGCACCAGGTGGTGTCCCTTGTAGGGCACGCGCAGCTCGGTGTAGAGCGCCGAGCGCTTCTTCTTGATCGACACGGTGAGGTTGACGTTGGTCTGCCGCACGATGGGGTAGTGGGACAGGGTCGCGTTGCCGTAGCTGCCGTGAGTGAGCTTCACGTTCGCTGCGAAGGCGTGGTGGGCGTAGCCCAGGCGCTCGGCGAGTTCTTCGGTCTGATGGTGGCGGTGGCTGCGGGGCACCCCACGATCAACCTCTTGCAGGGTGAGGATGTCCGGGCGGTAGTGCTGGATCAGGGCCACGATGCGCTCGAGGGCGTAGCGTCTGTCGACTCCGCCGATGCCCTTGTGGATGTTCCAGGTCAGCAGGCGCATGGAGCCCTCATGGGGTCAGCGCCCGCCCGGTGCGGCGAAGCGGCTGCGGGTGCGCCCGCGCTCCAGGTCTTGCCGATACCGTGGGTCGTCGGGGGCCAGCTGCACCGCCCGCTCCAAGCTCTGTACGCCCTCGTTCACCAGCCCCAGGATGGCCTGGGCCAGCCCGAGGCGGTGCCAGGCGCTGGCGTTCTCGGGGTCGCCGGCCACAACGATTTCGTACTCGATCAGGGCTTCATCGACCCGCCCTGTCCCGCTGAGCAGAATGCCCAGGTTGAAGTGTGCGCGCAGGGATCCGGGGTCGACCAGCACGGCGGTGCGCAAGACCTGCTCAGCCTCTTCGAGCTCTTTGTCACGGAGCAGCGAGACGCCCAGCTGGTTGAGCGCGTCCACGTGCTGGCTGTCGAGACGCAAGACCCGGCGAAACGAGTTTCGGGATTCACGACGCTGGCCCCAGGCGTCGAGCACGATGCCCATGCCGAAGTGGGCGTCGGTGTGCTCGGGGTCAAGCTGCAAGGTCTTTTCGAAGGCCAGCGCCGCCTCGTCGAGATGGCCCATGGCCAGCAGGGTCGTGGCCAGATTGGCCTGGGCTTCAAGGTAGTCGGGGTCGATGTCCAGGGCGTCGCGGTAACTCTGCACTGCGCCCTCCAGGTCGCCGTCCAGGCGCCGGTAGTTGCCGTCTTGCCACAGGCTCATGGCGTCGCCGCCCCCGGAGAGGGCCAGGGCCCGTTCGGTGACGACCCGGGCCTCGCCTTGCTTGCCGGCCCAATCGAGCACGGCGGCCAGGCGGGCCAGGGCGCGCACATGGGCTTCGGTGTCGACCGAGTCGAGCACTGCCGCCTTGGCAGCGGCCCGGTTCTCAGGGGTCCATTCTGCTGAGAGGGTGAGCCAGCCTGCTGTTGAAAAGGTGTTGATCAATGCCACGGCGAGCTGGCGGTACAGATCAATCGTCATGTGCACGTGGTCGAGAAAGAGGTCCGCCCCGGGGAGGGGGGCACCTGTGGCCTGGCGGGCCTGCTCGCCCACCTGAGCCTCCCAGTCGAGGTACGGCACCGCGGCGGCCATGGCGGCCTGGGCCACGATCTCGCCTACCTGGGAGGGAGCTCGCAGGGGCACGATGTCTTCGTCCCGGGCCCGGCGCAGCGCCTCGGTGGCCTCTGCGAAGCGCCCGCAGGCCAGCAGGGATCGGCCGTGCTCATACAAGGCCAGGGCATGGCGCGGATCATCGGCAGCCGCGGCAGCGAGGGCCTCGGCCAGGTCTGGCCGGGCCAGCTGCTGCTCATCGAGGCCAGCGACTCGTGCCAGAAGCTCGTCGATGGCTCGGGCCCGCTGCTCGGAGACTCCGGGGCCATGTGCGCTCTTGAACGGCCGGCAATCGATCAGCTCTGAGGCGGGATTGACGAAAACCAGCTCTGCACCTGCCTTTGAGGCTAGATCTGCCATGCGCGCCAGATTCAGGCGCATGTGTGCAAGTATCGAAGCTGCCAGCTCATCGTCCCGCGAATAGGCGCCCAGGCCCACGCTGTGGTCGAGCAACGTCTCGACCTCTTCGGGCAGCAGGCTGCCCCCGGTCGGTGGGCCAGGTGAGCTGGAATCAGGGCCGGCCAGGCGCTGGGCCCAGCGAAAGAGAGCGCTGTTGTGCAACAGGGAGCCTGCGGCGAGCCAGCCCTGAGGGGTCTCTCTCAGGTCGCCGTAGGTGCGCTCTTCGAGGAACTCGTTGTGACCGGTGTAGATCACGAAGATGTCGGGAGCGTAAGCCGTAAGCTCCTCCATCACGGCTGCCACCCGATAACTGGCGTAGCTCACCCCGCCAGCGTTGATGACTTCCCATTGCTGGTCCGGGTCGGCGAGGGGCAGCAGCTCTCGTAGCCAACCAGCGAACGAGGTGGCGTCATCGTAGGGCCGGCCATAGGTGGTCGAGCCGCCCAGGCAGAAGACGCGCACGGTCTGGCTCGCTTTCTCCACAGAGAAGCGCTGGGCGTTGAAGTGATCCCGCTTGTACGGGGCGGTTTCCATGAAGTTGCCCGTCGTGTCGGGGACGAACAGCGGGCGGCTGCCGTCAAAGCCCACGAAGGGGTCGGCCTGCGTGGGGGCCGGGGCCAGGCCCGCGGCGCGCAGGCCAAGCTCAGCCAGTGCGAGCACCGCCAGGGCCAGGCCGAGCTGGCTCAGCAACCGTCGCCAGCGGGGGCTGCGTTGACGACGAGGCGCGGAGATGTGCTGTCCAGGCGCGGAGCCGGTCATGGGCGTGGTGTTGAGGGGCGAGGATGATGTCGACGTCGTGGATGCAGGGTAGCACTCGGGGAGTGCGAAGGCTGAGTGATCGACGGGCCTGTGACGGCTGGAGTTTCGTGGTCGAACGCTTGTAGGGCCGGGTGTATCTTGTCCCCCGGACAGCTGATCGCACGTGGTCCACGCGTTCGATCTCTCGTCTTTGGGGCCCGGTGCTTCATGGTCAGTCCCACCGCGGAACATGGCGGGGCGCAGGTGGCAACACTGAGCCCCTGTCATGATCGCAGGCGAGCACAGAGTGCCAACGCCACAGCCCACAGCAACGACCCACGCCAGCCCCGTAACGCTCAGGTAACACCATGAAGACGCTGCTCTCCCAGTTCTGCGACCAGTTTGACGAGGCCGTGCGCCCCCTTCTGCAGCCCATGACCCGGGCCGCCGACACCCTCAATCAGGTGTCCGAGAAGGCCGACGTGAAGTCGCTGCTGCCCACCGTGCTCGACGTGCGACACCAGCTGTCGAGTCTGGCTGACAAGGTCGCTGAGCAGAAGGCCTACGTGCTCATCTTCGGCCCGCTCAAGAGCGGCAAGTCCACGCTCATGAACGCCATCTCTGGCGCCTATGTGAGCGAAGTGACGACCTTGCCCGCCTACCCGTGCATGGTCTACGTGAGCGACGACGACAAGAAGGCCTTCACGGTCACCCGCTACAACGGTGAGACCCAGGACTTCTCCGACATGGACTCCATGCGCACGCTCATGGAGTGGGCCCACACCGAGCTCGCCGACCGCCTGCGCGAGGTCGAAGCCCGGGGCGAGACGTTTGATCCCCAGGTGCACATCCCCCAGGCCATTCGCCGGGTCGACGTGAGCCTGCCGGCCAACCACCTGGCCAAGTCGAGCGCGTCCCTCGTCGACACCCCAGGCCTCTACACGCGCATGAAGTTCGGCTACGACCGGCTGACCCGCGAGTTCCGCAACACGGCCGCCAGCGCGATCTTCGTGGTCAAGACCGACAACCTGTTCTTCGAGCAGGTGTTCGCCGAATTCGAAGACCTGCTGAAGATGTTCAGCAGGGTCTTTCTGGTGGTGAACATCGACTCCACCAAGCGTGACCTCTACCCCGATGGGCGGTTGGGCCCGAGCATTGAAGGCGAGCACCCCGACCGCATCATCTCTGCCTTCGAGAACCTCTCGATGACAGCGCCGCTGAAGAAGGCGGTCGAAGACGGGCGACTACGCATCTACCCGGTCGATCTCCTGCAAGCCGCCAGCGAGCGCATGAGAGACGTGGACGACGAGGCTCGTGATCTGGGCGTGGGTGTGGCTGGCTTCTACACCTTCCTCGATGACCTGAGCGAGTACCTGAACAGCACCGACTACCTGGTGGCGTTCCTGGGTGACAGCCTGCGCCACGCCTGGTCCCTGGTCACCGAGCTCGAAGGTATCGCCTCCCTCGATTCCGTGCAGCATCTCGAGCAGACGATCACCGAGCTGGTGGGAGAGAAGCGCAGCCACGAGCAGCGCAGCGAGGCGTTGACCCGACTGGCCGAGACGCCCTGGGCCAACTATTTTGGCAAGCTCGGCGAAGATCTGTCCTCCATTGCCGCTGGGCGCATCGAGAAGCTCCGGGAGTCGACTTCCGACAAGATCGCCGATGCGGTCGATGCCTGGTTTGAAGGGGACGGCTCCTTCGAGAGTCTGGTCGAGGACGAGCTGCAGCCGGTGTTGCAGGCCACCCGCGACGATCTGGTGCGCACGGTGAGCGATGTGCTGCAGACCGTGGCTGGCACGGACACGGCTGGCAGCAATCCCACTCACGAGGTCAAGAACGACCTGGCCACTGTGGGCATTCGCATGGGCCGGGTGGGCCGGGCCTGCATGAAGATCATCGACCCGGTGAAGGGGCTGGCCGAGGCGCGACTCTCGGTGTCGACCCAGATCGTGCCCATCAAGCGCGGCTTCTTCGACTACCTGTTCCTGCGCCGCATGCCCGCCATGCAGAAGCGCATGTTCGGCCCGGACGGGTCGCCCAACCAGCCGGTGAGCCGCCAGGTCAAGGGGCGCAAGCTGGGCAACGTCGCCCGTGAGGCTCTGCAGCATGGGTTCGAGGTGGCCTTCAATGACTACCTCAACGGCGCTCTCGACCATCTCTCCACCCATGTGCTGAGCCACTACGTGGAGACCCTCCGTCGGGGACTCAAGGGCGAGCTGCGCAAGCTCAAGGACGCCACGACGCTTGAGCACGCTGCGGTCGAGCGCCGGCTCAGCGAACTGCAAGAGGTCAGCACGTCCCTGGCGACTCTGCGAGATGTGGTGGGGTCCACCAACGAGAGCCTGGCCCTGCTCTCCCAGCAGTACGGCGAGACCGACCCAGCGCTGCTGGAGCAGCAGCTCGTCGCCGACGAGAATGCAGCAGCCGAGTTGGCCTTGGATGACGTGGCTGAGTTGCTCGACCCCGAGCAGATCGAAAGCGACGAGGGCGAGTTCGGCCTGGAGGACGACGTCGACGCGGCTGTCACCACCGAAGAGCCCGCTGACTCGGCGACCGACGATGAAGAGGCCCACACCACTGCAGGGTGACCCTGCGATCGCCGTCCGACACGCACCAGGCGGGGCGGGCTGCTTGAGAGAGCCCGATTCGCTCAGATCGGCTGGCCCAGCAGGCCGAGCTCCTTGCCGTGGGGGCGAAGTGCGTCGATGACGAACTCGATGTGGGGTCTCAGCTCGACCTCGAGCAGTGCGACGCCCTTGTGCACCTCTGGCCGCTCGACCTTGGCGGCGAAGCCCTTGTTCTTGAGCTTCTTGACCACGCTCTTGGACGTGAGCTCAGCGATGCCACCCGGGCGCACGTGGCAGCAGGCTCCGATGAATCCAGTCAGCTCATCGCAGGCCAGCAGGGCCTTGTCGAGCAAGGAGTCGTAGCTGACTCCCCAGGCTGTGTAGTGGGCTGAGATGGCGTGGGCGATGGGTTCGCAGTCGCCCCGTTCTCTGAGCCAGGCGACGATGCGCTGAGGGTGTTCGTCGGGCCAGCTCTCGTAGTCGGCGTCATGGAGCAGCCCCGCCAGGCCCCACTCTGCGGCGGCTGACGGGCCGGGACCGTAGTGGCTCGCCGCAGCGATCATCACTTCTTCGACCGCCCGAGCGTGCCGGCGCAGAGCTTCGCCCGGAGTCCATTCGCAGAGCAGCTCCCAGGCCTGGTCACGGGACAGTGGCATCGGTCAGCCCGCCCCGCCCCGATACTCGTCGAGGACCTTCTGAAAGCCAGGGCGACGCTCGTCGGTGGCCATCTCGACGGCACGTTGCTGGAGCATGGCGGCCATGACCGCGTTGCCTCGTCGCCAGTGCACTCGGGCCAGGGTGTCGAGCACCTGGGGGTCACGGTGCTCGCCCAGTTCGTTGGCCTTGGTGGCGGCCACAAGGGCCAGGTCGAGTTCGGTGGCGCTGGGCTCGCCCTCACGACCGGGAGCCACGATCTCCCAGGAGAGCCAGTTGAGGGCCGTGGCGTCCTGGCCCATGGGGCCGCGGGTCGCCTCGAGGGCATAGCTCAGGGCCTCCTGCCAGCGGCCGTCCTTGCTCATGGATTGGTAGGCGTACACCGCGTAGTAGGCGTAGGCGTCATCAAGGGCGACCAGTTCTTTGGCAGTAGCCGCGGCGTCGGCAAAGCGGCCGGCTTTGAAGGCCTCATGAAACTGGCTCTGCAGCGGCTTGGCAGACTCTCTCAGTGCGGCTTCCCGTGCGGCCTGCTCAGCCCAGGCGACCCGGTCGAAGGTGCCGTCGAGGATCTCCTTGAGGGCCTCGTCCATTCCGGCCATGGGGTGGCCGATCCAGCTCAAGATGCCGCTGCCATCGACGATCATGGCGGTGGGGAGGCCCTTGCGTCCTGCCGCTTTCATGAACGCGTCGGCGGTCTTGGCGTCGATGTCCTCGGCGATGGTGTAGTTCATCGCCTCGCCGCGCTTCTCGACGAACTCGGCGGTGGGGGTCATCTCGGGACGGGGCCAGATGGCCACACCGATGATGGTGACGCCCTCTGCCAGGCTGTTGGCCAGCGCGTTCACGTGGGGGATGGAACGGACGCAGGGCCCGCACCAGGTGGCCCAGAAATCGAGCACGTACACCCGGCCGTCGCCGAAACCGGGCACGGGCTCGCCCTTCAACCACTGCACATCGCTGAGCGCCGGGGCCGCGTCGCCCACCTCGAGGTCGGGGGCAGCGAGGGCCGGTGCCGCGACCAGGCAAACCAGGGCCAGGGCGAGAAGCGGGCGCACGTGATCTCTCCAGCGGTGGGGAGGCGGTGGATGGGCTGGGCCGCCCGGATGGAGGGAGTGTAGCCCCAGTGTGTTGCGGAATGGTGGCAGGGCGGCGGTGGCCGGTGCAAACTGGGGGGCGATGGCCTGTCCTTCGCCTCTCGCCGCGTTTCATCCCACGGTCGCCCGCTGGTTTGCCGAAGCTGTGGGCGAGCCCACCGCGGCCCAGCGCTTGGGCTGGCCGGCGATCGGAGCGGGGCAGAACGTGCTGGTCTCCGCACCCACGGGAACGGGCAAGACCCTGGCCGCCTTCCTCTGGGCGCTGGACAGCCTGCTGCGTCGGGGAGACGACCTCGCTGACGCCACCCACGTGCTCTACATCTCGCCGCTCAAAGCGCTGAGCAATGACGTGCGCACCAACCTCTCCGGCCCCCTGGCGACCCTGCGGGAGATGGACCCGTCCTTGCCCGGAGTGAAGGTGGCTGTGCGCAGTGGCGACACGACGCAGAGCGAGCGGGCCAAGATGCTGCGGCGCAACCCTCACGTGTTGGTGACCACGCCAGAATCCCTGTACATCCTGCTCACTTCTGCGGGTGGACGGGACATGCTGCGCACGGTGGGCACGGTCATCGTCGATGAGATTCACGCCCTGAGTCGGGACAAGCGGGGCAGCCACCTGGCGCTTTCACTGGAGCGTCTCGAGCAGCTCACCGGCGGCGTGCAACGCATCGGTCTCTCGGCCACGGTCAAGCCCATCGAAGACGTGGCGCGACTGCTGGTGGGCGTGGACCGCTCCTGCGAGATCGTGGACACCGGTCACCTGCGATCCATCGAGCTGGGAGTCGAGGTGCCCGGTTCACCCTTGAGCGCTGTGTGCTCCCACGAACAGTGGGGGGCGATCTACACACGTATGGCCGAGCTGGCATCAGCTCATCGCACCACGCTCGTCTTCGTCAACACGCGCAAGCTGGCCGAGCGGCTGGCGGCGCGACTCACGGATGTTCTCGGCGAAGGAGCGGTGGCTTGCCACCACGGCAGCTTGAGCAAGGAGATCCGGCTCGACGCGGAGCAACGGCTCAAGGCCGGCGAGCTGTCCGTGTTGGTAGCCACCGCGTCGCTGGAGCTGGGCATCGACATCGGCGACGTCGACCTGGTGTTGCAGGTGGGCTCGGCCCGCTCGATCGCCACCTTGTTGCAACGAGTGGGTCGCGCAGGGCACGGTGTCCATCGCACGCCCAAGGGGCTGATGTTCCCCCTCACACTCGACGAACTCGCCGAGGCGGCGGCCCTGCTCGCTGCGGTCCAACGAGGTGAGCTCGATTGCACGCCCCCTCCGCCGCTGGCCATCGACATTCTGGCTCAGCAGCTGGTGGCCAGTTGCGTGGCAGGAGAGTGGGATCAAGACGGCTTGTACGGCATGGTGCGCCGGGCCTGGCCCTATCGCGAGCTGACCCGTGCAGACTTCGAGCGGGCGCTGGATCTGCACAGCGAGGGGCGCTGGGCGTTGCTCCATCGGGACGACGTGGGTGGGCGGGTGTTGGCCACCAAGCGGGCTCGGCTGCCGGCGCTCACCTCGGGCGGAGCGATCCCGGACACGGCCGACTACGAGGTGCGTCTCGAACCCGAGAACCTGTTCGTGGGGACGCTCAACGAGGACTTCGCCGTGGAGGCGAACGCGGGGGACATCTTTCAGCTGGGCAACACGAGCTGGCGCATCCTGCGCATCGAGTCGGGCGTTGTCCGTGTGGCTGACGCTCGCGGTGAGCCTCCTACCCTGCCCTTCTGGTTGGGCGAAGCGCCGTCTCGCACTCGCGAACTCTCCGCGGAGATCGCGGCGCAGCGGGAGCAGTGTGACGGGCCCGAGTGGTTGGTCGAGCACTGCGGGCTGTGCCCCGAAGGAGCAGAACAACTCGCCGCATATCTCGCCGCAGGGCGATCGGCATTGGGCGTGGTGCCCACCCAGCAGCGCATCGTGGCCGAGCGCTTCTTCGACGAGACCGGGGGCATGCAGCTGGTGTTGCACACGCCGTTTGGTGGCCGCATCAACCGTGCCTGGGGACTGGCCCTGCGCAAGCGCTTCTGCCGTGGCTTCGGCTTCGAACTCCAGGCTGCCGCAAGCGAAGAGGCGATCTTGTTGTCCCTGGGACCCCAGCACAGCTTCCCCCTCGAGTCGGTGTTCGGCTACCTGCACAGCAACTCCACCCGCGAGGTGCTCATCCAGGCCCTGCTGGCCGCGCCGATGTTCACCACTCGTTGGCGCTGGAACGCCACCCGGTCGTTGGCCTTGCCCCGCACCTACGGCGGCAAGAAGGTGCCCGCGCCCTTGTTGCGCATGCGCGCCGACGATCTCCTGGTGGCGGCGTTCCCCCAGGCCATGGCCTGCTTCGAGACCTTGCCCCCGGGTGATCTGCCCGTGCCCATGGAGCATCCCCTGGTGGGTCAGACGGTCGACGACTGTCTGAACGAAGCCATGGACATAGACGGCCTGCTGTGCGTACTCGGCGGGATCGAGTCGGGGGCTGTGACCACACATGCTGTCGATCTCCCCGAGCCGTCGCCCTTCTCTGCGGGCATTCTCTCTGCTCAGCCTTACACGTTTCTCGACGATGCGCCGCTGGAGGAGCGCCGCACCCAGGCGGTGCGTACTCGCCGAGGCCTGTCGAATCACGATGCGGACACCATCGGCGCGCTCGATCCTGCAGCGGTGGAGCGCGTGCGCAAGGAGGCCTGGCCCCAGCCTGCGAACATCGAAGAACTCCACGAGTGTCTGCTCTGGATGGGCTGGCTGAGCGATGGGGAGGCGGCGCCTTTCGCCCCGTGGCTCGAGCGCCTGGCAGGTGCAGGGCGAGTGGCGCACGAAGGGCAGCGGTGGTTCGCAGCGGAGGTCGACAGAGAGGACCACGAAGCGCTCCTGGCCGGGCGCCTGGAGGCCTTGGGGCCTCTGGTCACAGAAGACCCGGCGGAGCTGGCCCTGCTCCCGTTGTTGGAAGCCAAGGGAATCGTTCTGCGTACCCGCCTGGGCGGACAGGAAGCGTGGTGCAATCGGCGCCTCTTGGCGCGCATCCACCGCTACACCCTGGCTCGTCTGCGGGCCGAGATCGAGCCGGTCTCCGCCGCCGATTTCTTGCGTTTCTTGACGGCCTGGCAACACATCGACCCGGCTCATCAACTCGAAGGTCCCCTGGGCGTGCTCGAGGTGGTGCGTCAGCTGTCAGGATTCGAGGTGCCTGCCGCCGAGTGGGAGCGATCGGTCTTGCCAGCGCGGGTGAGCGGCTATCGTCCGGCCTGGCTCGACGAGCTCATGCTCTCCGGGCAGGTGCTCTGGGGGCGGTTGTGGGGCGCGTCGGTGGCGACCATTCGCTCGACGCCCGTGGCGCTCATGTTGCGCGACGAGTTGCCGCTCTGGACAGAGCTGTCCACTCCAGGTGACGTCTGGAGCCTGCGCAGCGAAGGTCGTCAGTTGCACGAGTCGCTCACCGAGCGTGGGGCCAGCTTTCCTCAAGAGCTGGGAGCGGCGACGGGCTTGTTGGAGACCCAGCTGCAGTCCGGCCTGTCGCAACTGGTGGGCCTTGGCCTGGCCACTTGCGACGGTTTCGGCGGATTGCGGCAACTGTTCTCCCCACGAAAGAAGTCGCGTCGGGGGCGGGGCAGTCCCGCGCCGGTCGGTCGCTGGAGCCTCTTTCGTTCCTGTGCAGACAGCGGCGGTGGCTCGGCAGACATCGAGTTCGTCACCCGCAAGCTGCTGCAGCGCACTGGCGTGCTGTTCCGGCGGGTGCTGGAGCGAGAGCGGCTGCCGATCAGCTGGCGCGAGGTGCACCGTGAGTGTCGTCGTCTTGAGGTGCGCGGTGAGGTGCGGGGCGGGCGTTTCGTGGCGGGCTTCTCCGGCGAGCAGTTCGCCTTGCCCGAAGCTGTGACGTTGCTGCGCAAGATGCGCCGTGAGCAGGTGCCGGAGCGGACGGCCCAGTGGGTGGAAGCCTGCGATCCGCTCAACTTCGTGGGCATCCTCACTCCGGCAGAGCGGGTGGCCAGCAACTCTCGGCGCAAGGTCGAGGTGGCCTGAGCTGGGTCTCGTCCTGTGTGCGGGCTCACGCGAATCGGTTGACATCGATTTGGAAACGTAATGCCAAACTGAAAGGGGGCCGCCCCGCACACGAACAGGGGCAGGTCAAGGCGGCGCAGGATCGGTACGAAAAGCTCCTGAACTCGCAGATCGGTGGTATCGTCCTGCTCGCGATGCACGCGGCTCTCCCCTCGCGGAGCTTGTTGGCTCTGCGGTCGCGTGTGGACGACACCACACGATGCACAACCTGGTACGGGCACTGACTCCAGGACTGCTCATCTTCGGGATGGGCGTCCTGCACGCGCAGAACACCTTGCAGACTTGGACAGGCGCGCCTGGCCAGGCGTTCTTTGGACGCTCGGTCGCGACCCTGGGCGATGTCGACGGCGACGGTGTGGCTGATGTCGTTGTGGGCGATCCCTTTGGCGCGCAGTTCAAGGGCTCTGCACAGGTCTTCTCGGGCCAGTCGGGCGTGTTGATCGTCGAGGTGTCCGGGTCGACTCCGGGTGACAACTTCGGCGAGTCCGTGGTGGGCTGTGGCGACGTCAACGGTGATCGCATCCCAGACTTCGCTGTGGGCTCCTCGCTCAACTCGACGGCTGGCTCCAGCGCTGGGCAGGTCACTGTGCACTCGGGCGCAGACGGCGACGTGCTCTCCACGTTGAATGGCAGCGCGCCGGACAGCCACTTCGGCCGGGCCCTGGCGAATCTGGGCGACCTCAACGGCGACGGCCTCGCTGAACTGGCCGTGGGCGCTCCACGGGAGGGCTCCGATCAGCGTGGCGCCCTGTGGATCTACAGCGCAGGTGGCCTCGGCGGGGTGCCTCTCTTCGGCCCGCTGCCGGGCTCGGGGAAGGACGACGCCCTGGGTTCCGCCGTGGCCAGCGCTGGGGACGTGAACGGCGACGGCACCCTCGACATCATAGTGGGTGCGCCCCAGACCGGCAGCGCCAACGGTTACATGCGCGTGCACTCCGGTGTGGCTGGCGAGCTGCTCTGGATGGGCAGCGGCGACAGCAAAGGCGACGGCTACGGCAGCGCGGTGGCCGGCGTCCCCGACCTGGACGGCGACGGCTTGGCTGATGTCCTCATTGGCATCCCTGGGCTCGACGCGGGCGCGACAGACGGTGGCGGAGTGGTGGTCTACTCCGGTGCCTCAGGAGTCTTGATCTCGATCCTCTTGGGTGACGAGGCCAGTAGCGCTCTGGGCTTCTCGGTCGCAGGCATCGCAGACCAGGATGGCGATGGCTTCGGCGAGATCGTCGCGGGCACGGACAAGCTCGAGGGGGGTGAGGCGTTGATCTGGTCAGGCGCCACAGGCGCTGAGCTGATGTCCGTGGATGTCTTCGACGCCGCGGCCGCAGGGCTGGGCTCAGGTGTGGTGGTGTCGGCGGCAGATGACATGAATGGCGATGGCTGGGACGACCTGCTCATCGGCGTGCCCACGCGCCTGGTCTCGCCGGACCCCGGGCAGGTGCTGGCAGTCTCCATGCAGGCGACCATCCCGTGGATTGACCTGGGCCTTGCCCTCTCGGGCACCAACGGCCTACCTCAGCTCAGCGGCAAGGGTAGCTTGCTGGCCGACTCGAGCTTCGTGCTCATCGTGAGCAACGGCCGGCCCCTTGCCAGCGCCACCCTGGTGCTGGGCTTGAGCCGAGAAGATGCCCCCTTCAAGGGCGGCGTGCTCGTGCCTGCCCCTGACATCCTCTCGCAGCAGATCATCCTCGACGCCCAGGGCTCGCTGGCCTTCGTGGACAGCCTGCCCACCCAAGTGACCTCAGGAACCCAGGTGATCTACCAGGTCTGGATCAACGACCCGGCCGCTGTGCAGGGGCTGGCGGCGAGCAACGCGCTGGAAGCCACAGCTCCCTGACCTGGGTTCTTCGCCAGGGCTGCCAGAGCTGCGGCCCAGGCCGAGCCCGGTGAGGCGCACAGGCCAGCAGGATGCGCTCGGAGGTCCGTTGCTTGCGCGGAGAGTTCAGTCGTTGCGATAGGACGTGTGGCAGGCGGAGCAGGTGGTCTTGAGGGCGCGGTAGGCGTCGCTGGCAGGCTTCCAGTCGTGGCCGCCGCTACGACGGATGCCAGTGAGCAGCTCGCGCAGGGTCGCGCTTTGCTCGCGGCTCTGTTCGATCCACTGGCGGAAGTCCTTGGGCTCTGCCCTGACCTCTTTCAGTTCAGCCGCGGCGCTGAAGAGGTTGGTCAGGATGGCTGACTCGTTGACCGGGTCGAGATCAGGATGGTCGTCCGGCACGGCCCAGTTGTTCTTCTCCATGCTGGTCAGGGTCTCGAAGGCCCGAGACGCCTCGACCATCAACGAACGGAAGCCAGCGTGGGCGTGGGCTTCGGGAAAGTCCCACTCGTAGGCCTCGGTGGTGGCGGCGTCTGGCAGCTCGGCCCGAGCGATGGTCTGGTAGAGACCTTCGTACTTGGAGGAGGTGCCGCACCACTGGCGCATCTCAGCAAGGGACTGCAGGCGAGACGCGCCGTCGGTGACCAGGCGCCCCACAGCCGCCGCCGCAGGGCCTCTGTGTCGTCCATGGAAGCAGTGCACATAGAACGGCCCGGGAAGCTCGCGGAAGGCCTTGCTGATGCGCAGCAGCTCGTCGTCGCTGATGCCCCGATAGCGGATGGGTACGTGGACGTAGCTCAGCCCGTGGAGGGCCGCTGCTTCGGCATCGGGAGACTTGCCGTCCACGGAGAGGATTGTGCGTACGCCCAGGGCCGCGATGGCCGCGAAGCCAGGGTCGTCGTCAGGCTCGCCACCGGAGATGATCGTCTCGCTCAAGCGAAACACGTTGTGCAGGCTGGGGATGTCGAGAGGCACAGGGGCCTGCAAGGTCAGCTGCGCCGCCGTCTCGTAGGCGCTGTCTGCGAGGGTCAGGGGCGCGGCGATCTCAATGGTCTTGGCTGAGGCCTCTTCGAGAGGCGTGCTGATCTGCGCCGGGAGGGCAGCCCCCAAGGAGATGGGGAGGGCGAGCCAGGCGCTGAGGGCGACGATCTGAATGATGGGAGGTGCCTCCTGTCCACCGGGAAGGCCCGGGATGAGTGGGTTGGAGGGTCGAACGCACAAGAGACCTCGAGCGGACGCTCTTCTCTGACAGTGCGGTGGGCGCATCTGGCCCAAGTCAGCCCAGGAGTCCAGCCCTCTGAATGGCTGTCTCCCGGAACCCTGCGCCCTTACTGGGGCGTGAAGGCCCGTTGGGAGCTGGCCAGCACCTTGCGCTTGGCCTCGGCGATGACCCGGCTGGGGGTCCGTTTGAGGGCCTTGGTGATGTGGGCCCACTGCATGGTCCAGACGAACCATTTGGTGGGATCGAAGTGGTACCAGCGGATCCCGTTGCGGTAGTCGGCCTGAAAACGGTGGTGGAAGTTGTGGTAACCCTCACCGAGCGAGATGAGCGCGGTGACGAAGCTGTCCCGGGCGGTGGTGGCCTTGCTGTAGGGGCGGTTGCCGATCCAGTGGGCCACGGAGTTGACCGAGAACGTGGCGTGCCACTGGAACGTCAGCCGCAGAAAGCCGGCCACCAGCAGACCGCCCAGGGCGTCACCCCAGAGGGAGCCGATGGCGGCGGGGATCAAGGCGCCGAACAGGGCGGCCAGCAGCAGGTAGTGACGATCTTGGAAGCGCACCAGCGGGTCGGCCTTGAGGTCTTCGCCCTGGGCGCCGTTCTGGCTGATGCCGCGGATGTAGATCCAGCGGATGTGGGCCCACCAGAAGCCCCGGTTGATGTTGTACGGGTCGCGAGACTTGTCGGTGTGGGTGTGGTGGTTGCGATGATCGATCGACCACTTGAGCGCGGAGTTCTGCACCGCGCCTGCACCGAAGAGCAGGTAGAAGAGGCGCAAGGGCCAGGCCGCCGCGTAGCTGCGATGGGAGAACAGCCGGTGGTACCCGCCGGTGATGGCCAGACCGCAGCAGGCGTACCACGAGAGGCCCAGGATCAGCGTGGCCCAGGAGAACTCGAAGAAGGCCAGGCGGATGAGGCCGTAGACGCCCAGGATGTGGACGGCCACGAGGGCGAGGAGATTGGTCCAGATGAGTCGTCGCACGTCGGGGCGATCTCCTCTGTCGTCTGTTGTCGGCGAAAGGTCGGGACGAAGCCTCCCCCGGCGCGGGGGGACGCGGAGTGGGAGCATACGCTGGATTCTCCTCGGGCCGTCGAGGATCTCGCCTGAGGTCACCAAAATGTGAAACCTCAAACCGCTGCCCGATGTGCCGCTGGTCGTCCGGCGTGGTCTGTGCTCTGTGGCCAGAGTGTCCGCTGAGGGATCGCCCTGACGGCTATCACTTGACGTCATGGTCGTGTTTGAGTCAAGGGTGGCGGGGGGAAACTTCGCCGTGGCTGCCGGGTCTCTCGCTGGGCCCCGGGGTTCGAGTAGGCTGTCGCCCCGACCCCAGGCAAGCCCTGGGGCTGCTCTGCCAGGCGTAATAGACAGTCTTTGACCGCAAGAGAGATGCCCTTTGTCCCCCAGTCTGCATTCGCCCTGGCTCTTGGAAGCGTTGAGTTCAGGGCTCTTCGCGGCACTCTGTCTCGTGGGCTGCTCTCCGGGCTCGGAGGGCGAGGACCCTGAGAGAGCGCTCTTTGGCCCGGGAGACCTGCTGATTCTGGACGGCGATGCCGGGGAGGTCTTGCCTGATGGCGAGCGAGCGGGTGCCCTCTTTGTCGCCCGGGCCCTGGCGGCGGGTGGCTTCGCTCCGCCCGAGGTGCTGGCCAGCGACCCCCGCTGGGTGGAGCCCACAGACCTGGCCGTGCTGGACGATGGCACGGTGCTGGTCATGGAGTCCGCGTGGGCACCGGGACCGGGGCCTGGCCGGGGGGCCCTGTTTCGAGTGCGCCCGGGAGCGAGCACAGCGCAGGTGTCTCTCTGGTGGACCGACGAGCGCCTGCGCCGACCCGTCTCGCTGATTCGGCATCCGTCAGGCACGGTCTACGTCAGCGATCGGGACGCCAATCCTCTCGGTCTCGATCAGCCCACGGGCTGTGTCTTCGCCGTCGCCCAGAATGGCGCATCGGCCGGGGCGCTTGGTCAGCCGGGGCTGGCCACAGTGGCGGCAGCGGGCCCCGAACTGGTCACACCAGGCCCGTTGGCGTTGGGGCGAGACGGTGCGGTGCTGGTCATGGACGCGGACGCCAATCCCCGGGGCGTGCTTTTCGATGATGGCCGCCCGGGGACACCGGGAGTGCTGTACCGCATCACGCCGACGGGCCTGGCGGTCGAGCTGGAACCCACGCGCACGGTGAGCCCCATCGGTCTGGTGCGAGGCGAGGGCAGCGAGCTGTTTGTCATCGACGCCAACCAGGGCCAGGCCCATGGCGTCATGGGCGACGGCGCGCTCTACGTCCGGAAGGCACAGGGGCTTGAACTCGTGGTGGACAGCCTCTTGCTGGGCCGGCCGCGAGCCATGGTGGACCCTTGTGGCGGGGACGCCCTGGCAGACGGAAGGCTGGTGGTGGCCGACGCCAACGCCGACCCGCTGCAGCTCGGCGAGGACGGCACGGGCAAGGGCGTCTACGGCACCGGGCCGGGAGCGGTGCTGGTCATCGACCCCGTGTGGGCCACGGTGGAGACGCTCCTCGCCGACGAGCGATTCGTCATGCCCTTGGCCGTGCGAAGGGTGAGGCCCTGGGGCGCGTCTGCGCCGTAGGTCTCTTCCTCCGAGGTGGTCCGGGCTGCCCTCGCCGGTGGACGGGCAGGAGACTCTGGCCTTCCTCGTGTTCATTCCTTGCGTGGCTGACGCTCTGCTTTGCTTCAGCGCATGTAGGCCAAGCGACGGGTGGGGGGAGGGCGGCGCTGCGCGCTTCTACCAGGTCTGCCAGTTGTAGAGCTCGCCTCGGTGTTCGCCTGCGCTGCCTACGGGCAGGGTCATTTTGAAGTGCTTGGTCTCTGGTGGAAGGCAGGTGTCCCCTTCGCAGGCCTGGTAGGTCACGGCAAGGGACACCGTGGCTTCGCTGCCCTCGAAGTCGTCAGCCATGGCCAGGACCAGAGCGTTGATGGGGATGTCGTGCTCGTAATAGGAGAGGTCCTCCTCCATCAGCTCATCGCGGACCGTCTTTGGCTGGGGGTACGTCAACGGGTTGGCCAACGTGAGCCCCTCGGGCAGGGTCACGGCGATGGACAGCGGCGACATGAGCGTCGAGCCTGGCGCATAGACCTTCCAGCCCAGGGCGATCTCCGGCAAGAACATCAGCTTGGTTGTCTTGCCAGGGGCGAAGCGGTCGTGGGAGAAGGCCCAGCGCGCGTCGAGCACGTCATCGGCCTCTGCGAACGTGCCGCTGCCGGCGACGTGGAGCCGACCTTCGTCGTAGTCCATGTCCGGGGCGTCCTTGCCGGCGATGTCCGCCAGCTCCGCCAGAATCACGTCTGTTCTTGCTCGCGCCTCTTTGATGCCGGGGATGGCCCGGCGGATGAGTCCTTCATCGTCGATCAAGAACGTCCCGAAGAGACTGAACATCGAACTCTCGCCCTCGGGGTCGCAGACGATGGTGATCCCTTCGCCCACCAGCGACTGGATGCGCGCGAGCTTCTCGGGGTCGGTCTCTTTCTGGGCAATGGCGATGATGTCGGTGTCGAGGGCTTCGAATGCAGCGAGGTGATCATGCAGCTCCACGAGCTGCCGCATGCAATACAGTCACCACCAGGCTTGGAAAGTCGTCACCATCGTGTGACGTCCGGGCCCCCCCACGCGCAGAGGCAGCAACTCGCCGTCCGGACCTGGCAACATCAGCTTCGGAGCGGGCGCCTCGAGGGCGACAGGTACCCACTCGCCGTCGGCTGCGAGGGAGCGGTCTCGGACGATCTCTTCATCGAGCCTGACCTGGGAGCCGGTGCGCTTGTAGAACTCGTAGTAGCCGGGCAACTCGTCAGCGAAGACGGGCGCGGTGTCATCGACGACCGAGCCCGGGGGCGCCACGGTAGAGAGGCCAAGACCGGCTGACATGGTGAGCAGTGCGAGAGCGAACATGAGAGGCTCCGAGGGTGGGACTGGCCGAGGCGGGGCTGTGAAGGGCCGCTATCATGGCTGTGGCAAAGGTCTGTGTGAAGCGCCAGCAGCACGGGGAAAGTTGTCAGAGATTCAGTGCAATGGAGGAAGGACCCAGACGACATGATGTGACTTCGCCTCGGGAGATCAGGACATGCGTCATCCGTTCATGTGTGTAGCGTCCGCTGGCTTGGCGTGGGTCACCGCGTGCTCAGCAGCCCCGCCAGCTTCTGAGGCCAGCGCGCAGCTCATGGCCAGCAACGGCGAACTCAGTGAGCCGGACACAGTCTGGCAGTATCTGGCGAGCAAGTACGACACCGACAGTGACGGGTCTGTCGCCGCCGCCGAATACGACCGAGGCGCAGAGACCTTCGCGCGCCTCGACAAGAACAGCGACGGCGTCCTCAGTCTGTCCGACTTCGCGCCGACCGATGAGGGTGGCATGGCCATGACTCCCGAGCGCATGGCACCCATGATCCTCAGTCGCGGCTTTCAACAGGACGACGATCCTGCGCTCACTCGCGATGAGTTGTCCCGGACGTTTGCCGCCATGGACGCCGATCAAGATGGTTCCTTGACGGCAGCAGAGGCTGGGCCTGCCTACACCTCCATGCGAGCCATGATGGACATGGACTTCCACTCCATGCTCGTCTCCGCTGCGGACGGAAACAGCGACGGTGAGCTGTCCGAGTTCGAGCTGCTGCTGCTCTTCGATCGCCTCGACCAGGACAGCGACGGCTCGCTGACTCCCATGACGGGCCGGCGAGACTCTGGCTCTCGTCAGGGAAGCGAGGCTAGGGGAGAGATGCAAGAGGGTGGTGAGTTGCCCCCCGCATCCGAAGGCCTCATGGCGCCAGACTTTTCCTTGAAGCCCGCCACTGGTGGCGGCGACCCGGTGCAGCTGTCCTCCTTTCGCGGGGATCGGCCGGTGGCCCTCATCTTCGGATCCTATACATGACCTCCTTTCCGCCGTTCAGCCGGTCGGCTGAAGGAGTTGTGGAGTCAGTACGGTGACGACGTGGCCTTCTTCGTGGTCTACATCCGCGAGGCTCACGCCCTGGACAGCAGCTCACCGCTCGGCGGTGACGGCATGCCCATTCTCGAGGACCCCACCACCTGGGGTGAGCGACAGGCCGCCGCCGAAGTGTGCATGGCCAAGCTGGTCCCTCGAGCCCATGCCTGCGCTGATCGACGGGTTGGACGACGCTGTGAACACGGCCTACGAGGGTTGGCCCGACCGGCTCTACCTGGTGGGCAAGGACGGCCGCATCGTCATGCGCGGCGATCGAGGTCCCTTCGGCTTCAAGCCCGACCTGCTGGAGGGCGCGATCCGCGCTGAGTTGGGCTTGCCCAGGACCTCTGCTGAGGGCGACGGCGAGGGTTGAGCAGTCGCAGTTCAGCCTCGCGGGTCTTCGACCACGTGGTCCTGGCCGTAGAACTTGGCCGTGGTGCGGGTGTGAAAGGTGATCGCCGAGATGGGCTCGTAGTGTGGGTCGGTCAACCCTGGCAGCACCCTCAGGATGTCGGTCGGCGGCACGTAGGCGGCGAGGGGAAAGCTGACCCGGGAACGGGCCGCTACGGAGGCGTCCCGGGGCCGTCCCACACGGTGGGTGGTCGAAGGCAAGAGGTCATTGGACAGGCGCTGTAGGTAGTCGCCTGTGTTGAGCACGATCGAACCCGGGGGCGCATGCAGCCGCACCCACTTGCCGTTGCGGTGCAGCACCTGCAGGCCTTCGGTGGTGGGGGCCGGGAGCAAGGTGAACATGTCCACGTCTTCGTGCCCAAGGAGGCGGCCCGCAAGACCGCTGGCATCAGCGCCCTGCAACGGCGGGTAGGAGTTCAGGCGCAAGCCGAAGTGCGGGCGCACCCAGCGATCGTCATAGAGCGAAGGGTCGCAGCCCAGAGACTGCAAAATCGCGGCCATGATGGGCTGCAGAAGGGGCAGCTCGGCAGCCACCAGTCTGCGAAAGCGTTGCTCGAAGACTGGCTTCGGCCAGAACGGCGTGGAGTCGAAGGCGGGATCTTCGTCGAGGTTGAACGCCCGGCGCCCAAAGACCCAACCCTCGACGAGGTCGGGGTGGATGCGGCTGGTCTCCTTGATCGGAAAGTAGCCTTCTTTCACAGCCTCATGACGTTGAGCCAGAAAACCCTGCTTCACCGGGAGTGGTGTGCAGTTGAAGACCTCCTCGACCCAGGCCGCCGCGTCGACAAAGAGCTGGGGGTCGACGCCGTGGCCTTCGAGAATGGCGAAGCCGATCTCGCCCATGGCCTGCCCCAGCTCAGCGGCGAAGGCGGTGCGATCCCCATGGTCACCGTGCAGGTAGCGGCCGAGGTCGCAGGTGGTGAAGCGAAACTCGTCGTCGAACGCGGCCTGATCATCGGCCGCTTCGGCCAGGTGGTAGTCAGGTTTCTGCACCTGATCGAACTGCGCGAATTCCTTGCTGGATGCCGCTGGACCGTGGGCCTGGTCGGGAGTCTTCTCGCTCATGCGGCCATGGTAGCCGAAGGACCGGAGCCCGGCTGCAGCGGGATCGACCGGCGGGCTCGGCCCGCACCGCAGATCAGTCTGCCTGGGACTTCAGCAGCGCCTCGCGGAAGCCGGTGTACTCCTCGATCACCGGCGTCGGCGGGGGATTGCACGAGTGGATGTCCTTGGCCTCGTACTGCTGCAGGTGTTTGGCGCTGGCCAGCAGCGCATCGATGGCGGCCAGCTTCTCCTCGAAACTCTGCCCTCGCTCATAGAGGTGCATGGTCTCGTAGATGATGTTGCTGTGCTTCTCGATGTCAGGAGTCACGGTGGGCTCGCAGACCTTGCAGAGCCCCTCGTTGTCGACCTTCGAGAAGAAACCACCTTTGTCACATTGTTTGCAGCGTGCCATGGCGGCCCATCCTACAGACGGGGCCGCAGGATGGGAGGGCAAAGTGCCGGGGGTTGGGGCTGACTGCTAGCGCTTGGCCTCCATCGGTCCTCTCTGGTGAGTCAGAACTCGACCTGCAGTGCGTTGCTGAAACCGAACCCTTGTGTCTGCACCGGGTCGACCAGGATGAACTGGAGGAAGACGGTGAGTGGCGTGCCAGTGCCAGTCACGTTGGGAATGGACAAGGCGCCCATGCCGTCGGTCTGCAAGGCGGTTAAACTGGCCCAGGGGAAGGGCACCAGGGTGCCGCCCTTGAGCGGCACCGAACCGTTGGCCAGACCGAGCGCCAGGTAGGCCGTGGTGTTCGACGGTGCGCCGGCGAGCTCAAGGTCGGCGGAGCCGCCGGCCATGGTCAGGTCGTCGCCGCAGAGGCTCACCGCGGCGTTGCCCGGTCCGGCCAGGCCCAGGTCGAGGGCGCAGAACTCGCCGGTCACGTCGGGCAGATCCCGATCGTTGATGGTGAGCGTGTGGGTGCGGCTGGTCTGCTGCCCGGCAGAGTCTGTGGCAGTGACCGTGATCTGGTGTGTGCCCAGTGAGAGCGTGCTGACGATGAAACGTCGGCCGCTGCCCAGGTTGCCGTCCAGGTCTGAGGTCCACTGAATCGAGGCACCGGTGAGCGCGTTGTCTTCCAGGTCCCAGCCGGAGCTGTGCAGGATCACGCTGGAGCTCTTCTTGAAGTTCTTCTGGTCGTCCGGGTGATAGATCTCGACGAAGGGTGGTTGGCCGCCGGCCGAAGCGTAGGCGCCCGGGCCGTTGAGTGGAGCCGTGGTCGCGCGAGTGGTGTGAAAGCCGTCGCTCACCAACAGCTCGATGTAGCCCTGTCCGGGCACGAAGTGGGGCAAACCTGCCAGGTCGATGGTGGCGACATTCGCGGTGCTGTGAGTGATCAGCGGCAGGGTCTTGTGTTGCCCATCGGGGACATAGCGCACGGTGGTGTGCAGGGCGTCGCCGTCAGCGTCGTGCGTGTCCCAGCGCAGAGTCAGCTGTTGTCCCGTGAGGGTCTGCGCTGTGGGGGAGAGCACGGTGATCTCGGGCGCATGGGCGCTGGCCCTGATCGTGGTGGGGACGGCGGGATGTGTGCCCGCAGCGGTGATCGAGAGACCCTCCAGGCGTTGCCCGTCGAGGGTCTGGGCAGGGATGAGCGCGGTGAAATGGGTGACAGGGTCGGAGGGCATGTCGCTGTCCTGGTCGCTCTCGGCAGGCACCTCGGCGCAGCTCCCTTCGTCGGCGCTGGAGCGGGCGCTGAGAGCGAAGCCGCCCACGGGGGCGCCGTTCAACAGGCCGCGAATGAGCAGATCTTCTTGCCCAGGCAGCGCGGGGCGGCTGGCCTCCGTTGCCATGATCTCCAGCACAGGCTGCAGCGAGAGATCACTGGTCTGCCGGTCCCAGCGCCCGGAGACGAGCAGGTGGGGCGTGGGCTGTCCGCTGCCGGCTGCGTCGTCGCCCGCGTCTTGGTCCGTGGCGGGCAGGGAGAGATCGGGGTGGTTGTAGAACGACTCGAACGTGCTCTGGTGAATCCAGGCCGTGGGCGTGAGCTGCCCCGGCACCATGATGTCGAGCAGGGTCTTGATCTTGATCTTGCCCAGAGACAGGGGGATGGCCAGGTGCCGCTCCACGTCTTCGCCGAGCACGTTGGTGGTCAGCGAGTTGTGAAACTGGCCGAAGTTGTGGCCCAGCTCGTGTGCGTAGGTGCGCTGGTGTCGCGACGTCTGCGTGTTGCCCATGGAGGCTACGTCGTTGATGAAGGCCTGTCCGTTGTAGGGCAGCCCGCCCGGCACCCAGCCGTAGATGAAGTCGGGTCGGGGGTTGGTGAGCAGCAGGTCGGTCTTGAGCGAGCTGTTCAGCGCAGACCCGGAACCACTCAGGGACGACGTCCAGAGCTTGCTCGGCGCATCTGTGCGTCGGTACTCGAACTCGCCACCGGGGTAGATGCCCTGCACGAAGGCGTCGCCCACGCCCGGTTTGATCAGGTCGTCGTCCGGCAGGTTGGGCACCGCGCCTCCGCTGGGGCGATAGTCGATGGGGGAGTACATCAACGTGAGCAGCTCCTGTTCTCCGAAGGAGAGGCTGGCCGTCGAGGTCGTGTTGTTGGACAGGTCCGTCTCCAACACGTGATTGGGCCCGGGCGGGTTGAGCTGCACCTCGAAGACCACGTCGTCGGAGACCGGTGGGATGTAGGCGAAGTTGAGCATGCTCTTGCTCAACGTGGGGTCACTGTCGCCCTCCACGAGCAGGGGGCCGTTGAGCGAGAAGACTGGTGAGTCCATGGCCTCTATGCCATCGACGTAGACCCGCATGAGGCCGTCCATGGAGACGTTGGGGGTGTTGGGGCCGGACACTGCGATCAGCGCTCGCACGGTCACGGGCCGCTCGCCGATGAGTGCGCCGGTCCTGATGATCTGCATGGGGCGCACGGACGAGAGGGTGTAGTCGGTGTCCTGGGCGAAGGTGGTGCTGGCGGTCAGGGACGTCAGCGCAGTGCAGGTCAAGGCGGCCAGGGACAGCACACGGTGGGACAGGGCCATGTGTGAGTTCACAGTTTCGGGGAGAGTGGGCGAGTCGAGTCAGGGAGTGATCTTGGTGATGCCGTTGCTGGCGGCGAAGAGCTGGGAGGCGGAGGCGTCCGTGACCCAGAGCTGCAGGTAGAGCGGCACGCCAGGGGCAGCGCCGCTGGGCCAGGTGGTGTCGATCACGAGCTGTCCCGCCGGGTCGGTGAAAAGGCCGGACAGGATCAGGTCGGGGGAGGGCACGAGCACGCCGCCCTTGAAGCCCGCAGACAGATTGCTCACGCCGACGACCAGGAACGCCGGAGCGCCCGGGGCTGCTTGGCCCAGGCCGAGGCACAGCTCGCTCTCGGAGCTGAGGTCGCCCAGGCCGATCAATGACGGGACGCCTGCCAGGCCCTGCTTGCCCAGGCCCAGGTTCGTCCAGATGTCGCCGCTGAGCTGAAACCCAAGCGCGTTGCCGGAGTTGACCGCGCTGCCGAACGCACCGATCACGCCGACCACGGAGCGATCGCCGCTCAGTCCCACCGACCAGCCGAAGCGATCGTTGGCCTTGCCGTTGGGTGCCGTGAGCTGGGACGTCTGGCTGCCGGTGTTCACGTCGTAGACGTAGGCGGCGCCTGAGCTGTTGCCGAAGGCGTCATGGTTGTTTGCGCTCACCAGAATCTGGGCGCCGCTGAGTGCGATAGACTCGCCGAAGCGGTCGTTGGACACGGCGTCACTTGCCAGGAGTGTGGTGAGCTGTGAGCCGCTGGTGGTGTCGAAGAGGTAGGCCACTCCCACGCTGGGGGCGCCAAAGGTCGCGAAGGGCGAGCCCACCACAGCGCGGTCGCCGTTCACCGCGACGGCCCGGCCGAAGAAGGCGTTGGCCTGGGGGCTGCCCGCGGTGAGCTTGTGTGTCTGCAGCCCTGTGGTGGCGTCGAAGAGATAGGCCGCGCCTTGAGAGCCGTTCTTGCCCGGGGCGCCGACGATGACCGTGTTGCCCTCGATGGCCGACGAGTTGCCGAAGAGGTCGGAGGCCGCGCCGTCGCTGGCGGTGAGCTTGAACAGCTGCATGCCGGTCGAGACATCGAACAGATACGCCGAGCCCGCACCAGCGCCGTTGTCGTCGTCACCGGGTGCGCCGATCACGGCGATGTTGCCGCTCAGACCCAGAGAGAAGCCGAACTGATCGCCGAGGGCGCCGTCCGCCGGGGCGAACTTGTCAAGCTGCAGGCCCGAGGAGCTGTCAAACAGGTAGACCGAGCCGGAGGTGCTGCCGTTGTCGTCGTCTTTGTAGGACGAGGCCATGGCGTTGTTGCCGCTGATGGACACCGCGAAGCCAAAGCTGTCGAAGGCCGCGCCGTCATCGGGCACGAGCTTGGCGATCTGTTGCCCCGTGGACAGGTTGAACAGGTAGGCAGAGCCAGAGAGGGTCCCGCTCACGTCATCACGGGGGGCGGCCACGATGGCCGTGGTGCCGCTGACCGCCACCGCCGCACCCAGATTGTCGCTCGCCACGCTGTCGGCCCCGTTGAGCACGGCGATGGGTTCGCCAGCCTCCGCCGAGCTGGCGCCGAGCGTGATCAAGAGGGTCAGTGCGGAGGCAGCAGCTGTGTGAAGGGTGCCCATGGCGTCTTCCCAGTGGCTATGGGGCTCGGCGTCACCAGCAATGCCACGTGCAGTGCTGAATGCAGGCGGCGTAAGGCGAGGGAGGGAGAGCCTGCGCTGCCGGTCGTCCGTGCGGGTGCTTGCACGGTACCACCATGTGGGAAAACCGCCCATGGTGACCTGGGGTGACGGCAGGCTTTGCGGGTCTGGCATCCCACGTCTGATAGCCTATTCCGTCGAATCGAGTGATCGTCTGTCGGTGAATGAGACGATACAGAGCCTTCTGATACGCATTGCCAATCGGCCACGACTGCCGTTCTGAACCTGACGGCGGGCGCTGCCGTCCCGGCGGTGCTGGCCTGGCTCTGCGTTTGCACGTGGGCTTGCTCCGTGCTGTTCACGGCCGTCGACTCCGTCTGGCTGTCCGACAAGGTCTTTCGTTACACGAAGGACACGGCCAGCTCTGCACGCACGGGCACAGGGTGATGGCGCGAGCGGGTGATCGCTGGCAGCTGACTACGGCGTCGTGCCTTGCAGCCCATTGCTCGCGGCGAAACCGAAGGGGCCCACGGGGTCGAAGATCCATTCCTGCAAGAAGAAGTCGATGCCCGGGGGCAGGCCCAGGGGGGCGATGCCGGTGAGCAGCAGGGCGCCCGCGCCGTTGGTGAGCAAGCCGGTGACCAGCAGGTCCACATCGGGGACCATGACGCCGCCCTTGAAGGGAGCGTTGAGCTGGGTGAAACCGACCACCAGACCCACGGAGGCGTTCTCCAGGGCACCGGTGAGGGACGCGCCGTAGAGGAGGCCGCCGGAGAGGTCGCCGAGGCCCACCAGGCCGGGCACTCCGTGGGTTCCTGCCAGGCCATTGCCCAGGTCGGTCCAGGCGCTGGCGCGCACGTTGACCAGGTCGACGGAGTCGGTGATGCCTGGCTCGGCACAGATCGCGAGACCCAAGGCGTCGCTGAAGCCTACGGCGGAGGGCGCTCCCACGAGCGCGATGGAGTCCACGACGGACGAAGCGGCGCCAGCCACAGCGACCTTGAGCAGCTGGCCGTCTGTGGTGGTGACGAACAGGGCCGTGTCGGTGGGCGAGTAGACAGCCGAGCGGGCCACGCCTGGCAGGACCAAGGCGGTGAGCACCGTGTCCGTGGCGGTGTCGATGACGTAGAGCCGCGGGTTGTTGCCGTCGAAGTTGCCGATGAAGTGCAAGCTGCCTGTGTCGTCACCCACGGTCACCAGCGGAAACTCGATACCGGGCACGGTCGCGGTCAACGACGACGCCGCGCCGTTGATCGTGACCACGCTCACCGAGTCGCCGAAGGCGTTGACCACGTAGGCCTTGGAACCGTCCGCGGTGAAGCTCACATCGACCGGGAAGTCGCCGATGTTCACCCGGGTGAGCACGGCGTGGGTGTTGGCGTCGATGATCAGCAGCTCGTCATCAAAGCTGATGCAGACAGCGACCACCGAGCCATCGGGCGAGGCGGCGATGCCGCTGGAGACGCTGTAGGTGTAGCCGATGGAACCCATCTGGCCAGCCAGCACGCTGCCCGTCACCGCGCTCGCGGCGCCGTTCAGGTTGATGAAGTGTACCCGGTCGGCGCTGGCTACCGTGGTCACGAAGGCGGTGCTGCCGTCGGTCGAGATGGCCACCTCGGCGGGGCGGGAGAACACGGAGAGCTGGGCTACGCGGGTGTCCGTGGTCAGGTCGATGATGGAGACCGTGTTGTCGTCCCCGTTGCAGACCACGGCGGTCTGGCCATCTGGAGTGATGGCTACATCGAGGCTGCGATCGCCGGTGTCCACGTAGGCCCGCACGGTCTGGGTGGTCAGGTCGAGGACGGCCGCGCTGCGAGAGGTGTTGTGGGCCACCACGGCGGTCATGCCGTCGGGCGTGACGGCGATCGTGCGGGGTGCGTCCCCTTGGGGAGGCTCGCCGGTAAGCGCCCGGCCCTCTACGAAGCTGCTGGCCCCGTTGGTGGAGTAGACGTTGGCGTCTTCGCGGAAGCGGTTGTTCAGCGCCACCACCCGGTGCTCGACGGGGCTGGCCACCGCGTCCACGCAAGGTGCCAGGGAGAGAGAGGCCACCTGGGACTGCGAGGCGATGTCGATCACCCGGGACACGGCATTGCTGACGAAGGCGTACTGACCGTCGAACGAGAGGACGATGTCCCCCACGATGCCCGTGCTGAGGGTGGCCGTGGTGGCGCCACTCGTCAGATTGACGAAGATCAAGTTGTTGGAGATGGCCGCCATGGCGTGGCTCTTGTCCGGCGTGAGGCGCACCACCTGCGACTGCAGGGCGGCCGTGGCGAAGCTGCCGGTGACCGTGGCGCTGCCCAGGTCGATCTCCGAGATCATGTTGACGCCGCTCTCGTGGCTGACCACGGCGGTGGTGCCGTCGGCGCTGATGTCCACGGCGATGGGAGCGTCCGCCACGGCGAGGCTGGCGGTCTCCGTGCCTGCTGCGACGTCGTACAGACGCACCCGGTTGCCCGCCCGATCGGGCAGCACGACAGTGGAGCCGTCGGGTGTGAGCGCGAACTGGGTGTACAGGTTGCCGCTGATGCCGCTCTCAGGGGTGAAGAAGAAGCCGATGGCCCCTTGTCCCGAGGTGCCGAAGGTGGCGGTCTCGCTGAGGGTGCCCAGGTTGATCACCGAAAATGATGACGACACGCCATCGTTGATCACCGCCACCACCGCCTGGCTCGAGTCCGGCGTGATGGCCACGGCGAAGGGTTGTGACCCTGTGATGGGGACCGCGCCGAGCAACGTGCGGGTGGCCACATCGATCACGGCGACCGAGTCATCGAAGAGGCAGGGGACCACGGCCACGGATCCGTCGGGGGCGACCGCCACATCGACGGGGAAATCAGACACAGTGACGGTGTGGGTGATGGTGCGGCTGGACACATCGAGGAACGTGATCGTGTCCGTGTCCCGGTTGGCGATGGCCACCGCGCTGCCGTCGGGCAGGAACGCCAGGGCCCGGGGCAGGTCGCCTTCGGGTGCGGCGTTGACGGTGAGTGACGTTGTGGACAGGGAGCCTGCACCACTGAAGCCTGGAGCCTGCCCAGCGCTGGGTGTGGCGTCGCGGCCTGGCACTGCTCGGGGTGCAATCCAGGTGGTGACCGTGGGCCCGAACTGCGCACCGTCGAGAGAGACCTGGGCCTGCGCTGCGGTCTGTCCGTCGTCAGTGAATGCGAAGGCGGGGGCGGCGCAGAGGGCGAGCAGCAGGACGGCGGACATCTTCACGGTGAGCTTCATGGGGCTGAGCCGAAGAGGTGGACAAGCAGGGGCCGGGCCAGTGTAGGGCCAGGTTGCAGATCCGACCATGGTCCAGGCGCCTCAGCTGGTTGGAGCCTTCCTGCGGCGCAACAGGTCGATGCGGAAGGGCTCCTTGAAGTGGGCTCCGCTGTCATCGGCAAGACGCGCGAAGGTCGATCGCACCTGTGCCAGCAACTCGTCCGAGAGGTCGTGCTGAGAATGGGACGCGCCCACCACGAGCTGCTCGAACTCCTCCCAGCTGGCGTAGTGCAGCGGCGCGCGAAAGAACGTCTGCGAGACCAGCTCGAACTCGTCGCCTTCCACGGCCCTCTCGATCGCTTCGAAGGCGGCCCGGCGTACGTGCTGCTCGTCGTGAAAGAGGCGCAGGATCTCGTTGAAGCCGCCGCGATAGAGCGGCTCGGAGATGCAGGCGAAGCCACCGGGGCGCAGCACCCGAGCGATCTCGCTGAGGGCCCGGTCCATGGACTCGGTGGGCACGTGGTGCAACGACTTGAACAGGAACACCACGTCTTGGCTGCAGTCGTCCGCGGGGATGTCCTCGGCGACCCCCAGGGCGAAGCGCACGTTGTCCGGCTTGCCTGCGGTCAGGTTGAGGGCGTGCTGCACCTCGTCCACTTCTAGCGCCAGGACGCGCCTGTCCGATCCGGCAGAGGCGATGTCTCGGGTGATCTGACCGTCGCCGCAGCCCAGCTCAAGGATGTCCTTGCCGTCCAGGTCGAGCAGTTCGTCGATCACGGCGTGCTCTTCGGTGTAGCGCTCGATGGTCAGGGTGAGCCCGTACTCGAGTCGCCCGTGCTGCGGATTCTGTGTGCTCATGGCGGAGAGTGTGCACGGCTGGAGGGCTCGGTCGCTACCCTGCACGGCCTCTCGTCACCCAAAGATCTGCCTCTCAATGATCCTGCTCGACAAGCCTTACGTCTCCCAGCTCTTGCTCGATACCATCCGCGAGCACAGCCTGCCCGTGGTCAGCACCGAGTCCGCTCGCCAGTTCGGTGTGCAGGGCCTGCCTTCGGCCCTCTCGGAGGCGGCCGCGGTGCAGCGGGCTCTGGCCGGGCCCGATCCCCTGGTCTACACGGTGTCAGAGAGCTCGATCGGCTGGATCGCGGCCCATCTCGGAGACACGGTCCTCCCCGAGCGCATCGATCAGTTCAAGAACAAGGCCCGCTTTCGCGAGCTGACCGCCGGGCTGTTTCCTGGCCTGCGCTTTCTCGAAGTGGCCGTGGACGACCTGGATCAGTTCGACCCCCGCAGTTTTCCCACGCCCTTCATCATCAAGCCGTCGGTGGGCTTTCTCAGCCTGGGCGTGCAGCGAGTGAATGCGGTCGAAGAGTGGCCTGCTGCCCTGGCCGCGCTCCGGCTCGACCTGCACAGGGCCCTTGGCATTTTTCCAGCCGAGGTGTTGAACAGCTCTCGCTTTCTCATCGAGTCGTGCATCGAAGGCCGGGAGTTCGCCATCGATGCCTACTACGACGATCGCGGCGAGCCCGTGGTCCTGTCCGTGCTGGAGCACCTGTTCGCCGGCCCTGACGACACCGCTGATCGGGTCTACGTGACCTCTGCTGAGATCGTGCGCTCGAACCTGCAGCGGTTCACCGATCTGCTGAGCGACCTCGGTGCGGTCTTCGCCCCGCGAAACTTTCCCGTGCACGTCGAGGTGCGCATCGACGATGCGGGCCAGCTATGGCCCATTGAGCTGAACCCTGTGCGCTTCGGGGGCTGGTGCACCACCGCAGACCTGACCCATCACGCCTACGGCCTGAACCCCTATGCCTGCCTCTTCGCTCGGTCCCGCCCTGACTGGGACGAGCTGTTGAACGGCAAGGAGAGTCAGCTGTTCGCGCTCGTCGCCCTGGGCAACTCCACGGGGATCGAGGGTCGGGACGTCGAGGCCTTTGACTACGACGGGGTTCTCGCCCACTTCGCGCATCCGCTAGAGCTGCGCAAGGTCGACTACACCGAGTACCCCTTGTTCGGGTTCGTGTATGTCCGCACCAGCAGCGAAGATTCCACCGAGCTTGAATGGGCCTTGCGCACAGACCTGGCCGAGTTCGTCACGCCGTCACACCCTGGGAGCTGAGCCATGTCAGACGATGGACCCAAACCCGAGCATGATGAGTGGCACAGCCACACGGTGGTGCTGACAACAGAGGGACAGCTCACGGTGGTCGGTCGCTGGGAGGCGGTCGTCGATGGCCAAGTGCAGCTGCTCGGTGTGGCGCTGCACGAGCAGGGCGCGACGGAAGAGAGTCGTGAAGATTGGGTCGCTCGGCTCAAGAAGTTCGGCATCCCCATCGAGCACAAGACGTGGTCCGTGTCCCGTGATGCGGTGACGGCCATCGTGCCTCTGCGGGACGCGTAGAGTGGCGCGCTGAGCCCGCTCAGTTCTGGTCGGTCACTGCTGCGGGCTGGCCATCAACGACCGGTGAGGGGCTGATGTACGGAGTCCCGTCAGCGAGCTGCGCATGAACCCAGGGGGCTCCGGCCTGCCAGGCGGCGAAGCGGGCGGTCTGCATGTCGTAGTGCGCTGACTTCTGGCCATCGTCGCGGCCCCATCGCAGCAGCGCCACCTCGGCGTTCTTCGCCGCCCTTGCGATGGCCTCGTCGCTCCGGCCCGCGGCGCTGAGTTCCAACCAGACCAGGTCCTCCTCGATCTGGCCGCCCAGCGTCTGCTGCAGAAGGGATCTGCTGTCGAGTCAACCGATGGCAGCATGGGCCTCCCTCCAGCCTCCGATGAGCTCGCGCTGGCGGTGGTTGCCAGCCACCATGAGCCCTGCGATTCCGGCGATCACGCCGCAAGCGAAGAAAACGGCGATGGACACCCAGTGACTGCGGTTTGTCATGGTCATTCTCCGGTAAAGGTCAGCTTCGTCGACTCGTGGATTGATCGACCGCAGGGCTCGCTGGCATGAGCAGTGGGGCGCAACGGCAGCGCGGCTCCTGCCCATCGCGCGCTTCGATCGGGCCTGCCGCCGCCGTATGGTCAGCTCTTCGGTGGCGCGAGGAGGCATGCAGCTTGAAGACGATTGAGAAGGTCGGGCTGATGGTGGCGGTAGTCGCCCTGGTGGTGGCGTCGCTTGTGCTGGACGGTCCCTGGGGAGAGGGCAGGGGCTGGATCTCCCTGTCTCGGCGCTCGGGTGAAGCCGGCCAGGCAGATCCTGTCCCGGTCTACGAGCTCGGAGAAGGGCGGCCCTTGCCAGAGATGCCCGCGCTCGTAGGAGGACCGCTCGTGTTCACGGGCTTCGAGCCGCCGTACACCTCGCCGTCGGTGCCCGTCGCTCTCGCCCAAGCCTGTCTGGCCCGCAATCAGCAGCGCTTCGAGGAGGCGGGGGAGACAGAAGCATCGTTTCTCGGCGTCGAGTTCTTGGAGCTGTCCCTCGCCGTGGCCACGCTCGATTCTGGTATCGAGGTCTGGGTGCATACATCGCGCATGCCGGGCGCCTCACACCTGAAGCTCTCAGACGTCTGGTTCTTTGACCCTGGCAGCGGCCACCTGGGGAGCCAGACCATCAGCCTGGAAACCAAGGGCCGACATGTCGAGCTGGAGAACCTGTCCACGATGTTGGCCCAGGCTGATCTGGACTTCGACGGTCGCCCAGAACTGGTGGTGCGCGAGTTGGACCATCCGGGCACGGACATCTCGAACTTCGCGCTGCACTGGTTCGCGGTCGACGACGCCTTGCAGGTCACCCGTTTGCTGATCACCTCACAGGAATCGAACATCACCTGGAACGGCTGGCGGGGCAGCTTTCTCGCCCGGGTGATTCCCGCTTCAGCGACCGAGGTCTGGGTGCAAGCGTGGTACAGCCCTCGCGACGGTGGCGCAGATCTGCCCCTTGGCCACAGCTGCTACACGCGAGATCAACCGGGAGACACGTTCACCCTGGCCTTCGAGGTGATCAACCCGGACGCACCTGCCCGGGATGGGGATGGCTTCGGTTCGTTCGGTGAGCGAGTCGACGCCCGCTCAGTGGTCAGGGTGCACGAGCGCTGAGGCCTGTCTACTCAGGGCACTCGATGACCCTCCATTGATCGTCGAAGACGACCTGGAAGGTGGCGAACTTGTTGCTCCAGTACTTCCAGGTGTGCTGCTCGAGCGAGGAGGTGCCCGTGATGGGTGGGTGGCCCACGGCGGCCAGGACGGCCTCCCGGCTCATGGTGTGCTCGATCTTGCCGTCGACGATGGCGGCCTGCTCGTCGGCGGTGAAACGCGAGAGGTCGACGGGCTCTGCTCCCAGCAACCTGTCGAAGCCCTGCTCCATGGTCTGTCCCGTGTGACGTGACATGTTGTTCACCAGCAGCTCCTGGCCGTTCTCCAGGGTCAGCTTCAGTCGGCGACTGTTGGAGGCCACGAAGGTCACCGGTGAGTTGATCGGCAGCAGCGCGCCTCGCTGGTAGTTGGTGGTCTGGTAGGCACCTCTCTCGTAGCGGATGGAGTGCTGGGTGTAGTACTTCTGGCCGATGGGCCGGCCCGCGTATCCCCCTCTGGCACAGGCCAGGGGCAGGCAGGAAAGGGCGATCAGGACCCAGCAGTTGAGCAAGCGATTCACAGCGATCTCCTCGAGTTCTGAGCGCGAGGCGCCGCGCTCCCGAGCAGAGTCTGGCCCTCACCGGAGATGGGATCAAGAGGCCGGCGGGCTTGGCGAGTAGAGGCCTCGGCGACTTACGCTCCTGCTTACTCTTCAGCCAGCTCTTCGTCGGCGAACTGGGCCAATGCGGGTAGCACGAACTCGCGGGTCAAGATGACCAGGGACGCCGTGAGTGGGATGGCGATGAGCAGGCCGAACACGCCGAGCGCCGCGCCTCCGGCGAAGACGGCGACCATGACCACGATGGGGTGCAGGCCGAGACTGTTGCCCAGGATCTTGGGGATCAGCACGTAGCCCTCGATGCCCTCGGCGATGCCGAAGACCACGCAGGTGCGGACCAACGTGCCCAGAAACCCTGCACCCTCCGGCAGCAGGCCCATGGAGAAGGCCGCGCCGAAACCGAGCACCGGCCCCACGAAGGGCACCAGCGAAAGAAAGCCGCTGGTCATGCCCAGGAGCAGCGCGTAGGGGATACCGGCGATCCATAGTCCGACCGTGAGCAGCGCACCTTTGATGAAGCAGATGAGCATGCGCCCGCGGAAGAAGTTGGCCAGCACTTCGCCGATCTGGGTGGCTACCCGCGACACGCGAAGGCGCTCCTGAACGGGCAGGTAGCGCCGGGAGAAGCGACGAATGCGGCCGAGTTCAAAGAGCAGAAAATACGTGTAGATGGGCAGCAGCAGGACCAGGGTGAAGAACCCGAGCACCGAGCCGAACCAGTGCTGCAGGAAACTCCAGGCCGTACCCGCTCCCTTCAGAGCCATCTCGCCCGCGCCCAGCTGTTCGTGGGTCAGCGCCTCTGTGGCGCCTCGGAGCAGCTCCGAGAAGGCACCGGGTTCGTGGCCCACGCTGTCAGGGCCGCCAGGGACGGTCTCGTCGTCTGGGAGCAGAGGCTGAAACCACTGGCGGTGCTCTTCCACGAACTCATCGAACGAGCGCTCGACGCGCCCGATGAGATCGATCTTCTTGTCGAACACGTCGCGCACCATCATGCGCCCCTGGGAGTAGAGTCCCAAGGCGACCGAGATGAGCAACACGCTGAAGCCGACGAAGATCAGGTTCACTGCGGTGCGGCGTTTCCAGCCGCGCTTCTCCATGCGGCCCACCATGGGATGCAGGGAGGCCGCGAAGATGTAGCCGAGCAACAGGGGGTTCAGCACCGACCGGACGGTCCATGAGAACCAGATGACCAGGACGGCCACGGCCCCGAGGGCGATGTTGCGCCTCGTCTTGGAAAGCTTCTCGATCACGTGGGCCCCTCCCGGGCTGCGGGCCGAAAGAAGGCGCCGCCTGCGCCCATCGTATAGACCCCACGCCGGAGAACCGACCGCTGACTCGTGCCTCCCTGGAGGGCCGGTGGTGCAAGGCTCTTGGGAGGTTGCTCGCAGCGGCCTGGGGCCGGCCACAGGGTCGTGGTCAGCGGAGCGTCGATCGTAGAGCGGCCGACCCATGCACCGGGATCATCCGCCACCAGGACAGTCTGTGGCGCAACATCTCACCGCGCTGCAAAATCGCGACCCAGTGGGCCAGGGCCCAGAGGTCTGGATCGCTCTCAGGACCCAGCCGATACGACGGCATGGGCGTGCCCGCCATGCCGGTCGCCAGGGTGCGGGCAACGTCGGCGACTGTTGCGCCGCCCTTGTAGATCCAGGTCTCCGAGGTGAGGTCCAGGGCGGGGATGGAACCTCCCCGGGCGTTGGTCAGCGTGGGTGCAGCGGGGCCGTCGCCCCGTCCTGCTTCGCCGTGACAACGGACGCACCCCCAGCTTTGGAACAGCTCCTGTCCCCGTGCTCTCAGCGCGGGAGTGAGCGTCGGCGTCGGGCCCAGGGCGACGGGCATGCCAGGGTCGTAGAGTTCAGCCAACGACTCCGCGAGATCCTTTTCGACCCAGACCAGGGCCTCGTCTTCGGCGGTGGCTCGGACATCACTGGGCCATTCGTGCCCGACGGTTCCGTCGAGCCAGACCTCGACCTCGGTGGCCTCGAAGACCGGAATGTGCGGCAGGTCGAGCTCGACCGTGTAGTCGTCCAGCCCGTCTCGGACGAAGCCTGCACGTCCCAGGCGCAGGACCTCAGCCACGAGCATCCACCGCTCATCGGAGCTGAGATGGGCCATGGCGGGCATGCCCGCTGCGACCACGCCGGCGCTGATGGTGCGGTACAGATCGGCGCCGCTGGGAAACCCGGTACGGCTGCGCAGCTTGTACAGTCCGTCGGCGAAGTCTCTCGGCGGGGAGCCCATGAACTTCGCGGCCGGACCATCGCCGCGAACCTCCACACCGTGACAACTGGTGCAGCGACCCAGGAAGAGCAGGCGTCCCGGGGCGGGTCATCTGTACCCGGTGGTGGCAAGTCGATGGACGCCCAGCTCAGCTCTCGGCTGCTTGCGGGAGCGAGAGACGGGGTGCTCACGGCACCCGTGTCATCGTCTTCGGTGGCCGTGCACGCTGAGAACAAGAGCGCGGTCAGAGCGAGCAGCCAGGGGGGTGCACTGCGCTGTGCCCCGGAGTCGGCAAGGCCTCCAGGCGAGGGCAGGTCGACGACAAGTGTCATGGTGGAGAACCCAGCGAGACGGGCTCAGGAACAAGCCACGCCACAGGGGGACCCCGCGTCGAGAGCGGCTCATCATGAGGACGTCACCAGGCCGGATTGTCGGCTTTCCCGCAGCCAGGTCCAGCACGGTGCTCCCAGAGCGGCTGGGGGGGGGCGGTGCCCACGATGCGGGAGCCGGTGCCGTCGAAGAAGAGACCTAGACCACCCTCACTCCCGAAGGGCGCGTTGAGGATATCGACCTCACCACCCTCCCGGACTGCCGAGGCAACCCAAACCGGCGCTGTCCGTAGACGGTGATGATGCCGGTGATGTGGACTGGCAGGAGCCAACAGGTCGGCGTTGGCTGCGGCTGGAGTTCACGGAACCATGATGGCTCTCTTTCACCGCACATCTGCGTATTGCGCGATCCGCTCATACCCATATCCTTGGGAACCTGACGTGACGCACAGAACGTCCCCCCCCCCTCGCCCCAATGGATGCAGGGTAGTCCCGTCTTTGCCTCTTGGCTGGTTGCTCCCGATACGGCGACCACAAGAGCACTCTCGGTTCCTCCCTCTCATCGCAAGGGTCGCGCGCCCGTCTTGGGTCGCGTCGGCGGCACGCCTGTCATGACACGATCCCCCGACGCTTCCGACCCAGGCCCGAACGGGGCCAAGAGCAAGCAGGAATCAGCTCCGACCGGGGCACGTCCGATCGTTTTTGATCTCAACGCCAAGAACGTGGCGCCGAGATGGAACCAGGACGGCTCCTACCCCTTCCCCAAGAAGATGAAGGTGCTCGACTACGAGCAGCAGAAGCACGAGCTGCAGATCGAGCTGCTCAAGGTGCAGAAGTGGGTGCGTGAGACCAATCAGCGCGTGGTGCTCCTGTTCGAAGGGCGGGATGCAGCAGGCAAGGGCGGGACCATCAAGCGTTTCATGGAGCACCTCAATCCTCGTGGCGCCCAGGTGGTGGCGCTTGAGAAACCCACCGATCGCGAACGAAACCAGTGGTACTTCCAGCGCTACATCGAACACTTGCCCTCGAAGGGCGAAATGGTCCTGTTCGACAGGTCCTGGTACAACCGCGCCGGGGTCGAGAAGGTGATGGGCTTCTGCTCTGACCAGGAACACCTCGAGTATCTGCGCCAAGCTCCCCAGCTGGAGCGCATGCTCGTCAACAGCGGCATCATCCTGGTCAAGTACTGGTTCTCGGTGAGCCGGATCGAACAGTTCCGGCGCTTCCAGTCACGGAAGAAAGACCCGCTCAAGCAATGGAAGCTGAGCCCGGTGGACATGGCCTCGCTGGCTCGTTGGGATGACTACACGGCGGCCAAGGAAGCGATGTTCTTCCACACCGACACGCGCGACGCGCCCTGGACGATCATTCGCTCCGATGACAAGAAGCGCGGGCGTATCAACTGCATGCGCCATTTCTTGTCCTCGCTCGACTACGACGGCGCCAACAGACAGCTGGTGGGTGAGCCCGACCCCCTGATTGTTGGCTCGGTCAGCGGCTTCACCAATCCTTCCACACACTCGCAAATCGACTGAACCCGTTCACTGGATGACCTGGCCATGAAGCCCAAGAAGAAACTGAAAGAGCTGGAGCTGATGCTGCAGGCGTCCCGCGAACAGCTGAGCAGCGCCGCTGCCCATGCTCGCACGGCGATGAAGAGAGCAGAAGAAGCGCAGAAGGCCGCGAACAAGGCCCATGACGACCTGAAGCAGATCGAGAAGCTGCTGAAGAAGGAGCAAACGAAGCTCGCCGCGGCCAAGCGGGTGGCCAAGAAAGCGGCGATCAAGAAGGTGCGCAAGGGCAAGTAGCTCGGCGAGCCGCCAAGACTGGGCGCTTGGTCAAATGCTGGCTCTTTGCGTTACTCGAGCTCGATGCTCTCCAACCGGAAGCTCACACAACGGCGCAGGTCGTCGCCCTCGTAGACATAGTCGTCAGCGACAAAGCGCACGGTGAGCCACGGCCGGCCGTTCACCGCCCAGGGCACCTTGACAGTGCGCTCCACGGACCTGCCTGCCGATAGTCTGATCTTGCCCACGGGGACCTCGTCGAGGGAGACGGTGATCGTCTTGCCGTTGAGCTCGGGGCGGTCGAGGCAGGCCCCCTTGATGGTCAGGGTTCTTGCCTTGCGGCTGCGCAGCATGATCGAGGCGTAGGGTGAGAGGGTGCCGTCTGCGGCGACGCCAGCGTGGGCCTGGCTGGCCGTGGTCGGCGTGAGCTCGCCGATGGTGAACGCTGAGCGGCCTTCAACCTCGGGCAGGCCGTCGGGGGCCAGCGCGGTCGCCCGCCCTCGTGCGACCATCTGCTCCGCCCAGTCGTCGACCTCAGGCCAGGCATCGAGCGCCAGTGTGGGCAAGAGCCCCCGCTCACGGATCACGGAGAAGAGCAGGCGAGCCACCTGCTCATGTCCGACCGGGTTCCAGTGTTCGTCCACGTCGCTCTGGCGCCAGGCGGGGTTGGCCGCGAAGACGGATGGCAGGTAGAGCGCCTGCAGAAATGTGAGGCCCCTGGTCAGACGTTGAGCGGCCACGGGGTTGAGTGTCCCCCAGTGGAACACGTGAAGATACTGGCCGCCCAGAGCTGTCACGGTCTGCGCCAGCCTGGCGATCTCAGTGGCCGATTCGGAGAAGCGGACCCTGCTCTCGTGGTCCACGCCCAGGGGCAAGGTGGAGTAGCCCCGCTTGTCGAGGGACCAGCGGGCGAAGCCCGAACGGACGGCGCCGTCCGCGGAATCGGGTCGGCGTGCCGAGAAGGTCCCCATGGATCCGAAGCCTCGGGCGCTCAAGGTGTCGGCCAGGTCGTTGCGCACCGAGAGATGAAGGACGAGGTCAGGCAGCAGCAGGGCCAGTTGGCGCCTGAGGAATGCACACTCGGAGACGAGGCTCCAGCTTGAGAGGCCGAAGTGAAGCACTTCGATCTGCCGGATGTCTGCTGGCTCGTGGTCGCCCTCGCCCTCGCCCCTGCGTTCCTCCAGGAAGCGCTCCAGATGCACGCCCATGCGCTGGTCAGCCTCTACACCCAGGCCGTAGACGAAGCTGTCGCCCAGGAGCACCACACGCAGGGTGCCCTCCGGCTTGGGCATGACGACTTCCCGTTCGCGCATGCCCTGCAGATTGCTGTGAATCACCCGTCCCGCCACCACCATGTCGTCGATGCGGGGTTGCATGACCCGGCCGACGTCAGCATCGGGGTGGTTGTCCCAGAGGGCGCCGCTGGAGAGGGCCGTCACCATGGCCTGGACCTGGGCCGCCGAGCGCTCGTCATCGCGCATGCCTGTGCCAGAAAGACTGTCGTTCTGTCGCACGACAGCCCGGCCGGTCTGCAGCTGATGGACGAGCAGGATCGCGAGCACTGCCGAGAGCGTGGCGAGGATCACGATCGTTGCGTAGGGCCGGTCGCTTGCTCGCATGGCCGGGAGAATACCAACTGGCTTGCCCCGAACCTCGGGTAGGCCCGGTTTGCACGAGGGTCGGCTCACGGTGATGAGCCATGGGCTGCTCTCACCCCGGCGCCAGCGCCTCGATCAACTCATCGACGAGTTGGGGGACGACCGTGGCGGCTCTCCCCGGCATGAATCGGTCACGAGGGTCAATGTTCGAGGGTTCGTCCAGGCTGTTGACGATCGTCTGCGCGCCGTACTGGCGAGCTGCGTCGAGAAAACCCGCTGCGGGATAGACCTGACCGCTGGTACCGATAGAAACGAAGTGCGTGGCGACGGTCAGGCAGTCTTGAATCGTGTCCAGGTGAAAGGGCATCTCGCCAAACCAGACGATGTCCGGGCGCAGGGCGACGGCGGGCGGCGCGCAGAGCTCGCAGTGGAGAAACGTCTCGGGGTCGGTGCGCTCAAGGTCTCGTATCCGTTCGTGGCAGCGCTCGCAGCGCAACTGCGCCAGCTCGCCGTGCATGTGCAGGGGACTGGAGCCCGCGCGCTCGTGCAAGTTGTCCACGTTCTGGGTGATCAGGGTGAAGGGAAGACCGCGCTCGGTGAGGGTCTGCTCAAGGCGGGCCAGAGCGAAGTGCGCCGGGTTGGGCTCAACGTCTGAAAGGGCACGGCGCCGCAGCTGATAGAAGCGCCAGACCAGCTCTTTGTTCGCGCGCCAGGCCGCAGGTGTCGCCACTTCTTCGACCCGGTGCCCCTCCCACAGACCGCCCGCGTCGCGAAAAGTCGCCAGACCTGAGTCTGCTGAGATTCCAGCCCCGGTGAGGACGACGACGGCGGGCTGGGGGGCGGTGGGCATGTGAGGGCCGATGATACTCTTCGTCCCGCGGACGGTGCGACTCGTCACGTGCGGGCTGGTTCTCGCCCCGGCATGAGTCCGGCGGGGCCGATGATCGCGACCGGAACATTGGGGACGGCTTGCGGTTCTGAGCTCTCCGCTTCTCCGAAAGGGCCCGCCCATGGTCGTGACACTCGCTTCTCTGCTGCTCTTCGTGACTGCGCTTCAAGCTCCAGCCATCCAAGAAGCGATCGCCGTGGAAGCTTCAGCGGTCTGTGGCGCCGCCGACCTGGGTAGCCTGGCAGCGCAAGAACTGATCGAGTTGCACTCCATGCTGGAGATCTGGAGTGAGTTGCCTGGCTGGCCGCACCTGGGGACCGCTCAGGCTTCTTCAGCCCTCTCTTCTGTGCTCGTGGGTGACCCCTGCCCCGAGATCTCCGTTCGCCTGGCTGGCTTCGCGCAGAGGTTCGGCCAGCCCTACGCTGAGTGCCCCGAATGGTCGGAGCTGGTCGCCCTGGCTGTTCGAGTGCATGGGCGATTGACGGTTGAGTATCCAGCGCCAGAGAGTGACGATCTGCCAGCGATTTCTGCCTGGACCTCGCCTGGATGGCTGGGCGCGCGGGCCCTTCTGCTCGAGTTGTCCGGTCGGGCGGCTGCAGCCAGAGAGCTGCTGTTTGGAGATGGCCAGCGCAGCTGGAGCGGTTGCTGTCTGCCTTGTCTGTCCGAGGATCTCTTCTACCTCTGCCGCAGCCGCGCCGAGTTCCTGGATCGGGCGGGTGAGTCTGAAGCGGCGTCACTCTGGTACCTGGAGGCACTGCATTGGTGTGTGTCTGACGATCTGGCCACCATGTTTGGCCGGCCTCGCCTCGGTGCCGACCTGGCGATGGTCCGGCTGATGGACTTGTTGACCAAACAGGGGGATCTCGAAGCTGCATGCGCGGTGTGGCGCACGCTGGCGAGGGCTGATGCCAAGGCAGCGGAGACATCGCAAGAGCAGCGATTGGCCCCTGCCGGAGTCGGAGCTCTGCAGCTGGACTCGGGCCCTACTCTCTTTGCCATCCCCCTCTCTTTGGAAGACGATTCATTTCCCGAACGCACCGCGTTGGTGATCGGCGACGTGGCCTACCCGCTCGGCTGGAGGGTCCTCGGGGCCAGGGTGCCGCTGTCTGCGTCTCCCGTTCTGGGTCGGCGCCTTTCACCTCGCTGCGACGTTGACTTTGAGCTGCTTGCGCCAGGGGATACTCGAGTGGCCCCGCTCGTCATGGACATGCTCACACGCAACCGCGGCGCGGTTGCAGCCAGCGATGGAGCAGCGGCCAGTTCGCCTCCCGCGTCTCGATGGACTCGCGGCGACCTGCCCCCAGCGCTGCCAGGTTTCCGCTTCTTGCGCGTCAACGATCAGGGCTGCCCTGAGTATGAACGTCAGTTGACCGACGACGTCTCCATGGTCTTCGTGCTGGTGCCCGCAGGTGAGTACGAAGTCGGCGGTTCCCGCGAGGACTTTCATGGCCGCTACGGCTGCACGCCGCTGCGCCAGGTGACGCTGGACGCCTTTCCCTTGGCCAAGACCGAGTGCACACAGCGGCAGTGGCAGGCGGTGATGGAACACAACCCCTCTCGGTTCAATGAGTCCGGCGCCGAGGCGCCCGTGGATTCGGTGTCCTGGCATGACATCCAGGCCTTCTCCCGCAAGACTCGGCTGCTCCTGCCGAGCAGCACCCAATGGGAGGTGGCCGCCCGGGCGGGTGGTGCCGCCCCCGGAAGCCTGGGGCTGAGTGAGGAGGCTTGGTTCCGAGGAAACTCCGGCGGACGCACTCACGGCGTTCGGCTCAAGGCGCCCAACGGCTTCGGCCTGTTCGACATGATCGGCAACGTGCGCGAGTGGTGTGAGGACAGCGCATTCGATGCTGATTCGGGGGACCCTCCCACAGATGGATCGCCCTGGATTGTGCCCGGCTCTCTGCTGCGTTCACTGCGCGGAGGTGGGTGGTTCAGCCCTGCCTATGCGTGCGATGTCCGCATCCGCGATGCCTTCGTGGCCTGGGCCTGGAATCCCAATGTGGGCTTTCGCCCGATGTCCCCGCTGCGCTGATGACGTCTGGGCCCCGTGAGGGACAGTCCACGATCGCTCGGCTCAACGGAAGGACACCCTCGCCGGACGGGCTCCCACCGTGACAGATCGCCTCACGCCTGGGCGAGCTGGGCATGAGACGGCGTAGGCACCGTGGGCGAGGCCGAAGAGACGGCAGCGGCCGAACTCATCGCTGCTGAAGTACATGGGTTGATTTCCTGGGGCGGACGTACTGCTGGCATCAACCGGCTCCACAAGAAAGTCGACGGCCTCCATGGTCCCCAGGTGGATCTCCAGGAGGGAGGCCGCCAGGTCGATCACCACCGGAGCTGCTGAGCCGGCTTCGGGAATCGACCAGGTCGCGCTGGCCAGTGACTCGAGGCCCGGCTCGTCGGGCAGCGTCGTCGCATAAACAGTGATGGGGCCCGTGGGTAGATCGTACACGGTGAGCGTGTCCGCCATGGTCAATCCTTCGTACTCGCCGATGGGCTGCCCTTCTTCATTGACGACGTGGATCCAGAGGAGTTCGTCGGCCAGTTCGGGAGGGCGCCGCAGCTCGATCACGACCTTGGGCCGGGACAGCAGGGCGTCCAGGTCGAAGGTGACGTCGATGGTGAGCTCGGTGGTCTGCCCGGCGTGGATCTCAACGGAGTTGCTTGGCGAAGGAAAACCAGGCAAGGCAGGCGTCGTCCACAGCTCGACTTCGAGGATCTCTTCGGGGAGACCGTCAATGGTGAAGTTGCCCAGTCGGTCGACGGGGCTGCTCTTGTAGACCGAGGAGGATCCATCGGATCGCCATTCCGTGGAGGCGGAGACTCTTGCCCAACCATCCTCGTTCGGCATGCCCTCCCAGAGCACCTTGCCGACCAGGCGGCCACCGCGGAAGAGCTGCGCGTTCACGGTGATCGCGGCACCACCTGCGGGGAGATGCAAGGGCTCGGATTGCCAGGGGAGGTAGTCGCTGTGGCTGACCCTGAGACGCACCAGGCGTCCTCGCTCGAGCGAAATGTCGAAGTGCCCGACATCGTCAGTCCTGTCGAAACCAAGGTGCTCGGGGATCGATCGCAGCTCGCTGGCTTCGCTTTCGCTGGTCGCGACGACCCTGACGATGGCGTCGGGAAGCACCCGGCCCTCTGCGCTTACGACTCCTGTGATCCGGGCGGGGTGCGCGAGCACCAGCATCATGTCGTGGACCTCTGAGGTCTCCGCCATGTCGTACCAGGGCGAGGTGGCAGTAGAGCCGTCGGTCGTGTGCACTGCGACCCGCCACACCCCTTCGTACGGCAACTCTTCTTGTGGCACACAGAAGTGCCCGCCGTCCGAGCGAGCGGAGTTTCCCGATCCTCGTTGGGGAACACCCATGTCCTCGCTGCCGGTCTCGATGCGCCAGATGAACGCCTGCACAGGGTCTCCCTCCTCGTCGACCACGGTGCCAGCAACGGCAGAGGTGTTGGGAGCCACCATGGTGACGTCGCTGTGGACACCTGGCTCGAGCTGCACCCTTTGGCTGACCAGGTCGATGCCCTCGTCTGGAACCACGGTGACCCGATACTCGCCGGGCGGCAAGTCGGTCCAGGTCAGAGGTGAGCCCTCGTACCAGAGCTGCGAGCTGCCCGCACGGTCTGTGGGTTCCAAGCTGACGAACACTTGCTTGGGAGCGTTGCAGACGATGACCACGTCGACCGTGAGCCTGGCGGGACCCTGCTTGCGCGCGGTGGTGGCTGTTAGCTCAACGCCTGACCCCTCGCCATCGAGCGCGGGCGCGGGCGCAAGTGCGGTCTTGGGTGCCAGAGGGACTGAGATGTTCACCCCGTCGCCGACCTTGGCACCGTGCGCATCAAGGGATGTGTTGCGTGCAGAGTCTGCTGCGACACCCGACCTGGCGCCCCCTTGCTCAGTCTCGTCAAGAAGGCCACCCGCCAGCGCGAGCGCCGCCACAGAAGCCAGCAGGAGGCCTGCCCAGAGAAACGGTCTGGAACTCATGGCCCCATCCTACGCTGACCTCGTACCTGACGTTCTGTCTCTCAGCCCTTCTTGAGCTTGAACAGCTTGCTGGAGCCGATGCGCGGGACCATGACCTTGATGGACTTCAACGGTCAGCAGCCTGCTCGGCTGTTGCAAGGCAGCGACGGGGTGGGCAGCCCGATACCGAAGGCCTTGGGCCTTTTGAGTCAGTCAAAGCGAACCACGACCGGTTGGGAGCCTAGCGCCACGGATCGGGTGACGCCCGGACGTTCCAAACAGGAGACGAAGTAGACTCCAGGCGGGAGGCCAAAGACACGGCAGCGGCCGGACTCGTCACTGGAGACCTGCACGAGAGACGTCCATGGATCGGCGTCACTGTCTCCACCCGCCGACTGGACAGTGAAGTCGACTTCATACGCCGCATCCACTTGCAGCTCCAGGCGGGATGCTGTCATGTCGATCGTTACGGGGGCGGCGCGCCCTCCGCTGGGTATGCGCCCAGGCGCGCTAGCGAAGGCGTGCAGACCAGGTTCGAAGAAGATCATCGCACGGACTGTGAAGGGGCCCTCGGGCATGTCGCTCACCAAGAGTGCGTCCATCGTGGTCACCACATCGTGCTGGCCGATGGGTTGCCCTTCGGCATTCAAGACAATGACGATCATGCCCTCGTCGGCTAGTTCCGGTGGGCGTCTCAGCTTGATCTCGACCGTGGGGCGTTCCAGGAGCGCGTCCATGTCGATGGTGAGTTCGGTGGTTTGGCCCAGTGCGACATCGACTGAGTAGGTCAGCGGTGGGAGGCCCTTAAGGACTGGTGTGCTCTTGAAGCTCACCATGAGTTCCTCGCCTGGCAGACCGTCCAACTGGAACGCTCCTTGACGATCGACGGAGGTAGACCAAGAGGCTGGTACAAGATGTCCTTCGCCAAAGGACTGAATGTCAGCGTAGTAACTGACTGTCACCTTCGCCCAGGCATCCCTGTTCGGCAGGTCAGCCCACAACACCCGCCCAACCAGGCTGCCACCTCTTGAGAGTTGGGGGTTCAGGGGAATCATGCCACCGCTCTCGGGGAGATGGAGTACCCCGGACTCCCAGGGTTCGAATCCGCTGTGGCTGACATGCACCGTCACGGAGCGTTGTCCCTCCAGAGCGACTGCGAAAGAACCTGATTTATCGGTGGTGGCCGTCGCCAATGCCTCGTGCGGCGGACCCCAGAGCAACGTGCCATTCCACTGAGGTTCTCCATTTATGATTCGGGTCATGCGATCGGCATGCGTTGCCCCGACCACTCGGACCTCGGCTCCAGAAATGCCGATACCGTGGGCCGTGACGAAACCCGTCAGCTGGGCGGGTGGCGAGAGGACAAGCACCAGATCGTGGATGACCGGAGTGGTGGCGAGGTCGTACCACTCCGAAGATGCGAATTCGCCGTCTCTGGTGTTGACGACAATCCGCCACATGCCGCTGCGGGGCAAGGCGTCTGCCTGGACGCAGAAGCGTCCGTCGGTAGACTCGACATCGTGTTCGCTGCCTTCAAACAAGAAGAGTTCATGGTCGCCTGCCTTGCGATCGCCCGGGGCAGGCCGAGCGTCGATGCGCCACGCAAACGTCCGGGCAGGTGCTCCTGAGGCCTCAAGCACGAGTCCGGAGGCGGGCGCAGTGTCCGGTGCCGAGAGCGTCAGTTGCACATCCTGACCGCGCTCAAGTCTCACCCTCTTGCTGGCGATCTCAGACCCGTTGGATGGAACAGCCCTGACTATGTACTCGCCGTCTGGCAGGGCATCCCAAGTCTGAGAGGTGCCTTCGAACCAGCGCTCAGAACTGCCTGGACGGTCGATGGGTTCGATGCTGACAAAGACCTCCCGAGGGCTGGAGCATGTCCCAACGACGTGCACGGTGAGGCTCGCCAATCCGAGCATGCGGACCGGCGGTGCTGCAGGGACAGCCTCTGGCTTGGGAGGTCCATGGGTTTGAGCGACGATGCTGTCACCCTCGCTGAGATGGGTAGCTGGCGTATCCAGCGCTGTTGTTCGTGCAGAGCCCTCTGCGACACCCGACCTGGCGCCCCCTTGCTCAGCTTCGTCAAGAAGGCCACCCGCCAGCGCGAGCGCCGCCACGGAAGCCAGCAGGAGGCCTGCCCAGAGAAGTGGTCTGGAACTCATGGCCCCATCCTACGCTGACCCCGTGCCTGACGTTCTGTCTCTCAGCCCTTCTTGAGCTTGAACAGCTTGCTGGAGCCGATGCGCGGGACGATGACCTTGATGAAGTGGGTGCAGTGGCGCTTCAGCCAGCGCTGGTCGGGGGGCGACTGCTTGTGCAGCAGGACGAGGCCCCGTTTGGCGCCCCGTCGCGAGAAGTACGAGACCCGATCGCCAGGGTCGTTGGCGGTCATGGTGAACGAGAGCTGCTTGGGCTGGTTGGCCCGCAGCAGGTCGTAGAAGCCGCCGCGCTTCATGATGTCGTAGCGATCCAGATGGAAGCAGCGGTACGAGTTGTCGCGGCCATACAGGTGCACGTCCTGCAGCACCTCGTCCTGAAAGTAGCGAGCGTCTTTGGTCAGGCTGGAGAAGAGCCCGAACAGGCGGGACTCCGTGCGGTGCATGAAGGTCATGAAGTAGTCGGGCACGGGCTCGCCGAACTCATCGACGGCGCGCACATTGAGCTGGTAGTACTCGTGAAAGTGTTCTGCCGGCTTGCCACGCCCCTTGAAGAAGTGGTTGCGCGCGGTGACCGCGCTGTCCGAGTTGCCGGCCAGGGTGCGGGTCTCCATGCTCACTGCGCGCCACTCCTCGACACGCCTGGCGTACTGAAGCGCCGTGTTCGTGGAGAGCGCGTCCAGGATCAGCTGGCCCAGGCGACGCTGGTGTTCTGGCGCCTTCGCGTAGCCCTCCTCGCCGGGGTCCACGATCGAGGAGTGATCGCGGTCCGGGAGGACTGCCAGGGGAAAGTTCCCCGGGCTTCCTCGCCGCTTCCATTGGCTGATCTTCGGGTTGCGCAGCTGCTCCTCGCCGCCGCTGAAGTCCACGGTCATGCCCCGGGCGTTCATGTTGGCGCCGGTGACCCTGATGGTCCCGTCGGAGCCGTTCTCGCTGACGAAGTTGGCCAGCCCGGTGTAGGGGTGGGTGCCGGTGATGACGAAGAGCTTGATGGCCTGGGGGCCGTAGTAAGTCTTGGCCTGTGCCGCTGCCGTGCCCTCGGGAACGAACAGATCGTCTTGAGCGAGTGCCCACTGGTACTCGGAGCCCAGTTCCAGGGCGTGGAGCATCTCGGCGCCGGTTTCGAAACCGTTGCCCAGGCCCTTGGCCACCCGGCCGATGAGCGAGCGCCCCATGTGCGCGAGGGGGGAGCCGAAGTTGGCCGGTGCCAACATGACCACGTTCTGTGCGGGACAGGAGGCTCCGTCGGCGTAGTGGCGAGAGATCCAGCGGCGCACCACGAGCCCGCCGGTGCTGTGGACGATCAGGTCGAACGGAGCCGTGAGCTGGCCCGACGCGAGCTTGAGCTCGATGGCGCGGGCCATGGCCTTGACCACGTCGTCGATCTTGACCTCGTCCCGCAGGGAGATGTAGTCCCCGAGGTACAAGGGCTGGGCGTTGTAGCCGTTGCGCTTGAGGAACCTCGCCAAGGGCTTGAACGACTTTGAGTCATCGCTCCACCCATGAAGAATCACGACCTGACGCATGGCTTGCCCTCCCTGGCTGTTCTCTCCTGGCGCCGCCGAGGCCCGACACGTCGGTGCCGGTGGCGGCGGAGCACACCCGAGAGAGCATAGCAACTAGAGGGTGTGAAGAGGCCTGCGCACCCGGTCCACGATGATGCAGGCAGCGCCGCTCAGCGACACAGCGACCATGAACCAGACCATCGCCCAGGCGTTGTCCAGGGTGCGCACGGCCCGAACGTCTGTCTCGTCGCCTGGATCCATGAGAACCGTGATCTTGTCTCCGGGGGAATGGCGTGCGTACTCGGCGCGCTGAGCCACAACGGTGGCGGGAATGACGCGGCCGTCCCTGCCCAGTGCCTCGATCTCGAATCGGTAGTGCGTGCTGCTGGACGTCCTGCCCTGGGACGTCTCGGTTCTCTTGCCGACGATAGTGGCTTCCACCTCGATGGCTTGAGAGAGGTAGGTGCCTTGGTTGAGGGTGTAGACGGTGCCGGCGAGAGCCAGGAGCCCCGCAAGAACAAAGGCGAGCCAGCCGCAGGTGCCCAGGGTGAGGGGCTTGATGGTAGAGGGAGGGATGGGCTGCATGGTCATCCGATGGGGCGGGCCTGGGCAGATCATGCACTCATTTCTTGTCGCCGTCGCCGCGCCATCAGTCGCTATCATCTGCCCCGTGATCGCCGAAGCCAGATTCCAATGCCCGTGTTGCGACTACTACGCGCTGAACGCCCGTGGCCGCCGAGACATCTGCCCGGTGTGCTACTGGGAGGACGACGGTCAAGACCTGGGGGACATCGACGACGTCTCGTCCGCGAACCACATCACCCTGCGCCAGGGCCGCAAGAACTTTGCCCGCATGGGAGCGGCGGATGAAGCCGCCGTGTCGCTGGTGGCACCGGCCAGTGAGCTGCGCGGGCTGAGACGAGAGCACCGGGCGAACGGTTGAGGCGGGCAGCCAGTGGTCGGCGCCCGGCACCTTGCGCACCGGCTGGTAGGCTGTGGCTCTCCGTTCTCCGAGGTCTCGTGATGCCCCGCTCCTTCTTCGTCGCTGTCGCGCTTCTGGTGATCCTGGCTCCGGCCGTTCGTGCGGACCCACCGGGCAACGCCTGGACTGACCTGGGCAACGGGCTCGCCGGCACCCACGGCACGCCTGTGCTCACGGGGACGGGGCCCTTCGTGGCCACGACGACGTTGTCCCTCACCCTCGACGGTGCCCTGGCGCAGTCCATGGCTTTCTGGGTCGTGGGCTTCGGCAGGAGCGACGCGCCATTCAAGGGCGGCGTGATGGTGCCCTCTGCTGACATCGTCCTGCCTCAGCCGACCCTCGGTACGGTGGGCACGCCTGCCACGCTCTCGCTGCAGGGCGTCGTCCCCAAGGGCGTTCCTCAGGGCAGCAAGCTCTTCGTGCAGTGCTGGGTGGCAGACGGCGCCGGGCCCCTGGCGTTCGCAGCCAGCAACGCGTTGAAGGGCGTGGCGGTTCAGCTCTTCAACGAGTTCTCAGACGATTTTGATGCCCTGCTCATGGCGGCCCAACCCCCGGCGCAGTCCAAGCCCATCTACACATCGCAGGACTTCGCCAACAAGACCTTCGTGCGCAACCCGGATTGCTGGGCTGCGAGCCTCGACCTGACCGGCATGAGCCCCTGGAACGCCACCGGCGCCAACACCCGTGCGGGCACCCTGGTCAGCCCCCGGCACATTGTGTTCGCCAAGCACTACCCGGTCAGCACGACCCCGGGGAGCAACGACATCGTGTTCGTGACCGCCGACAATGTGACCATCACCCGCCAGGTCGTGGGCGTGGCCTTTCCCGGCGACGACACGGCCGTGGGAGTGCTCGACAGCGACGTGCCGCCGAGCATCGGCTTCTTCAAGGTGCTGGCCAAGGGCTGGGGCAAGTTCCTCTGGCAGATCACCGACCTGCCCATGCTGCACCTCGACCAGGAAGAGAAGGCCATCGCGCGAGAGCTGAACTTCCTCTCGGGCAAGAGCATCCAGCACACCAATGCGTCGGGCGCCCTGCGCTTCCCCTTCAGCGAGACGATCATCGGCGGCGACAGCGGCAACCCGGGTTTCTTTCTGATCGACGGTGAGGCTGTGCTGGCGCTGACCCATTTCACGGCGACGTCCGGGCCCTTCTATACCAAGTACATCACCGAGGTCGACGCGGCCATGACCGCGCTGGGCGGTGGCTATCAACTCACGACCCTGGACCTGGGAGATTGGCTCGAGCC
>Ga0114932_10000169_pt1 | contig 75556 bp, 51 predicted proteins | sample 2SBtaG_2_FD_87286 | JGI IMG/M metagenome (GOLD analysis project Ga0114932, IMG submission 87286) | Deep subsurface microbial communities from Kolumbo volcano to uncover new lineages of life (NeLLi) - 2SBTROV12_ACTIVE470 metaG | ecosystem: Environmental > Aquatic > Marine > Volcanic ...
CAGGCCGAGCAAGTGGCCCACGCCGTGGGGGAAGAACAGAGCGTGTGCGCCGGTCGCGACGGCTTCGTCTGCGGAGATGGTGACCAGGCGCTCGTCGACCAGGAAGTCCGCCAGGACTCTGCAAGCGGTGTCGTGGACGTGGCGATACCGGACCCCGGCGCGGCATCGGTCGATCGCGGCGTCCTGGGCCGCGAGCACAGCTTCGTACGCCGCCCTCTGGCGCCCTTGGAACATGCCGGACACCGGCCATGTGCGTGTCACGTCGCAACCATAGCCTTCCTCGACCTCGCCGCCGCCGTCGACAAGGAGGAGCGTGCCGGCCTCCAGCCGGTGTTCGTGGTGGAAGTTGTGCAGGACCTCACCGCGCTGCGTCAGGATGGTTGGATAGCCTTCGGTGCAGCCGTTGGCTCCCAGCACGGCCCGAAACAGCGCGACCAGCGAGCGCTCGTGGACCCCTGGTTTCGCGCCGGCGGCGACGGCCTTGTGAGCGGCGGCCGTGTGCTTGGCGGCCTGCCGCAGCATGTCGACTTCGATCGCGGTCTTGGGGCGCCGCAGTTCGATGACAGCGGACACGAGGTCGTCGTCGCCAAACGCATCACCAAAGCGGAGTGGAACGCCGAGTTCGTCTTCGATCCACGCGTTGCGCGCTTCGTCGGCGATCGCGAGCGTCGCGGGATGTTCAGCAAGATCGCGCAGATCGTCGGCGAGGCGGTCCGTATCGAACACGCCTGCGACATCAAACGTGGCGCCGAGCTCGGCGAACGTGGGCACATCGCCATGCCAAAGCGGGTCATCCGGGGCAGGCTCGGGCAGATACAGCCGGCTCCCGTCGCGATCGATAAGGATCGCGGCATCGGGCTCACGGCAGCCGGTGAAGTACAGAAACGTGCTGTCCTGTCGAAAGGGCAGCGGGGTCATGGGCAGGTTTCGGGCGCGCACGCCATTGCCGAGCAGAAGCACAGGTCGCCCGAGTTTTTCCATGAGCTGCCGGCGACGTTGCGCATGTGTTGCGGCCGGGACGCGGCCCGTTCCGATGGTGTGGCTCATGGCGTCATCTCAGGGTCGGAAGGGCCGCTGTGGCCAGGTGGCAGCGCCGTTCGAGCGACAGTCGCTCATCAAGCGGGCGTTTCGGTGATGTCCGCGCCCATGCGGTCGCGCGCCCATGCAGCGATCGCGGCGGTTGTCGGCCGCATGCAATCACGCGCTGCGGCGACCGCTTCGGCAGACGCAGCCAATTGCGCCGCTTTCGCCGCAGCTATCGCTCGTCCGCATGCGTCGCCGAGGGCGATCGCGCCGACATTGAGCGCAGCTCCTTTGCACCGATGCGCGATGAAGGCCGTCGACTCAAGATCGCCTGCCGCGAGCGCAGTTTCCAGCTCAGCGATGTCGCGCGCGGCGCTGGCGATGAAACGACGGACCAGGCGGGTCGCGATCTCCGGGTTGCCGGCGAAACTCAACATCTCGTCGAGATTTGTCGGGTCGAAAAACAACGGTTCGGCACGGCCATCGGTCATCGCGGGCAGCCTGCCGGCTCGCGACAGCGGTCGCAACACGGAATCGGCAACAACGTCGCATCCGCACAGGTCGGGCGGCCCAGGACGCGCTGCGTGCTCCGACCGGGCTTGCACCGCTGGGTTAACGGACTATATTTCGCGGCCGCCAACCCCACGTGGAGCCCCGAAACCGTGATCCGAGTCGACCATGTGACCAAGTTCTACGGCTCCCACTGCGCGGTTGCCGACTTGGACTTTGCGATCGAAGAAGGCGAGTGCGTGGGCTTCCTGGGCCTCAACGGAGCCGGCAAGTCGACGACGCTTCGTTTGCTGAGTTGCCTGCTCTTGCCGACCTCGGGACGCGTCACGATCCGCGGCATGGACGCCGAAACGCAACCGCACGAGATCCGTCGCTTCATCGGCTACTTGCCCGAGCGCCCTCCGGTCTACGGCGAGATGGCGGTGCACGAGTACCTCACGTTCGCTGGGAAGCTCCGCGACGTCGCTTCAACCCGTCTGGCGGCGCGGATCCAGGAAGTGGTGGCGCTCTGCGGTCTCGAAGACGTCGCCCACGCACCGATCGACACGCTGTCACACGGCTACCAACAGCGGTGCGGCATCGCGCAAGCCATCATTCACGACCCTGCCTTGCTGATCCTCGACGAACCCATGCAAGGGCTCGATCCGGTACAGATCGTCGAGATGCGGGCCATGATCCGCGACCTCCGGGGCAAACACACCATCCTGCTCAGCACCCACATGCTCGGCGAGATCGAGGCCACGTGCGATCGCATCCTGGTGCTGCACGAAGGCCACATCGCTGCGCACGGAAGCGAAGCCGACCTGGCCCGCAAATACGGCGCTGGGGGGCGGTTCGAACTCATCGCGCGCGGCGACGACGACGGGATCCGAGAGGCGCTCGGCACGGTAGACGGCCTCACCGAAGTCGAGCTCGCGGCGACAAACGACGGAACCCGCGTCACGTTCCACCTCGAGAGCAGCGGAGATGGTCGCGCCGCCGTCTCACGGGCGATCGTCAACGGCGGCATGGATCTGCTGGCCATGCGCCGAGTCACTTCGGGCCTCGAGTCGATCTTTCTCGGCCTCAACCGGGACATCGAAGCGGAGGCCGCGTCATGAAAAGCGCCTTGCTCATCGCGCGTCGCGAGCTCGCTGCATACGTCCGCACACCGAGCGGCTACGTCATCATGGCGGCCGTCTTGCTCGTCGACGGCCTGCTGTTCAATGCGTTTGCAGTCGGCTCCACGGCGAAACTGTCGTCAAAGGTACTCCAAGACTTCTTCTACTTCGCGGCTGGCACCACGATGATCGCGTCGGTGTTGGTGTCCATGAAGCTGCTGGCCGAAGAGCGCGCCGCCGGCACGATGGCTTTGCTCTTCACCTCGCCGCTGCGTGAGTGGGAGATCATCGTCGGCAAGTTCCTGTCAGCGCTGCTATTTCTCTCGGTCCTCACGCTGCTCACCGCGTACATGCCGGCGCTGATTTTCATCAACGGCAAGGTGTCGCTCGGCCACATCGCGGCCGGCTACTTCGGGCTGCTCTTACTGGGAGCTTCCACGTTGTCCCTTGGATTGCTTGGGTCAGCGCTGGCGAGAAACCAGCTGGTGGCGGGCGTCCTCGGCGCCGCATTCGTCGTCGCGCTGCTGGCCTGTTGGATGCTCGCGCGCATCGTCGATGACCCGATCAAGCCGGTGCTCCGATACCTGGCGCTCTTCGATCAGCATTTCCGACCGTTTCAGCGGGGCATGCTGCGCCTTTCGGACGTGGTCTTCTTTGTCTCAGTCGTGTGGTTCTCGCTGCTGGCGGCGACCCGCGTCCTGCAAAACCAGAGGTGGCAATGAACCGCGCCGCCTCCGCCACCCAGACCCAGACTTCGGGGCTGCAGGCGCTCATCGCGCTCGGGTTGGGCCTCGTCATCGTCTTCATCGCGGAGCGCGTCATCGGCGATGCCGGTCTTGGGGCCACGGTTCGCTGGATCGGCGTGCTCGGTGTCGTTGTCGCGCTGGCCATGAAGGTTCGCGACTGGTCCAAGGCAAGCGGGGCCCAGCGCAAGGTCGAACTGCTGCTGCTTGTGGCGTATGGCGGTGTTGTGGACGCGCTGATCATCTACGCGCTGTCGACCCGGCCTGGCCTCGATTTGCTTGGACTCGCGGGCGCTGAGGGTGACCGGATCGCCCAGCTGCTCACGGTCGCGTGGCTGGCCGTTCTCAGCGTCGCCATGTTCGCGGCGATCTTCATGGAGCTTGCCTACGCCCGGATGCCCATCACCGCGGCGGTCGAAGTGCGGCGATTGCGCGCGGCGGCCGAAGGCGGCTTGTCCCTCGGCCTCGCGCTCGTCTTCGTGTTTTCGCTCAACTACGCGGTGTCCAAGCGCGACATTCGCCGCGACCTCAGCTACTTCAAGACGACCCAGGCTTCCGAGGCGACGGCCAAGATGGTGAGCGGCCTGGACACCCCCGTTCGAGCGATCCTCTTCTACCCTGAGGTGAGCGAAGTCTCCAACCAACTGCGTCCATACTTTGAAGGACTTGCACAGCCGAATGCGAACTTTTCGTTTGAGATTCGCGACCACGCATTGGAGCCCGCGTTCGCGCGCAAATACCGAATCCGCGACAACGGCCACATCCTGCTGCTCAAGGGTTTGCCCAGCGGCGTCACGATCACCGATGGCAAAGCGATGGCTGGCGACGGCCTGAGCAGCGAACAGTTCCAGGTTGGCAAAGACATCGAAAAAGCGCGCGCGAAGCTCCGCTCGCTCGACGAGACGTTCCAGAAGCGGTTCAGCAAGTTGATCCGGTCCGCGCGGTCGATCCACTTCACAACCGGCCACCGGGAACGCAGCGAAGAGGGCGCCGAGGGCGACCCACAGGGCGAGCGCCTGCGCGGCATGGCGTCGCTGCTCAAGCGCTTCAACATCAAGTCCTCACCGCTCGGCATGGCCCAGGGTCTCGCGCGCGAGGTGCCAAAGGACGCCGGATCGGTGGCGGTTATCGGGCCTCGTGAGCCGTTGTTGCCCGAAGAGGTCCGGGCGCTCGTCGACTACGTTAAGTTCGGCGGACGCCTGCTGATCATGGTCGATCCGAACGTCGATGACGGCCTCGAGCCGCTGCTCAACGCGCTCCGCCTGCGCCGTGAAAAAGGTGTGGTCGCCAGCCAGCGCCACCACATGCGCCGCCGCTTCAACGACTCGGACAAGGTCATCGTCTACAGCAACAGCTTCACTTCGCACCCGACTGTCAGCAGCAACAGCCGCCACAGCGCGCAGCTCGCGTCCGTCTTCGCCGAAGCAACGAGCCTGCAACAACACTCCACAGACGCGATGCTCAAGGGCGCCAAGGTGACCTTCCCGGTGCGCACCACCGCGGATGCGTGGGTGGATCGCAACGGCAACTTCAAGCGCGACGGCGACGAACGGCTGCGCATCGAGAACCTGACCGCCGCCGTAACGATCGGTTCGGGCGACAAGCAGGGCAGAGCTGTGGTCATCGGCGATGGCGGCTTCGTCTCGGACGCGCTGATCCGCAACAACGGCAACATCTTGCAGTTCGTCGACTCGGTGCGGTGGCTGATCGGCGAAGAGAGCGTCAGCGGCACCTTGAGCTCCGAAGAGGACGTCCCGATCGAGCATCGAAAAGATGACGATCTCATCTGGTTCTACGCGACAACATTCGGGATTCCGATTCCGTTGTTGATCCTTGCATGGTGGGTGCGCCGTCGCCGCCGCCGCGATCGGAGCTGAGACATGCGCAGCGTGATCGTGCATGGGATTCTCGCCGCCATCGGCCTCGCAGCCGCGTGGTGGGTCTGGCAGGACGGTGACCAGGTGAAGCGGACCGAGACCGCTGTGACTCTGTTCGCCTGCGACGACGACAAGCTGACCCAGGTCGTCTTCGAGAACGAGAAAAAGCGCGTCACGATCGACATCGGACGCGAGGGCGGTGAGGCCAGCGGCTGGATCACGGTGACGGAAAAAGCCACCAAGATGGCGAAAGGCGCAACACCAACCAAGGCCGACATCGACGCTTTCGCCGCAAGCGAAAAACTCTCCCGCATCGTCGCGAAGGTCGCGCCATTCGCCGCCGAGCGAAGCCTGGGCGAGGTCGACGCCGGCAAGATCGCCGACCTTGGTCTCAAAGAGTCCAAGGAGACGATCAGCGTCGCTTGTGGCGGCGAAAAGCGGTCGTACCATCTCGGTTCGAAGACCTACGGCGGTCGCACCCGCTACATCCGCAGCAGCGACGGCGGCGCGGTGCACCTTGTTGGCAACAGCCTGGTCGGCGACCTCGAGATGGCCGAGTTCCGTTTCATGCAGCGCGATTTGCTGCGGCTCGACCTGACCGACGCAGACGAGGCGACCGTCTCCGGCCAAGGCGGGACCATCAAGCTCGTGCACAGGAGCCGGCGTCAGGGCCGCAAGGCGATGTGGGTGTCGGCGGCCGCCCCCGATCAGCGCAACGAGCTCTACGGCAACTGGCTGGCCAAGCTGATGAGGCTGCGCGCCCTCGATTACCTCAAGAAGGGCGAAGGACCGGGCTCCGCGAAGGGCAAGACGGCCGTGCCCGTCGACGTCGTCAAGGTCGAGCTGAAAGGCGACAAGGCCGGGCGCATCGAGATCGTGAAGATCCCGTTTGGCAACAACGACGCCGATTACTTCGCGCGAACGACCGCGACGCGCGGATGGGTCACCGTGCCCAAGTCCCTGGCTGCGCAGATCGAAAGCGACGTGGGCGGGGTTGTGGGGATCGACAAGCCGGACAGCTCCAATGCCGCTGCCGCCCCGGGTCAAGCCACCGCGGCAAGCAAGTAGCGGCCAGCTGATGAAGCTCGGATGGATCGTTGTTGCGGCGCTGCTGTCGACGGCCATCGCATGTTCCGATGACGCAGACGAAGATCGCGGCGCCGACGCAGGTCCGCATGCGGTCGCCGATTCGTCTGTGCCCGAGAAGTGGACGGCCGGCGAGGCGATCCCCGTCGTGCCGTCCGCGGGTTTGCCGCCGGAAGTCACGGCGCTCAATGCCAACAACAACCTCGATGTCGTCCGCCATGATGGCCGCGTTTTCCTGGCGTATCGCACCGCCAAGTGGCACTTCGCCGACGACAACGTCTACCTCTTCGTCGTGTCCTCGGCCGACCAGGAGACCTGGCGCTTCGAGGGCAAGTTCTTCATGGGCACCGACCTGCGAGAGCCGCGTTTTCTAGCGTGGGACGGCAAGCTCTGGCTTTACTTCGCTGTGCTCGGCAAGGACCTCGGCGCCTTCGAACCCGGCGATGCGCGAGGCGCCCGCTACGAGAGCCCCGGCAAGTGGACCAAACACGCGAGCCTCGGCCTCGGCGACTTCATCCCGTGGCGCGCCCGTGTGGTCGCCGGCAAACCGCTGATGATCGGCTACAACAACGGCGGCGACGTCTATTCGGGCGGCAAGATCCCCGACATCCACGTCAAGATCCTCACGACCACAGATGGCATGAAGTGGACGCCGGCCGTCGGCAAAGACGGCATTGTCCTCAAGGGCGGCGTCTCCGAGACCGATTTCGCGGTGCTCGCGGACGGATCGCTGGTCGCTGTGGGACGCAACGAGGCCGGCGACAAAGATGGCTTTGGCAGCAAAGTCTGCACCGCGCCAAAGGACGATTGGGCGACCTGGACGTGCACCGCCGATCCGCGCAAGCCGGACTCCCCGCTGGTGTTCATGCACAAGGGCAAGCCGTGGCTCATCGGCCGGCGGACGACTGCCAACGACGGGAATTTCGATCTGAAACAGGCCGGCAAGTCGCACAGCGATCGCTACACGGCGTACCAGCTGGCGTGGTGGACCAAACCGAAACGCTGCAGCCTGTGGTCGATCGATCCGAAGACGCGCACGTTCAAATGGGTGCTCGACATTGCCAGCAAGGGCGATACGTGTTTCGCCAGCGCCGTCGCCGACAAGATCGGGCCCAGCCGCCACGAATCGTTCGACGGTCCGCTGTGGGTCTACAACTACACGAGCCCGGTCGATGGCAAGGACGTGCCGTGGCAGACCGGCCAGTTCGGCCACACGCTGATCTATCGCATCAAGCTGCAGCGCTGACGTCGCCAAGACGCCCCGATCGCGGGCCTATTCGATCGCGAAACTGGCCCCACAGCCGCAGGTATCGACCGCCTTGGGGTTGTCGAACTGAAGGCCCGAGCCGTTGAGCCCGCCGTGGTAGCGCAGGGTCAGTCCCTTGAGGAACTCGAGACTCGCGCTGTCGATGAAGACGCGCGGGTTGTCGCCAAAGACGTTGTCGTCCATCTCCGGCTCGTCTTCGAAATCCATGCTGTAGCTGAGGCCGGAGCAGCCGCCTGCCATCACCGATATCCGCACGCCCTTGACCTCGGCGTTGCCGTTATCGGCGATGAGCTTGCGCATGTGGTCGGATGCTTCGGGCGTGATGGCGATCATGCAAACCTGCTTCGGTCGGTCGGGCGCGGCGATTCGCGCACAGTCATATTAATCGGCTCTTACTTCGATGCCACCGTTTCGGTCTTGAACGTCGCGTCTGCCTTGATGTCATCGTCGGTGTAGCGGAGCTTGAGCATCTTGCCTTTCGCGTACATCTCGGTCTGGTCCTTGAAGTGGGGCGAGTCGTGCTCGGACGAGTTGCTGTAGGTCAGCAGCTGCCAGCCCTCGGGCCCATTCGCGCCAAAACCAACCGCCATGAGGATCGACGAGCCGTAGTTGACGACGTAGCCGGTCTTGGTCAGGTCGGTGAGCCCGTGGATCACGTCCTTGCGCGGGATCTCCTGGGCGATGGTCGTCGCGCGGCCGGGCGAGTAGGACGCGATGTTGAAGCAGCCGAGCGGTTGGAAGCCGCCGGGGACAGGCATCTTCACACCGTTCTTGAGCGTGAACTGCCAGTCGCCGAGTTTGGCGTCGAGGGGGATCTTGGCCTTGTTGAGCCGCTGCACCGCGCGCCCGAACTTCTCCACGATGTCGGTGAGTTTGCCCTTGCTGTTCTTCCATCGAAGCGTGTTCGGCGTGTTCAGCACGTCTTCTTCGTCGAATCCGTTGACGTAGATGTCCGCGTTGAGCTGCTCGGTGAGCGACTGCTGGTACTGGCCGATGAACTCGCGCCACAGGATCGCGCCCCTGCTGTCGAGCGTGACCTTGCGATCCCACTTGGTGATGGCGTCGCAGGCCTTGTCGAGCGCGATGAGGTCGCCCTTGACGGTGACCGACGTGACCTCTTTGCACATCTCGACCACGCCGCCGGCCAAGAGCTCGCCGCTGAGGATTCGGTTGTTGAACGGCACCGCTTTGAGCTCGTCGACGGTGAACTTACCGTCTTCGCCGGCGGGGGCGTCCTTGCCCTTCTCTTCAACCATGCCAACGGTGATCCGTGTGCGGAGGCTGCGGCGCGCGTTCTCCTTGCCGAAGATCTTGCCGTAGCCGGTGAGGGGATGCTTGGCGTTGGCGAACCAGTAGCTTTCGTTGGAGTTGGTGACGTAATCGGGGCGTGTGTAATGCGGCGTCTTGGACCACGGGACGAGGCCGGGTTCGCGCGAGCCTTCTTCGACCTGCCACTCATCGCGGCTGTTGCTGCCGTCGAGAAGGAAGAAGCCGTAGCCGTAGAGCAGATCGACCAGCCCGTCGCCATCCGCGATCGCCTTGGCGTGGGCGTCGTAGCTTGCCTTGGACAGGTTCGGGACACTGTTGGACTCGGCGTAGAACGCGTTGCCCTGGTCGTCGGCGGCGATCGTGTTCACCCATGGGTTGGCTTGCACGGTCTTCATCACCGTCTCAAGCGCCTTGATGTCCTTGGCCTGGCCGACCTGCAGGAAGTGATCGAGCAGGTTGAAGTTGGTGGTGTTGGCGTCGCGAATCGTGAACGCGCCCTTGTCGGTCCAATCCGCCACGCCGCCGATCGCGACGATGGGGCCGTAGTGGCTCGACCAGTAGGTGCGCTTGACCGTCTCGAACGTGCCGTCGTCTTTGAGCACCTTCACCTCTGCGTCGTGGCTGGTCATCTTGCGCGGCTTGCCGTCGTACAGGTAGCTGGTCGGGTCGCCGGGCGCGATCTTCAGGCGGTAGGCGGTGAATTTGCTCGACTTGCTGACCGTGTGGGTCCAAGCCATCGACTTGTTGGTGCCGAGGTTGGGGATGGGCGATCCGTAGAGCGCCGCGCCCGCGACATCGTAGACACCGGGCACGGTCACGTGGACCTGCCAGAACTTGAGCTCGCCGTCCCACGGAAAATGCGGGTTGGCCAGCACCATGCCCTTGCCGTTGGCGCTTTTTTCCTTGCCGAGCGCCCAGCCGTTGCTACCGATACCGAACCGTGACTGCGGCAAGAGGGCCTTGTCGTGCACGACGTGATCGACGGCGCGCGCGAGCTGCTGGAGCTTGCGGAACGGGCGGAAGGGCGCGGGATCGGCGGCCGCGGTCTTCTTCGGCGGGGTCGGATGGATGTTGACCAGGGGCAGCAAGGGCAGGGCGCGGGAGCTCGCCACCAGCGCGAGGTCATTCATGTACGTGACCGCATCGAGCGCCTCGATCTTGGTGACCCACTTTTTATTGCGGCAACGCACGGGCAGCCCCGCGGGACCGACCTCTTCGATGTAGTGGTTGTAGCCCGCGACGAAGCCTTCAAACATCGCCTTGGAGTCTTCGCTCATGGCGGCCCAGTTCTTCTCGGCCTTCTCGCGCACCCGCAAAAAACGCTGCAGGAAGTCGCTCTCGAGGTGCACGTCGTCCTTGCCTCGACCAAAGAAGGACGCGCGCCTGCCGTTCACCTTCACCAGCTGATCGGCCATCGTGCAGACGTTCATCTTGGCGAACGCGTAACCGCTGCCGAAGCTTGCGTCGCCGAGCGTCTCGCCCTTGACGTGCGGGATGCCGCCCTCGGTCCAGCGGATCTCGGCGCTGTACCCGGACGCTGACTTGTCGTCGTCAGGTTCGTCGGAGCAGCCCGCGACGAGCAGCGCGCCAACGGCCAGCGTCGCGATCGCCGTGTTGGTTAGCTGGATCAGGGAATTGGGCATGGGACGGCTCCGTTTGCGGCCACAACGACCACCATGTGGCTGAAGGCGCGGACAATGCCCGCGGGGTGGTTGCCAGAGCAAGCACTTCCCGCTATTTAACGCCGCCTTTTGAAGACTGCAGACCCCGGAGCGTCGCGATGCATCGCCAAATCATTACTGTTTTCCTCGCATTCAGCCTCGCGCTCGCGACCAGCGCGTGCGGCACGAAGCGCCAGACAGGAATCTGCGCCGACAATTACGTCCCCAAGGCGTCGGGTAGCGGTGACGCCGCAGCAGCAGCAGCCGAGGGCGACGCAGCCTGGAAAAAGCGCGGCAAAGTCGAGGAGTTGAAGAAGGCCATCGCAGCCTGGGATAAGGCCCTCAAGATCGACCCCAAGGCATCGGCCACCCGCGTCAAACTCAGCCGCGCCCGCTACCTCTACGGCGACGGCCACCTCCGCGCCGACGACGACGCCGAGGACGCGATGATCAACGAGTTCAAGCTCGGAACGGACGAGGCGGAGATGGCGTTCGCGACGGGCAACGAGGCATACCGCACCGACTTCTGCGCCGAGAAGCCGTTCGCCGACGCGATCAAGAAGGCCAAGAAGGACGATGTGCCGGCCATGTACTGGTACGCGACCAACCTCGGCAAGTGGGGCCTCGCGAAGGGCATCTTCACGATCCTCAAGTACAAGGACAACATCAAGGCGATGATGGAGCAGATCAAGTCGCTCAACGACAGCTACTTCTACCACGCGCCCTACCGCTACTTCGGCGTGTTCTACACCAAGATCCCGTTCCCCGGCGGCGACCAGAAGCTGAGCGCCGACAACTTCGAGCAGTCGATCAAGGGCTCGCCGCAGTACCTCGCGACCAAAGTGCTCTACGCCGCCACGCACGCCACCAAGTGGGAAAAACGCGAGCTCTTCTTCCGGATGCTGACCGACGTGAAGTACTTCCCGCTCGACAAGGCGCCCGAGCTCATCCCCGAGAACACCATCGAAAAAGCGAAGGCCGAAGACCTGCTTGACGACATCGAGACCTACTTCGGTGAAGCCGACGAAGCGACCAAGAAGAAGGAGGCGGCGATCGAAGCGGAGATCAAAGCCAAGTACGCCACGGCCGCGCCCGCCGCTGCACCCGCAGCCGCCCCTGCCGCCGCCCCCGCCGCCGAGGCCAAGCCCGCCGCCGAAGGCGCCAAGTAGCGCACAATCCAAGCCGATTCAGTAAAGGCCATCAGCACGCGCTTGCGGATCTCGAGCGCGTCGTCGACCGATTTCAACCCGGGGGCGTGATTGGACCACGCGTCGTTGCCGAAATAGTGGTCGCGCGCGCCGGCGGCCATGATGAGGTGATCGAACGCGAGGTCTTCGGCGGTCGTCTCGTCGCCGCGGCGAATCTGCAGCGTGTTGCCGTCGAGATCGACCGATGTCACCTCGGCCAGCATGACCTCAACGTTGCGGGCGTTGCGCAGGATGCCGCGGATCGGCTCCGCGATATCGCCGGGGGACAGCACCGCGCTGGCGACCTGGTAGAGCAGCGGCTGAAAGACGTGGTGATTGCGTCGATCGACCACCGTCACGCGAACGGGTCGGTTGGCCAGCGCTTGGCGGCGGCGAGCCCACCAAAACCACCGCCGACAATCACGACATGTGGGCACCCATCGGTGGCCCGAGCGCCGGGTGCCGAAATGCTCACGTCTGGGTCGCGTTGTCGGGTTCGCGGCAGGCGCCGTTGAGGCATTCGAGGCCGGGCGCGCAATTCTTTTCGGTCTGGCAGGCGACGGCGCCGTCCGTGCAGGCGGGCGCGGTGAGCAAAGCAAAGGCGAGACCGAGCGGTGCGATAGCGGCCGCAACAGCCTGGATGGCGATTCGCAGATTCATCGTGGGCTCCCTGCGGGCGGTTTGCGTTTGATGGTGCACCGATGCAAGCGAAGTTTCACGTTTGCGGACCAACAAGAGGCAGACAACCGTCGCGACGTCCCAGCACAATAGCTATGATGCGCGCGTTGAGGTTACCGATGATGAAGACAAGACGAGATAAGACCGCGAAAATGCACGCGCTGACCGCCATCGGGACGATCGCGCTGGCCTCCGCTGTGGCCCTTTCGCTCGGTGGTTGCAGCGGCGGCGATGACGACGTCACGGGTGACAAGACCGACACCGGTGAAGCTGACGCCGGCAAAGGCGGCGGTGGTGACGGTTCGTTGGCCGAGACGACGGGCGGCGCGAGCTGTGTTTCGCACGACGAATGCAGCCACCTCGGCAGCAACACCGGCTGCTCAGCGGGACGTTGCATCAACGGCTCCTGCAAGACGATTCACGCCAACGCCGGCAAACCCTGCCAGGTCCCCGGCCAGCTGCTCGGCGAGTGCCAGACGGCGGCGTGCAATAGCCTCGGAACCTGCAAGACGTCCGCCCGCAGCGACGGAACCGGCTGTGGCGACGCGGCCTGCGGCGATGCCTGTTTCGCGGGCAAGTGCAAAAAGGCCAAGCCGACCGACGACGGCAACCCCTGCACGGCCGAGTTTTGCAAGAACGGCAAGCTCTCGTCCCAGCCGCTCACCGACCCGAACGTGCCGTGCTCCGACGGCGATCCCTGCACGCACGATGACGGCTGCGTGGAAGGCAAATGCAAAGGCAAAAAGCAGCCCTGCGATGACGGCGTCGCCTGCACGATCGATTGGTGTGACCCGCAAAAGGGCTGCCAGAAGCTGCCCGCCGATGGCCTCTGCACCGATTCGGACCCCTGCGTACAGAAGGGTTGCGACGCGGCGAAGGGATGCATCGTCAAGACGTACCACAACGGCAAGGCCTGCAGCGACGGCAACCCGTGCACCAACGGCGACGCGTGTAACTCGGTCGGCGAATGCGCCGGCGCGACCAATATCTGCACGTGCAAGAACGACACCGATTGCAAGACAGACAACGCCTGCAAGCCGCTCAAGTGCGAAGGCGGCGCGTGCGTGATCGACCTCGCCAAAGAGGTCAAGTGTCCCAAGGACGGCGACGGTTTCTGCGCCGCGAACCTGTGCGACGGCAAGACCGGAAAGTGCAAGCTCAAGCCGCTCAAGGTCGGCAAAGCGTGCGATGACGGCGACCCCTGCACGACAAAGTCTGCCTGCAAAGACGGCGCGTGTGGCGGCGTGACCGACGTCAAGTGCGACGACGGCAACCCGTGCACCACCGACGCCTGCGTCAAGGGCAAGGGATGCACATTCAAGACCAACGGCGGCAGCTGCAACGACGGCAACCCGTGCACGGAGGCCGACAAGTGCCAGCAGTCCGGCAGCTGTGTCGGCGTGCTCAAGTCATGCGACGACAGCGACCCCTGCACCGTCGATAGCTGCGACAAGACCAACGGCAAGTGCACACACACGAACAAGGCCGACTGCAAAGGCTGCAAGTCCGCGGCGGATTGCGGCGACGGCGATTCCTGCACCCAAGACATCTGCCAGGCCGACGGCAAGTGCCTTCACCTGTCCATTCCGAACTGCCAAAAGAAGTGCAAGACGGCGGCCGACTGCAACGACAACAACATCTGCACGCTCGACGGCTGTACCGACGGCAAGTGCCAGCACAAGGCCAAGCCCGGCTGCAAACCGCAGTGCAAGGCCAACTCCGACTGCGACGACAAGAACGGATGCACGCTCGACCAATGCCAAACCGTCGGTGGCAGCGGCGGCCAGACGGCGACCCAGTGCGTCAATATCCCCAAGCCGGGGTGCAAGAAGTGTAGCAAGGACGTCGAGTGCGCCGACAAGGACAACTGCACCAAGGACCAATGCCTGCAGGGTGCGTGCGTGAACACCAAGATCCCGGGCTGCGGAACCGGTTCGGGGTGCAAGAAGCATTCGGACTGCGACGACAAGGACCACTGCACCAAGGACCAGTGCCAGCTCGCGATCGGCGGCGCAGGCAACGTGGGCGGCAAGTGCGTCAACACCAAGATCATCGGCTGCAAGCCCCCATGCCTCACCGACAACGACTGCATCGACAAGAAGACGTGCACGATCGACAAGTGCGTGCTCGACGCGACAACCGGCGTGAAGGGATGCACCAACAAGCCCGACCCCAACTGCAAGTGCGGCAAAGACATCGACTGCGACGACGGCAAGAAGTGCACCGTTGACGCCTGCAAGAGCGGCAAGTGCACGCACGGCAAGATCCAGGGCTGCGTGGACGGCACGTGCACCACGCCCAAGGACTGCGACGACAACAACCCATGCACGTTCAACCTGTGCAAGAGCGGCAAGTGCGAGTTCCAGCAGCTGACCTGCAAGGACACCGACGCCTGCACCTTCGATTCGTGCAACGCCAAGACCGGCGCGTGCGAGTTCCAGAAGATCCCCAACTGCGGCAACAGCTGCTCGTCGTCGGCGCAGTGCCAGACCGGCAGCAAATGCGTCTACCAGTACTGCCAGCAGGGCAACTGCAAGTCGTACAACCAGAAAAACTGCAACGACAACAACAACTGCACGTACGACACCTGCAACCACGACAATGGCCAGTGCAAGTACACCAAGATCGCGGGCTGCGATAATGGCAAATGCATCACCGCGGCGGACTGCGACGACAAGAACGCCTGCACCAACGACTACTGCAGCAAGTTCAGCGGCAAGTGCACCAACTCCAAGGTGGCCAACTGCAAAATCGGCCAGCCCTGCGCGTCCGCGAAAGACTGCAACGACGCCAACGCGTGCACGTCAGACCTCTGCATCGGCGCCAAATGCCTGAGCAAACAGATCAGCTGCGACGACTTCAACCCGTGCACGAACGACTACTGCAGCAAATTCCAGGGCGGCTGCTACCACACGAAGATCAGCGGCTGCGTGGCCATCAAGTGCAAGAAGCAGTCCGAGTGCGACGACGCCAACAAGTGCACCAAGGACACGTGCGAAGGCGGCTACTGCAAGAACAACTTCATCCCGGGCTGCAAGTAGGCGGTTTCGACTGCGTGCCCTTTCGTCTTTCACGGACCCAGTCGGCTGGAAACGACGTCCGTCGCGGCGGCCAGCATCCCTGAAATCCCGCGGTGCGCGATGATGTGCACCTTGTCACTGCGCGCGTCGGTGTAGGGCGCGCTGACGGCGTGGTCGAGCTCGGTTGCCGCCCAGATCAACACCAGGTCGGACGAACGGAGGTCGGACGCGGCCTTGTGCGCTGGCCGTCGCTTTGTGCCGCTGACGAGGTCGACACGTGGTCCGACGCCCGTTTCGGATGCGCATTGGCGAAGCTGCTTGCGGTACGCAGGGGAGCCGCCCACCACGGCCAAACGGTGGATTGAGGCCTTTTCGCACGCCGCGGCGAAGCGGCGCCATGCGGCGTTGACTGCCCCCGGCCCGCCAAGCTCGCAGCGATCCGTCGAAACGGTCACCGCGACCGCGCCGGATTCGATCGTGGCATCGGTCGTTTCGCCGACCAGGGCGATGCGGCGGTCGAGCAGTCGGGCGAACGGCGCGCCGTCTCCGAGCAACAGACTGTCGATCAACTCGGAGGGGTAGCGGTCGGCGAGACCGGCGATGGCGGCGGCACGTTCCTTTGGTCCATCGAGATTACGGGCGGCGAGCAGGGCGGTGGCGGATCGCACGACCGGCTGAGCTTGTGCCTGTTCGGTCAGTTTGCGCTGCAAGGCGCGCCGTTCGTGATCGACGCGGTCGGCCTGGCCCTGGAGCTTGGCGTGAGCGGCTTTCAGATCGTCGAGTTCCGCCGCAACGGAGGTGTGTTTGTCGTTGAGCTTCGCGAGCTCGGCAGCCAGCTCGTCCCGTTGCCGACGAAGGGCAACTACCTCCGGGGGAAGTTCGGGCGGCGATGTAACTTGCTTCACAACCACCGGCGCCGGTCGCGATCCAGCGGGTTGGCGCGAGCGTTGTGCTGGTTTCCGCCGAGCCGTGTCGGGCTTGGCGCGCCCTCCCGGGATCTTGTCCACGCCGAGCTGGCGCATCATCGATTCGAAGTCGTTTTCGTCGTTGCCTGCCATGCCCACAGGGTAGCGGGGATCGCGCTCGGGCCAATAGCGACGCAGGATTCGACGAGCGCCGGCTCTCAGCGGGGCATTGGGAGTTCACCGGGCATTACCGCCGCCGTTGCACCGATGACGCAGGCCTGCGTGATGGCTATCCTGCCGGTCCCCTTCCCCACGGAGCACAGCATGGGTTGTTTCGACCGACGTAGCGCGGCGCTGTTTGCGATCTTGGCCGGTCTTGTCCTCGCGGCCGGATGCGGAGATGAGACGTCACCCGGCGGCGACGACCAGGGCGACACGGGGCTGGGCGTCGGCGACACCACCGGCACCGACACCGGCGGACTGACATGCACAGACGGAAACTGCGAATGCAAAGTGACCGCCGATTGCGCGAAGAAAGAAGACGGCGATCTCTGCAACGGCACGCTCTACTGCGAAGCCAAGACGAACACGTGCAAGATCAAGCCCGCCTCAATCGTCACCTGCGGCACGACGCTCGATAACGTCTGCGCGAAAAACACCTGCGTTGCGGCTACCGGCAAATGCGCGATGCTCCCGTCCAAGGACGGCACGAGCTGCGACGACGGCAACCCATGCACCACGGTCGACGGCTGCAAGGCCGGCAAGTGCGAAGGCAGCAGCAACACGTGCGACTGCGAGACCATCAAGGACTGCGCGAAGCACGAGGACGGCAACATCTGCAACGGCGCGCTGTTTTGCGACATCAAGACGAACAAGTGCGAGGTCAACCAGGCGTCCATCGTCAAGTGCCCGGCGTCGACGAAGGCCTGTGTCGTCAACGCGTGTGCGCCCGAGACCGGAAAGTGTGCCGAAGAGCCGGCCAAGGACGGCGCGGCTTGCGACGAAGATGGCAGCAAATGCACCACAGACACGTGCAAAGGGGGGAGCTGCAAGCCGGGCCCGTACGAGGGATGCACGTGCGCCAAACAGGCCGATTGTGACGGACACGCGGTCGCCGACAGCTGCAAGGGAACGCTGTACTGCAACAAGGCCAAGTCCGTGTGCGAGCCCAATCCGGGGACGGTGGTCAAGTGCTCGGCGCTCAAGGACACGCCGTGCATCAAGAACACGTGCGACGCCAAGACAGGTGCCTGCGCCCTCAAGAAGCTGCCTGCCGGCGCGCCCTGCGACGACGGCCTGAGCTGTTCGTCCGGTGAAAAATGCGACAAGGGCGAATGCAAACCGGCCAAGGACGGCTGCCAGTGCAAGGTGTCGGCGGACTGCAAGAAGTTCGAGGACGGCAACCCGTGCACGGGGACGCTCTACTGCAACAAGTTGCAGGGCGGCTGCCAGGTCAATCCGGCCACGATTCCCACATGCAAAGGCGACGCGCCCCAATGCATGAAGTGGAGCTGCGATCCGAAGGCGCCCGGCTATTGCGTGCCAGCGGCAGACCTCGACCAGGACGGCTATGCGTGTGAAGCGGACGGCTCATGGTGCACGTCCGTCGACTTCTGCAGCGCGGGCAAGTGCGATCTGGCCAAGAGCAAGTGCCCCTGCAAGCAGGACAAGGACTGCGCGGACAAGGTCGGGCCGGGCCTGTGTGGCGGCGATCTCTACTGCAACCTGAGCACCGGCGGCTGCGAGGTGAACAAGGCCACTGTCAAGCCGTGCAAAGACAACGGAAAGACCTGCGAACCCGCGCAGTGCGACCCCAAAGACGGCAAGTGCAAGGCCACACCCGCGCCCGAGGGAACGGCGTGCAATGACGACGGCTTCCCGTGCACGACCGACGCCTGCAAGTCCGGCAAATGCGTCACCGAGAAGAACGCGTGTCTGTGCTGGGCCGACTCCGACTGCGCCCCCTTCGAGGACGGCGACAAGTGCAACGGCACGCTCTATTGCGACAAGTCAGCCGGACCGCCGAATTGCAAGATCAACCCGGCCACCATCAAGACGTGCAAGACCAATGCGGCCGGGGCCTGCACCGGTCAGAAGTGCAATCCCAAGTCGGGCGCCTGCGAGACCGGCGCGATAAATGAAACGAAGGGGTGCGACGACGCGAGCAAGTGCACGACGAACGACGCCTGCAAGGGCGGCAAGTGCGTCGGTTTGGCGCTTTCGGTGACCGTCTGCGACGACAAGAACGTGTGCACGAGCGACTCCTGCAACCCGCTCAAGGGCTGTGTGAACCTGGCGGACAAGGCGACCTGCACCGACAACAACGCCTGCACCATCGGCGACGCGTGCAAGGTCGGACTTGGCGGCAAAGCCGCGTGCGTTCCCGGTGTGGCGCCCAACTGCAACGACAACAACCCCTGCACGGACGACGCCTGCGACGCCAAGACCGGCAAGTGCAAGAGCGTGGCCAACGCGAAAGGCTGCAACGACGGCGACGCGTGCACCGGTCCCGATGCGTGTAAGAACGGCAAGTGTCTGGCGGGTCCGGCCAAGAAGTGCAACGACAACAACATCTGCACCAAGGACAGCTGCGACAAATCGGCTGGAGGGTGCCAACACGCGCCCCTCGCCGGCGCCTGCGACGACGGAAACAAGTGCACGGCCGGCGATATCTGCGCGGCCGGCGCCTGCAAACCGGGCCAAGCCAAGGTGTGCGATGACGGCAACCTGTGCACCGACGACAGCTGTGACGCCCAAACCGGCGCCTGCGCGGCCAAGTTCAATACCGCCCCTTGCGACGACGGCAACAAGTGCACCGAGCCGGACAAATGTGCCGCCGGCAAATGCGCGTCCAAGACCAAGGCATGCGACGACGGGGACACCTGCACGACCGACAGCTGCGACCCGAAGACGGGCTGCAAGAACGTGCAAAAAGACCCCAAGTGCGGGTTCTCGACGGGGCTGCCCTACCAGCACCTGTTCAACTGCAACGACACCAAGGGCAACAAGTTCTTCAAGTTCGAAAACGGCCCCGGCGCCGGGTGGAAGATCGACGGCAAGCCCGCGCCTGGCTACGGGGACAAGGGCTGCTCGCTCAACTTCCATGACGCCAACGGCAAGGTCTGCGCCAAGGGCCGCACGAACGCATACGGCCGCGTAACCACGGGCTGGTTCGACGCGTCCAAGCTGGCCCCGGGCACCAAGCTCGAAGCGACCTGGCAGCGCAAGTATGGGTCGTACCTCATCAACGGCGCGTTCGACGTCAGCGCTTCTCTCGACGGTGTGAGCTGGAAGCGGCTGATGGTCACCGGGACAAGCAGCGGCAGCTGGCGTTACTCGCGCCTGGACCTGCGGGCGTTCAGCGGCAAGACTTTCCGATTGCGCTTCCACTACGCCGTGTATGCGTGTCCCACGACCCAAGGCGGCGGATCGTCCAGCGGCGGATTTGGCGGCGATGGAACATCCGGTGGCGGCACATCCGGCGGGATGCCGGGCGGCTCAGGCGGCACCAGCGGCCTTGGCATCTTTATCGACGACCTCTCCGTAAACACGGTGGCCACCTGCAAGGCCGACAAGGACTGCGACGACAAGAAGTTGTGCACGGTCGACAAGTGCGCCGACGGGGTCTGCATCGCCAAATCGGCGCCGTGCAACGACAAAAACCCGTGCACGACCGACAGCTGCGACGCCAAGACCGACAAATGCGTTTTCACGCCACGGCTGACCGGCTATTGCTCCGACGGTAACGCGTGCACATCCAGCGACTCCTGCTCCAAGGGCAAGTGCGTCGGCAAGCCCTGCAATGACAACAACCCATGCACGGCCGACAGCTGCATTCCGGGCGCCGGAGGAGGCTGCGTGCATATCGCCGGCAACGATGGTGGAGCCTGCGACGACGGTGACACGTGCACAATGTCCGACGCGTGCAAGGCTGGCGCTTGCGTCGGCAAAGCCGGCCCGTGCGTGACGACGAAACGCTGGAAATTCGACTGCGGCAGCTCAGCATGGACCTTCAAGACGACGCCAAAGGCCGGCTCGCTCGGCTTTGGCATCGACGCGTCGCCTTCCCCGCCGGCGTTTCTGTCCGGCAAGTGCTCGCTCAACTTCAACGACGGATTGCTGATCCGCTGCCCCAGCGGCCCTGTCGTCAAGCCCGAATCGAGCGCCACATCCGCTGAGTTCTCCCTACCGGCGGGCGTCAAATCGAACATGCGCGTGCATACCCGCGGCGGCTACTTGTCGATGTCGACGGTGCACCAGGCGTGGATCGAGATCAGCGCGGACGGGTTCAAGACGACCGAGAGCCTGCTGGTCCACGCGTCGTCGAAGTGGAAGCCGATCAACTGGGACATCAGCAAGTACGCCGGCAAGAAGATCCGGGTGCGCTTCCGCTTCAAGGCGCACGTGTGTCCGCGACCCGGCGACACGTTGGGCAACGAGTTCATGCAGCCGTCGCAGTGGTACGGCTGGTTCCTGGACGACCTCACCGTCGTCAGCGGACAGGCGATCGCGTGCAAAACGAACAAGGACTGCGACGACGGCAACGCGTGCACCGACAACGCCTGCGTAGGCGGAAAATGCTCGACTTTGAACAACAACAAGGCCTGCGACGACGGCAATGTGTGCACGCTAAACGACCGGTGCGCCAACGGCTCGTGCTCGGTACACAGCACCAAGTACTGTCAGTCACCGTCGCCGTGCCACATCGCGGCGTGCCATCCGGTGAAGGGCTGCACCGGCGTCGCCAGGGCCGAAAACACCCCGTGCTACGACTCGGCCAACCGCTGCCAGAAGAACGCCAAGTGCACCAAGGCTCTCAAGTGCGTGGGCGAGCCCAAATGTGTCGCATCGGTCGATGGCTGCCAGACATACAGCTGCTTGCCGAGCGCGGGCAAATGCATTCCCGTCTTCGCCAAGGACGGCAAGGCTTGTAGCGACGGGCGTCCGTGCACAAACAAGGACAGCTGCTTGCAGGGCAAATGCGTTGGGCAGCCTGGCTCATGCCTGCCGACGACGGACACCATCGCGTGCAAGGACAAGGGCAACTGGACAGCGGATCCAGCCGCTCCCGAACCGTTCACCGGATGGCATGTCGACAGCTCGCCCAATCCGCCGGGGTTGCGCAGCAAGTCCTGCTCGCTCAACTTCAACGACGGCGTGGACACGCATTGCCCGTTCGGGTTCACGGCGAGCAAGGGCACGGCGACGTCCAAGACCTGGGACCTCAAAGGGGTCAAGGAAGCCGTGTTCTCGTTGTGGAGCTGGCAGGACTTCTCGTCGCAGCAATCGGGGCGCTACAAGGCGTCGATCGCGTTTTCCAAGGACGGCTTCAAGACCGTCGCGTGGACCTGGAACCTCGCGGGCGGTCACACGCTGCACAACAAGTGGCGCAGGGTCGAGTTCATCCTGCCGCAAAGCCTGGTCGGCGGTCCGCTCAGCTACCGCCTCAACTTCGAGGCCAGCCCCTGTCACCAGGACATGCCGCGCGGCTGGTTCGTCGACGACATCACCCTGCTGACCGACCGCAAACGGCCCTGCAAGACCGCCAAAGACTGCGACGACGGCAACAAGTGCACCGACGACACGTGCGCCAACAACGCGTGCCTGTTCACCGACAATAAGAGCCCCTGCGACGATGGCAACGGCTGCACGCCCAACGATCGGTGCACCGACGGCGCCTGCAAGGGCAGCGGCTATTGCTCGGACAACAACCCGTGCACCTTCGACGGATGTGACTACGACAAGAAGAAGTGCCGGTTCTCGCCGCGCTCCACGTCCACTTACTGTTCGCAGAGCACCGACAAGTGCCGCCAGTCATTCGGCAAGTGCGACGGCAAAGGAAAGTGCGCGCCTCCCCTCAAGTGCGATGACGGCAACGGCTGCACGATCGACCTGTGCGACGCCAAGACCGGGGGTTGCAGCAAGAAGCCGGCGACCAAGGGACTGGCCTGCGACGATGGCGATCCCTGCACGGGGCCGGACCAATGCGACGGCGCCGGTATCTGCACGCTGAAGTCGCAACCGTGCACCCGAAACAACAGCCTGAAATTCGACACGATGCGACCGGCGATCAAGTTCACGCCGACCAGCCTCGACGTGGGCTTCAACCACGACGCCACAGCTTCGCCGCCGGCATTCCGGACCGCACCCACGTCGCTGAACATCAACAACGGGCTCGGTCAGTACAAGTGCGCACCTGGTCAGACGCGGATTCGCGCAACGACCGAAACGGGCGAGCTCGACCTCACCAAAGCCAAGGAAGCGTACTTCACGGTTTGGTCGTGGATGGAGGTACCGACAAGCAGCTACAGCAACCGCCGCTACTTCGAGGTGAGCGCGGACAACTGGAAAACGGTCGCTTACTCATTCCAGTTCCCCAACGTCTACGCGGCGTATCGCAAGTGGATCAAAGCGCGCTTGAACCTCAAGAGCGTGCTCGGCAAGAAGGTCCGCTTCCGGTTCCGCCTCGACTCGGTGAACTGCTTCTTGTCGGGCTCGTACCGGGGCTGGTTCCTCGATGACTGGGTGCTCACGACCGACGTGGGCAAGTCTTGCAAAGACGCCAAGAAAGACTGCGACGACGGCAACCCGTGCACCAGGGACGAGTGCAAGACGACCTGCCGGCACTCGAAACTGAACCTGACGCCGTGCGACGATGGCAACGTCTGCACGACCACAAGCACATGCAAAGCCGGTGAGTGCATCGGAGCCGGCGCCCTCAACTGCAACAAGGGCGGGATCTGCAAGGCGTATTCGTGCGACCCGGTCAAGGGATGCCAGGTCAAGGCGGCCGCGGTTGGTTCATCGTGCAAAGACGGCGACAAGTGCACGCAGACCTACGGTCGATGTGACGCCAGTGGCGTGTGCGAGAGCAAGCCGCGTTGTGCGCCGTCGACGAGCGTCTGCCGCGTCATCGCCTGCAACCAGCAGACCGGTCAGTGCCAGTCCACGGGCGGCCTGACCAATGGCAAGGCGTGCGCGGACAACGGACCCTGCGTCGCCGGAACGTGCAACAACGGCTTCTGTAGCGCCAAACCGAGCCCGTGTTCGGCCGGCAAGGCGGTCTCCATGGAGTGCGGGGGCGAAAACGACTGGGTGTTCAGCAAGTCGGCGGGCCCAGGGCATCCGACCTGGCGATTCGTGAAGCTCGGCACATCGCCCGCTCCGGTCGAAGGCAAGTGCGCGTTGACGTTCCAAAACAGCAGCGGCAACTACATCTGTCCCACCGGCGCGACCAAGACCTCGGGTACCGCGACGCTCAAACAACCCATCGATCTGACCGGCCTCAAGCACGCGGCGCTGACGTTCATGAGCGCCAAACACACCGACGGCTATTGGCAAAACGACAAGCGGTGGCTCGAGCTGTCGCTCGACGGGTTCAAGAGCATCGTCTACCGGTGGGATCTCGGCCTGTACGCGGTCGGCACGAAGAAGTGGACCAAGCGCACCCTCGACCTGACGTCATGGGCCGGCAAGAAGGTCTACGTCCGGTTCGTCTTCGATTCACGCAACTGCACCTACAACAACTACGGCGGCTGGTGGATCGACGCATTGCAGGTCGTGCTCGGCAAGGCCCAACAATGCACGGGGGACAGCCAATGCAAAGCGCTTCACGGCTGCGTGACGGGCAAATGCATCAACAACGCGTGCACGATGGTCAACAACACCGCGCCGTGCGACGACGGCAACAAGTGCACCAACGGCGACACGTGCAGCGGTGGGGTCTGCAAGGCCGGCGCATACTGCAACGACAAGAACGCGTGCACGCTCGACCAGTGCAAATCGACGGGCTGCACGTTCACGCCCCGCAGTGACGGCAGCTACTGCAACGACGGCGACCCGTGCACCTTCAGCGGCTACAACTGCAAAACGGGCAAGTGCGCGGCGCCGTCCAAGTGCGATGATAAAAACCCCTGCACGATCGATTCGTGCGCCAAGGGCATTTGTTCGTACACACCGCTGAAAGAGGGCGCCTCGTGCGACGACGGAAACCCGTGTTCAAGCGGCGACAAATGCCTGTCCGGCCAGTGCAAGGCCCTCGGTGACATCTGCACGTACAGCGACAAGATGATCAGCGACACGAGCTGCGGCGCGAAGGGCTGGACGCTCAAGAACCTGACGAAGCGACCCGAAAAATGGGGATTCGACAGCACGCCGGCGTTGCCGAAACCGAAGACCGGCACCTGCACGCTCAACTTCAACAACGGCACGCACTACCACAACCCCGCAGGAAGCGCGGCAGACGAGGCGATCGCGCCGATGATCACGGTGCCGGCCAAGGGACGCGCGCAGCTGGTGTTCTGGTCGTTCCATGGCTTCGACACGTCCACGTACGATCGCCGCTACGTGGATGTCTCGACGGTCTCGAGCTTCCACTACACCAAGACGAAGACGTTTACGGTCGACAACTCGGCCTTCCACCTCAAGTGGTCCGAACAGGTGTTCAACCTCGCAGATTGGGCCGGTCAGACCGTTTACGTCCGCTTCCGCGTCAGCGCGTCCGGTTCGTCGGGCAACTTCGGGCCGGGCTGGTTCATCGACGACCTGCGCCTTCGCGTGGGGACCCCGTCCAAGTGCAGCAAATCGGCCGATTGCAAAACGACGCAGGCCTGCACCTCTGGTGTTTGCGATGCCAAGTCCGGCGTCTGTTCTCTGACCCCGAAAGCCGGCTGCAAGGTGATTCGCAAGCTCCCGTACAGCACCGATTTCGGCTGCGATCACCCGGACAACAGCGACTGGATCGGCCAGACCGGGGCAGGGCCGAGCTGGCAGATCGACGGGCTTCCAGCCAGCGGCGCGTTCTTCTCGGCATCGTGCTCGCTCAACTACAACAACAACTCGGGATCGGCGCTCAAGTGCGCGAGCGGGCAGACGAAGCACGACCGGTGGGTCAAGGGGCCATGGTTCGACGCGACGCAGCTGAAGAAGCCGAAATTCAAGCTCGCGTACAAGGTCTACGGCGCCAGGTACAAGAGCTGGATCCACGTCGAGGCCAGCACCGACGACAAGACGTGGACCGCTGTCGCCAAGTACGCCTACTACACCAACTGGCGCACCCAGTTCGGTAAGCTCGATGCATACGCCGGCAAGGTCTTCCGGCTCCGTTTCCGCTACGAGCAGCCCGATTGCTCGTATTCGTACTACCGCGGGGGCTACATCGACGACCTGTCGATCTACGAGGGCGCTTGCACCAGCGACGGACAGTGCGACGACAAAGACCCCTGCACCGCGGACAAGTGCATCCAGGGCGCCTGCAGCTGGTCGTACACGTCCAAGACGCCCTGCGACGACGGCAACATCTGCACGACCGGCGAATACTGCATCAGCGGCATCTGCAAGTACGGCAAGGCGAAGAACTGCAACGACAACAACGGCTGCACCACGGACGCGTGCAGCCCGGTCACGGGCAAGTGCCTGTCGGTGAATCGCTACGACGGCTACTACTGCAGCGACGGTCTATCGTGCACATCGCCCGACCGGTGCACCAAAGGCACGTGTATCGGCACGAACACCTGCAACGATCTCAACCCCTGCACAGCCGACGTGTGTGACGCCAAACTCAAGAAGTGCGTGTTCGCCCCGGTCAAGGACGGCACCGGCTGCGACGACAACAGCAAGTGCACACCGGCGACCCAGTGCAAGGCGGGCAAGTGTCCGCTCGTGACCAAAAGCTGCGATGACGGCAAGCCGTGCACCTTCGACTTCTGCGATCCGGCGACCGCACAATGCAGCCATACCGCCGACCCAACCTGTTGCAGCAAAGACAGCGACTGCACGATCGATGGCGGCTGCTACATCGGTTCGTGCGCCAAACCCGCCGGCAAGTCCACGGGGAGCTGCTCGGTGAAGAAAGACAGCGATCCGAAGTGCTGCTTCCCACTGATCGACAATAGATTTCACAACGCGGACGGGTTGGTCATCAAGAACAACCACGCCCACGTCGGCTGGCACCTGTGGAAACCCGCCACGTACAACACGTCGCCCATCGGCGCGCTTTGGATGGGCAGCCCTATCACCAAGAAGTTCGATTACGTCGACGGAGCCGGAAAGCCCGTGTCGGGCAAATGGCCTGTGGCGGATGTCCAGATCGGTACGATCAAGATGCCGGCCAACAACGGCCAGGTGAAGGTCAAGATGAAGGTGTGGTGGGACGCGGAGACGTCGAGCTACCGCGACCGACTGCAGGTCTTCCTGCGGCCGAAGGGAACGACGTCGACCTACACCCTGTTCTACAAGCCGCCGGGATTGAAGCTGAAACAGTGGTTTAGCGCCGAAAAGACGTGGGGCAACAGCTTCTGGAAGAACCGCGAGATGGAGGTGTGGATCCGCTTCGACGCGCGCAGCACCTACAAGAACAGCACGTTCGGCGTGGTTATCGACGACTTCCAGGTGTGGCCGACGAAGTGCCCCAACGGCGGCGCACCGCCCGGTTCATAGGCCGAAAACGCCCCCTGGCGAACGAGACACTGTGCGGCCACAGGCTGGCTATGTGGGGCTTTTTTCGCAGCGACCCCAAAACCTCGGTTGAAAACGGCTCGGACCGACATTGAATCCCTCTGCAACTGCTGGAGAGGGCATCATGTCGTTTATTGGTCGTCGGACCACCGCAGGCGTTCGCGTCCTCGCGGTGTTGGTATTCACCCTGTCGTTCTTGCCGGGCTGCGGCGAGATGAAGCCGAAGGAAGATTCCACCAAGGCACCGCCGCCACCGACGCCAAAACAAGTCGCCAAGAAAGTCGAGCCCAAGAAGCCGAACGTGCCCGCCAAGATGCGCACGGTCGAGGTCACAGCCGCCAAGGCCGCCAAGGGCGACAAGCTCTTCGCCGAGCGCTGCCAGACCTGCCACGGCGAAAAAGGTGTCGGGCGCATCGGCATCGGACCGGCGCTGAACTCGAAGACGTTCCTGGCCGCTGCGGCTGACGAAGTCCTGATTAACACGATCAAGAAGGGCCGCGCGGGCACGACGATGATCCCGTGGGGCACGTCGATGTCGGACGCGGACGTCGAGTCGATCGTCGCCGCCATACGCACGTGGACCAAGGTCGACGCCGCCAAGCTGAACGAAGCCCCCAACACGGGCGACGCGAAGGCCGGCGCGAAGACCTTCGAGCTGATCTGCTCGGGGTGCCACGGCCGCAAGGGCGCGGGCTACATGGAGACGGCCAACGGCACCGGCATCGGGCGCAAGGCGTTCCTGTCGGAGGTCTCAGACGGCTACCTCCGCTACATCGTCAAGCACGGCAAATCCGGCACGAAGATGCGGCCGTTCGCACGCGACAGCAAAGTTGGCGTGGCCGACCTGAAAGACGAAGACATCGAAAACGTCATCGCCTACCTGCGCGGCAAGGCCTGGTAGCAAACAAGAACAAGACGGTCGCCATCACCGCGGCGACCCGAGGCGTGCACCAGACGGGCTGGTACGCGCCATACACACAGACCTGGACACACCCGCACCGGCGGGACCAGCAGACAACTCTGCAACGGGGGAGCGACCATGACTGCCAAGAAGAATCGGGGCGCCAAAAAGAACGAGCAGTTCTGGGGCGGCAAAGACCACGAGCTGCGCAGCGAGATGCCCGCAGAGCCGGTCCAAAACGGCTTCGTGAAACGTCGTAGCTTCCTGCAGGGGATGCTCGCCACCGGCGCCGCCGCCACTGCGGTCGCGTGCGGCAAGAAGAAAGAGGCCCCAAAGGCGGCTCCCGCGGCCAAGGCCGAAGCCAAGGCACCCGCGCAGCCCAAGCAGGCTGTCGACACCAAGAAGAAAGCGCCCGATCCCTTCGCGCCTCCCGAGAAGGACGTCCCCAACGACATCCTCGCCCAGTGCCCCTATTGTGGCGTTGGCTGCGGAACGCTGATCCAGACGGAGAAGGGCCGCATCGTCGGCATGAAGCCCGACCCGAAGCACCCGACCAACAAGGGTCTGCAGTGCATCAAGGGCCTGACGAGCGCCGAAGCGATCTACGTCGATCGCCTCACCAAACCGCTCATCCGCAAGGACTACACCGACATCCTCAAGGGCAAGCCGAGCAAGTCGAAGAACAGCTTCGCCGACTCGGACTTCCGCGAAGCGTCGTGGGAAGAGGCTGAGCACCTGATCGTCGAGCAGATCGCCGGCATCGTGAAGAAACACGGCGGCAACTCGGTCGGTCTGTACGGCTCGGGCCAGCTGCCCGTCGAAGGCCAGTACCTTGAGAACCTCTTCATGAAGGGCGTTCTGGGCTCCAACACCATCGAAGCCAACGCGCGTATGTGCATGACCTCGGCGGTGACCGGATACTTCAAGTCGCTGGGCAGCGATACGCCGCCGACCAGCTACGAAGACATCGAGATGGCGGACATGATCTGCCACTGGGGCCACAACCCGCGCGGCGCTCACCCGATCGTCTTCTGGCGCGTCGCCGACCACAAGTCCAAGAAGGGCATCCCCACCCTCGTCGTCGACCCGCGTCGCACCGGCACCGTCCAGGGCTTCGAGGAGATCGGCAGAGACAACAGCTACCACTTCCGCACCATCAACGGTGACATCTCCATCCACAACGCGATCGCGCACGTGCTGCTCACCAAGCACCCCGAAGCGTGCAACATGGAGTTCCTCAAGAACCACACGACGGGTTGGGAGAAGTACATCGAGGTCGTCAAGGCCAAGTACAGCCCCGAGCAGGTCAAAGACATCACGATGATCGATCCGGAATACCTCCGGAAGGTCGCCGCGGTCTGGGCCAAGGCGTCGATCGCGGGTCGCAAGCGCGGCAAGGGCGGCGTCATCAGCTTCTGGGGTATCGGCTACAACCAGCACTTGCACGGCCAGAACAACACCGTGTCGCTCATCAACCTGATGGCGCTGTCGGGCAACATCGGCCGGCCCGGGTGCGGACCGTTTTCGATGACCGGGCAGCCCAACGCGATGGGCGAGCGCTTGACCGGCGGCCTCACCGGGCGCCTTCCGTTCAACCAAGGCATCAAGAACGAGAAGTGGCGCAACCACATCGCCGATGCCTGGCGCGTTGCTCCCGAGCGTCTCAAGGACGTCGCAGGGATGCAGAACACCGGCTACGCGGTCGGCATGATGGAGCGCGCGCTCAAGGGTGATGTGAAGGCCTTCTTCCTCATCTACGCGACGCACATCGATCTGCCCGATCAGCACAAGCTCGTGCGTCCCGCGCTGACGAAGACCTTCAATGTCGTGCAGGAGATCTACCGGCACGCGCCGAACAACCTGTTCGCGGACGTCATCCTGCCCGCGGCCACGTGGGGCGAGTGGGTCGGCGGCACCTACATCCAGTCCGAGCGGCGTATCTACGTCACGGACGGCACCGCCAACCCGATCCCCGGCACCGTGCCCGACATGGACATGGTGATCGACAAGGGCAGGGCGATCGCCAACAAGCTCGGCCTCGATGGCGACAAGATCTTCCCCTACAAGAAGATGGACAACGGCTTCTACAACCCCGAAGACGTCTTCCGTGACCTGGTGAAAGCCTCGAAGGGGTCCGACGCCGACCTGACGGGAATGCTCGAGGTCGAGAAGAAGGACGGCATCGGTCTGTACGACCAGATCCGCAAGCACCGCGGCATCCAGTGGCCGGCGCCGACGTACGAAATCGCCAAGAAGGGTGGTACGCCGCGCCGCTACATGAGCCAGGAGAACTGGGCGGGCAAGCCGTACGGCGAGTTCCGGACCAACGACGGCAAGCTGCACATCCACCTGTGTGAGCAGGACTACAGCAAGCGCAAAGAGGTCACCGAGCAGTTGATGCGGATCGGGGTCGACGAGGGATTTTACGCCATCGACAACATGCACCTGCTCGTCCAGGCGCGCGACATGGGCCTGACGCCCGAGCTGCCCGACTTCGAGCACCAGAAGAAGAAGGCCAGCGAGTGCCCCAAGGACAAGTACCCCTTCTGGATCGGCTTGGGCGTGGTCTACGAGCACTTCCACACCGCGAAGACCATCCGCGCCGGCACGACGCGGCGCTTGGTCCCCGAGCAGTACCTTGAGATGCATCCCGAGGACGCCAAGGCGCTGGGTGTCGAGGACGGTGAGTGGGTCCGGGTCGTCACGCGGCGCGGCAACTACGAGGCGCGGGCGCAGATCGGGCTCGACTCGAAGGTCCGGCCGGCGCGCAACACGGTCCCGCAAGGCTACATGTTCAGCCCCTGGAACCTGAGCGTCGCGGACTCGGCGGACCCGAAAAAGAATAAGTGGCTGGTCAATGGCGTCAGTCACCGAGCCTTCGACCCGGTCAGCGGGCAGGCGGACTTCAAGAAACTGGCGGGGCGCATCGAGAAGATCTCGTAAATCATGCGTCACGGAGTGCGCGCCGCTTCCCCGGCCGGCGCGCACTCCGCACCGCCATCGCCATGATCTCTGGGCGGAGAGACTGCGATGGACGACAAATCCACGAGCCGGCGCTTCTTTTTGCGTGCGGCAGTCGGAGCGACCGTGGCTGGGTCGATGGGCCTGGCAGGGTGGGCTTCGGCAAAGGGCAAACGCCCCTCAGGAATGACGCTGCGACCTCCGGGCGCGGTGGGTGAGGACGAGTTCCTCGCGGCTTGCACGCGCTGTTTCAAGTGCAGCAACGTCTGTCCCAACGACTGCATCAAGACATTCGACCTCAAGTCGGGTCTCGACAAGGCGTTCACGCCGTACATCAAGGCCCGTGAGAGAGGCTGCACGCTCTGCGGAGAATGCGCGGATGTGTGCCCGACCGGCGCCCTCAAACCGTTCAAGACGACGCGACAGGGCTGGCTTGACTCGGTCGCGATGGGCACGGCTCGCGTCAACAAGTCGATGTGCTTTTCGTATCACGGCCGCACCTGCGGGGCGTGTTACCAGGCCTGCCCACTGGCGGGCACCGCGATGAAGATCGGCATCTTTGAGACCCCGATCGTGGTGGCCGAGGACTGCGTGGGCTGCGGGCTCTGCGAACAGGCTTGTCTGCACCTTCCGCAAGCGATCCGCGTATTGCCCAACAAGTCGGGCGTGCCGATGGAAGGCCGCAGCGAGATCGACGTGCGCAACAACGAGCGGAAACGGTCATGAGCCGCGGCCGTTCATCGCGCGTTCGGCTGCCTCGCTGGCACCAGGTGCTCCGCAAAACGCTGCAGGTCGCGGTGCTGGTCTACGTCGTGTATGCGGCCGCGGGTACGACGTGGCGCAATTACAAGGTGGCGCACAACAGCTCGCGGCTCGTGGCCCTCATCCATGGCGATCGCTGGGGCGAGGTCTACGCGGCCAACGAGAAGTTCCTCGAGAACTTCGGCAAGAGCTACGACGCCAGCATGCAGCTGCTCGGGATGCCCTGGGCAGGTCGTGTGTTGGGGTTCGACACCGTCGATCCGCTCATGGCCACGGCGCATGCGGTGCAGACCCGTTCGGTTCATGCCGGTTTGTGGCTCGGCGTCCTGCTGCCCCTGATCATGGCGGCGCTGCTCGGCAAATTCTTCTGTTCGCACCTGTGCCCGATGCGGCTGCTGTTCGAGCTCGGCCAGTTGGCTCGACGCGGCCTCGTGCGCATGGGCATCCCGCTACCGGAGCTGAAGCTGCCTCACCGCCTCGGCGGCTGGGTGCTCCTCGGCGGGCTGCTCGCAACCATCTTCGCCGGGACGTCCGTTTGGCTCCTGGTGCTTCCCTACGCTGGCATGTCGGCGGCGATCTTTTTGCTGGTGGCCAAGGGCGTCGCGACCGCCCTCGTGGTGCCCGTGGCCCTGTGGCTCGCCGTCGACATGCTGGTCTCTCCTGGTTTGTGGTGTCGCGATCTCTGCCCTACCGGCTGGCTTCTGGAGCAAGCCGGGCGCCTGAGTCCGTGGCGTCTGCGCAAAGTCAAAGCCGAGGCCTGCCCGTCATCGTGCAACCTGTGTGAGCAAGCGTGTCCCTACCGCCTTCAGCCGCAGTTTCAGACGCACAATCCAGCGTGTGACACGTGCGGCGCGTGTGTCGGTGTGTGCCCGTCGGATCGACTTGCGCGGACAGTTTCGCTGTCGATCGGCGGTGCTGGACGGGCCGGGCCGTCACAGGGCAGCGGCCCCTACCAATCTGACAACGGCCAGGCCAACGATGACGGGCACGACACGAACGATTCGCCAGTGATCGGAACCATCGCGGCGCGGGAGGCCCAGGCATGAGCGACACGAGCAACGTCAGACCAGCGAATTCGCCCACAGCCACGGAGCCGTCCAAACCGGCGCCGGCGCTCTCCCGCCGTCAATGGCTGCGGGGTTTCGCGCGCAAGGCAGCTGGCGTTGTCGCCGAACAGGTGCAGGACCGCCTACCCGACTTGCCAGTGCCGCCCGAACCCGAGCCTCCGACTCCCGTGGCGTGGATCCTCACCGAGCATTGCTTCGCGTTTCGAGGCCCTGAATGTGGCGCCTGTGCACGGCTATGCCCGCCGGGTGTGGATGCGCTGAAGATGGTCCGTTGGAAGCCGCAGATCGACCCGACCGCGTGCACCGGATGCGGCGAATGCCTCAAAGCGTGCCCCACGATTCCCAAGGCCATTGAGCTGCGCGTGGACGAAGCGGCGGCGGACGACTCATAGAGCGCTGGCGGACCACCCGGCCGGATCCCGCACAGTGTCGGTCGGACCGCTGTCGATCAGACCGGCGTCCGCGATTACATCCGAGCACACCGATTAAACGTACCGACCGCCCCCCAACGCGCCGAAGGAGGAAGGCGCGACAAGGGACGGTCGGTGACTGCGATCGACGGCCTGCTCTTCCCTGCAGACCGATGTTCAGAGTCGTGAGGTCACTCTTCCGGCTGCTCGGGCGGCGGGAAACAGAGGACGGGGATGGTGGCGTGCCTCAACACCAGCTCGGCCACGCTGCCGAGGAAGAAACGGGAGAGACCGGAACGGCCGTGTGTCGACATCGCAATGAGGTCGGCGCCGAGCTCTTCGGCCTGGTCGCAGATGCACTCGGACACGTTCGATGCGGCCACAACCTTGGTGTCGAAGCCGCCGCTGGGCAGGTGACGAGCGGCAAACTCGGGCAGGTCACGCTTGGCGGCATCGACCGCCTCTTCGTCGATTGGCAGCGTCATGGGCGGCGCGAGCGGGGCACCAGGAGCGCGCACGAGGTGAACATTCACCACGTGGAGCACCGTGATTTTGGCGTCGAACTTCTCGGCGAGATCTGCGGCCGCCTCAAACGCGCGCGTGGACGCGTCGGAGAGGTCGGTCGTAAGCAGAATATGATCGCATTTCATGTGAATTCCTCCGGTTCAGGCCAGCGCGGAGCGGGCGGCGCGCAGCACGTCGATGTAGCTGACGATGCCCAGCAAACGAACGCCGTCGTCGCTGACGGGCACGGCGCCAACCTTGTAGTCGATCATCATGTCGAGCAGGTCGGTGACGTCGTCTTCGGGCGTCACGCTGATCACGTCGGACTGCATGGCGTCGATGACGGGCATCGCCAGGTCAACCCGCAAGCGGCGACGAGCACCTTCAGCGTCGGCTTCCGGCCGCGCGAGCGAACGGACATCGCGGTCGCTCACCATGCCGCGCAGGGTGTTGCCGTCGACAACGGGCACATGGCGCACATCACACGTCAGCATGGTGTCCATCACGTCCCCGACGGTGGCGGTTACATCCACTGTCACGACCTCTTCGGTCATCAGGTCACGTACGTTCATGGTTTCCTCCAATGGACTGCTCGGTGGCAGTCACGGTGAATCGATGCGGGGTCAGACCGTCATCGCATGTTGTCCTTCGGGTTTGGGTCGCAGCCGCGTGTCAAACGCCATCGCGACGTTGCGCAGGAACAGCTGGCCGGTCTGGGTGACCTCGATGTCGTCGGCCACGGATCGAACGAGGCCGTCGGCGGCGAGCGCTTGCAGGCGTTGGTTGGCGTCGGCGAAGTATTCGTCGAACTCAATCCCGAGCCGCTTTTCCACGGCCCGTTTTGGCAGCCGCATATCGCACATCAGGCGCTCGATGACGTGCGCGCGGATCTCGTCGTCGCGGTTGCGGAAGAGAGCTTTCGCCCATGGCAGCTCGCCGGCGTCGATGCGCTTGCGCCACGCGACCATGTCTTTTTCGTTCTGCACGAGCGCGTGGCCGAAACCGCCGATGGAGCTAACGCCCAGCCCGAGCAACGAGTCGCAGTGGCTGGTGGTGTAGCCCATGAACGAGCGGCGCATGGTTCCGCTCCTGGCCGCAATGGCGAGCGGGTCGTCGGGCAGGGCGAAGTGATCCATGCCGATGGCGACGTAGCCGTGGTCGAGCAAACGTTCACCCGCGGCCATGAACATCGCGAGGCGCTCGTTGGGGCCGGGGAGTCCGAGGCGCTCAAGGCCGCGCTGATGGCGCATCATCCACGGCACGTGCGCGTAGCCGTATAGGGCGACGCGGGACGGACCGAGCCCAACGACGCGGTCGATCGTGGACCGGATCGTGACCTGGTCCTGGTGGGGAAGGCCGTAGATGAGGTCGAAGTTGTAGCGGGAGACGCCACGCTTGCGGAGCTGCTGGCAGAGCTTCGCGAGATGGTTGGGCCGATGCCGACGGCCGACTGCGCGCGCTACGACGCTGTCGAGATCCTGGACACCAAACGACATGCGCCCGTAGCCGAGGTCGATGAGCCGATTCACGTCCTCGATGTCCACGGTTTCGGGATCAACTTCAATGGACCAAGCTGTGTCAGTCGGATCGCCCGCGGCGGTCTTGATCGCTGCAACGAGGCGCTCCATGTCTTCAAACGCGAGCCACGTCGGCGTTCCGCCACCCAGGTGCACGAACCGAAGCGGCTGGGTGAGGTCGGTGGCGTCGGCAAGCAGCTCGATCTCAGCCAACAGGCCGTCGACGTACACCTTTCCCAGCTCGCGGTCCCGCGCAATCGTCGTGTGGCAGGCGCAGTACAGGCAGCGTCGTTCGCAGAACGGCACATGCAGGTAGATGCCGTAGCGCTCATCGTTGCTACGCAGCTCTGCCAGCGCCCGCTCGCGGTCAAACTTGGGATCAAGGTGAACCGCTGTCGGGTAGCTGGTGTAGCGTGGGCCGGGTCGTCCGTAGCGCTTGACCAGAGCCGCGAGATCAACGCAATTCGACTGCGCTTCTCGAGCCATCAAGGTGTCGAAGTGCATGACGTCCCCGTCTGCGAAGGTTGCGGTGAGACCGTGGAACGGGTCACGGGGCGGCTAGGCGGCGACGGCGCGGAGGCGCTTGGCGAGGCGGCGCTTGACCAGCAGTTCGACCTGGCGGACGCGCTCGCACGAGACGCCGAGCTCTTCGCCCAGCTCGCGCAGCGTCGCGGGATCATCGGACATCACGCGGCGATCGAGGACCGTGCGCTGCTGTTCGGTCAGCCCTTCTCGGACGCTTGCGACGCTCTTCTTGACGGCGGCGAAGGCCTCGAGGCGGATGACCTTCGCGGAGGCGTCGGAGTCAGAGGAAGGCAGCGTCTCGCCGACTGTCAGGCGGCCTTCGCGAATGGGCGCGTCAAAGCCAGCCCAGAAGCGAGCGCGCGTCGCCTTGTCGTGCCACGTGGTGAGGTCGGACTTGCTGACCGTCTGGGCCGCTTTGCCGTTGCCGTGGTGGCGGCCGAAGAGGAGCTTGCGCTGCTGGGACGTTGGCAAGACGCGGACGAGCGCCCAGTTCTTGCAGACGTATTCCTGGATGTGCGAGCGGATGCGCCAGACGGCGTATGACAGGAGGCGGTTGCCCTGGTGGGGGTCGAAGCGATCAACGGCGCTGATCAGGCCGACGCAGCCTTCTTGGACGATGTCGGCCATGTCGAGGCGGTAGCTGCGGTACTCGGCGGCGACGCGAACGACGAAGCGAAGGTTGCTGTTGACCAGCAGCTCGCGAGCACGCTTGTCACCGGTTTCGTGGAGCTTCACGGCGAGCTCGCGTTCTTTTTCACGGCTCAGGAGCGGGTAGCGAGCGGCGGACCGCATAAAGGCGTCAAGGACGGCGTCGTTCTTGCCTTTGGATGCTTTCGAGGTGCGGGCAGTGGCCATGTTGTCGTCTCCGGGTCAGTAGGCGCTCCCCTTCAAAGCAAGGGCCGTGCCAGTTGGAATCCAGGGGCGCAACTAAATCGACAACATGATGATATTCATGGCGTTAGCAGGACCGAAAAGGAACGGCTTCTCGTTGCAACAAACGACCACAACGCGCCGGTTCGGGGATTATCCCCCACCACGGATCGGGGAATATCCCGCGGTCGCGGAGGACTCAGCTTTCGGCGAGGGGCAAGGTGAGAATGACGCGCGTACCGCCCCTTGGCGGGCATTCGATGCGCACGTCTCCGCCCTGGATCTGGATCCACCGCCGCACGGTCGGCAGGCCGAGCCCAGTTCCACGGGCCTTCGTTGTAAAGAAAGGCTCGAAAACCTTCTCAACAACATCGCGCGCGATTCCGGGTCCATCATCCTGCACCACGACCTTGCCGACGCCGTTTTCGACGGTGCAGTGGACGGTGACATGGCCGCCGGACCCGGTCGCTTCTGCGGCGTTGAGAAGCAGGTTGAGCAGGGCAGCCGAGAACATGGAAACATCCGCCGAACAGACCAGGTCCTCGCCATCGACAGAGATGTTGACGCCATCGGCGCGCGGATCGCCTTGCATCTGCGAAATCGTGCTGACCGCGACCGCCTGTATCTCGACCCGACCCAGGGTTGGCGTGCGAGCGCGGACAAAGGACAAGAGGTCTTCGAGCGTGTCGTTGAGGGCGCGGATTCGGTCGAGGATGTCTCCGATGATCGCCCGTTCGGTGCTCTCCTGGTCCATGCGGCGGGCGATGACCTGCAACGCCCCCTGCATCCCGGCGAGCGGATTGCGGACCTCGTGGGCCACGACGGACGCCATTTCGCCCAGCTTGGTCAACGATTCCTGCTCACGGAGCTGGAGCTCGGCGCGCTTGCGGTCGGTGATGTCGGTGCGGATCGCGATGTATTCGTAGGGCTTGCCGCGTTCGTCGAGCAGCGGAACGATCGTGGTGTCAACCCAGTACTCCCCGCCGTCTTTGCGCCGGTTGCAGATCTCGCCCCGCCACACATTCCCGCGGCCGATCGTCCGCCACAGGTCCTTCATGAACGCGCGCGGGTGGTAGTGGGAATTGACGATCCGGTGGTCCTGACCGAGCAGCTCTTCGCGCGAAAAGCCGCTGATTTCGCAGAACTTGTCGTTGACGTAGTGGATGCGCCCTGCCACGTCCGTCCGCGCAACGATCGCGGCTTGGTCCAACGCGTACCGCAGCTGCCCAAGCTCGCGTTCGGACAGCCGTGCGGAATCATCGCCAGAGGTGGCGCTGACATCGACGCCAGAGCTGAGGGTCCCGATTCGGTCGCCGAACACATCGGTCAGCACACTGTTGTGCCAGGCAACAACGCTTTCAGTGCCATCCTTGGCGAGGAGCGAGTTCTGGTAGCGCGCGAGACCTGCAAGACCGCCGCTCATGATGCGTTGGAAGACGGAACGAATCGTGTCGCGATCACGCTCGGGGATCGCCGTTTCGATCCAATCGAGGCCGATCAGCTCTGCTTCCTCGTAGCCGAGTAGTGCGCACGCTTTTTGATTGATCAGCACGACGCGCGCGTGGCGATCGAGGGCGACGAAAAGGCACTCCGAGACGTCGAGCAGTTCGCGTACCGTCGGGCTAAACGTCGCCAACTCGCCATTGCGCTCTACTGTGAACATCCACACCTCCGCCGCCATCCTCTGCATGATGACAACGCTTGCAACAGTGTGTCCGCAGAGGGCCACGAAAAAACACGGAAAGTCGTGCGAACGTTGAACCGACGATCGACCGTCCTTGCATTTGCCATGAGCCGCTGGGCAAGGAACCGTCGTATGAACATCCAAATCCGTCCGGACCATCCGGCGGAGTTGGGCTCGAAAGGAGGCGTCGTGCAGAAGCCGAGAACAGAAGCCACGCGCGTTCTCGTCGTCGACGATGAAGCCCTGATCCGCTGGTCCGTCACAGAGAGATTGCAGGTCGACGGGCACGCGATCGTCAGCGCGGCGACGCTCGGGGCAGCCCGCAACGCCCTGAGTCAATCCACGTTCAGCGCGATCGTCCTCGACATCCGACTCCCCGACGGAGACGGCATCGAGCTGCTGCGACGGGTGCGCAAAGAACTCCCGGCCGTTCCGGTGATCATGATTTCAGCCCACGGCGATGCGAAAACGGCTGCGACAGTTCGTGCGCTCGGCGCGGTCGCATTCTTGAGCAAACCATTTGATCTCGACGCCCTCGCCGTTACCGTGGCGGAAGCTCTGGCCAACGCAGCCCGAGCAGGGGCAGAGGCTTGAGCCGGCGATCCACCATTGTCGTTGTCGATGACGAAAGACTGATTCGATGGTCGCTCGCTGAGCGATTGGGCGAAGAGGGCCACCGCGTTCTCGAAGCTCCAACCGGCGCAGCGGCACGTGAACTCGCGCACGAAGCCGACCTGATCTTGCTCGACTGGCGCCTGCCCGACGCGGACGGCATCGAATTGATGCGCACGTTCCGCAGCACCGGCGTCAAGGCGCCGATCCTGATGATGACGGGTCATGCGACCATCGAACGCGCGGTCCTCGCGATGCGTGAAGGCGCCTGGCACTACGCAACCAAACCGCTCGATCTCGACGAGCTTGTCCTGCTGGTCGACCGCGGGCTTGAGACCTCGCGCCTTCGGCAGCGGATCGAAGCGATCAACGCGGTCGACTCTACGGCCTACGCCTTCGAGCGCATCGTTGGCGAATCAACGGCGCTGTCCAAGGCCAAGCGCTTGATGACGAAGATCGCGGCCAGCCCAGCGTCCACGATCCTGCTGACGGGCGAAAGCGGCACCGGCAAAGACCTCGCTGCCAAGGCCATGCACTACGCCAGCGATCGGTCCGATGGGCCATTCATGAACATCACCTGTTCAGCGCTGCAGGACACGCTCTTGGAGTCGGAGCTCTTCGGCCACGAGCGCGGCGCTTTCACAGATGCTCGCAAGCGCAAGAAGGGGCTGTTCGAGCTCGCCGACGGCGGCACTGTCTTTCTCGACGAGATCGGCGAAACGTCACCGGCACTGCAAGCCAAGTTGCTGCGATTTCTCGAGGAAAAAGCGTTCAAGCGTGTCGGCGGCGAGTCGGACATCTACGTCGATGTGCGCGTGATCGCCGCGACCCACCGGGACCTCGCCGCGCGCGTCGAAGAAGGCCAGTTCCGCGACGACCTGTACTGGCGACTCCGCGTCCTGCCCGTCGAGCTACCGCCCTTGCGCGAGCGACACGGCGACATTCCGCTGCTGGTGCGCGCGTTCCTCGTGGACTTCGCCCGCGAGTTCAAGAAGCCCGACGCGGACGTCACCGAAGAGGCGCTCAGCGTCCTCAGCGAATACCCGTGGCCAGGCAACGTCCGCGAGCTGAAAAACACCGTCGAGCGCGCAGTCCTGCTCGCCGATGGCGACTTGCTGACGACCGAAGACTTCCTGCTTCCCGGCCAGAAGAGACCGCGCAGCTCGGAAGCCGGGACTTTTCCGCTGCCCGATGACGGCATCGATATCGAGGTCGTGGAACGCAGCTTCGTCGAACAGGCGCTGGCCCGCACCAAGGGCAACCGCACCCAAGCGGCACGCCTGCTGGGACTGACCCGCGACCAGGTACGCTACCGAATCGAAAAATTCGACCTGGATTAGTGGTCGGAATCAGCAGTTCTCACCGCTAACCAGCCGAGATTAGCTAGTTCTCCGCCGCCCCACGCCACACGACCATCTGCGGGAAGGGGATCTCGATTCCGGCCTTGTCGAACGCGACCTTGAGGCGCTTGTTCAGCTCGCGCTCGACGCCCCAGTGGGCACCCGTGTCGCACTTGGCCAGGACGCGGACGACAACCGCGGAATCCCCAAGCTCGGTCACACCGACGAACGACGGCGCCTCGTCCAGCACATCCTTCCAGCTGTCGTCGGTGTGCATCGCCTTGCCGACCGCGGTGACGACCTGCTCGACCTTCTCGAGATCCGCGCCGTATCCGACGCCCACGTGCACGATGGCGCGATTCCAGTCGCGGGTGAGGTTGCTGACCGTCGAGATCGAACCGTTGGGGACGACGTGCAGATCGCCGTTGAAGCCTCGAACCCACGTTGAGCGAATCGAGATCTCTTCGACTGTACCGACCTTGCCGCCGAGATCGACAACCTCGCCGACCGCATATTGGTTCTCGAGCAGGATGAAGAAGCCGTTGACCACGTCGCGGACGAGGTTCTGCGAGCCAAAGGAGATCGCCAAGCCGAGGATTGCGACGCTGCCGAGCAGCGGGCCGGTATTGACCCCGATCGTCTCAAGCGCGAGCAGCAGCGCGATGATGTAGATGGTCAGCTTCGCCACACCGCTGAAGACGTTGGCGAGGGTCAGGATACGGGTGTCGTCGTCGCTCGGGTCGTCCGGGTCGCCCTCCGCGCGCAGGATGACCAGACGCAGTCCGCGGGCTGTGAGGTAGATGGCTGCCCGCATCCCGATGAAGATCAACAGCAGCCCGAAGAGGATTCGCCACGCGGCGTGCTGCAACCAATCCTTGAGCGTCTGCAGGGTCGCGTCCGCCCACGATTCAAAGCCGCCGTCGCGCTGCATCTGCTCGCCAAGCGCCTTGATCCGCTCGTCGCGAAAGCGGAGCTGCGATTTGCCGAGTCCCAATTCGACCTCGCGCGAACGTTTGCGCGCGGCCCCGTGACGGGCTTCATCGGTCAGCTTGGTGACCTTGTCGTCAGCGGTCGCCGCGATCTCGCCCCAGACGCCTCCGAAGACGCTGTCCGCGCCCAGCCGCTTGGCCTGTCCCTGCGCGATATCGCGCTCCCGGCGCGCGAGGTGCACGTCGCGAACCAGGGCGGAAAGCAGGATCTCCTCGCTCTGGAGCTGCCGTTGGATGAGCTTGTTGTCCATCTCGGCGAGCCGACGTTTGCGCTTCTGCCAGTCCTGGCGGCGGCGCAATTCCTCGAGGTGAAGGCGGCGGCGTTCGTAGGGGTTGGGCAACGTGGCGCTTGTCGCGGCCGCGGCAGCCGCGGTCTTCTCGGCGGGATCGGGCTCCAAGGCGGCTTCGAGGCGCTCTTCCAGGGCGTCGCGCTCGGTCTCGATCGCGGTGAGGTAGCGGTCCTGGTTCTCGACCTTGTCTCGGGCCAACCCTGCCCAGGCCTGCAGCGCCGCGACGCTGGGTGCGGTCGTCGGGCTGGCGGCTTTGAGCGCCTTGGCGAGCGTGGTCGCGGTCTTGTCCTGCTGCTGCCAGTAGCGCTTCCACTCGCGGTTGGAGAAGGTCTTGGCGCCGAGCGTCTTGAGCCGCTGTTTGAGCGACCGGGCGAGATCGAGCGCATCAGCGTCCTTCTCTTTGAGGCTCACCAGCCGGGGCTTGGCCCGCCACGCACTGATCCATCCGCCGGCCAGCTTGTCGACATCGTCCCCGAATCCGGTTTGCACCTCGGTCGCCGTCACCTCTTCGAACAGGCCAATGCTGTCTTGTGCCCCCGCCAACCCCGGCAGGGAAGTCAGAATTGCGACGAACAATTGCAGGGTTTTCGTCTTCATGGGGCATCTCCGCACACCGAAACGGCGCGCAGGGGTATGCCCGACCGGCGCGCGAGTCAACCTCGCGAATCGCGGGATTGGGCCGACGCTACGCTATTTGCTGCCGCGAGACCGGTAGACCTGACCGAGCGATGTGCCCAAGAAGATCGCGCCATGCCAGTACGCAACGCTCTGCACGTGGGTCGTTGCGTCGAACGTCAGCACTTCCTTGAACGCCACCAGGTCGCCCGTCGTGCGCACGTGCCACTTGACGTTGGTGCCTTCCGCCGGTCCCGGTGCGATCTCGCCATCCCGGCTCAGGAAGATGAACTCGCCGGTCTTGGGCCGCTTGAACACGTCGACGACCGTCTCTTTGGCGAAGGTCTCGATGGCCTTGGCGCCCTTTTCGGTCACCAGCCACGTGGTCATCGGCGGGTTGTTGCCCTTGAGCAAGTCGCGGCCGATCGCGATGCCGCTCTTGTCGGTGGTGGGCCAGACGTTGACGACGAGGGCCAGCTGCAGGGCGTGTCCGGGCGGGAAGTTCGTCGTCTCCTTGCCGTTCCAGATCTGGTTGGGGACGTTGTAGATCTTGCCCTGGTTGTTGAGCTTGTAGCCGAAGATGTACAGGCGCGGACCGGCGGGGAGCAGGTTGGTCCAGCGCGCGTCGCCCTTGCCCTCGTTCCATACTTTCGCTGCCGGTTCGAAGGTCTTTCCGTTGTCCTTGCTGCGCCACAGGAAGCCGTAGATGTCGCCCTCCTTCCAGCCCTCCGGTGTATTTCCGCTCCCGACGGCGTAGAGGTCTGCACCGAGCCGGGCGACGTCGTGAACGTGCACGCCGCTGCCGACGGTACGGAACTTCTTCCAGCCGTCTTTCTTGGTGCGCCGGTAGACGTTGCCGAGCCATCCGTCCTCGGTCGCGTCGATGCCGGCAACCCAGAGCTCGTCGCCCAGGTGTCGGAAGCGATCGATCTGCTCTTCGTCGTGTTTGAATTCGTCGACCGTGTCGGGCGATTTCCACGACTTGAAGTAGCGCACGGCGAGCTGGCTCTTGCTGCCGAGGTTGATGTTGGCGTCGCCGTAGCCGATGTACATCCGGTCGAGGTAGATCGCGAGGTCCTGGACGCCCTGCAGGAACTTGCCGTTGGGAGCCTTGTCGAACCCGACCTTGTGGTAGTCCTTGAGCGGTTGCGCCCAGGTGGTCGGTGCCTCGAACTTGAGCTCGCTGACCTTCGCGTCCTCGTGCGGCTTCCATCCCGAGGATGAACCCCCGGTGTCGATGCCCTTTGCGGTGTCCTTGGCAGCGGTGGACCCGCCGTCGCCACCAGCGACAGCGTCGGCGGTCGAGCCAGCAGCGTCGTCATCTTCGTTTTCGCCCGGATCTTCGTCGCCTCCGCAAGCCTGTAGCGCGAGGAGCAGCGAGAAAACGGCGCAAGCCCGCATCCATCTTGCTTTGGGCCCGAGAAACCGGGGTTGCTGAAGGGTCGGCTCGCGGCGGGGCTGGTGCATGACGGCTCCGAAGGCGGGTGTGCGCCGGGTACGGTCAAGGAGTGTGCCGGATCAGGAGTCCGCCGGGATCGGAAGGATTGTGCCGTTGAGGTGCGGCTTGGCGCCATTGGGCGTCGCGACGCGGAATTCGTGGCCTTCGCCCGCGCCTTCACTCGACAGGTTGGCGGCCGAGAAGAGTACCGAAGAAGGCAAGAAAATCGGCCGCTTGAAGGCAACATCGACGCGCACACCCGACTCCGGGGTCCCTTCCTCGAGTTCGGCGAGGCACCGCGCGAGCGACCACATGCCGTGCACGATGGCCCGCTTGAATCCGAAGGCCTTGGCCGTGATCGCGTAGAGGTGAATCGGGTTGCGGTCGCCGGAGATCTGGCCGTAGCGACGCCCCTGGTCTTCGCGCACCGACCAGATGACCGAATGCGTGCGGCCGGGAAGCTCGCCGAGCTCAGGCGCTTTCTTGTCGCGCTTCGCTCCCGATTTCTTGCCGCCGCTCTTGTGCCCGGCCATCGACAAGACCGTCGCGGTGGAACGCCAGAGCACTTGGCCCTCGCGGCGCGCCTCTGTTTGCAGATCGAACTGAACGCCGCGCTTGGCCGGCCGATGGCCGTCGACCCAGGCAGCGAGATGGACGCGTTCACCGGCACGAATCGACTCGTATTGATCGATGCGGTTGCTGACGTGAACGACGCCCATCGCTGGCAACGGGAACTTCGAATCGGCGAGGATCGCCATGTGCAAGGGCCCCGCAAGAACCTGCAACCACGTCGGGGGCACGCGCTCGCCAGGTGTGAAGCCGCAGACCTTTCGATAAGCGTCGACCGCGCTGCCATCGATCGCGACATCGGACACCTCCGCCTCGATGCGGGGAATGGTCGCACCGGCTTGCAGAGGTCCGCGGCCACCGGGCAGGGCGGCGCGCAGCATCAGCGGCACCATGTTGGGGAGGCGATCGAAGCGCTGGGCGCTGGCTGCGGTCATGGTGACTCCTGGCGATCAGGGTGACGTGCTGTTGGCGTCCCGACCGATCCACACGGCGTCGTCGGCCCATGCGGAAGGCCACGGCGCCCCCCGGTTGCCCGGGATCTCGCGGCCGTTGGGATCGACGACGAAGTTTCCGGCGGCGGCGAACGCGCGCTCTTCGTTGAGCTTGCCACTGCGGCTCCGAAACGGGACGAAGCGACCGGCACGGCGAATCTTGATGACCTCGTGAGGGCCGGGGCGAAGATCGACAAGCGCACCCTTTCGCTTGGCGTTGAGCAGCTGTTCCTCGTTGCCGATCGGGTCCGCGACGGTCTTGGCCTTGAGGATCCACACCAGCAGGGACGTCGGATCCTTGTCGGGATACGCGTCGCAGAGGATGTCGTCGTAGCCGTAGTACTGCTTGCCGATGTCGTTTTGATTGACCGGCCCGGCCATCAGGCAGATGCCCGCGAGCATGTCGCACCGGTCGGGTACGTTGACCACGCCCATCAACTCCGCATACAGCGCGCTGCGGGCGGCCGCGGCTCCAACCGCGCGAATCGTCGCGGTCCAATCCAGCCCTTCGGCGCGAATGTCGGCGCGACAAAGCCCGGTGGTGTAGATCCGCTGGCCGACCAAAGCGAAGGCCTTGCGACCGCGGTTTGCGTTGCGCGAAAACGCCTTTCCGACGGGCAAATCGGCCCACAGTGGCATGCGCTCGATCACGCGATCGGTGACGTCGTTGAGCTGCTTGCGGAGCTTGCGCAGGCGCTCCTTTCCGTGGGGCACGAGGACGTCGATGCGATCGAGCAGCAGCAGGTCCTTGGCTCGTTCGCGACCAACACCGGTCCAGTGTGCAAAAGCGTTGTAGCCGGCGCGGCCCGCCTGCACGGTCAATTCGTCGGGTACATCCATGTCCTGGCGACCGTGGTAGGGCGCAGGTGCCTTTTCTTCGGCATTGACGCCGGGCTGAATCCGCTCAGAGCGGAACGCGATGAGATTGGCGCCTACTTTCGCGCATACCGACTCGTCGACCGGCACCCGCGAAGCCTCGGGGACGTTGCCGACCTGGGCGACGAGGGCCACGCGCCAGCCGAGCGAACGTTGATGCGCCGAGATCCCACAGAGGTCTTCGATGGCCCGCAGGATCGGCTTGTTGTCGGCCCGCGCATCGCCGCAGAAGGGAGCGCTGAACACCTGTGCTTTGCGTCTGCCGGCGGACGCGATCACGGCCGCGCGTTCCATCGCGTCGGCGAGGATTCCGATGTGCAGGTGCTGCAAGTAGCCGATGGTCGGGATGTCGTCGATGTGCTCGAAGCGCTTGCGCCACGCACGAATGGGAACGGTCGCGAGGCTGGCGACGGGACGGTGACCAACGAGCGTCAGCAGCATCGTGAACGGCGTGCGGTAGGGCCGCGAAACAACGATATGCGTGTGCACCGCGTCGTCGAGAACCGGCGCCTCGCGGTGCATCAAAGACCGCAGCAAGTGGCTGATGCGTTCGGAATCGGCGGGCCCGAACGTGACCTGTTGGTGACCGCGGAAATTGGTGGATTGCCGCGAGGAGAGGACGCCGAGGGAGGTCTCGTCGAAGAGCTCGCGATCGGTCACGGCCTCGCCAGGGACGAACGCGTCGGGGCGCGCCAGCGACAACAGGGCCATCGCCTGCTCGCTTTCCTCCACGGTCATGCTGATGCGCGTTCGGTAGCCGACGGGGGAGTTCGACTTCAGCGAGACAGGCAACGAATACCGGGTCCGTCGCTCGCCCTGCGCCGCAAAAACGGCCTCTCGCTGCCGGCGCTGGTCGGGCGGCGGCGGCGCAATCGGCACAACCACCGGGTTCTTGGGCTGGGCTTCAGGATTGGGCGGACGGGAGGGTTGCTCGACCATCGGGCGCCTCGGGGGCTTGAGGGCTGCAGGAGTGTGCGGGACGAGGGTCTTACCGCCGACGGGTCGCGGTCGCAAGCGTCAGAGAATCACGGTCTGGCCAGCTTCGGGCGTGCCATGGGAAAGCCAAATCGCGTCGAGAAAGTTGGGATCGCGGCTCTCTGGCACCTCAGCGAGGGACCAAAACGCGTGAGGCACCGCGTAACCGCAGTCGAGTAACAGGTTGGCGCCGCCGCGCATGAGCATCGTCGTGTTGGCGGGGTCCTGATCGACCGCCGAACCGACGCCGACCCACGTGACGGTGGTCATCGCCTACTCAGCCGATTCCGCGAGACGTCGCCAGCGCATCCGATGCTGATTGTCGCGCCACTGCACAACGAGATCGTGACCGTCGCGCCATGTCGCCAGCCCTTCGAGGAAATCGGGCATGCCCGCATCTTCGTGGCGGATGCCCAGGAAGTGTTCGCGCAGCAGCAAGATATTCCAGTCGTGGCTGCAGTGGACGTACAGCCCGGGTTCGTCGTGGGTCGCCAGTGTTTCGGTAAGCACCATCAGTTGGCCGGTCGCGGCGCGCGGGGACGGCATCAGGTGCTCGCTGGCCAGGTCGCCTTCGAACCAGCGTCGGACGAACGCCCGGTCGCCGATATCGAGCGCGATCTTCAAGACCTTCTCGGCGTCGTGGAGGTAGGGCCCGGCCAGGTCGTTGATCACGACAAGCTCGTCGACATCGCTGCCGGCGTCGCGCAACCCCTCGGCGAGACGATTGGCGGTCTGCTGGCAGCGGGGAATCGGGCTGCTCCACAACCTCATCGATGCGAAATCGACCAGCGTGCGTCCCAGGGCGGCGGCATCGCGATGGCCGTTGTCGGTCAGGCGCGCTTCCCATCCCTCTTCATAACTACGGATAGGATCGCGTTCGGCGTGCCGCAAGATGATCGAGACCGGGCGGTCGCGCGGCACATGCTCGAGGGTCAAGCGGACCGGCATCGATCAGGACTCCCCGTCGCGGTTGGAAAAACTCGCGGGATGCACTGCGTCGGCGCGACGCGTGAGCTTCCACATCCGCGGGCCGATCTCGGTGATCGCGAGGTAGAGGCTCAGCCCGGTGATCGCGATCCAGGCCTCGCTGGCGTAGAGACGACGCGTCATCATCTTCTCGAACGGGAATTCCGCCGCGCGACCCATCAGCGGTCCGCCACCTTCGGGCGCGATCACGTTGAAGACCATGTGGCCGGCGTAGACGATCTCGATCAGGAAGTTGATGATGATCGCCCAATGAACGGCGAGCAGAAGGACGCGACGCATGGCGGATTCCGTTGGAGGGACGACGCACACACCAGCGGGTGTGTTGGATGCACGACTACGTGCGCGCCGGGACTGTAGCAGAGTCTTGGCGGCGATCATCGTCGCCGCGCTTGTCGGTGTTCCTGCAGCGGCGGTCGCGCAGTCGGTGACACTCGCCGTGGCGCCATTTGCCAACAAGACGGGCAAAGCCGATCGCGACGCCCTCGCCAAGGGCCTCGCGGATATGTTGATCACCGACCTGTCGACGTCCAAGGACTTCAAGCTCGTGGAACGGGAGCGGCTGCAGGCGCTCGTGGCCGAGATGAAGCTCGCGAAGCAGGGGCTGATCGACCGCAAGACCGCGCAGAAGATGGGCAAGCTGCTCGGTGCGGACGCGATCCTGATGGGCACTATGACGGCGCTGGACCCGCAGCTGCGGCTGGACGCGCGCATCGTGACGGTCGAGGCCGGCGAGGTGATGGCCGCGGCGAAGGCGACCGGCAAGCTCGAGGAGTTCTTCACGGTCGAAGGCAAGCTTGCCGGCGCGCTGCTCAAGGCGGTCGGTGTCGCGCTTTCACCGATCCAGCGGATGAAGTTGGGCAAGTCGGGAACGCGCAAAATCACCGCTTTTCGAGCGTATTCACGGGGCTTGGACGCGACCGATCGAGGCGACAAGGCGACCGCGGGCAAGTCGTTCGCGGCGGCGCTGGCCTCCGATCCCGGGTTCGCGAAGGCAAAGGAGCGACTGGCGGCGCTCGAGAAACGCGTCGCGCAGCTCGAAAAGCGCACCGAAGCGGTGGAACGAGCGGGCGGCCTGATCCTCAAACCGAAGAGCGCGATCGACCACTGGTCCAACGCGAAAGTGCACCTGTCGCGCGGCAATGACAGCGGCGCGGAAACGTCGATGCGGGCGGCGCTCAAACTCCACCCCGAGTGTTTCGATGTGCTGCTCGCGTTCGCAAAGCTCCGTTTGCGAGCCGGCGGCAGCGCTCCCGACGATAAGGCCTGGCGCAAGGCCGCCAGGGGGCTCCCCAAGCCGATCGGACGCGCGCTGTCGGCCATCGCGGCGGCCGATCACGCGCGCTATGTGCGCAACAGCAAGATCGCTGCCGACACGGTGGATAAGGGCAAGGCGGTGAAGGGCAAGGCGGCGCGGGGCAAGCAGAACAAGTGGGCCGGTTTGAGCGCCTGGCTGCGTCTGGTCGCGCTGGGGCCCAAGCTCAATCCCAGGGCGACAGCCGTCGAACGCACCGAAGAGGCGGCGCTTGTCTTCAGATTGCGCGCGACAAACCTCCGGTCGCCCAACGTCGTCGGCTCATTCACCGATCCCGAAGCCGCGCAGGCCGCCGCGCGCTACGTCAACGGACGCGCCAAGTGGCTGCAATCCCGCGCGCCAACCACCGCCGGTTTTGTGTTTCCGTTGCCCAGAGCCGCACTCGTCGCTCGCCCGGTGGTCGTCAGCACACGCGCCTACGGTCGGGGCTGGAAACCGCCGTTCATGTTGCGCGTCACTGTGGGGGCCCCTGAGGCCAGCCAGTGCTTCATCTCGGTCGGCAAAGCAGCCGAGATCCCCGTGCCTTTCGCCAAGGTCCAGCACCTCTCCGGCGAGGCAACCGTCTTTGAAACCGTCGCGCGTCGCCCATTCCAATTCGGGCGCACACACGTCGTCGTTCGCTACCTGGACCGGCGCGGCAACCCCGCTCGATACGAAGCGGATGTCGAGCTCACATCCATGCGCCGCGACACCGGCCGGGGCGATCTCGGCGCCCTGGGCGAGCAATCGACGTCGAAATATCCGTGGCTGAGCACGCATTTCGGCAGCTGGAACGACGAAGATGCGGGCGGAGTCCTGCTGATCGATCCGGGCGCTGGTATCTGGACGATCGCCGACAAGCGAGCCGATCGGTTCGACGTATCGCCGCTCGAAGGCGGCGTCCCCACCCCGTTTGCCGTGGGCGTGCCGATCCGCGTTCGAAAACCGGGGCAGGGCAGCGCGTTTTGGGGGATCGAGCGGCCGATCCTCTACCGCGTGGGCAAACGCACGCTGATCTCGGGGCGCGGTCGTTATGGCGTCAACGAGGCGAGAGGCACGCGACGCTGGATCTCGTCGGCCCAGTCCCTCGCGTCGGAGAGTGGCACCACCCTCTTCGGGCTGCATGAAGGCGCGCCGTGGCGGCCGGGCTTTGAAACGGCGGCGGCCGGCTCGCCAAAGGGCGGCTGGTACGACAGCAACCACGCGTTCGCTGCGATCGCCAAACCAGCGGTCCAGGCGTGGCATGACTACACGGCCCCGTGGCGCGAGCTCGCCGTCGCGGCCGGCAAATCGCGGCAGCCCTGGGTTTGGGTGAGCGGAGCCGTAATCGATCGTGACGAAGTGACCGTGATCGCCTACATGGCCTGCGTTCGCACCGGTAAATGCCAGCCGCCCCATGGCAGCAGCTGCGCCGATCAGAACGGCAAGGTCTACCGCGCTCAGTACGGCGGCGACCAGGCCACCGGATGTCTGCCCGTGACGCCGAATCGCTACCCGATCACCGGGATCACCAAGGCGCAGGCGGCGGCGTTTTGTGCGTGGCGCGGCGGCGAACTTCCCAAGTCATCGCGGTTGGCGAAAGCGGCGACCGCACAGCGCGAAAACGTCGGCTCGTCCAAGCGGTTTATCGACAACACACTCGACGCCGTGACGTGCGACTGGATGCGCTTTGGCCGTCGCAAGAAGATGTGCGATCCAGACCGTCTGGTCACGACCAATTACTGGGACGGGTACGGCTGGATCGCGCCGACCGGGATGCACCCAACCTCCGGCCCCGAACACGTGCTCGGCAACGTGCGCGAGTGGGTCAAAGACGGCGAAAACAAGGCCTTTGGCTGCTCGTGGAAGGACATCCTCGGCCCCGATTGTGAGGCGGCCCGGGCGATCAAGACCGTGTCGGACACAGACGTAGGGTTTCGATGCGTCTACGGGAGCAAACCGCGCCTCTCAGCCGTCGGCCAGGCGAAAAAAGAGGGACCGTTGCGCACCGGCAAGCCGTCGCTCAGCTGGGAATCTGTCCCGGGCGGGACGTTCGTGTATGGGGAAAAGAGACGACGCGAGTTCCCGCAGATCGAGCTGCCAGCAGCACCAGACGACCAAAGGGATGCAGCATTCGCGGTGCTTGTTGGTGTTTCGCGCAAAGACTTCGACGCGGTGATCGACCTGTTCGCCAAGCGGGGGATCGCGACGCCGGTCGATGCCCATCACCTCCAGGAGATCTTTTCGCGAGGGCGCGCATCGGGGCTGTCCGGACGCAAACTGGTCGCTTTGCTGCAGCGCTTCATCGCCGGCAAGGTCGACAAAAAACAGATGCGCTCCAAGTTCGAGGCGTATATCGACCCGAACTATGCGGTCCGCCAGTGGCTCCGAAAGAGCCGCGCGCGCGACGATCGCAAACGGCCCGCAGACGACGCCGAAAAGCGTACCGCGATGGTGTATCGGCTCACCCAGGTCATCCGGGGCTACCAGCGGATCCCGCCGCTCAAAGATGCGCCGCGCTACGACAAACGTCGCGGATTCTCGTGCGCGACCCAACCGCTGGGAACCTGCATCGATCGCACGGCAATGAGCGGGACACGCATCTACGTCGAGCGGCATGACCCGCGCAAGGTGAAGCTCAAAGGCTTCAAGATCATGGACCGCGAGGTCACCCAAGCGCAGTTCCGCGAGGCGATGGGCTTCAACCCGTCCGATCGCGGCTGCCCGAATTGTCCGGTCGTTCGCGCGACGTGGACCGAAGCGGCGGCGTTCTGCAAGAAGGTTGGCGGGCGGCTGCCGACCGAAGCCGAATGGGAATATGCGGCGCTCGGCGGCGGCGACAAGGGGCGATACGGCGACCTCGACGACATTGCGCGGTGGCGGGGCAACACCAGCAAACTGCCCAAGACAGGCGGTAAAGACGACAACGGCTACGACCTGCACGACATGGTGGGCAGCGTGTGGGAGTGGACCGCCGACCGCTATGAACGGTCCGACTACATATCGGGCGCGCTTCGCTACATCCGGGTCGCAGCAGAGGGCGAAAAGCGGAAGTACCGCGCGCCGACGATTCGTGACGTGCTCGCCGGAAAGAAAGAGCCGCCGGCCGGCCGGGTTTGCCTGCAGACGCACAAGAACAAGCCGCTGATCGAAGCGAACCTGCAGCGCATCCCGTGGAAGCTCGAAAAACCCAAACGCAGCGACATCATCGCCTGCTATCCCAACGCCAAGCGCGCGGTTGCCGCCGTCGTCGAGGCGTTCGCCAACAACCCGTCTGGACCGGCCATCGACCCGAACAAACACGGTCCAAACAAGCACACGCGCCGAACGACACAGCGTGTGCTCAAGGGCGGAAGCTACGGCGCCGATGAGCGGCTGATCGGGGCGAGGATCCGCACGCCGTACAACGCGCAGTTGCGGCACTCGTTCGTCGGCTTCCGCTGCGCGCGTTGATATGCCATCGTCGCCGCCATGCAGGGCACAGATCCGCTGATTGGCACCACGTTTGCCGACCGGTACCGCATCGAAAGACGCCTCGGCGCCGGCGGCATGGGCGCGGTGTATGTCGCTACGCAACTGTCGATGGACCGGCAGGTTGCGCTCAAAGTGCTCGGCGACCACGTGGCCCACAGCGAAGCTGCGACCAAGCGTTTCTATCGCGAGATGCAGGCGACGGCCCGGGTCGAACACCAGAACACGATCCGCGTCTACGATTTCGGCGAATCCGATGACGGCCAGCTCTTCCTTGCGATGGAGCTGCTCGACGGCAAGACCTTGCACGCGGTCTTGCATGACGAAGGCGCCCTCGACACGGCCCGCTCGCTCCATATCGCCGGGCAAATCGCGCGCGCCCTCGGCGCCGCACATCACGAGGGCATCGTTCACCGCGATCTGAAGCCCGAAAACGTGATGTTGCTGGATCGATACGGCGAGCGTGACTTCGTGAAGGTGCTCGATTTTGGGATCGCGCGCTTCGCAACCGGCGCCGATCCGTCCGACGGCGAGCCGCAGATCACCAAAGCCGGCACACTTATCGGCACGCCGCTGTACATGTCGCCCGAACAGGCGCTCGGTCGCGAGCTCGACGGGCGATCCGATCTTTACGCCCTCGGCGTCTTGCTCTTCCAGATGACCACGGGCTCGGTTCCGTTTACCGATCCAACGCCGGTCCGCGTGCTGTTCATGCACGCCCACGAGTCACCGCCACGCCCATCCGAAGTCGCGCCGGGCAGGGTGCCTCCGCGGGTCGAACACCTCATCAACCGTCTGCTTGATAAGGATCCGAACAATCGGCCGCAGACAGCCAGTGAAGTCGTGCGGGAGGTCCGGGAATCGACCGAAGCGGACACGCTCCACGAAGGCAACACGGGGGCATCGCGATCGTCGCGCCTGAGCGACCCTACCTCGATGGCCCGTGCGCGCGCCAGGTACGCCGATCCACAGGCCGGAATCGCGACGCGGCAGTCGTCGGTTGAAGTGGACCCAAGCGCGGATGCGACGGCCGCGACCGCTGACGGCCTGGCACCGGTCCGCGCCATCAAGGAACCATCGGCGCTCGAGATCACAGCTCCGACGATCGAGGCGTCTTCGGAGCAGGTAGCCGCCGCTGGTGCGCCGGCAACCGCAGTCAATAGCAAGCCCGTGACGGTCAATGTCTCGGACGACCATGTCGACACGGGCGCGCTGACAATGGTCGGTGATGCCGCGCCGGTCTCCGAAGAGATACTCGCCCCCACGATCGCGGCTCATGTCGACGACCTGGGCTCGCCGGTCCCCCAAGCCACCCCCGAACAAGCGCGACCCGAAGCCGGGGACGGAGACAAGCCCGAGCAAGCCTCGAAAGACGCAGCAGAACCGGCCCCAAGACCAGCCGTTCAGCAGCCGAAGCCGTCGACCGGCACAGATTCGACACCAGCCGCCACGAAGAAATCCGGTTCAAAGGGACCCATGATCGCAGCCGCCGCTGTCGTGCTGGCTGCAATTGGCGGGGTCGTGGCGATGTCGGGCGGGGGCGCGAGCACAGATCCAAACACCGCGACAATCGCCAAGACCACGGAATCGGAGAAGACCGCGGCGAAAGCGAAGGGAAAAGAGAAAGAAGCCGAGATCTCGCGCGTCGCTGAGCTTCGAGCGACGCTCAACAAGCTGGCGCGCGACGCCAACGAACCGGTGACCGCAGAGGCCTGTCAGAGCCACAACGAGGCGGAGGTCGCGGTGATGATCGCAGCCCGGAAAAAGCTCGTCGGCGGGCGCGCTCGTGGCAAGAGGAAGGCGGACCTCGACGCGGTCGGAGAGCTCGAAGCGCTCGAGGGCAGGGGGGCCGAAGCTGACGCGATCCTGGCCAAAGCGCTGCTGTTTGCCGGGCGATCCGACACCGAGATTGGAGCCGCCGCCAAACGTGCCACCAAGGCCTGCGCGCAGCTCGCGCTCGCCCACGCAACCCTGGGCACAGTCCACCTGCTGGCCAAGCGCGCCGACGCCGCCGACGCCGCGTACTCCGAAGCGCTCAAGCACGCACCTGACTACCGCGCCGCCCAGTTCAATTACGGGCTCGCCGCGGTGCAGTTGCGGGACAGCCCCAAAGCCATCGCGCGGTTCGACAAGCTGATCGCCGAAGCGCCCAATCACCCCCGGGCGTACTTCGGCCGCGCCCAGGCCAAGCTCGCAGGCAAGGACTTCCAAGGCGCGCTCAAGGACATCGATGTGGCGCTGCAGAAAGACCCGAACGACGGCGATGCCCATTTCGTGCGCGGCATCTCTTTGATCGGAATCGGCGCCGTAGACACAGCCAACGAGGCCTTCTGCAAGTCATCCAGCCTCGGCAACAAGCTGGCGGCAAAGCAGTGCAAGAAGCCGTAGCAGCGTGCGAGAAGCTCCGTCCCCGGGCTGACAATCCGCGGCTCGACTATTGGACCATCGAGGCAAGGTCGAGCTGGGCGAGTTGGAAGTCGGGCCGCTCCTTGACGACCTTCTGCAGCTCCGCGCGCGCTTTCTTGAAGTCGCCCCGATCCTTTGCGTCGAGCGCCTTGGCGTAACGGACAGCCTGCTTGGCGTGCAGCTTCTTGGGCGGCTTGGCGCGCTTTCGGCGCTTGTACTTGCGCACGACGCGAGGCGGCAATGCCGGCAGCTTTTCGGTCAAGACGGCGGCGAGCTTGGTGCTCAGCTGTTGTTCGAGTCCGATGAAGTCGTCCTGCTTGCCGTTGACGCCGAAGCTCCGCAGGATCGTGCCGGTCTCGACTTCCACCACCTTGGCGTCGATCCGCAGCGTACCCATCATCGCGAAATAGCCGCCGATAATCATGAACCGGGCGCCGAGAAGCTTGCCGATCCGGGCCGATGTGCGCTTGTCGAAGGAGCGCGTGTTGGACAGCTTCATCTCCTTGAGGAGCTCTTGCAGACGTTCCCGCTCGACGAGACGGACGCGATCCACCGCGCTGAGATCGGAAATGACCATCTGCGCCAACCCCTTGCGCAGCATCGCCATCTCGTCGTCTTTTTTGCCGCGGTAGTCGAAGTAAAGCACGGCGACAGTGGGCCGGTTGTCCGCTTTCTTCGCTTTCTTGGCGGTCTTCTTCTTGGCCGTCTTCTTCTTGGAATCGCGGGCGGCGTCGGCCCGCTTGCTCTTGCTGGGCGCTGCGATGCTCACTGTCGCGAAGAGCAGGGCGGTCAACCCCACGATGGCCGTGGTTGTGCGGCGTTTGCGCATGGTCCCCTCCGATGCCCGGGCAAAGCGGTGAAGCTGTAACGCAACGCTACCGTTTCTGATTCCACGGCGCGACCCACTTCAACATCACCATGCCAGGGATGGCGCACACGGTGCAGACCAGGAAAAACGTGGTCCAGCCGACGCCCTCGACGATGAAGCCGGTGCTCGCGTTGACGAATGTGCGCGGGATCGCCCCGATGCTGGTCAGGAGCGCGAACTGGGTGGCGGTGTGGCTTTGGCTCACGCGGTGGCCGATGTAGGTCACGAAAACGCATGTGCCAAGGCCCACGCCGAGGTACTCGCCGCTGACCACGAAGAAAAGAGCTGTCCGGTTGACGCCGATCTCCGAAAGCGCCGCGAATCCGAGGATCGTGATCATCTGGATGACGCCGGCCAGCCACAGGGAGCGGTTGACGCCGAACTTGCCGAGCATGGCGGTGGCGACGGCTGCACCGGCGATAAACGACCAGAGAGACGCGACCTTGGCGACCGTTCCGATATCCGTCTTGGTGAAGCCGACGTCGAGATAGAATGGCGTGATCAGCGACGTGGCCATGCTGTCGCCGAGCTTGTAGAGCAGCATGAACGCCAGGATCGAAAGGGCGGTCGCGGCGCCGTCGCGCTGGAAAAACTCGGTGAAGGGTTCGATGACCGCGGCACGAAACGTTCGCGGAGGTGCGTTGGCCTCGGGCTCGGGCATGGCGATCGAGGCGCCGATGCCGAGCAGCATGAACCCCGCGACAACGAGATGGACCTGCTCCCACGGCATGCGGTCCGCGAGGATGAGGGCAAGCGCGCCGGGGACGAGCGTCGACAGACGGTAGGCGTTGACGAAGATGCTGCTGCCGACCCCGAATTCCTCGTCGTCGAGCATCTCGCGGCGGTGAGCGTCCAGAACAATGTCCTGGCTGGCGCTGAAGAACGCGACAACGCCGACCACGACCGCGATCCACTGCACATCGCGCTGCGGATCGAAGAGGGAAAACGAGGCGAGCCCGATGAGCAATCCGATCTGGGTGATGATCGCCCAGCCGCGGCGACGCCCGAAGAAAGGCGGAATGAAGCCGTCGAGCAGCGGCGACCAGAGGAATTTCCACGTGTAGGGGAAGCCGATCAGGGCAAACAAGCCGATGGTCTTGAGGCTCACTCCCTGGTCGCGCAGCCAGGCGGGCACGAGCTGATAGAGGACGAACAATGGCATGCCCGACGAGAAGCCGCAGAAGAGGCAGATCAGCATCCGCCTGTCATTGAGCAGCTGCCAGACCGAGCGCTTCTGGACGGTGTCGTTCACAGAGCCATGATGCCCCCGGTTCAGGGCGGCGCCAGTTTACCCGCGATTATCTTGTTGCTGGTGGCAAGCCGCAGAGTGGCTGTCTACGAGGCCCCGGGCGGGATCCGTTCGAGCACCGTGTCGATTCGGCGCGCAAGGTCAAAGTCTCGCTGCGTGATGCCACCGGCGTCGTGCGACCAGAGGGTGATCGAGACACGGTTGTAGACGTTGGCCCAGTTGGGATGATGGTCGGCGCCGTCGGCGATGATCGCGACCGCCGACATGAAAGCGAACGCGGTCACGAAGTCTGCGAATTGCAGCTCGCGCCGTAGTTTGCCGTCCGATGCCTGCCAGCCAGCGTGGCGCTCCACGAATTTCGCGATGGCGTCGTCGCTGGCCAGCGTTGTCTCGTACTTGCCCACGATCGTCTACTTGGATGGCTTGGGTGGCGGCTTCTGCTTGCGAATCTGGCGCAGATACGAGCGCGTTGCGACCTGTTCGCCCTTGTCGAATACGCGCTCCTCGATGACGGTGCGCCCCTTGGTGCCATAGCGGCGCTCGACGCCGTGCTTGAGCTGATTCTTGTACGGAACGTCGGCCCAACGAACGCCTTCGCGCGTCCACACCGACGCTCGACCGTCGCGCTTGCCAGCCTGCACCGGCACAGCGATTCGCGCCTGTCCATTGTCGTGGTACTGGACCTCGATGCCGGCCCGTTTGCCGTCGACGTAGGACATCTTCGTGACGCCGCGGCCCTTCTTATCCTGGACGCGCGCCATGCCGTGACGCTTGCCGGCTCGGAGCGGGACGGTCATGCGAACCGCGCCGTTGCGGTGGTATTGGACTTCAAACCCCTGGGCACGCTTGCCGCCACCCGGATAGCGGCTTTGCACGGTGCCGTCGCGCCAGAATGTGCGCACGTTGCCGGCGATCGTGTCGTTCTTGTAGGGGATCTCCATTTTCTTTTCGCCCGAGTCGTAGAAGCGAATCTCCGAGCCGTTGCGCTGCCCGCCAGCGAAGTCCACTCGGGCGAACAGACGGCCGTCCTCGGTGTAGAAAACGCCCTCGCCCTGGTATTTTTCGCCGGCGATGGGAACCTCGGATCGGACGGCGCCAGACTTGTAATAGAGCCGCTCGAGCAGGCGACCTTTGCCGCGCCGCCGCACCAGCTCGCGACGTTTTTGCCCGTTTTCGTAGAGCCAGACACCGGCGTATTTGCGCCGGTCGAACTTGGCCGGACGCGCGCCGGGTTTGCCTCCGTAGAGGCGCCGCCTACCGACGATTTTTCCGGCCTTCCAGAACACGAGCATGACCTTCTCGCGCTTGGCGTTGTAGCGCTTCTCCGTGCCGTTCTCGAGGCCGTCGACGTACGGCAGCTTGGACCACAGCCAACCGCCACGGACAGCGTAGATCTTGGCCACCCCTTCGCGCTTACCTTGCAGCCAGCGGTACTCGGCGTGCTTCTTGCCGGACTTGTAGAAGCGCGTCTCGAGGCCTTGTCGCTGGCCGTGGTCGTAGTACGAGACCGACCACATCCACCCCTCGTGGTGGAAGATCGTCTCTGTACCGTGCTTCTGGCCGCCGACGACCTGCGTCATCACCCACAGCTTGCCGTTTTCGAACCAGCGCTTTTCGGTGCCGGCCGCCTTGGGGTCATGTGGAAACTCGCTCTGCGGCTTGCCATCGGCGTAATAGGTGCGCGCGGTACCGACGGGCAGTCCGCCGGCAAACGGGTATTCGCCCTTCTTCTTGCCGTCGGGGTAGAACCAGGTCGTCGTTCCCTGGCGCTTGTCGTTGTCGTGCGGAATCGTCGCGCTGAGGGTGTGTTTTTCGTCGTCGACGTACTCTTTGACGATGCCGTGTGCGAGGCCGTCCTTGCGCGGGATTTCGACGCGAACATTGCCGCTCGGGTAGTAGCGGCGCTCGAGGCCGGTCAGCTTTCCCTTGACGAACGGCACCTCGATTTGGCGCTTGCCGTCTTCGTAGTAGACGATGCCGGTGCCTTCGTTAACGCCGTGAATCCACGGGAACTCAGCCTGGACCCGGCCGCTTGGGTAGAAACGTCGCTCGGTGCCGTGGATCTTATCGTTTACGAACGGGAATTCTGCGGTTTTGCGGCCTTCTTCGTCGTAGATGTAGCCGAGGCCAACGCGCATTCCGTCGCGCCGATGAACGGCGAAACGGCGCTTACCGCTCTCGTAGAAGTGGGTTTCAAGACCTTGGGCCAGATCGGTGACGTAGCGGACCTGGTACTTCTTCTTGCCCGACTTCTCGTAGAAATGGGTGGCCCAGCCGTGCCGCAACCCGTAATGGAACGCATAGACCGCCTTTTTGTCGCCGGATTCCTCGTAGAAATGTGTCTCGGTGCCGTGGCGGACCTCGTTGAGGAGCTCAAATCGGCTGCGCAGGGCCCCGGACTTGTAGAACGTCTCACCGGTCTTCGCCGGCTTGCTGTGGCGGTATTTGATCTCGCTGCTCTTCTGGCCGCCGGGGTAGTAGCTGCGGAACCAACCGTGGCGTTCGCCGCGCACCCATTCGCTCGTCGCGGTAAGCAGGCCGGCGGGGTTGTAGCGTTTTTCGAGCCCGTGGGGCCGTCCGTCGACGAAGACCCAGGTGCGCTTCTTCTTGCCATTCTTGTCGTACTCGGTCCGGCGTCCCTGCTGCAGGCCGTCGACGAGCTTGTAGCGGAACTTGGGCAGCCCGTTGCTCCAGAAAACGGTGACGCGCACGACGTCGGAGTTGTTCTTGTCGAAATCGAGCTGATGCTGCGGTTTGCCAGACTTGTAGACATGCAGCTCGCGGGCCTTGCGCGTGCCATCGAAATAGCGGTAGCGGCGCGGGGTGCCGTCCTCGAACTTCTCGACAACTTCGTAGCGAAGCATGCCGCGGCGCGCATCGGCCGTAACACCGCGATCAGCGGCGCTTGATGGGGTGCCGATCGCCACGCTGGAAGCGATGACAAGGGCGCACGCCAGGCAGCGGAACCTCATAGTCGACATCCAACCTCCACGCGGGGATCGCGCGCAAGTATCGGCCAAATGGAGCAATCCCGCAAAAACAGCCTGTCCAAACGCGCGATGAGACGGGATCACGGGGTTGCAGCCAGACGCCCCTTGACCTCTGCGCCGCGCCGCGCCATGAACCCGTCTGGCAATTGGAGGGCCTCGATGACCAGCAACAGCTTCCAGAGCCGCGCCGACCTCGACGTGGCGGGCACCAACTACACATACCACCGGCTCGATGCCGTCAAAGACGCCGGATTCGACGGCGTCGTCAGCCTCCCCTTGTCGCACAAGGTGTTGCTGGAAAACCTCTTGCGGAACGAAGACGGCGTCAGCGTCACCCGTTCCGATATTGAAGCGGTCGCCAGCTGGTCGCCCGACAACCACCCCGACCTGGAGATCGCGTTCCGAGTCGCACGCGTATTGCTGCAGGACTTCACAGGTGTCCCCGCGGTCGTCGACCTCGCCGCGATGCGCGACGCCATGGTCGCGATGGGTGGCGATCCCCAGAAGATCAACCCGCTGCAGCCCGCCGACCTCGTCATCGACCACTCCGTGCAGGTCGACCATTTCGGCAGCAAAGACGCGTTTTCGTTGAACGCGCGCCTCGAGCACCAGCGCAACATGGAGCGCTACAAGATGCTCCGCTGGGGTCAAAAGGCCTTCAGCAACTTCCGCGTCGTGCCGCCCGACACCGGCATCGTCCACCAGGTCAACCTGGAGTTCCTCGCGCAGGGGATCTTCAGCAAGACAACGGATGACGGCAACGAGGCCTACCCCGATACGCTTGTCGGCACGGACTCGCACACGCCGATGGTCAACGCGCTCGGAGTCGTAGGTTGGGGCGTCGGCGGCATCGAGGCGGAAGCGGCCATGCTCGGTCAGCCGATCACGATGCTCCTGCCCGAGGTCGTCGGCTTCAAGCTCACAGGACAGCTCAGTGAGGGCGCAACCGCGACCGACCTGGTGCTGACAGTCGTACAGATGCTTCGCGAGCACGGTGTCGTCGGAAAGTTCGTCGAATTCTTCGGCAGTGGACTGTCGAACCTGCCGCTGCCCGACCGCGCGACCATCTCGAACATGGCGCCCGAATACGGCGCGACGATCGGCTTCTTCCCGGTCGACGACGAGACGCTCCGATACCTGCATCTGACGGGTCGTTCCAAGGAGAACATCGCGCTTGTCGAGGCCTACACGAAGGCCAATGGCCTGTTCCGAACCGATGACACGCCTGATCCGCGCTTCTCTTCCGTGCTTGAGCTCGACATGGGCACCGTGGTCCCGTCGCTGGCCGGCCCGAAGCGCCCGCAGGACCGCATCCCGCTCAGCTACAGCAAGGACTCCTGGTACAAGACGCTGCCGAAACTCGCGACCGGTGACCTCGACCGCAACGCGACGCATAGCCTCACGATCGATGGCGAAACCACCGAAGTTGGACACGGTTTTGTCGCAATTGCCGCCATCACCTCGTGCACGAACACGTCCAACCCCGCAGTTCTCGTCGCGGCCGGCCTCGTCGCCAAGAAGGCGCGCGAGCTTGGCGTCAATGTGCGCCCGTGGGTCAAGACGAGCCTCGCCCCCGGGTCCAAGGTCGTGATGAGCTACCTGGAGAAGACCGGCCTGATCGATGACCTCGAAGGCCTCGGCTTCCACCTTGTCGGCTTCGGTTGCACGACTTGCATCGGCAACTCCGGTCCGATTCCCGACGATGTCCTCCCCGCGGTGGCCGACGGAGGCCTGGTGGCAACGAGCGTCCTGTCGGGTAACCGCAACTTTGAAGGCCGCATCAGCCCGCATGTCCGCGGCAACTACCTCGCCTCGCCACCGTTGGTCGTTGCATATGCCATCGCCGGCACAATGAATATCGACGTGTACGAGGAGCCATTGGCTCACAATGCTGACGGTAAGGCCGTGTATCTAAAGGATATCTGGCCGTCACAGAAAGAGGTTGCCGACACGCTCGCCAGCGCGCTTTCGCGCGAGATGTTCGAAGAGGGCTACGGCAACGTGTTCGAGGGCGACGAACAGTGGCGCACGCTGCCGGTTCCCGATGGCGACCTATACGCGTGGGAAGGCGATTCGACGTACATCCAGCACCCGCCGTTCTTCCAGGGAATGCCGGTCGAGCCGGCAGATCCCACCGACATCACCGGCGCACGTTGCATCGCCAAGGTCGGCTTGTCGGTCACGACGGACCACATCTCGCCCGCTGGAGCGATCGCCACGGACGGCCCCGCCGGCCAGTACCTCCGGGAAAACGGCGTCGCGGTCGCGTCCTTCAACTCGTACGGCAGCCGACGCGGTAACCATGAAGTAATGATGCGCGGCACGTTCGCCAACGTTCGCCTTCGCAACGAATTGGCGCCCGGGACCGAAGGCGGCTGGACCACCTACCTGCCGACGGGCGAAGTCGAGTCGATCTACGACGCGTCGATGAAGTACCAGGAGTCGGGCACGCCGTTGGTTGTCCTCGCGGGCGCCCAGTACGGCACCGGCAGCTCGCGCGATTGGGCCGCCAAGGGCACCCTTCTTCTCGGCATTCAGGCCGTGATTGCAGAAGGTTACGAACGCATCCACCGCAGCAACCTCATCGGCATGGGCGTGCTGCCGCTCGAATTCAAGTCCGGCGACTCGCACGACTCGCTGGGGCTCACGGGTCACGAGACATTCGATATCACCGGTGTTGCCGACGGCCTCGCGCCCGGCAAGACGCTGACGGTCACCGCGACGAACGGCTCCAGCGCGCCCAAGACCTTCGAGGTCACGGCACGTCTCGATACGCCCGTCGAGGTGGATTACTACCGCCACGGCGGCATCCTTCAGTACGTGTTGCGAAACCTGCTCAAGAGCTGATCAGCACCCCGTAATCACAGGAAAAAGAAGGGAATGACGGTCGATAGCTGGCAGAGCTTCGCGTCCGAGGTCGTCGCAGATTGTCGGATCTTCAAGGTCAAACGCCACCGACGCGAACGTGTGAGTGAAGACCGCTCACGGGCAGGGCAACGGCACGATTTCTTTGTGTTGGACTCGCCCGATTGGGTCAACGTCGTCGCCATTACCAGCAGGGGCGAAGTGGTGCTGGTGGAGCAGTTCCGCCACGGCACCGACACCGTCACGATCGAAGTCCCCTCGGGACTCGTTGATCCCGGCGAAGACCCGCTGACGGCAGCCAAGCGCGAGCTCGCCGAAGAGACCGGCTACGTCAGCGACCGCTGGGTGCACCTGGGCACGACCGACCCAAACCCGGCGTTCCTGGGCAATAAGCTCGATACCTACTTGGCGATCAACGCTCGCCACGAGGTCGAAACGGACTTCGACGCGCACGAGGATATCGCTGTGCGGACCGCTCCATTCGTCGAGACCCTGGCGATGATCGACCGTGGCGAAATCGGGCACTCGCTGGCCATCGTCGCGCTTCATCGAGCGCTCCGTTACCGACACCGTTAGCTCGTGGCCGGGTCCATCTTCTCCCGCGATCCCGCCTTGTTGGCGCGGTATGAGCGAGACGTCTCGCCGCTGTCGCAAACTCCCAGTGGCGTGCTGCTGGCGCGGGACATCGCGGATGTCGTCGCCGCGGTAGATGAGGCGCGAGGGCAGTGCATTGGGCTTCTCGCGGTCGGGGGGCAGACGAGCACAACGGGCGCCAGCGTCGCTTCGCCCGGAAATGTCGTCGTGGACGTCACGGCGCTGGAGCGTCAACCCCAGCTGGATGCCGCCTCTCACCGTGTTGTCGTGGGACCGGGGACGCGCCTCGGCGCCTTGCGAAGTTGGCTTCACGGCCGCGGTTTCGACCTACCGGTGGACCCGACGAGCCAACACGAGTGCACCGTCGGCGGCGCGATCGCCACAAACGCGTCCGGCCCTGGAACGTATGCGCACGGAGCGATGCGCGACTGGGTGGTTGGCGCCGAGCTTGTGGACGGACGCAGCCACCGCCACGTGTGGCACCGCCGTCAGGTCGCCAAGTGCGCGTTGGGCCCGGCCGGTCTACAGGATCCGATCGACTTCATCGTGGGGTCCGAGGGGCTCTACGGCGTGATTGTGGAGGCGACGCTCGCTGTTCGACGACGCCCCGAAACGACGATCGGGATTTGGGTGCCTCTGCCGTCGCGCGACGACGTATTCACGGCGACCGGGAGCGTCGTGGAAGCTTCGGAATCGACAATCCGCGCTATCGAATGGCTGGATGGCCGATGCTGCGCGTTGCTTGAGGGGCAGGGCGATATGCCACTCGATCCCGTCGCCGGGGGTGGTCTCTACATCGAGTTTGAGGGCAAGCGTGCGCAAACCGAGACCGCAATCGAACGGATCGCGGCCACATGCGTCGCACACGGTGCCCGCATGGATGGCATTGAATTTTACGGAACCGACGCCGATCGGGCTGAATTCGCCAAGCGCCGCCACGGGGTGCCCGATCAGCTCAATCGACGCGGACGGACCTGGGCGGAGCAGGGCGGTGGCAAGCTCAGCACAGACTGGTCGATTCCACTCGCAGCCCTACCCGGCTTGTTCGCATGGACGGACGTGCGATTGGCCGCGCTTGAACTCGAGGGCTGGTTTGCGTTCGGTCACATCGGCAACGGGCATCCCCACCTGAACTTGCTGACTCGAACGCAACACGAACGGGCTACAGCAACCGAGGCTCTCGGCGAACAGCTCGCCCGTGTCGTTGCGGCCGGTGGTGTTCCGGTGAGCGAGCACGGAATCGGCAAGCTGAAACGTCGCTTGGTTCAGCCGTACCTGACCGCCGCAACCGTGGCCGCGATCCGGGCCTTGAAGACACACTTCGACCCCGGCGGGGTTCTTGCTCGCGGCAACATCATCGACGCGTAACGGGGCGGTGCGCTGGACTGAACGGGCTCTCAAACGGGATTCAGAGCCCGTTAAAAGTGCGAGACCCACCGGCGATTGGTTCGCCGGTGGGCCTGCAGAGTTTGCAATCCCAAGTTGTCCTTCGAGGTGTGCCTTTGCCGCCAGGGGGACCTAAGTCGGGGGATCTTCCGGTGGGGAAACCGGTCGGGGGACCGGGGGACCTTTGGTCGGGGGACCGGGGGACCTTGCGGCGGGGGATACGGCTTGGGGGACCTCCAGGCTGGGGAACCTGTTTGGGGGACCTCGGGGGACCTCTGGTTGGGGAATCTCAGCTGGCTAAGGCGTTCTCTGCAGACCGTCTATGACTGGCGGATCCCTCGGGTTGCTTACGTACAGTCGTCAGAGACGACACAGTCAATATGGGATCTCCCTACCCCCAATTCAAGACAATTCTGTCCCAACGGCCGGCAAAATGTCGGCGGAGGTGGGGCCGAAACATCCCACATACGACAGTTGTGGAGGGCGGACCCTGATCGAGCGCGCGGTGGGATGAATGCTCCCACCGATCAGCAATGCGTTTGGCGCCATGCCCCGGGTCCTTCCGCGGCAACTTGCGTCGATTTGACGCGCGTTTGTGACGTCCCACGAATCCGCAGGCCTGGCTGATCGCATTTAAACTGATCAAGTGATCGATTCACGGCGCGAAACACAGCCGGGTTTTCGCCGGTCCACGTCGCGACAAACCGGGGAGGGGTATGTCAGAAGTTTACATAATATTCATTATCGGACTTTTGAATGTAAGCGCCTTTTAGAAATGTCCGGTTTTGGAAGCCGTCGCAGTTCAGCACACGAAACGACCAAACCGACTTCGCGGTCGGCACGTGAAGATCGCCGCAGAGCCGGTTAGCCTCCTCGCCATGAAGACGCTGCTCGCACAGATCAACACCACAATCACCGATTTCGAGGCCAACATCGCCGCCATTGCAGCCGCGTGCGATCACGGCCGTGAGCTCCAGGCCGACGTTGTACTGACGCCAGAGCTCGCGGTGTTGGGGTATCCGCCGCTGGATCTCCTCGAAAACCCCCAGACGATGCGCCGGTGCCAATCCGCGCTGCCAGAACTGGCCGCCATGTCGCAGGGCCTGACGCTGGTTGCCGGAATCGCCCTGCCCAGCCGCCAAGACCAGGCTGAGGGCCGCGAACGACCCGCGATGAACGCTGCGGTCGTGTTCACCAACGGCGAGCACGTCGCGACCATCGCCAAGCGCCTGTTGCCGAGCTACGACGTGTTCGACGAGGACCGCTACTTTCAACCCGGCGCCAAGCCCGGTGTCGTGACGATCGGCGACCGCCGAATCGGCATCACGGTTTGCGAAGACATCTGGAACGAAGACGAGGTCGGCCCCACCCGATACGACGTCGATCCGGTAGCTGAGCTCGCGGCGGCCGGCGTTGACGGGATTCTGAATCTTTCGGCGTCACCGTTCGATCTCGGCAAGGCAGCGCGACGCGTCGAGTTGGTCCGCACTATCGCCGTTCGTCACGGATTGCCGATCGCCTACTGCAACCTGGTGGGCGGCAACGACTCGCTGGTTTTCGACGGCCGATCCTTCGCATTGGACGGCACGGGCGCTCTGCTTGGCTATGCGGCGGCGTTCGAGGCATCCGAGCTTGTGGTCACCCTGCCCCGCGGAGCCGAACCTGCCGGCGCCGACGAGCCGGCGATTCCGCCAGAATTCGCGCCCGATCCGGCTGACGAAGCCCGTGCGGCGCTGGTTCTCGGCGTCGCTGACTACATGCGCAAGTGCGGCTTCTCCGACGCCGTGATCGGTCTAAGCGGCGGCATCGACTCGGCGGTGGTGGCGGCCATCGCGGTCGAAGCGCTTGGCGCCGAACACGTGACGGGCGTAGCCATGCCCGGGCCGTACTCAAGCGAAGGGAGCGTCACAGACGCCGTCGCGCTCGCGAAAAACCTCGGTATTCGTTGCCCGACCGTGCCTATCGGCCGCGCGTACGAAGCCTTCAAGGGGATGTTGAGCGAAGAGTTGGCCCGGCCCGGCCGCGACAAATGGGGCGTGACCGATCAGAACATCCAGGCGCGCGCGCGTGGCGTTGTGCTCATGGCGATGAGCAACCACTTCGGAACGCTCTTGCTCACCACGGGCAACAAATCCGAGATGGCGGTCGGCTACTGCACCCTCTACGGCGACATGAACGGCGGGCTCGCGGTGATTGGCGACCTGCCCAAGCTGCTCGTTTATGACGTCGCGCGGAGCTACAACCGCGATTTCGGCTGGATCCCGACAGAGACAATCGAAAAACCGCCGAGTGCCGAGCTCGCCCCCGATCAGAAGGACTCCGATTCGCTGCCGCCCTACCCTGTTCTCGACAAGATCCTCGAGCGCCATGTCGTGCAACGCCGGAGCGTGGACGAGATCGTGGAGTTGGACGGATTCGCACACGCCGTCGTCAGCCGGATCGTGCGGTTGGTGGAGCGCAACGAGTACAAGCGCCGCCAAGCCGCGCCGATTCTTCGGGTGACACGCAAAGCGTTTGGTGGCGGGCGCCGGATTCCGATGGCGCGAGCGATCTGACGATCGTTGAGCGGACCGTCATCTATCCAGCGATGACAGCGATCCCGTCGATCTCCACGCGAACGTCTTTGGGAAGTCGGGACACCTCGACAGTCGCGCGGGCCGGGTAAGGCTCGGACAGGTAGCTCGCGTACACCTCGTTGACCGCAGCAAAGTCGTTCATGTCCGCCAGGAAGATGCCCGTCTTCACAAGGTTGTCGAGGTCACCACCGGCAGTTTGGAGCACCGCGTGCAGGTTCTTCATGACCTGGTGGGCCTGCTCGACGACGCCACCATCGACAACGACTCCCGTGGCTGGGTCGATCGCGACCTGGCCGCTGAGAAATACCTCTTTGCCAGCTCGGATCGCCTGCGAGTAGGGGCCGATAGCTGCAGGCGCGTAGTCGGTGGCGATCGCTTGCTTGCCGGGGTCGCTCATGTTGGTTCCTTCACATCTGGGTTTATGGGTCAAAAACAACGCGGGCGACTCGACCTGGTGCCGAGCCGCCCGCGCGTGGATTCCTGGCCGGAGGGCCGGACGACCGGTGCGCTACATCATGCCGCCCATGCCGCCCATGCCGCCCATGCCGCCCATGCCGCCCATGCCGCCCATGCCGGCCATCGCCGCGGCAGGGTCTTCCTTCTGCGGGATGTCGGTGATCATGGCGTCGGTGGTGAGCATCAGGCTGGTGACCGACGCGGCGTTGATAAGCGCCGAGCGGACGACCTTGGTCGGGTCGATAACGCCGTCCTGCAGCAGATCCGAGTACGTCTCGGTCGCCGCGTTGAAGCCGTATGCACCGGTCTCACCGCGAACCTGGTTGACGACGAGCGAGCCCTCATGGCCGGCGTTTTCCGCGATCTGGCGCAGCGGCTCTTCGAGCGCGCGACGTACCGCGTTGATGCCGAACTGACGATCGCCGTGCGACGAGAGATCGCTGATGGCGTCCTGGGCGCGGAGCAGCGCAACACCACCGCCGGGGACGATGCCGGCCTCGACCGCAGCGCGCGTGGCGTGCAGCGCGTCTTCAACGCGGGCCTTCTTCTCTTTCATCTCGACTTCGGTGGCCGCACCAACACGCACGATGGCGACACCGCCGCTGAGCTTGGCGAGGCGTTCTTCGAGCTTCTCGCGGTCGTAATCGGACGTCGTGTCTTCGATCTGCCGACGAATCTGGCCCATGCGCGCCTGCAGCTGAGCGGAATCGCCCTGCCCGTCGACGATGGTCGTGGTGTCCTTGCCGATCACGATGCGCTTGGCACGGCCGAGCTGGTCGATGGTGACCGTGTCGAGCTTGTGACCGAGGTCTTCGCTCAGGAACGTGCCGCCGGTGAGAATCGCGATGTCCTCGAGCATCGCCTTGCGACGATCGCCGAACCCAGGCGCCTTGACGGCCGCGATGTGAAGCGCGCCGCGGAGCTTGTTGAGCACCAGAACCGGGAGGGCCTCACCGTCGACGTCCTCAGCGAGCACGAGCATCGGGCGCTGCTCACGAGCGATCTGCTCAAGCACGGGCAGCAGGTCCTTGGCGCTGCTGACCTTCTTTTCGTGGATGAGGATGTAGACGTCTTCGAGCACGCATTCCATCGACTCGGCGTCGGTGACGAAGTACGGCGAGATGTAGCCGCGATCGAACTGCATGCCGTCGACGGTCTCGAGCGTGGTGTCGATGCCCTTGGCTTCCTCGACCGTGATCACGCCTTCCTTGCCGACCTTTTCCATCGCCTCGGCGATGATGTCGCCGATCTCGGAGTCCCCGTTGGCGGAGATCGTGGCGACCTGTGCGATCTCGTGCTTCTCGGAGATGGCCTGGCTCATCTCGGTGAGCTTCTTCTCCAGCACGCCGACGGCTTCGTCGATGCCGCGCTTGAGATCCATCGGGTTGGCGCCCGCTTCGATGAGCTTGCGGCCTTCGCGGTACAGCGCCTGGGCGAGAACGGTGGCGGTCGTCGTGCCGTCGCCGGCCACGTCGGAGGTCTTGCTGGCGACCTCGCGCACCATCTGGGCGCCCATGTTCTGGAACTTGTCGCTGAGCTCGACTTCTTTGGCCACCGTGACACCGTCTTTGGTGACGGTCGGGGCGCCGAAGCTCTTCTCGATGACGACGTTGCGGCCCTTCGGACCGAGGGTGACTTTCACCGCGTTTGCGAGCTGGTTGACGCCGGCGAGGATGCGTTCCTTCGCCTGCGAGCCATAGATGATTTCCTTGGCAGCCATGGTTTTCTCCGTGTGCGTTGCCGCCCGGGACGCTGTGCCCGGACTTAACTAGCCGCGTGGGCTGTCGGTTATTGGATCGGGACGATGCAAGCGATCAGCCGAGGATCGCGAGCACCTCGTCTTCGCGCATGACGAGGTAACTCTCGCCTTTGAGCTCGACTTCGTTGCCGGCGTACTTGCCGAACAGGATGTGCTCACCGCCTTTGAGTTCCAGCGGGACGAGCGTGCCGTCGTCGAGGAGTTTGCCGGTGCCAACCGACAAAACGGTGCCTTCGCATTTCTTTTCCTGGGCGGCTTCGGGCAGGAAAATTCCACCGGCTGTCACGGCCTCTTCGGCGAGGCGCTGGACGACGATGCGATCGAAAAGCGGCTTGATTTGCATGGGAGCCTCTCGTTGGGATTTTGTTTCGTTCAGAATTCGTTAGAAATCAGCGGGTTGCACTCATGAGCCAGCGCCCGCTTCCATCCAGAGCGGCAGCAAGGTAGGAGAGCGGCCAGCCGTGTCAAGGGCGGATCGCGCAACTCGTCGCACAAGCCGCCAATCCGGGAGGGCCACGTGTCCGAATTGCTGCGTCGATCCAGCCATATTTCGCGCTTTCAACGGCGCGGCGCCTTGTTCCTGTACCACGATCTTTTTGGCTATCTGCTCGAAGGGTCAGCCGACATCGCCGCCTTGATCGACGCGTTCGCGGAGCCGCGCGCGGCCGGTGACGTCATCGAACAGCACCGCCCGCGCCTGCCCGAGTCGGAGATGTTCGTATCTGTGCTCCAGCAGACCCGCGTGCTGGTCCACGCCGACACGGACGAGCTCGCGCCTTTGCTCGACCGCTACCCCGTCCGGGCCCGCTGGACTGTGATGCGCGCGCTGGCGGACGGCAGATTCGAAGGCGTGATCGGCCGCAACACAACGATCAAGCCGCGGATCGAGAAGCTGGACGCGTTCGAGTCGAAGGTCTGGTCCCGTATCGATGGGGAAACCACGGTGTCCGAGATCGCCGAAGACGTCGGTGCATCCCCGCGAAGTGTCGCGAGAACGGTGGCCGCGTGGACGCACTCCGATCGCCAATGGACGCGCACATCGGACGTCAAGATGTCGTTCTACGGGGGCACGCGCCGGCCTCCACCCTACCTCAACTCGACCATGCCGTTCGCCCCGCTGCCGGCCGGGACCGAGGCCACGCCGGACCCGTTCGAGTCCGGCGGCATCGTCGACCTCGGCGCGTACCATGAAGCAGAGATCACCGACGCTGACGACCAGTTCGACAGCGGTGAAACGACGCTCTCGCACATGTTTCGACAACCGCACCCGGCGTTCGCTGGTCGGTCCTATGGCGCGGCTTTCGCGGACGCGTTGGTGCGCGATGGTTTGTGGACGGCAAAAACGTCCAACGTGGTGGAAGTTGGCGGTGGCGTCGGATTCTTCGCCGCCGCCCTGCTCGACCGAATCGGTACAAAGATCCCGGCTCGATCCGCCGATGCGAGCTACACGATCGTCGAATTGAGCCCCGCACTGCAGGCCAGCCAGCGTGGAAAGCTCACGGATCGCGCCGAGGCCATCGAATATGTCCTGGGCAACGCAGAGGTCCTCGAGCTGCCGGACGGCTCGGTGGACCTGCTGATCAGCAACGAGGTCGTCGCCGATTTCCGAACCGCGCGCGTCGACCGAGGCGATCTCGACGATTTCGGCGGCCCAGAGACGACCGCGGACGAGACGCTGGACCTCATCGACGACGTTCGCTTGCCCATTGACGACGCCGACGACGAGTTCTTCATCAACCTCGGCGCGATGCGATTTGTGCAGCGCGTCGCGAAGGTCCTCAAGCCAGGGGGCGTCGCCGTGATCACCGAATTTGGCGATCAATTCCGCTACCCCGTCGAGTCTGTGCAGCTGGACCACCCGGAGTTCTCCATCCACTTCGGCCACCTGGCCCATGTCGCGGCGAAGGCCGGGCTTGCGACCGAGCTCAAAGTCGTCCCGGAATGGCTCGGGATGGACCCAGATGTGGCCGTAATCGCAACCGCTCGGACATGGCATCGAAACCTCGCGGCGCTTTTCGCCAGCGATGGCGTCACGATCGAAAAGATCGCTTACACCCGCCCGATGCTCGCCGAGTTGGCCGGTGGGGATGCTGCGATCGACGCGATCGACTCGATCCGCTTTGAACCCGCGGGACAACGGGCTTGTGGGTTGCGCCCGCACGAGTTCAAGGCTCTCATTGTCCGCAAGCCATCGTGACGTGGCGGCAAGGAGTGACTCGTGGTTGAAGAAGAAGGGCGCTTGGTGCTCTGCCACGTCGCCGATCTCGAATACGACGGACGCTTCCAGGGCGACGCTCCCGACGGTGAAGCGGTCCTTGTCATCCGCCACGAGGGAAAACTGGTCGCGATGGGAGCGCTCTGTCCCCATCAATATGCACCGCTGATCGGCGGCGAGATCGTCGATGGCGTACTCGAATGCCCGCTGCACGGATGGCGATTCGCATTGGCCACCGGCGCCGATCCCGACAACCCATATGTGTGCGTTGCTCGCTATGAATGCGGCATCGAAGACGACAAGATCTGGGTCGGAAAAGCGCTGCCAATGGCGATGCCTGCCGCGGTCTGATCACACCGGCGGAAGCTCGCCTTTCCACACCGGCACGCCTCGCTCGGTCAGCAATTCGACCAATTCGTGCAGGCGTTGTTGCTGCCACATCGGATCGCGGGCGTTGGTGAACCCGGCGTCGTTGAACAGCTCGGCAGCTCCGTGTTCGCCGTGCAGGGTGTCCAGGCTCACACTGTCGACGTTGGCGGCCAGGAGATCGGCCAGCCGTTCGGGCTTTCCGGGCAGCATGGGCTGGACGACCGCAAATGTATCGATGCCTTGTTCACGGGCCTGTGCAAGCAGCTCGAAGCGCTCGTGGGTGGCGGCAGCGAGCGGTTCGAAATGGCGGCGTGCCCAGTCATCCGCGGTCGGTATGGAGACGCCGAAGGACGCGGTGGCCAGCCCCGCAAGGATGTCGAAGTCTCGGCTGGCGAGCGTGCAGCGGGTCAAGACGATGGTGCGCGGCGGGATTGGGCGGGACGCGATCACTTCCAGGCACGCGCGCGTCAACTGATAGCGCTTTTCGACGGCGTGGTACGGATCGGAGCGAACCGGCGTGAACTTGATCGGCGCGGCCGGCAGCGAGTTCAGGTCCCGTCTCAGGGCATCCGCGGCATCGACGCGGACATCCACCCACGACCCCCAGGCTGCACGCGGGAGCCGAGCCGCGTCTCGAAACGCCTGGAGCCTGGTCTGCGCATAACAGAACCGACACCCGACGAGGCACCCGACGTACGGCTCAAGCATCCAGAATCGGTCGTTGCCCTGCCCCGCAGGTGCCAGGACCGAGCCGCCCGAGACCTCGCGAACGCGGCCGTGCGTTGCTTTCACCTCGATGCGCGCCGGCGGCAATCCAGCGCCCAGTTGTTGCCCAACCGCTTCGCAGAGCGCCAACCCGGTGGGTTCATCGGCGCCGGGAGGCCCGCGCCAGGCGATTGCGAGCTCACCGACGACCACAGCGTGAGGAGCGCCGGCAGAGACAGGCACGCACTCGATCACGTATTCGCCGCACGGACCGCTCGTGTGGACCTCGAAGCGAAGGTGCTCAGCGAGGGCTGTGACTATATAAATTCCGCGCGCGCCCGCGTGGAGCCGTTGGCCGACCTCGATCACCTCGCCTCCATCGCTACGGCAAGCTTCGTCGTCATACGCTTTCCGTCGCGCCTCGTGAAGCGGCCGGGGTGTTTACGATGGCGCCGCTACCTGCTTTCATCCGGTGGACCACTGGAGAGATGATGGCAACCGACGCGAGCGACTACGGCGTCGCCGGATTCGATTCGGATCTGCTGGACGCCGCGGTGCTGAAGAAGCACGCCAAGGCGCTCGATCGTGCCACGATGCTTGCTGCGCTCGGCCGCGGCAGCGTGGCGGTGAAGGTCAACGCGCTCCAGATGCTGGCCATCCACGGCAAGATCACCGAAGGCGAAGCGATGAGCGTCGGGGTCATGCTGAAGGACTCCAGCGCGTCGGTTCGTAGCTCCGCCGCCCGGGCGATGGCCGCCGTTCAAGAGCCTTCGTGGGGTCTCAAGGCGCTCACCGACGCCACCGACGACGCCGACGAGACAGTCGCCAAAGACATTCGCAACACCGTGCAGAAGTTCGGCAAACCCGCGCTGCCGCTGTTGATCGCGGCCCTGAATTGTGACGGTGCTGTTGCGGATGTGAACGTCCTACCGCACATCGTGGCGCATGGCTCCGCGGCGACCGAACCGTTGCTGGCGGCCCTCGCCGACGATCGTGAACGTGTCCGCACCAACGCCGTCGCCGGGTTGATGATGCTCGGCCCATCCACGCTGGTCTCGCACAAGGCCCAACTCAGTGCATTGGCGCGCGATAGCTCCGATGCCGTCCGCTCCATCGCGAGGCGCGCCATGAATGCCATTTACCGTCAAACCAGCCCAGGCCAACCGGACATCGCACCGCCTTCACCCAAATTCGCGGACGAAACGATCAGCGCCGCCGACGTCAAGAAGCTCGCGAAGACGCCGATCGAGACCCTGCGGCACTTCGCTCGAGACGGCCGAGCGGTCGCTCGATACAACGCGTGGCGATGCGTCGATGCCGGCGGCGTCAACGACGACTACACGATCGCCCTGGCCCTCGTCGCGATGAAGGACGAAGACGCGCGGGTCCGGGCAACCGGCTGCTCGGTCGTAACTTCGTGCAGCGACGAACGCCTACACGACGTGATCGACGGACTGGTGGTCAAGACGCTCGACAAGGACGTCGTGGTGCGCGACGCCGCATGGGCCGGGTTGGACACGATGAAGAAGCGGTCCCTGCCGGTGCTCGTCGACTTGATGGGCGAACGCGACCAGGACAAGGCGGCCAAACTCGTCGAGGCGCTCGCCGACCACGGCAGCGGCGCCACCAAGGCGCTCATCGCGCAGATGGACCACCCGGGCCCGATCGAGCGATGGAATGCGGTCTTGGCGCTGACCCGCATCGGCGGCAAAGAGCTCGAAAAGGGGTTCAAGAAACTCGTGGAGCTCCTCAAAGAGCCGTTCGACGCCGCCCGCGCGGCCATCGTCATCGCCCTCGGCGAGATCCCCGCACGCACGAAGAAGGACGCGGACGTCGTCGACGCCATCGAGTTCATGCTGGAGCACGACGCATCGCTCGCCGTGCGCACTGCGGCAGATCGCGCCCTGCGCTTCGTTCACGGCGCTTAGCCAACGCCCACAGCTTTGCAATGGACCGGTTCCCGCCGGCCCAAAGTCGCCCGCTTCGAGGATTGACCCATGTCCTACCGCAGCATTTTTGCCCCCGATCTGTTCGCGGGAAAGACCGCATTGATCACCGGTGGAGGCACCGGAATCGGCCGTTGCGTCGCTCACGAGTTGGCCAGCCTTGGGGCGCACGTCGTGATTGCCGGCAGGCGCAAGGAGCCGCTCGAAGAGACCGTCGCCGAGATCGCCGAAGATGGCGGCGCCGCCAGCTACGTCCAGATGAACATCCGCGACGAAGAAGCCGTGCAGGCGGTGATCAAAGAGGTCGTCGCCGACCGTGGCGCCATCGATCTGCTGGTCAACAACGCCGGCGGCCAATTCGCGTCCCCTGCGTCAGCCATCCGCGCCAAGGGCTGGAAGGCCGTCGTCGAGACCAACCTAAACGGCACGTTTTGGGTCACGCAGGCCGTCTTCAACGCGTCGATGAGCAAGAGCGGCGGCTCGGTCGTCAACGTCATCGCCGAGATGCGCAACGGCTTTCCCGGCATGGCCCACACCGGAGCAGCCCGCGCCGGGGTCGACAACCTGACCAAGTCCCTCGCCGTCGAATGGGCCCGCCACGGTGTGCGCGTCAACAGCATCGCGCCGGGCAACATCCTCTCGAGCGGCATGACCACCTATCCCGAGGCGTTTTTGAAGATGGCGCTGCCGATGCTGCGCGGCAATCCATCCGCACGCATGGGCACCGAAGCCGAAGTCAGCGCCGCGGTCGTGTTCCTCCTCAGCCCGGCCTCCGCGTTCACGACGGGTGCAACACTCTGGGTCGATGGCGGCAGTTCGCTGTGCAAGGTCCCCTTCGTGCCGCTCGACAAGCACGACAAGATGCAGCCATGGAGCGGTTTTCATCGCCCGACCGAGTTGCCCGCCGTGCTCAAAGACGACTCGCTGAAAGACGACTAGATGTGCCGGGCACGAGTGCTGAATCGTTTTTCTTGCCATGTGATCCCGTTGCCTCATTCTGCCCCGATCTCTCGCATGGAGGTCAGCACAGATGGCGAAGGCTGCAGTAGTAACGGTGTCAGCCCGGCAGCGGTCGATTCTCGATGGATGGATTCGAAACAAGGCGGGCACGACGTATCGGATGATCGAGCGCGCCCGTCTGGACTTGCTGGCGGCCGATGGGATTCGCAACGCGCCGTTGAGTAGACAACTCGGAGTGGATCGGCAGCGAGTGCGACGATGGCGGAATCGGTGGGCGGCCGCTGAGGTCCGACTTCACGCCGCCGA
>Ga0114932_10000171_pt1 | contig 75347 bp, 58 predicted proteins | sample 2SBtaG_2_FD_87286 | JGI IMG/M metagenome (GOLD analysis project Ga0114932, IMG submission 87286) | Deep subsurface microbial communities from Kolumbo volcano to uncover new lineages of life (NeLLi) - 2SBTROV12_ACTIVE470 metaG | ecosystem: Environmental > Aquatic > Marine > Volcanic ...
GAAGTCATCGGTGAGCCGTGTGCGGGAAAACCGCACGCACGGTTCGAGCGGGGGCCTCCTACTGACCCGACGTGCCGCAATGCCGGCGGGTCGGTAGGAGGTCTACCAGTGACGGATCGGGAGCGCCGAGCAGCACGACGCAGAGAGACGTGGACGGGGGCGGTCTACCGGGACGGCACGCATCCGCCGATGCCGGCGCTGCCGCCCGAGCGGGCGCTCGCCGCGATGGCTGAGGCTGCCCTGACAGCCTGGGCATGTTCGGGCCAGCCGCTTCCCGACTACACGCGCGGTGAGATGCCGGGACGGATCCTGCGGCTGGGGTCGTGAGCCACCCCGGCGGGCTGATCGACGACTTCGTCGACCTGCTCCTGGCCTTCGAGGAGCACGAGGTCGACTACGTCGTCGTCGGCGCGCACGCTGTGGCCGCGGCGGGCGTCGTGCGGGCGACGAAGGACCTCGACGTGTTCGTGAGGCCCTCGGCGTCGAACGCCGTGCGCATCATGCGGGCCCTCGTGGCGTTCGGGGCTCCCATCGCGGCCCACGGCGTTCGCGCAGCCGACTTCGCCACGCCGGGCGTCGTCTACCAGATGGGGCTGCCTCCAAGGCGGATCGACATCACGACGGCGATCGACGGGGTCTCGTTCGAGGAGGCCAGCCGCGGGGCCGTGCGCCAGCGCGTGGACGACCTGGACCTGCCGTTCCTCGGGCTGCGTGAGCTCCTGATGACCAAGCGCGCCGCTGGTCGGCCTCAGGACCTCGCGGACATCGACCACCTGAGCAGGGTGGGAACTTCGCAGCCGGACACCCCGTAGGTCAGCGCGCCACGCTGGGTTGGTCCCACCTCGTCCCAGGCGCCCGCGAGACCCACGGTACCGCGGCTACGGCGCGCCATGCCCTTGCTCGTCGCCCGTACTGCGGGCGGGGAGCCTGCGGGCCGCGGCGGCTGCGCTGGTTCCCCGGGCCGAGGAGGTGGAGCACGGCCGGCGGGTGGCCAACGCCCACGTCGCCATCTACGGCGATGGAGACTGCTGGATCGGCCAGCGCGGGGAGCGCCGCGACCGGGCCTGGGCCAGGATCACCCCCTGGCCCGACCAGCGCTGTAACGGGCACGACCGCACGCGGCGGACCGCGATACAGCGCTGGTCGGACGCAGATGCCACACATCAGAGGACCGATGCCTGCCTGGTTCGAACGTGCCGTCCAGGACGCAAGTCGGTGGCTCCCCCACCAGGGACCGCTCGGGGTGTTTGTCCACCACAACACCCTGGAAGCGTGCGAGAACCTGTCCTTCCAGGAATCACTCGACGCCGCCCATCGGGCGACGGGCGCGCGGGTCCGTCTGCCCCTGGCCGAGCTCCGACAGATGGTGGCCGACCACCGGATCGAGCCCGCGCACCTCGAGGCCTGCTTCGACCGGGTCGCTCCACCCGAGCCCGCCGTGGCGTTGGGCCTCCCCACCGCTTCGCACCTCGCCGTCGGGCTGCTGCTCCATGGCCGCCACGCGAGCCACTGGAGGATCCGGGCGTTCCAGGTGGCCGAAGGCCGTCCCGACCCACTCGTAGCCCACCTGGATCCCAAGACCCGGCGCTACCTGGCCCAAGCCGGTCGGCGCGCGCTCTCGGCGGCCCCCGAGGCGCTCCTGACGTCGCTCACCGGCACCACCGATCCCGACGAGCGAGAGCTTCGGCTGCATCGCCAGATCGGAGCCGGGAGTCTCGACGAGCTGATCCAGGCCTGCCACGACTCGGCTGATCGGGCGGCGGAGCTGGGCTACGCGCGGCTGGTCGCGATCGTGCTCGCCGGCCTCCCCCCTAGGGCCCGGAAGCCCAGCCTCGCGTCGGAGCAACCGGTCGTCGACCGCGCGGTGGACGAGCTGGTGATTCCCCTGGTCCAAGCAGTGCTGGACCAGGGCCAGGCCGACTGGCTTCCCCCATCCGGAACCGGCCTGTTGTCTGTGGGGGTTCGCGTCCTGGAAGGTCGCTACGGCGTGCCGCTCGTGGCCACCGGCGCCGCCGAGCTGGCAGACCTTGTCGCCGAGCGGCTGGCGCTCGACGAGGAAGAAGCGGCGGAGGCCGTCTCCCGCTGTGTCCTGCTCCGTCCCGGCTGGGCCGGCGCGCTGCTGACGGCTGACCACCACCGTCGCGCCCGTGTCGAAGAGCTCGCTGCGCTCCGGTTCGCGGCGACCTGGCTGGAGGCGGCGGAGCGGGGCCTCGACGCACGGGTGTTGATGAAAGCCCGGGGCAGGTCGCTCGCCGGCCCCATGGAGCGGGCCGACCGCCTGGCGCAGGCGTTGGTGCGGCACTGCGTCGACTTCGACCTGCTCAGCGAGCTCGGGTCGGAGCAGTGGTCCGCGCTCGAGGCGACGGTGGACGGTTTCACCGACGCGTCCGCGGCCACCGTCCTGCAGGAGGCCAGGGACATGACCGTGCGAAGGCGCTGGCTGCAGGCGCTCGACGCGGCGCGGCGACGGAACGCGGATCGCCCGACCAAGCCGCGCGTCCAGGTCCTCGCGTGCATCGACGATCGGGAGGAGTCCTTCCGGCGGGCCATCGAGGAACTCGGCGGGGACGAGGTCGAGACCTTCGGCGTCGCCGGTCACTTCGGGCTGGCGCTGCTGTGGCGTGGTGCCGGCGAGCTGCACGACAGCCATCGCCACCCGCCCGCCCTCCAGGCCACGCATCGACTGGTGGTGCCGTCCCCTCGGCGGCCAGCCGCACGGCGCATGTTGGCCGGGATCCAGCGGTTCCTCGACAGGGATGGCCTTGGCCCGACAGGTGGGCTGCTGGCCGCGGCAACGGGCCTGGCGATCGGTCCCCTGCTGGGCCTCCGAGTCCTCTTCCCGCGGCTCGGAGCCTGGGAGGAGGCGCCACCTTCGCTGCGGGACGGCACACCTCCGGTCCTCGTCGACGCGCACCCGCCCGACGCCCACCTGCCCTGCGCCTACACGCCCGAAGAAGCCGCGGACGTGGTCGGTCGCCTGTTGCGCACCATCGGCCTGGTCGACGGCTTCGCTCCCCGGGTGGTCGTGCTGGGACACGGCTCCACGAGCCTCAACAACCCCCACGAGTCGGCCCACGACTGCGGCGCCTGTGGCGGCTTCCGTGGGGACGCCAACGCGCGGGTCTTCGCCGCGCTCGCCAACCACCCCCGCGTGCGCGCCGTCCTCGCACAGCAGGGGCTCGTCCTCCCCGAGAGCACCGTGTTCAGTGGCGGTATGCACGACACCGCGAGCGACCGGGTGACGCTGCACGGGACGTCGGGCGACGCTGCCTGGCTGGATGAGCTGCTCGCCGCCAGCGCGGCGCGCGACGCCCTCGAGCGCGGCCGGCGGATGGACGCCCTTCCGCTGTCTGCCGACGAGGCCGGAGCGCTGGCGCACGTCCGTGGCCGCTCCCGCGACCTCTCCGAGGTGCGGCCGGAGTACGGTCACGCTACCAACGGCCTGCTCGTCGTGGGTCCGCGCAGGTCGACGCGCGGACTGTTCCTCGACCGCCGTGCCCTGTTGCATGCCTACGAGCCGGCGCTGGATCCCGACGGCAGCCTGCTCGGGGGTGTGCTCGGCGCTGCCGTTCCGGTCTGCGCCGGTATCAACCTGGAGTACTACTTCAGCCGCGTGGACAACGAGGTCTTCGGAGCGGGCACCAAGATCCCTCACAACGTGACGGGGCTGACGGGCGTGATGAACGGCTCGCTCGGCGACCTGCGCACCGGCCTGCCCTGGCAGATGGTGGAGATCCACGAACCGACGCGGCTCCTCGTCGCGGTCCTGGCGCCGCGAGATCGGGTGTGGGCGGTCGTGGAAGATCTTCCCCGCGTCCGCAAGATGCTGGCCGGTGGGTGGATCTTCCTGTCCGTGCTCGACGCCTCGGGGGTGGCCAACTGGTCGCCGACCGGCTTCGTCCCGGAGCGAGTGGACGACGCCTCGCTGCCCCATGTTGAGTCGTCGGTCCACTGGTTCGCGCGCCAGGCCGACGCGCTCGCACCCGCGCTGGTGGGGACCTCGTGACCCAGCTCCTCCAGCGGCTTGTCACCCTTGCCCCGATTCCCGTGCTGCTGCTGGGCTCGCTGGCCATCGTGGTCCCGATGCTGGCGGGAGTCCCCCTCCGAGAGCGAGCGGTGAATCGTGTCGCGATGTCGATCGCGTTGGCGCACGTGGCCTCGGCCGTCGCTCTGGCCGCAGCGGTCCTGGGGTTCGGGGCGGGCACCGTCGAGGTCGGCCGGTGGTACGGCGACGAGCACGCGCTGCGGGTCGCGCTGCACGCCGATGTGGTCGCGGCCTCCGCCGTGCTGCTCAACGCGTGGGTCGGGCTCGCCGTGCTCGCGTTCGCGCGCCGCTACCTGCACAAGGAGAGCGGCCACGCCCGCTTCTTCACGACCGCGCTGCTGGCGCTGGCCTGCCTCGACCTCGTGGCCCTCGCAGGCAGCCTGGACCTGCTCTTCGTGGGCTGGGAGCTGCTGGGCCTCTGCTCCTTCCTGCTCATCGCCTTCTTCCACGAGCGGGAGGAGACGGTCGAGCGCGGACTGCGCGCGATCTACAGCTACCGCGTCGCGGACCTGGGCTTGCTCGGCGTCCTGGTCCTGCTCCAGGATTCCGGGGCGTCGACGGACCTGGCACACGCCGCTCCCGCTGGCGCGCTCGCAGCTGCAACGGGCCTTGGTCTGGCGTTCACCGCCGCCGGAAAGACCGGCTTGCCGCCCTTCTCCGGGTGGCTCGCACGCAGCGTCGAGGGTCCTACGCCGTCGTCGGCGCTCTTCTACGGGGGCCTGTCTGTCGCGGCTGGGCCCTGGCTGCTGTTGCGGGCGTGGCCCCTCTACGAGGCGTCCGACCTGGCTCGGGGCGTCGTGGTCGGGCTGGGGCTCCTGACCGCGTTGTCGGCATCGAGCCAGGCGCGCGCGAGGTCGGACGTGAAGGGCGCGATCGTCCTCGGAGGCCTGGCACAGAACGGCCTCGTCGTCGCCGAGATCGGCCTGGGCCTGCACCTGCTTGCCGGTGTCCACCTGGCGGGGAACGTGCTCTTCCGCACCTGGCAGCTGCTCCGTTCACCCAGTGTCCTCCACCTGCAGCACGCTCGCGAGCTCGCCACGGGCACAGCAGACCGCGCGGCCCGACGAGTCGCCCTGCCCGTCTGGCTCCTGGCGCGGTTCGGGTTCGAGGAGCGCCTCGTGCGGTCAGCGGTCCAGGGAGTCCGGCACGCCGCGAACTCGCTCGACAGGCTGTCCCGGCGCCTCGAGCGGCTCGCGATCGGCGAGCGGGACGGGACCAGCCGATGACGCCGGCATGGTTGGTCGGCGCCTCAGCGGCCGCCCTGTGTCTGGCGGCCATCGTTGCGCGGGTTTCGCGGCCGCTCGCGCTGCCCCTGTCGATCGTCGGCGTGCTTGCGGGTTCGCTGCTCATGGCATGGCTTGGGCCAGGAGCGCCCACGGGCTCCTTGCTGGCGGGGGGGCTGGCGCTTGCGCTCATCCTGTCGCGGCCCGCCTGTTGGCGTTCCAACGCCGAGCTGGCCTCGCTCACCTCGACGTCGCTGCTGGCCGGGCTCGTCTTCGTCGCTGGCGACTTGTCCCTGGCGATCGGCGTGTGGCTCGTCTCGATGTGGCCGGGACTGCGGCGGCGCGAGGCCTCTGGTGTGTCCCGTCGACCCCTCGTGCTCCGCACCACGACAGCCGGCGCCATCGTGCTGCTCGGCTGGGCGGCCAGTGCTGTCGTCGGACCTGCTCACGGGACGCTGCTGTACGTCGCGGTCACCGTCGGGGCTGCTGCGCGGATGGGGGTGCCACCTTGGTCGCCGCTCACGCTCGCCGAGCAGGAGCGCGCCGTGTCGGGACCGTCGGCGCTCATGATGTCGGCGCGTCCTTCGGTGGCCGTGCTTCTCGCCGCTCGCGCCGCCCTTCCCGACCAGGTCGCGACGGTGGCGCCCGCCCTCCAGGCCTACGCGGCCGCCGTGGGGCTCCTGGTCGCCGTCCAGGGACTCGCCGCACAGGGCCCGCGCAGGCAGATCGGCTGCATGGCCGCGACCCAGAGCTCGATGATCCTCTACGGGCTGTCGTCGGCGAGCGCGGAGGGCGTGAACGGCGCCTTGGTCCAGTGGGTGGGGCTCGGCATCTCGCTGGTCGGGCTCTCGGTGATCGTCGAGGCCGTCGAGAGCCGCGTAGGTCGACGCCGTGCGGAACGAGCCCGCGGCCTCCTGAGCAGGGTGCCCGGTCTGGCGTTCTTCTTCCTGTTCTTCGCCGCGACGATGGCGGGCTTCCCGGGCACCTCGGGCTTCGTCGGAGAGGACCTGATCCTGCGGAGTGCTGCGCACCCCGCTTGGCCGCTTCAGGTGGCGCTCCTGCTCTCCACGCTGTTCAACGGCATCACCATGCTGCGCTTGTTCGCCACCACCTTCCTGGGGCCCCCGAGCCCGCAGGACGTCGCCGCGTTCCCTGGTTCGACAGCGCGGGAGCTGTTGGTCTTGGGAGTCCTCGCCTGCGCCCTCTTGGCGGTGACCTCGGCGCCGGGTGTGCTCCGCCCATGAGGCGTGCGCCGATGCTTGGAGGTCCGCTCCGCGAGCGGCGTCGGTGCTCGCAAGCCCGGCGGGGCGCCTGAGCGACGCCATGCTCGACGTGAGCCTCAGGGGCAGCTCGCGCCCTCGTCGTTGCCCGAGATGGTCACCGTGCCGACGCTGGAGAGCTGGGCCGCGAGGGCCTCGGCCTGGCACTGAGGCAGCACGGGGTTCTGCGAGATCGTGAAGGTGTCGGCCACCGTGTCGAGTGACCCGAGGTCCAGCCCGGGCAGCAGATCGTTGTCGACGACGTAGACGTAGCCGCCGATGTCGGTCAACAGCGGCATCGCCAGGTCGGCGGACCAGACCTCGTTGCTGTAGAAGTAGAGGTTACCGCCCAGCGTCTCCAGGGCCTCGGCCGACACGGTCGTCATGCCCGGGTTGCCCGAGACCTGGAGGTTGCCGTCGGCCTGGGTCAGGCTCGACAGGTCGACCTCGCCCCCGGCCAGATCGCTCACGCGGACGTCGGCCCGGAAGCGCTCCACCAGCGGCATGGCGAAGCCCTCCAGCAGCTCGTTGGCGCTCACCGAGACGCTGGAGTCGATCGTCTCCAAGGCGTCGAAGGACAGCGCCCCCTCCAGCCAGGGGTTCCCGCTCACCGTGAGCGTCGAGCCGATGCTCTCCAGCAGGTCCAGGCCGCTCAGCGTGACCAGCTCGTCGTTGGAGACCACGTAGAGCGCCCCCTCCACCAGGCTCAGGGACGACAGGTCCAGGTGGTCGAGCACGTAGTGGCTGTAGACCTGCAGGCTGCCCTCCACCTCCTGGAGCGCGGAGAGGTCGAGCCCCGTCAGCAGGGGGTTCGAGTAGATGTTCAGGCTGCCGTCGACGTCGGTGAGCTGCGCGAGGTCGAGGTCCCCGGCCATGAGATCGTTGCCCGAGATCCGCAGGGAGTCGTAGCTCCGCACGAGCGACGAGAGGTCGAGGGCCGGGATCCGATCCAGGTCGTAGAGGCTCACCGAGCCCCGGGCGTAGGCGACGTCGCCGAGGTCGATGGCGCTCGTGAGCTGGGGCAGGTCGGTGATCTGGAGGCTGCCCTCGACGGCTGCGATCGCCGACAGGCCGGAGAGGGTCTCCTGCAGCTCGTTGCCGGTGACGTAGAGCGAGCCCCCGAGGGTCGTGAGGGCCCCGAAGTCGACGTCGATCAGGCTGTCGCAGGAGTAGACCTGCAGGCTGCCGCCGACCTCCTCCAGCCCGGAGAGCTCCACCGCCTCCAGGGCGTCGTTGCCGTACACCGTGATGCCACCGTCGGTGGCCGCCAGGGCGCCCAGGTCCAGCGTCCCGCCGAGCTCGGGGCAGTTGGAGACGCGCAGGGCCCCCTCGACCAGCTCCAGCGCAGAGAGATCCACGCTCTCGAGCAGGAGGTTGTCGTACACGCTCACCTCGGAGCCCACCGAGACGAGGGACCCCAGATCGAGGTCTCCTGCCAGCAGCTCCTGGTCCACCACGTAGAGGCTGCCGGGGATCTCCTCGAGCCCGCCAGGGAAGGCCAGCTCCTCCAGCGCGTCGTTGCTCGTGACGTAGAGCGAGCCCGTGAGCGTCTCGACCGCGCTGACGTCCGCGCTGACCAGCGCGTCGTGGTCGTAGACCTGCAGCGAGCCGCCGACATACCCGAGCGCCCCCAGGTCCAGCGCCTCCAGCGCGTCGTTGGTGTAGACGATCACACCGCCGCCCTCCACCCGCTCGAGCAGGGCCAGGTCCACCGTCGCGAGCTCGTTGTTGCCCGAGAGGCGCAGGCTGCCGTCCACCTGGCTCAGGGCACCGAGGTCCAGCTCGGTGAGCGCGCGGTTGTCGTAGACGGTCAGGCTGCCCTCGATCCGCTCCAGCAACGGGATCGCGATGACTCCGCCGAGCTCGGGGTTGCCGTAGATCTCGAGGCCGCCCTCCAGGGTCTCCAGCAGCTCGAGGCCACTGAGGCTCTCCAGCACGTCGTTGTTCACCACGTAGAGCTGGCCCCCGACCTCCGCGAGGGCGTCCACCGCGAGGGTCTCGAGCGCCTCGTGGCTGTACACGTAGAAGCTGGTGGCCTCGTCCAGCGCCGAGACGTCCAGGCTCACGAGGGCGTCGTTGCCGTAGACCGAGAAGCTGGTGCCCAGCGCGCGCAGTCCGCCGAGATCGAGGGCTTCCAGCGCTTCGTTGTCGTAGACGGTCAGGTAGCCGCCGACCGTCTCCAGGCCGGAGAGATCGAGGTCCGCGAGCACCTCGTTGCCCTGCACCTTCACGTCGCCGGTCACCGTCGTCAGGGCTCCCAGTGCCGAGCCGTCGGTGAGCGCCGTGGTGCCGCTGACCTCGAAGGTGCTGCCGACCGTCACGAGGCACGTCAGGGGGTCCAGATCGGTGATGTCCGAGCCCGAGATCTTCAGGCTGCCGGTGACCTCGTTGCAGTACTCGAGCTCCTCGAGCTCGCTCGCGGCGGTGGCGTCCCAGCTGCCCGAGCAGGTGTTGTTGCAGGGGTCCTCGTCGACCGAGCTGTCGCAGTCGTTGTCCGCGCCGTCGCCGCTCACCTCGCCGGCCCCCGGGTAGCTCCCGGCGTCCGTGTCGTCGCAGTCGGTGCCGTCCTCGACCGTGGAGCTGGGCTGGTCGCAGCCCAGCGTGGAGCTGTCGGCGTCGCCGTAGCCGTCGCCGTCGACGTCGGCGTACCACGTGCTGCCGTCGATGGCGTCCTCGTCCACGGTGCCGTCGCAGTCGTCGTCGGCCTCGTCGCAGGTCTCGTCCGCGCCGGGCCAGGTGTCGCCGTCGGTGTCGTCGCAGTCGGTGTCGTCCTCGACGTAGCCGGTGGGCTGATCGCAGCTCTCGACCGTGTAGTCGTCGGCGCCGAAGCCGTCGCTGTCGTAGTCGATGTTCCAGGTGACGGCGTCGCTGGCCTCCTCGTCCACCGCGGCGTCGCAGTCCTCGTCCGCCCCGTCGCAGGACTCCTCGGCCGCGGGGTTCACGTTCGGATCCGCGTCGTCGCAGTCTCCAGCCACGTCGGTCTCGCCCGAGGCGGCCGAGCAGGCGGTGCTGGTCAGCGAGCTGTCGCCCCAGCCGTCCCCGTCGGCGTCGGCGTAGAAGGTCGACGCGTCGACCGCGTCGTCCTCGTCGGTGTCTCCGTCGCAGTCGTCGTCGATGCCGTTGCAGAGCTCGTCCGCGTCGGGGTTCACCGAGTCGTCTCCGTCGTCGCAGTCGCCGGCGTCTTCCACGGTCCCGCTGGGAGCGTCGCAGGCGAGCGTGCTGCTGTGTTCGTCGCCCCAGCCGTCGCCGTCGCCGTCGCCGTAGAAGGTGGAGGCGTCGACCACCTCGTCGTCGTCGTCGTCGATCAGGCCGTCGCAGTCGTTGTCCTGACCGTCGCAGAGCTCGTCGGCGTCCGGGTAGACCGTCTCGTCGTTGTCGTCGCAGTCGTCGTCGAGCTCGGAGTAGCCCGAGGGCAGGTCGCAGGCCTGCAGGGGATAGCCGCCGTCGCCGTGGCCGTCGCTGTCGGTGTCGGCGTACCAGACCGGGGCGTCCTCGGCGTCGTCGACCACGCCGTCGCAGTCGTTGTCGAGCCCGTCGCAGAGCTCCACGGCGTCGGGGTAGACGGTGTCGTCGCCGTCGTCGCAGTCGGCGCTGTTGTCCACGGCATCGCTGGGGGGCGAGCAGGCCTCGGTGGGCCAGTCCGCGTTGCCGAAGCCGTCGCCGTCGGCGTCCGCCCAGAAGGTGCTCGTGAGCGCGTCGTCGTCCTCGTCGTCGACCAGCCCGTCGCAGTCGTTGTCCACCCCATCGCAGAGCTCGTCGGCTCCGGGGTGTTGGGCGGGGTCCGCGTCGTCGCAGTCGAGCTCTGCGGCGGCGTAGGTCGCCTGGCAGTCGGGGTTGTCGCCGTCGAAGGCTCCGTCGCCGTCCAGGTCGAAGGCGTCGTCGACCTCTTCCTCGGCCCCCGCGTCCAGCTTGCCGTTGCAGGCCGCGGTGACGTTGGAGAGCACCGCGTCGGAGCCGCAGCCGGACACGATCAGCGCGAGGGAGGCGAGGACGGAGCGAGACATTCCCGGATGGTGCCACACGCACGGGGCCGATCACACGGTCGTCGGCCTCCCCGGGGGGTGCGATAGGAGCACGCTCGGCTCCCTGGCGGAGCCGCTCCAAGAGGTCTTCCGATGCTGGCCGGCGCCCCCCTCGAGCACACCTATGCCGACGAGCTCGAGGGGCTCTACGTGCCCTGGGAGCCCCGCGGCTTCCCCGCGCCCGAGCTGGTCCTCCTCAACCGTCCGCTGGCCGCCTCCCTCGGGCTGGACCCCGACCGGCTCGATGCAGCGGTGTTGTCCGGCTCCTCGCTCCCCGAGGGCTCGAAGCCTCTCGCCCAGGCCTACGCCGGCCACCAGTTCGGCCACCTCACGCCCCAGCTCGGCGACGGACGAGCCGTGTTGCTCGGCGAGGTGGTCGACGCCCGGGGCCGACGCTTCGACCTGCAGCTCAAGGGCTCGGGCCCCACCCCCTTCTCCCGGGGCGGCGACGGCCGGGCGCTCCTCGACTCCGCCCTCCGGGAGTACCTCCTGAGCGAGGCGATGCACGCCATGGGGGTGCCGACCACCCGCGCGCTCGCCGTCGTCACCACCGGCGAGACCGTGCGCCGGCAGGACCGTGTCGCCAGCGGCGCCGTGCTGACACGGGTCGCCGCGAGCCACCTCCGCGTGGGCACCCTCGAGTTCTTCGCCGTGCGACGGGACGCCAGCAAGCTGCGGCGCCTCGTGGCCTACGCCCTGCGCCGCCACGCCCCGGACCGCGTGGAGGCCGACGACCCCGCCCTGGCCCTGCTCGAGGTCGTGGCCGAGGCGCAAGCCCGGCTGCTCGCCCGCTGGATGGGCGTGGGCTTCGTGCACGGCGTGATGAACACCGACAACGTCGCCCTGTCGGGCGAGACCCTCGACTACGGCCCCGCGGCCTTCCTGGACAGGACCGACGCGGAGGCCGTCTTCAGCCGCGTCGACCAGGGGGGGCGCTACGCCTACGGCAACCAGCCCGGCATCGGCGGCTGGAACCTCGCCCGCATGGCGGAGGCCCTCCTCCCCGTGATGTCCGGGACGCCCGAGCAGGCCGTCTCCGGTGCCCAGGAGGTGCTGACCCACTTCCGCGCCCGCTACCAGCAGCACTGGCGGGACCACCTGCGGGCCAAGCTCGGGCTGGCGGGAGAGGACCCCGGCGACGCGGCCCTGGCCGACGCGCTGATCGAGCTCATGGACGATCGGCAGGCCGACTGGACCGCGACCTTCCGACACCTCGCCTCGACCCTGCGCCCGGGTGGGCCGGCCTGGCCGGAGCGCGGCGCCTTCGCGGGGTGGGAGGCGCGGTGGCGGCGTCGGCTGGGCGACGCCGACCCCGCGGCCACCGCCCGAGCGATGGACGCGGTCAATCCCGCGAACGTCCCCCGCAACCACCTCGTCGAGGAGGCCCTGGATGCAGCGTTGGCTGGCGACCTCGGCCCGACCCGCGAGCTGCTGGAGGTGCTGGCCAGGCCCTTCGAGGTGTCCGCCGGCAACGAGCGCTACGCGGATCCGCCGCCGGCCGGCTGTGGCGTCTACCGGACTCACTGCAACACCTGAGGCGGGCCGACGACCTCGACCGGCTTGCCGGCCTTGCGCGCGAGCTCGATGGTGCTCCGGGTGCCGCGCGAGCGCCCGTCCCAGAAGGCGACCACCCGGTCGGCTGCCTCGACGATGGCCTTGTTCCGGATGGGGCCGGCGGCCCGCCCGTAGCGCTGCCAGTCCGGCAGGATGACCTCGACCTCGAGGCCACGCGAGCGCGCCACGCTCTCGGCCCAGCGGTCGACGCCGACGGCGCCGCCGGTGACGACCACCACGTCGTCGGGGAGGTCCTGGACCAGGGCCTCGACCCGCGCGCGGTCCGGGTAGTCGCGGGAGCCCACGATGGCGATCTTCATCGAGACCCTCTATCGGCGACGTGCGCCGCCGGACCACGCACCTCTCCAACCCTTCCACCCGCCCGCATGTCACTGTCCACAGGAGGGTTGATCACCGCACTCGGTGCCTCCGAGCGCGTCGCATGCCGCATCATCCCACAGCGGACCTTCATCCGCACCAGCGACGGGGAAGCATGAGCACCATCGATCGTAGGGCCGAACGTGACCCGTGACGAGGCCTTCCGGCGCCTGGAGGCCGTCGACCGCGGGAAGCTCCGCGCGGACCCGGACCTGGACGCCCTGGAGGCCGAGCTCCGGCTCCTGGCGCACTGCGACGCGCTCGACGTCGCCCTCACCGCCTGGGCCGACTACCGCCTGGCTCACGTGCTCGTGCGGCAGGCCACCCGGAAGGCCGACAACGCTCTGTTGCTCGACGCCGAGCTCCACCTGGCGTCCGCGGCCCGCGCCGAGCTCTTCGGCTCCTGGCCCGACCTCTACCGCCTCGCGATCCGCGCCCGCCTCGAGCAGCCCATCGAGCGGGCGTTGCGGGCCCTCGTCGACCGCTTCCGGCCCGTCGACGAGGAGCGCGCCTCCCTCCAGGACCCCGCGGTGAACGCCCTGGAGGCCCTGACCTACGCCCTCGGGCTCGACCCCGCGGTCGTCGACGGCGTCGGAGCCCCCCACGGTCTCGGCGAGGGGGCCTGGATCGTCGCCTGGCCCGAGGAGCTCCCTGCGGTTCGGATGGGCTGGGCCCTCGCGGCCGCGGAGGTGAGGGCGCGGGCGCTGCGCGAGCCGGACATCCTGGCCTTCCTGTTGGGTCCCGACGGGCCGAGGATCCGTCGGCCCCGCGGCCGCTGGACCCGTGGTCGGAAGGGAACCCTGGAGCTGTTGGGGATTCGTGGCCTCCACCACCACTGGGGACGCGACCAGGTGAAGCGCTCCCTGGACCCGCGGGCCCACGGGCGCGGCGGCCGCTTCAGCTCGCGCGTCAACCGGGCCCGCGAGGACCTCCTCGGGATCGTCGCCATCGACGAGGAGCTGATCCTGGAGGGCGCCCCCCTCCTCGGGGCGGTCTACGAGCAGGACGCCTGGCGGTGAGGGGTCGGTGAGGGGCCCCCAGGTAGGTGTGGGGAGAACCTGAACCGGGACTCCCCCATGACCTTCGTCTGCTTCTACGGCTCCAGCCTCGACCTCGACGACCTCGACCGCTTCGCCGAGGCACGCGGCTTCGAGCTCCCCGAGCTGGAGCCCGTCGGGCCCGCCTGGCTGCCCGACCGGCGGCTGAGCTTCGGCTACCACTCGCTCAGCCGCGGCGGAGGCGCGTTGGACATCGTCCCCGCTCCCGGCTTCGCGGTCCAGGGCTACGTCTTCGCCACCCGGAGCGAGGCCACGCTGCGGCTGCTCGACCGCAAGGAGGGCCACCCCCGGTTCTACCGGCGCGTGGAGCTCCGAGCCTACCTGGAGAGCGGGGTCGGGATCGACGTGCTGACCTGGGAGGTCTGCGAGCACCGCCGGGTGGCCCATGTGCCCCCCACGCAACACTACGTCGACCTCGTGCGCTACGCCCGCGAGCGGCTCGGGCTGGAGGTCGCTCCGCTCTTGGCGGCAGCCGGGGGCTACGCCCTCAACCCGGTGGCGGGGGTCTTCGCCTATGGCACGCTCAGGACCGGCCACCTCCGAGCCCACCTGCTCGTCGGAAGCCGGCGGCTGGCCCGGCTCGATTGGGGGTGCCTGGCCGATGCGGGGCCGTACCCGGTGTGGATGCCCACCCCACCGTCCGGCTACGACTTCGGCTGCCCCGGGGAGCTGGTCACCGAGATCTTCGACCTCGGCGCCACGGTCGAGGAGCTCGACCTCGTCGAGGGTCCGGGCTTCGAGCGGGTGCTGGTACGGGTCGAGGGGCAGCTCGCGTGGACCTACGCCTGGCGGGGGAGCATGCCCGGACCGCCGAACGAGGGCTGGGCCGCCATGTACGCGCCCTCGGAGGACGTGCGCGTGTTCCACGATCTCGCCCTCCAGGTGCTGCAGGAGCCGGTGCGCCGGGCCCCCTTCGACGGGCTGACCCTCCTCGGGCACGAGCACGTGGGGTGGCTGCTGGACGCTCTGGAGGACCACGGGCTGGACGAGGACGAGACGAACCTGTGCCTGGAGGCGGTGTTCCTCGGCCGGCTGCGCGCGCCCGGGCTGGAGTCCAACCGGGACGTGCTGGAGCGGATCCTCTGGCGCTTCGCGGAGCGGCTCGGCCGGGGCGGGTCGGGGTGCAGCGGCTTGCTGGAAGGCTGCTGAGGAGGCGGCGATGGCCCTGTCAGAGCAACAGCGCCCAGAGGCCGAGCACGAACACCAGCGCCCCTGCCACGAACACCGCCCCCTGGGCGCGCGGCTCGTAGGCGGCGTTGGCTCCTTCCCGCAGCGCCCCCTCGACGAAGCTCGCGCCGACCAGCAGCACGTCGCAGGTCGGGCAGACCTCTCCGAAGCCGAAGGCTGCCTGGCAGTTGGGGCAGATCAGCCCCTCCGACGCGGACGGGCTGGGTGCTTCGATGGGCTTGAAGGGCCGGGGGTCGCGTTGCGGCGGCGGCGGGATCTTGGGACCGATGAACATGCTCCGACATGGCCGTGGGCGGCCGAGGTGTGACGCTGGGTTGCTCGGGTCTGGCGGCGGCAAGCGGGGACCACCCAGGCAATGCGTTGTCGGCACACCCGGAGCCCCCGATGTTCTCCCTCTTCCTTCTCTTCGCTTCCCCCGATGTGTCCGCTGCGCCTCCGCCCTCGCAGGACGCCTTGGTGAGGGCCGCCGTAGACAGCTGCAATGCCACGCAGGAGTTTGCCGAGAAGCAGCTCGTCTACATCCCACTGTCCCGAAGCGCGAGCCTGTGCAAGGGCTCGGGGAGTCTGAGCTGCTACTTCCCGGTGGAGGAAGCCGAGGAGATGGTCGCCAAGTTGAAGGTGGCGCGGGACCGTTGGGAGCGCTTTGTCGACCTCACTGAGGACTTCGCGGACAGCGCGGACGGCGACGACCGCACGTGGCTTGCTGATCTGCAGGCGCAGGTGGTCGATCCCGACACCGACCGCAGGAAGCCGATCGCCGAGTACGAGGACATGGCCTCCACTCGCTGCGAGCTCCGATGAGCTTCGGCTGACCATGCGCTTCCTTCGAGCCAGTGGAAGGCGGCGGTGGCGCGCAACGAGCTGGCGGCCGATCCCGTGCCGGAGGTTTCGACGGCGCCAGCCACGAGCGCGGCCTCGGACGCTGTCGCTCGTCTCCAGCGACCACCCAGCCGACCGGCTATGAGTCCCGCCTCTGTTCCTCGTAGCCGTGCCCCCTGGAGTCCCGTGGCCACCACCGACCTCACCGCCGAGACCTTCGGCGAAGCGATCCAGCAACACGACATCGTGCTCGTCGACTTCTGGGCCAGCTGGTGCGGGCCGTGCCGCACCTTCGCGCCCACCTACGAGGCGGCGAGCGAGAAGCACCCCGACGCCCTCTTCGCCAAGGTGGACACCGAGGCCCAGCAGGCCCTGGCCGCCCACTTCCAGATCCGCAGCATCCCGATGCTGATGATCTTCCGGGAGCAGGTGCTGCTGTACTCGCAGCCCGGTGCGTTGCCGGCTGAAGCCCTCGAGGAGGTGCTCACCAAGGTGAAGGCCCTCGACATGGCCGAGGTCCACGCGAAGGTGGCCGAGCAGGCCGAGCAGGCCCCGGCGACGTCAGACACCTAGCCCTTCGGCCCAGACCGGGCCCGCAGCGCCCTCGTTCCCGCCTGGTCGATCTGGAGGGTTCGGGCCCGTGGCCGGGAGTGTGTTCGTGCATGTGGTGGTGGATAATCCGTCGCGTCGTGGTTGATTGTCAGCTTTCTGGTGGTACCCTTCGGCATGGCCGCCTACCTCCCACGCCTGGTCAGCCAGGTTCTCCCATCGGACCTCGAGACCTTCCCGGTCGTGGTGCTCACGGGCGCTCGCCAGGCGGGGAAGAGCACCCTCGCCCGCGAGAGCGGGCTGTTGTCGGGCCGTCCGTACCTCACGCTGGACGACTTCGACGTGCGCGTGCAGGCGGCCGAGGCGCCGCACGATCTCCTCCAACGCCATCCCGAGCTCACCCTCGACGAGGTCCAGCGGGAGCCTGACCTCCTCCTGGCCGTCAAGTCGCTCGTCGACAGGGATCGACCCCGCCGGCGGGGCCGCTTCTTGCTCACCGGGTCGGCGAACCTGCTCCTGATGAAGACCGTGGCCGACTCCCTCGCTGGACGTGCCGCCTACCGCACCCTCCATCCCTTGACCCGGCGCGAGCAGCTCGGCTTGGGGTGTGCGGGCCGTTGGACCGACTTGCTGAACCACGAGGTCTCTCGGTGGCCGGATCTCTTGAGGGAGGGCACGGTGCCCGCCGAGGACTGGTCTGAGCTGGCTCGGCGCGGTGGCTTCCCGGTGCCGGCCCTCGAGCTGGCGTCGGATGCGGCCCGCTCGACGTGGCTCGAGGGCTACGTCCGCACCTACCTCGAACGCGACCTCAGGGACCTGTCGAGCGTTCAGAGCCTGCCGGACTTTCGGCGTCTGATGCGGGCGGCTGCGTTGCGCACGGGTGGACTCTTGAACCAGGCCGAGCTGGGACGGGATGTCGGCATGCCCTCGAGCACGGTCATGCGCCACCTCGGGCTGCTCGAGACCTCGCACCTGATCGTGAGGCTGGAGCCCTATGCGGTGAACCGCACGAAGCGTCTCATCAAGGCGCCCAAGCTGTACTGGGCCGACACGGCGTTGGCGCTGCACCTCGGGGGTGCCCAGCCCGGCGGCGTCCACCTCGAGAACCTGATCGTGAACGATCTGATGGCCTGGGCCGACGCGCGCCCGGGTCCCCGAGCGCAGGTGCTCCACTGGCGCACCGCGTCTGGCCAGGAGGTCGACCTCGTCGTGGAAGTCGGCGACCGGCTCCTCGGCGTCGAGGTCAAGGCGACCACCCGACCCTCTCCGGGCGACGTCCGGCACCTGAGGGCCTTCCGTGCTGAGTACGGCGCGTCGGTCGCAGGGTGCCTCCTGCTCCACGCGGGCACGGAGACCTTCCGCATGTCGGAAGGCATCGTGGCCGCGCCCTGGTGGCGGGTGGTCTGAGGCGAGCAGAGCTGCGTCACCTGCACCACCCACCCAACCCAAACCCCTTCCTCCCGCCCGCCCGTTGGTGGTACACACGATCCTGAGGCATCACGAAGCGCGCCCAGGAGGGGCCATGCGTGGATTCATCCTGGCGCTCACGGTCGCAGCGGGCTGTGCCCCGCCCTCGTCCCCCGAAGGCCAGGCGGATCTCCGCGGGCTCCGCACCGGCGACACCGCCGGCGCCGAGCTGGCCATCGACGACCTGGTCGAAGGCGACCTCGTGATCAGCGAGGTGATGGCCAACCCCGACCAGGTGCTCGACTGGCGCGGCGAGTGGTTCGAGGTGTTCAACGCCAGCGGCGGGAGCGTGGACCTCGCGGGCCTCGAGGTCTTCGACACCAGCGAGGCCGTGCAGGGCGAGGCCTTCTCCATCACCTCGGGCTTCGTGCTCGACGCCGGCGACTACGCGGTCATCGCTTCGCGCGACACCGACAACGGCGGCGTGCCCGCCGACCTCACCTGGAGTGGCCACTACCTGCGCAACGGCAGCGACTCGCTCTTCCTCTACAACGGCAGCACCGTGCTCGACACCGTCGCCTGGGACGACGGCGCCACCTTCCCCGACAGCGCCGGGTACAGCATGAGCCTCGACACGAGCGCGCTCGACAGCGCCTCGAACGACGAGGGCGCCGCCTGGTGCAACGCCACCTCCACCTACGGCGACGGCGACCACGGCACCCCCGGCGCCGCCAACGACGGCTGCGGCAGCTGCGAAGACGCCGACGGCGACGGCTACGAGGACGCCGCCTGCGGTGGCGACGACTGCAACGACGACAACCGCTGGCGCAACCCCGACACCGACTGGTACGCCGATGCGGACGGGGATGGCTACGGCGACCTGGCCGACAGCCTGGTGCAGTGCGAGGCCCCGGGCGGCTACGTGCGCAACGCCAGCGACTGCGACGACACCGACGCGGCCCTCACCCTGACCTGCGAGACCTGCGCCGACGCCGACGGCGACGGGTACGAGGACGCCGCCTGCGGCGGGGACGACTGCAACGACGAGAACTACTGGCGCAACCCCGAGACCGACTGGTACGCCGATGCCGACGGGGATGGCTACGGCGACCCGGCCGACGTGCTGCTGCAGTGCGACTTCCCCACGGGCTACGTGCGCAACGCCGACGACTGCAACGACGGCAACGTCTGGCGCAACCCCGACACCGAGTGGTTCGCCGACGCCGACGGGGATGGCTACGGCGATGCCGCGAGCACCCTGGTGCAGTGCGACTGGCCGTCGGGCTACGTGCGCGACGCCAGCGACTGCGACGACACCGACGCCGCGCTTGCCGAGGACTGCACGGGCTGCGGCGATGACGACGGCGACGGCTACGACGACGAGGCCTGCGGCGGAGACGACTGCGACGACGCCAACGCGGCGGTGAACCCCGGAGCCAGCGAAGGCTCCACCGCCGATGGCGTCGACCAGGACTGCAACGGCTGGGAAGACGACGTCACGGTGTGCGCCACCGGAGGCACCTGGAGCACCATCCAGGACGGCGTCGACAACGCCGCAACGGGCTTCACGGTCGTGGTCTGTGCGGGCACCTACACCGAGGAGGTGGTCGTGCCCGACGCCGACCTCTGGCTCGTGTCCGAGGCCGGGAGCGCCGGCACCACCATCGATGCCGATGGCAGCGGCCGGGCCATCACGCTGTCGGCCGGCAGCCTCACCCTCGAAGGCTTCACGCTCACCGGCGGCGACACCGACGACGGCGGCGGCCTCGCGTGCGACGGCGCGTCTTTGGAGCTGGTCGACGTGGCGGCGCACGACAACACCGTCAGCGGCGACGGGGGAGGCCTCCACGCCGCCGACTGTGTGCTCGACGTCGCCGGCTCCAGCTTCACCGACAACACGGGCACCGCGGGTGGCGGACTGTACGCCTACGGTGGCAGCGGCGTGATCAGCGACTCGCTGTTCAGCGGCAACCGCGCCCGGGAGGAAGGGGGCGGGGCCTGGATCACCGCGTCGCACGAGCTGACCGGCAACACCTTCGACGACAACGAGGCCGACGAGCCGAGCGAGAGCGGGTACGGCCCAGGATCCGGTGGCGGCGGGCTGCTCTACTACGGCTCCGGCGACATCACCGACAACACCTTCTCGAACAACACCAGCGACTACCACGGAGGCGGCGCCTACGTGATCGGGCACAGTGGCCTGATCGACGGCAACACCTTCGACAGCAACGTGATCTACGAAGACGGCGCCGGCTTCTACTGCAACCAGTGCTCGGGCACCTTCAGCAACAACCTGGTGACCGACAACGACGCAGGCGACGACGGCGGGGGCGTGCGCATCTTCGTCAGCAACATGGTTATCACCGACAACACCTTCGACAGCAACGTCTGCGGCGACGACGGCGGCGGGCTGAAGATGAGCCACGACGCCAACTACGTGGCCGACAACACCTTCACCGGCAACGACGCCGGCGATGCTGGCGGAGCCGTGGAGCTCGACAACGACGCCACGCCCATCACCGGCAACACCTTCACGAACAACACCGCCTACAACGGCGGCGCGATCCACAGCTGGCTCAACGAAGACGTGATGACCTGGTCCGACAACGTGTTCGACCAGAACACGTCCACGGGCTGCGGTGGGGCCATCGGCATCGACAACGATCCCTACACCGTCACGATCACCACCTCGACCTTCACCGACAACCACGGCCGGGACGGGGGTGCGATCTGCGTCGCCGACGCTCCCTACGACAGCTACGGCAACCAGTACACGAGCTTTGTCGCGATCACGAACTCGGTCTTCACGGGCAACACCTGCACGAGCGAGGGCGGCGCGATGGACCTGGCGGCGGCCGAGGTCACGGTGGCCAACGTGGTGGGTCATGCCAACGACTGCGCCGACGGCGCCTTCCTCACGATCGACAACGGCGGGGTCGTGGAGGTGGTGAACACCATCGCCACCTCGAACCTCGGCGGCGCGGCCTACGACTACGAGGGTGGCACCCTCACGGTCACCTACGGCAACGTGTACGGCAACGACGAGGACTTCCACAGCATGACCGACGCCACGGGCACCTCGGGCAACGTGGCCGTGGACCCGGACTTCGTGGACGCCGAGGGCGGCGACTTCCGCCTGGCGTCTACGAGCGCGTTGATCGATGCAGGCGATCCCTCGGTCCTGGACGTGGATGGGAGCACGTCCGACATGGGTGCCTACGGCGGGCCTCTCGGCGGCTGGTGACACTCAACGCCACAGGCGGAGCAGGCTGGAGGTCAGGGTCGGATCGTCGGTGAGGCGTGCGGCCAATGCGGACAATCGCCCCGCTCGTCGCTCCGCCTGTCCACCACCGTCAGCGCACCGTCCTGAGTACGTCTTTCATCGGCAGAAGGAGGTGAAGCTCGTCGGTCGGACTCGGCTCGATTTCGGGGATCAGGTGTTGGTAGAAGTCGCGAGCGTCGTTGGTCTCCGCGTGGATCAGGAGGCCTCGGCAGCCGATCTCCGTCCCGACAGCGACGAGGCGCAGCAGGACATCGCGGAGGAGGGCGGCACCGAGGCCCCGTCCCTCATGGTCGAGGTGGACTCCCAGGCGGGCAAGGAGGGCAACTGGTTGCGGGTAGCGTCCGGCCCCCTTGAGGAGCCTCGCGGGGGACGCTTCCCGCTCGACCTGGGCCATCGTCCAAGCGTAGTACGCGACCACGGCCGGGTCGCTCGTCTCGGTGACCACGAACACGCGGGTCAAGCCCATCGACGTCGACTGGCGGGGGTGGCGCACCAGCTACCGCGTCTGCTCCTCCGACCGACAGGCGAAGTCGTCCAGGAGATGGTCGCGTGTCAGAGGCACGGGTGCGACATACGCCACGGCGATGTCAGTCGGCGAACGGTGACGGGCGCGCCATGAGCGCCCTGACCCCCGGCAGGTCCCGGGAAGGCCGGGCGTTGATCGCCTCCCAGCACTCCAAGGCGGCTCCGTCCAGGACGAACCGCGTACGGTCGGCCAGGATGCTTCGAGCCGCCACCGTGAGATTCGCGATGACGAACTCCGTGAGTCCGACGCCCGACGCGTCGACCGCTCGGTCGATCAGAGCCCGCTCCTCGGCGGTAGTGCGGACCTCGAGTCGCTTCGATCTCGCTCGTGAAGTTGCCATCCCCGTCCTCCTGTACGGCCAGTGTACGTCCATCCGCCTCGATGATCGAGTCCTCGGAAACCCGCTTTCTCGCGGCTTTGTGAGGCACCACCCCTCGAAACGGCGACACGGCGTGTAACCATCGGGGCCGGGCTGCACCTGAGCGGAAACGGAGCCAAGATGAGCACGTGGATCGGTCTCTTGTTCCTGGGCTGTGCCGAAGCCCCGGCCTGCGGTCCCGGAGAGGGGCTGCACGCTTCCGGCGACTGCGTCTCACTGGAGGTGTCCAGCGAGGACGTGGGGCTCGAAGATGAAGGCGACGCAGAGGCCGACGATCCGGGCGGCTCCGACGACTCCGGTGCCGCGGGCGGGGACGACACCGCGGCCGACACCGCGGACACCACGGGCCCGAGCGGCCCCACCGACAACCCCTGGGCCGGCACCACCGACGTCGCCACCCACGAGGAGATGGCGTGCGAGCGCTACGAGCACCCGTGCAACCACAAGGTGATGTTCGCCTTGGGGTCGGGGGACAGCTGGGCGATCTCGGACTTCGAGCTGGCGCTCCACGCGTCGGTGCCCGATCCGGTGCTCATCCCGCGCGAGCGCGACGGCGAGGACTGGCTCGAGCTGCGCATCTACTACCAGGATGCCTACGAAGGGAACGTCACCGTGAAGGGCGACGAGACCATCATCAGCTTCGCCAGCCTGGCCTTTCCTCGCGATGCCCTGACCAGCGCGAGCGCAGCGGATCTCTTCGCGGGCGAGGCGGGCTACGCGTGGGTGTACCGAGGGACCGACGCCACCTTGCTCGACGACAACGTGGTGGACCCGGGCATCGAGGTGATCGAGGACGGTGAGGGTGGGCTCGCCTTCTACCTGACCCTGCTGAACTCCAGCGAGGGCACGCAGGAGGACCCCGACCACGGCGGCGACGAGTACCCCGATCCGCAGACCCTCTTCCTGGCCACCAGCAAGGACGGGGTGAGCTTCGAGCGCTCCTCCCAGCTCTTCTACATGACCTGGGAAGACGGCATCGGGACCGACCCGGATCCCTTCCCGCTGGGCTTCGACGGGCCGTACCCGGGTGTCTTGCCCAGCTCGTACCTGGTCGGTGGCACCTCCGGGTGGGCCGTGCACCTCTCCCAGGGCGAGGGCCTGCATCGCTGGGAGGGTGACCTCGTCGACGGCCTGACGGACCTCGGGAACGTGGTGCAGGAGCGCACCACCGTGAGCACCACCAGCCTGTTCGACGGCCACATGTGGATCTACGGGCACTACACCGAGGACGCCCACGTGCGGTCCAGCCCGGCGCTCATCCGGGTGCACGAGTACGACGGCTACACCTACAGCGGGCCCGAGGTCGCCTTGAGCTTCGAAGCCGACGAGCTCGTGGAGCGGGGCCTGTACTCGCCCTCGCGGGTGCCGCTGGGGCTCGACGACGGCGTCGATCTGCTGGTCTTCACGACCACGATCACCGCGCTGAGCGGCGAGAAGAACCCGATCTAGCAGGCGTCGCCACCCTCGACGGCCTCATCCCAACGCGATCGAGGCGCCGGCGCAGTAGAGCGGCAGCGACACCAGTCGGTAGGGCATGTCGACGCCCTCGATCCGGACCCGGTTCTGGTCATCTCGAAGCTGGCCGTCGTAGCAGCGGATGCCGAGCTTGTGGTCTGCGAGCCGGAGGTACCGGTGGAGCGACTTCAGGGTGCCTGTAGCTCCTGCCTTCACTTCGAGCGGCAGCATGCGGGTGCCGTGCTGGACAAGGTAGTCGACCTCGGCGCTGCCGCGGGACGACGCGCTGACCCAGAAGTGCAGGACCTCTGCCCGACGTGACTGCTGGGCGACGAGCTGTTGCCCGACGAACATCTCCGCGACGCGTCCGTCGAGCAGCACGTGCAGCGGGGATCGCCGCAGCTCTTCGGGCAGCACACCCAGCGAGCTGACCGCCATGCCCACGTCCAGCGGGAGCAGCTTGGGAGCGGTGCGTGCGCGGGTCTCAGGAGGCCAGCTCCGCGAGCTCGTGGGCCACACCCTTCGCGTCACCATGGCGGCCTCCAGGCGACCCAACGCGGTCTGCATCGGTCGGGAGGCGAAGCCCGGCACGAACCCTTCGTACTTGAAGCGCCTGCCGTAGTGGTGCCTCAGGCCGTCAAAGGCTGCCTCGAGGGGCGCCATGTCGCGCACGCCGGCGTACTTGTGCAGGTCCTCGGCGTAGGCCTGGGTCAGGTCGCCGTGCACCTGCCGCACCTCGACGAGCGACGAGGTCTCCTTCCACCGGACGACCGCTTCCGGCATGCCGCCGATGAGGAGGTAGTCGCGCAGGCGATCCCGGGCCTCCTCGTGGGCCGCGTGAGCGAGGGGTGTCAGCGTTCGGATGGACGCGTCGATGGCGTTGGCGAGCTGCACGCGGCTCGTGGCGCGGAGGAACTCGTCGAACGACATGGGGTGGAGGTAGCGGAACGTGACGCGACCGACCGGGAAGGAGAAGTCGCGTTCCTGGAGCCGCACCTCCATCAGCGAGCCGGCCGCAACCACCGCGAGCTCGGGATGGTCCTCGTACAAGAAACGCAACCACGGCACGACGTGTGGCCGCTCCTGGATCTCGTCCAGAAAGAGCAGTGTGTTGGCGCCGAGGGTAGCGAGGTCGACGCGGACGGCGAGCGCCTCCAGAAGCTCGTCCGCCGAGCGACAGGCGTCGACCAGCCTGCGGTCCGCGGGACGTTCCAGGTTCAGCTCGACGTACTGATCGAAGTTGCGCCCGAGCTGCCGAACCGACGCGGTCTTGCCAACCTGCCTGGCGCCACGAAGGATCAGCGGCTTGCGATCCGCAAGCCGGCTCCACCTCAGGAGTTCGGCGTCCAGCTGGCGAGCAGCGTAGCTCATGGGCACCAACATATCTCTCCGTACACATAAACACCATGGTGTTTCTACACTAAACGAGCGGTTGCAGCCGCTGACGACCCTGCGCCGCCTGGGCTCGCGCCCCGAGGTGTAAGGGGCAGCGCTCCACCACCGTCCCGCTCCCGACCCTGCCCAGGGAGCGTCGATGTGGTTCCTCCTCGCCTGCACCGCGGACCTCGCCGAGGACCGCGCCTTCGTGCTCCTCGAAGGCGATGCGATCGAGGTCGGCTGGCGCCTCGTCGTCGACGACGAGCTCTACGCGCCCGTGCTGCCCGTGGTGGTGGAGGCCGGCGCTCCGATCCTGCTCGAGGGGCCCTCGGACGAGCTGGAGCTGAGCCTCGAACCCGGTGAGCTCGCCTGGGTCGATGCCACCGGCGGCGCCGACCTCTGGACCCTGGGGCGCGACCTCGAGGAGGACGCCCTGCTGGTCGATGGCCCCGACGACGTGCTCGAGGCCATCGCCGAGCACGCCGATCTGGAGCTCGACCAGGGCCCCGAGGGGCTCACCGTGCTCAGCGGGCCCGGCGCCCTCGTCGTGTCCGAGCTGGTGGGCCAACCCGAGGACCTGTACGAGGCCTTCCCGGTCGACCTCGACGAGGCGGCCACCGAGGGCTGGGGGAGCACGGGTGGCAGCTGGTCCGGCCACGCCCCGACCGCGCCCACGATCATCGCGGAGGGCAGCGCGGCCCTGCTCGGACCCGGGGCCGCCGCCCTCGGCGACGGTCGGGCCCGCTCCGGGGGGCTCGGCCAGTTCGGCGAGCTCGTGGGCGACAGCCTGGGCGGCCCCGACCCCCGCATGGTCGGCGTGTACGACGCGGCCGACCGTTGCCTGACCCTGCGGCTGGATGCGCGCTGGTCCCTGTGCGACGGCAGCGCGCAGGGGGCGTGGACCACCGAGGGCGGCGAGCTGGTGCTGATCGGCGGGGAGCGCTTCGGCCCCCGCGAGCTGGTGAGGAGGTGAGCATGCGTCGACGTGGATTCCTCGGGCTCGGGCTCGGTCTGGCGGTCGCCCCTGCGCTCGTGCGCGATGCCTTCGGTGCCGGCCTGGCGCTCCAGCCCAACGACGTCGCCCGCGCGTGGGTGGAGGCGCTCGACGAACGAAAGCCCCTGTTGGTGCTCGTGGTGCCCACGGGGGAGGGCGCCGACACCTGGCGCCGCGGCCAGACCTTCGGCGCCTGGATGAACCACGGGGGGGTGTCGGCGCTGGAGCTGATGGGGCTCTGCGTGCTGGCCTGCGCCACCCCCGAGGCGCTGGCCGAGCTCGGCGTGGTCGCCAGCGACGAGGATCTGATGGTCCTGGTCGAGGGGCCCGAGCTGCCGGCGCGGGTGACCCGGATCCAGGTGCCGCTGGACCCGCTCGTCGAGAACTACGAGATCCTCTGGGAAGCGCGGGTGGCCGAAGAGGAGCGCCTGGTGCGCGCGAACAACGAGCTGCTCACCGCGTCGCTCGCCGCCGAGCTCGCGCCCGACGAGGCCGCCTTGCGCGCACGCCTGGAGCGCAGCTGGCCGAGCCTGGCCGGCGTGCGCCGCTCGGAGATCCGCACCGTGCTGGCCGGCCACGCCCAGGCCACCTTCGTCGACGCGCCGGTGGCCGGTGCTCGCTGGGCGCACAGCGGCGGCTGCGGCATGCGCTTCGAGGACGAGGACGAGGACGACAACGGCTGGGGCGTGGCCTGCGGCATGGGGCACGTGCCCGCGCTCTCCGGTCGGCTGCTCTACTTCTGGACGCAGGACGAATGAGCGTCGGCGTCGGCTTCGCGCTGCACCCGGACCCGGCGTTCCTCGAGCTCTGCGAGGCGCTGTTGGCGGGCTGCGACTACGTGGAGCTGGTGCCCGAGACCCTGTGGCGCGGCCGGGACGGCGCGCCCAACGGCTTCTACGAGCCCCTTCGGCGACTCGTGGCGCGCTGGGGCCTGGCCACGGTCGGCCACGGCGTCGCCTTCGACCTCGGCTCCGAGCACCCTGAAGAGACCCTTCGGCGCAACGCGTGGCTGGAGCTCCTGGTGCGAGACCAGGCCGCCTTCGGGTTCCGATGGATCAGCGACCACCTGGGCGCGACCAGCGTGGCCGGCGAACACGTCGGGCTGCCCATGCCGCTGCCGCCGGTGCCCGCCACGGCAGCTCGGACCCGCTCCAGCCTGGACCTGCTGGGCGCCCTCGCGCCGGCGGCCGTGGAGAACAGCGCCTGGACCTTCTTCCCCGGCGACCCGCTGGACGAGCCCGCCTGGCTGCTCGAGGCCTGCCGCGGGCACCACCTCGTGCTCGACCTGCACAACCTGCTCACCTCGGCCGAGAACCTCGGCTTCGAAGCAGAGGCCTGGCTCGACCGGCTGGACCTGAGCCGGGTCCTCGAGATCCACGTGAGCGGCGGCAGCGAGAGCCCGAGCGGCTGGCTCGCGAGCGGCCGCAGCTTCCACCTCGACAGCCACGACCAGGCGGTGCCGGAAGCCGTGTGGCGGTTGCTGGAGCAGGTGCTGCCGGCCTGCACGGGGCTGCGGGGCGTCACGCTGGAGCGCATGGAGGGCACGGTCGCCCAGGCCGACGTTCCCGTGTTGGCGGAGGAGCTCGCCAGGCTGCGCTTCCTGGTGGCGCGGTGAGCTACGAGCAGGTGCTCGCCGCCGTGCTGCGCGCCCCCGATCCGGGAGCGGCGCTGGCCGACCGGCTGGCCGGCGAGCTGCCGGATCCGGTGCGCGCCGCGCTCGCCCGGGTCGACCCGGACGGGCTGCGTGTGGCCGCTCTGTTGGTCGTGCGCCTGCGCTTCGAGCGGGTCGTGCAGGGATCCGGCCAGGCCGCCGCGTGGTTCGAGGCCGACCCCCGGGCCTTCACCGCAGCGTTCAAGCGCTTCCATGCGGCGGTCGCGCCCACCGGTGTGCTGGCGCTCGAAGAAGGGGCGGCCTTCGAGGTCTGGCTCGCGGGCGACTGAGGCCCCTCACTCACAGACCGGCGCCACCTCCACGCGGTCGATCGTGTGCAGGTCGAAGGCGTCGCCGGTGCCCGCGGTGAAGCCCAGCCAGCCGTCGAAGCGCACCAGCTCCGCGATCTTGCCGTCGAGGACGAGCTCGTCGTCGACCCACACGCTGATCAGCGGGGCCGCGAGCTCCAGGCGCACGTCGAACCACCCGCCACGCAGGCCGGGCAGCTCCGCCCAGGCGAGCGCTTCGCGTGGCTCCCCGTCCACGTGGACCGCCACGTGGGGTTCGGCGGTGGGGTCCCAGCTGTTCTCGAAGGTGTCGAACTCCAGGTGGAAGCCGAGCATGGCCTCGCCGCCGTCCGGCGTGCAGCCGTCTCCGTCGCCGTAGCCGAGGCAACCGCCCGCGGCGCCCAAGAGCGAGCTCTCGGGCCGCACCACGCTCAGGGAGAAGCCGTCCGCACCGTCTCCGTCGCCGATCCAGGCGCGGAAGGTCACGCCCAGGTCTCGGGTGTCGACGGCGTGCAGGGTCTGGAAGGCGCTGCCCGCGGCGTGAGGGGCGAGCCCGGTGAGCTCGAGGTCGTCGCCGTCGAAGTGCGCGGAGCCCTCGAGGGTCCAGCGGTCGTCGGGCTGGGTGAAGTCCTCGGGATCGACCCAGCCGCAGACCTCCACGCGCGAGCCGTCGGTGGTGCGGTGCCCCTGGCCGTCCTGGGCTGCGAGCACCAGGTGGTGCACCCCTCGGGAGAGCGTCCCGACGAAGGCGCTGCGGTCTTCGGTCACCGTCCACGGGTCGAGCTCCCCGTCGAGGTTCGACATCCAGCGGGCGTGCAGGCGTTGGCTGTCGGGGTCGCTCACGAGGCCCTCGAACGCGATCTCGGCGCCTTCCTGCAGCACCGAGCCGTCGGGGGGCGTGAGGATCTCGACGACCGGTGGCTCCTCGCCGGGGGGCTCGTCGGCGCCCTCCACGTCGTCGGACAAGGTGGAGAAGCCCTGGTCGGTGCAGGCGGCGAGGAGGATGAGGGCCACGCACCGCAGGGTAGCCGTGGAACGGGGGCGACCGGGGTACCTACGCTGGCCGGGCGAGCTCAGCCGCCTCCCGGCCCCAACAACTCCACCGTCAACCCCGCCCCAGCCGAGTCGGCCCGATCCACCCCCGCGGGGTCCGTGGGAATCGGCCAGCTCGCCACGACCTTCCGTCCGCTCAGGCCGCGGTAGCGGGTGCCTTCGGCGCCGCCCTTGATGCGGAGCACGTGCCGACTTGGATCGAGCTCCACCGCGTCCGAGGTCTCGTGGAAGCGCCGATCGGTGGCGTGGTACCGCCCCGCCCGCCCGTCCAGGGCCACCAGCGCGATGCTGGCGGGGACGGTCACCTCGAGCTCGGCGTCTGGGAAGGACTCCGCCAGGTGGTGGTACACGGTCACACCCACGGTGTCCGGACCCGCCACCCGCGTGAGGTGTTCGCCGCTCAGCTTCATCTCGGTCCACGGCGAACCCGGCAACAGCGCCACGGGCAGGAAGCCCAGCGGCAGCCAACGCCAGGGCCCGGCACGCGCGGCGGTGAGCACGGCCACGGGCGCGACCAGGAGCAAGGGCACCACCAGCAGCATCGGGTGGAGGAAGCGCAGGTTGAACTCCGCCGCCACGCTCGGGAGCACCCCCGCGCACACCGCCGCCACGCCCGCCCATCCCGCGAACGCGCCCCGTCCCCGCCACACCGACCCGACCACCCCGATGCCCCCGCCGATCACCAGCGCCAGGAGCAGCGGACCCCCGAGCGACGGCCACACCACGTGCAGCCGCTGCCACGTGCGCGCGAGCTTCTCCACCTGCAGGCCAGGACCGCTGGAGCCCAGGCGGGAGAAGGTGGTGAACACCGTGCTCGGCGCCATCGACTGCCCGAACACGTAGCCGTCGCCCGTGAGGTCCTCGCCCCCGACCGGGGCGAGCACCTCGCCGCCCGGCGCGCCGCCCGGCGGTGGAGGAGGCGGCGGCGGCTGGCCCCCGCCCGACTCGGCCACCCCCTGCTCGAGGTAGGGGCTCACGACCTGGGCGTCGAGGGTCATCAGGTCGATGGGGAAGGCGGCGTAGGCGATGGCGACCGCGGTCAGGGGCGCCGCCAGCCAGGCGAGGCGAAGCCCGCGGCCCGGTCCCGTCACGGCCAGCCACGACAGCCCGCCGAGCCCCGCCAGCATCAGGCCGAGCGGCAGGCCCTTCTCCATCGCGGCCAGGACCACGGTGACGCCCAGCCCGACCATCACGAAGCCACCGGTGCGGCCGCGGGCGGCGTCGGCCAGGCCGGCCACGGCGACCACGGCGCCCGCAGCCCACAGGGCGTACGCGTTGGTCCACCCCGCGGCGTTGGGGACCTGCGGGAAGGCGAGGGTGGCCAGCACGACCGCGAGGGCGCCGGGAAGGCCGAACACCACCTGACCCAGCCGGAAGAGCGCGGTGAGCGCGGCCGCGGTGGCCAGGAGCGACACGCCCTGCGCCGCCACGAAGGTCGGGTCCGGGCTCAGGTGGTCGAGCGCCGCGGTCATCCAGCCGTAGAGCGGCCAGCGGTTGGGCGGGTAGGGCACGTCCTGGGTCAAGGCGAGCACCGACTGGTACCAGGAGTCGGCGTCGGAGCCGGTGGGCACCCAGAGAGGGTTGAGCTGCAGGTGCAGCAGCACCAGCGCGGCGGTGACGGCGGCGAACACCCACCCTAGGCCGCGCTCGGAGGGGGCCTCGGGGGTGGCCTCGCGGCCGAGGAAGCGCCCGACCAGCCCCAGCACGGCGAGCCCGACGAGCCCTGCCTCGAAGGGGGTGGGCACGAAGTCGGTGACCGCCCGGCCGCTCGCCGCTTCGCCCGCGTGCACGCCCCAGGCCTGCCGTCCGTCGATCACCGCGCCGAGGGCGAGGCTGTCGCCGTCGAGCTCGCCGTCGGTCGGCACCACCTCCACCGTCCAGGTCTGGCCGCTCTCGGTGGACGCCGCGGGCACGGCCTGCTGGTCGTCCCAGGCCGGCGCGGGCACCCCGTCCACCGTCCACCGGATGCGGTAGCTCAACGGGTCGCCGTCGATCGGGTTGCCTTCCAGCACCAGCTCCAGGTCCTGGTCGTTCCGCGGCGGGTCGTGGGCGAGCCAGCCCACCACGTGGGGCGCCAGGTTGCCCACCGTGGCCTCCACCGCGTCGTCGCCCACCGACACGCGCCACACCTCACCCTTGGTGGTCATCGAAGCGGGCACGACCTGCCGACCGTCCAGGGAAGGGACGGGCACGCCGTTCCGGGTCCAGCGCACCTCCGCCGGACCCGGCGGGTGCAGCAGCGCGTACAGGTCGTCGATGCTGGTCGGTTCCGGCGGGCTCAGGCGCAAGGCGGGGAGCGCGCCGAACGCCCACCAGGCGGCGGCGGGGCACAAGAGCGCCACGAGAACCGCCCACCACGCCGTCGGGGGAGCCCTCACGCCGGCGCCTCGGCACGGTGGTGGGTGCGCCACGGGTAGGGTGGGCCGCGATGCCGCCACCCTCCTCGGACCCGACCGCCGGACCCGGACGCGTCGCCGTGCTCGGCGCGGGCCCTGCGGGTCTCGCCGCCTCCCTGGCCCTGGCGCGTCGAGGTGCCACACCGGTGCTCTACGAGCGCGCCGCCACGGTCGGCGGCATCTGTCGGACCCTCTCCTACCAGGGCTACTACTTCGACCTGGGAGGTCATCGCTTCTTCACCAAGTTCGACGAGGTGCAGAGGCTCTGGGAGGAGGTGCTCCCCGACGATCTGCTCCTCCGTCCGCGGATGAGTCGAATCTACTACGGCGGCGACTTCTACGACTACCCGCTGCGCGCCACCAACGCGCTGCGCAACCTCGGGGCGGTCGAGAGCGCCCGCTGCATGGCCAGCTACCTGAGGGCGCGGCTCCGCCCGAACCGGGTCGAGGAGAGCTTCGAGGACTGGGTCTCGAACCGCTTCGGCAACCGGCTCTTCGACATCTTCTTCCGCACCTACACCGAGAAGGTCTGGGGCATCCCCACCTCGCAGATCGGCGCGGAGTGGGCGGCCCAGCGCATCAAGAACCTGAGCCTGGGCACCGCCGTGAAGAGCGCGCTGCCGCGGCGCCTGGCCCGCGTGCTCCCAGGGTCCAACGAGACCGTGACCTCGCTCATCGAGCAGTTCCACTACCCGCGGCGCGGGCCCGGCCAGATGTACGACGCCATGCAGGTCCTCGCGGCCGAGGCTGGGGCCGACATCCGCACGCGGCACGAGGTGGTCGGGCTGCTGCGGGAGGGCCATCGCGTCACGCACGTGGAGGTGCGGAACGCCGACGGCGTGCACACCGAGCCCGCGGACCAGGTGCTGTCGTCCATCCCGCTCACCGTGCTCGTGCGCAGCCTGCGGCCCGCGGCGCCGTCCGAGGTGCTCGCGGCCGTCGACCGGCTCCGCTACCGCCACCTGCTCACCGTCGACCTCATCGTCGACCACCCGGACCTCTTCCCCGACAACTGGATCTACGTGCACGACCCGGCGCTGAAGCTCGGGCGCATCCAGAACTTCAAGAACTGGTCGCCGGAGATGGTGCCCGACCCGAGCCGCACCTCGCTGGGGCTGGAGTACTTCTGCTCCACGGGCGACTCCTTGTGGGAGGCGTCCGACGAAGAGCTCCTGGCGATCGGCACCCGTGAGCTCGAAGAGACCGGGCTCCTGCGGGGCGCGAAGGTGCTCGACGGCACGGTGTTCCGGGTGCCCCGCGCCTACCCCGTCTACGAGCGGGGCTACGAGGCGCACCTCGACTGCATCGTCGACTTCGTGAAGGGCCTGGACAACGTGCAGCCGATGGGGCGGTACGGCATGTTCAAGTACAACAACTCCGACCACTCGATCCTCACGGCGCTGTTGGCCGTCGAGAACCTGCACGGCGCCCGCCACGATCTCTGGGCAGTCAACACCGACAGTGACTACCAGGAGATCCGCCAGAACGGCTGACTCCCAGCGCGATCCCGTACCGTGATGCACTGCAGGAGAGCGGCCTGGGCACTATGCTATCGGCGATGCTCGCCCTGCTCCTCAGCTGTGCCGACACCCCGCCGTGCGCCAGCGGCTACGGCCGCAGCCAGCGCGGGGACTGCGTGGCCCTCGCCAGTGGCGACGACACCGCTTCCGTCACGCCAGGCGACGACACTGCGAACGAGCCCCTCGAGCTGCCCTTCGACGCGGCGGTGCTCGAGCCCGTGCCCGCCCTCGCGGGCTCCTTGTGGGCCGGCACCGCGCTGGCCGACTTCGACGGCGATGGGCGCACCGACCTCTACGTGCCCAACGGCAAGGGCTACGCCGACTACCTCTACCTGAACCAAGGCGACGGCCGCTTCGTCGACGCGGCCGCGGACTGGGGCCTCGACAGCCTGGAGCAGCACGAGCAGGCCGCAGCCGGCGACCTGGACAACGACGGGGACCCGGATCTCGTGGTTGGAATCGGCTGCAGCTACGGCACGCTGGACGAGCACGGCGAGTCGATCACCGACGGCGAGGTGGTGGTCTACGAGAACGTGGGTGGCGCCTTCTCCGAGGTCCGGCGGGTGGGCGACGAGATGCGCGACGGCTTCGAGCTCTGCCCCGTCTCGCTCACGCTGATGGACGTCGACGGCGACGGCGTGCTCGATCTCGACGTGTGCTCGGGCGTGGATCCCGACGCCACCTTTCCCTGGGTCTTCCAGAAGGTGCTCGACGAGAGCGAAGACCAGATCTTCCTCGGACACGGCGAGCTGGACTTCGCCACGAAGCCCGTGCCCTTCGAGACCTCGAACTACGCCGATCGGGCGTCGGTGTACCGCTACGTCAGCTTCGCGAGCGCGTACGTGGACATGAACGCCGACGGGCACCTCGACCGCATCGCCGGCCACGGCGGCGCCTTCATCAGCATCTACCTCTACAACCCCGACGAGAACGCCTTCGACGGCGCCTACGACCGGCTCGACGCGGACTTCGGGCTCTGGATGGGCCTGGCCACCGGCGACTACGACGCCGACGGCGATCTCGACCTCTACGCCACCAACCAGGGCGTCAGCCCCCTGCTGCAGGGCTACGACAACCTCCCGCCCCCCGACCACACCGACCTCACCCTGCTGGCCGAAGAGACCCTGCTCGGTGTGGAGCTCGTGCCCTTCCAGTCGGTGTTCGAGAACCGGGAGGGCACCCTGGTCCGTTCCGAGTGGTCGCTCGATGCCCCGCAGGTGCTGGCCGGCGACGCCTTCGACGGCCTGCCCGACAGCACCACCGGCGAGCTGGCGTACCCCGAGTGGGAGGTGCTGGAGGACCTGGAGCGCATCGCGTGGAGCTGGGGCGCGCAGCCGCTGGACATCGACGCCGACGGCTGGCCCGACGTGGCGTACGCCTCCAACAACTGCTCGCCCCCCATGTGCATCGTGGGCGACGAGGAAGCGGCCGCGGGTCCCGGGGGCCTGTTGCGCAACGTGGAGGGCACCGGCTTCCGGGATCTGACGTGGAGCTCGGAGGTGGCCAACCTCGACGAGGGCGGCGGCTACCGCGACGGTCGCGGAGTCTCGGTCGGCGACCTCAACGGGGACGGCTACGGCGACTTCGTGGTGGCGAGCCGCGCCTACACGGCCAGCGAGTCCGATCCGCTCGACCAGGAGCTCGGCACGGTGAACGTGTGGCTCAGCCAGCCGCGCGACGGGCACTGGCTGCAGGTCGACCCGGTGGGCAGCACCAGCAACCGCGACGCCCTGGGCGCCACGGTGCTCGTCGACGACGGCGAGAAGCGGGTGATGTGGGGCATCGGCAACGGCGGCAACACCAACGGCTCGAGCGAGCCGGTGGCGACCTTCGGGGTGGGCAGCGCCGAGCACGTCGACCTGGTGGTCACCTTCCCCAGCGGGGCCACGGTGAGCCTCGACCAGGTGGCGGTCGACCAGCGCCTCGTGGTGGAGGAGCCGTGATGTGGGTCCTCGCCGGGGTCGCCCTCGCCGGCGACGCCGACAGCTACCAGAGCGCCGCGGCCTGCGGCGAATGCCACCCGACCCACTACGCCCAGTGGCGCACGTCGATGCACGCCTACGCGGCCCTGAGCCCCGTCTTCGACGCGATGGCCGCCAAGGCCTACCGCGACAGCTCCGGCGAGATCGGCACCTTCTGCACCGGCTGCCACACCCCCATCGGCACCGCCCAGGGGGAGCCCGGCGTGACCGAGGCCGCCACGCGGAGCGCGATCTCGCGCGACGGCGTGAGCTGCCACTACTGCCACACCGCGGTCGACCACGACGGGGTGGTGGGCAACACCAAGATCCTGACCGATCCCACCGGCCCGATGCGGGGACCCTTCGGCGGCACCTCGACCGACGGGCACACCTCCGAGCAGAGCGACTTCGTGACCGGCGCCGCGTTCTGCGGCTCGTGCCACGACGTCTTCGCGTTCCCGGCGCTGCAGATCGAAGAGGCCTACACCGAGTACCTGGAGTCCCCGTCCTACCCGGGCAACGTGCGCTGCCAGGACTGCCACATGAGCCCCGAGCCGGGTGCCGCGACCACCCGGGCCAGCGGCCCGATCGCCACCGGCGACTACCCGGACCGCTCGCTCTCGGATCACAGCTTCGTCGGACCCGACTACAGCCTGATCGACACCTTCCCCTACCCGGACGACCCCGCCGCGAGCGCCAAGGCCCAGGCGGAGCAGCTCCAGAAGATCCAGACCCTGCTGGAGAACGCCGCCACCCTCGAGGACATCTACGTGCAGCCCGGGTCGAGCGAGACCATGGTCGGCGTCACGCTGGTCAGCACCACCAACGGCCACCGCTTCCCCACGGGCTTCACCAGCGAGCGCCAGGTGTGGGTCGAGCTGCAGGTCACCCAGGACGGCGAGGTGGTGTGCGCCAGCGGCGACCTGGACGCGCACGGTGACCTGCGCGACGCCCACTCCGAGCAGGTGCTCGCCGGCGAGGTCGAGCTCGACGAGCAGCTCGTCAACCTGCAGAGCGAGAACTGGTACCGCTGGAACCCCGGCGGCGGCGAGACGAGCGAAGCGCTCTTTCCCTTCGAGGCCGACACCATCCTGCGGCGGAGCCTGGAGCCGGGGGAACGGCGCGAGGTGTCCTTCGCCTGCGACGGGCTCACGGCCGGCGCCTGGCAGGTGAGCCTGCGGCTGCGCTACCGGAACCTGCCGCCCTACGTGTTGCGCGCGCTGCAGCTCGACGACCTGGTGGAGCGGCTGCAGATCTTCACGATCGCCACCCTCGAAGAGGAGGGCACGTGGTCTGGCTGATCGCGTGCGGCACGCCCACCGACACCGCCATGGTCGCCGACAGCCCGGCGGTCGACACGGTGGTCGACACCGAGGTGGTCGACACCGAGGGCCACGACTCCGCGGAGGTGGACCCGTGCACGGTGAACGGGCAGGGCAGCGGCTCCGTGGTCGGCTCGGCGGACTGCACCGACGGCGTGTGCGCGGTCGCGGCCGGCAGCTTCTGGATGGGCTCGGACGTCTCCGAAGACGAGTGCCCCGTGCACGAGGTCACCCTGTCGGGCTACCGGATCGACCGGGACGAGGTCAGCCGGGGAGCCTGGGCCGCGTGTGTCGAGGCTGGCGCTTGCGACGACATCCCAGCGGTCTGCGAGGGCGTGACCGCGTCCTGGGCCTCGGACGAGGTCTGGGGCGGCGATCCGGCCGACTACCCGGTGGTCTGCGTGGACTGGGCCGCTGCGGGCGCGTACTGCGGCTGGGTCGGTGGCCGCTTGCCGACCGAGGCCGAGTGGGAGCGCGCGGCGGCGGGGGACGAGGGCGCCACCTGGCCGTGGGGCGCGTTGGCGCCTGACTGCGAGGTCGCGAACTTCCGCTTCTCGAGCTGGTACTGCGCCGAGGGCCTCACCTTCGTGGGCACCTGGGAGGCGGAGAGCGCGTACGGCCTGCGCGACGTGGCCGGAAACGCCTGGGAGTGGGTGGCCGACGCCTACGACGCCACCTGGTATGCGCGGTCGCCAGCCCAGGACCCGACGGGCCCCACCGAGGACTGCGCGCTCGCACCCACGGCCACCCCCTCGGACTGCACCGCGCGGGTGATCCGTGGGGGCGCCTGGAACACCACCGAGAACAACACGCGCAGCGCCGCCCGCAGCTTTGCCGCGGCCACCGTGGTCGACCGCAACATCGGCTTCCGCTGCGCCTACGACTGAGCGGGCCTCAGAGCGCCCGGATCCACACGCCGAGCTCGCGGAACGCCAGGTAGGCGGCGGCGCCGTCGGCGGTGATCACGATGTCCATGGTGCGCTGGGTCTCGAGGTTCTTCCCCACACCGAGCGCGTCGCCGCCCCAGTCGTACCAGCTGCCGCCGGCGTCGTCCGAGCGCCAGATCGCACGCTGGCCGTCGATCGCGAGCACCACGTCGCCGCGGCAGGCCACGGTGAGGAACTCGTCGTCGCTGGGCGCGAGCGCGATGGACCAGCTCGACCCGGCGTCGTCGGACACGGCCACCCCCGCGTCGGTGGCCGCGTAGGTGCGCGTGCCGCACCGCTCGATCTGGCTGATGTCGCTCGCTTCGAGGTTGGCCTTCGACCAGGTGCGCGCGCCGTCGGTGGAGCGGTAGAGCCCGAAGCCAACGTCGCCGGTGTGGTCGATGCCGCCCCCGCGGAAGCTGCCGGCCAGCACCACGCCCTGGTGGTCCTGCGCGAAGTGCAGCACCTGGATCGAGGCCTCGCTCACCGGTAGCCCTTCGTGCACGCGCTCCCAGGTCTCCGCGCCGTCCTCGGAGAGGTACACGCTCGCCTGGCTGTCGGCGAAGTCGCCCGAGCCTGCGGAGCCGACCACCACCCGGTCGGGGTCGAAGGGGTCGATGGCGAGGGCGTGCAGGTGCACGTGCATGTCGTCGGCCTGCACGGTGTCCCAGGTCGCGCCGAGATCCGGTGACCGGTACAGCACGTCGTCGGTGGTGACCCAGAGCTCCTCGGGTCGCGAGGGGTTGGCCGCGAGCACCATCACGTAGTGCATGTGGGTGGACTCGTGGGACCAGGTCGCGCCCCAGTCCGTGCTCGCGAAGAGCCCGCGCTCGCAGCTGCTGCCGACCCAGAGCAGGTCCTCGCACACGGGGTGGGCGAGCAGGGTGGCCAGGTCGACGTCGACCAGACCGCTGGAGAAGTCCTCGCCGGTCCGTCCCGCGTCGTCGGAGCGCCAGATGCCCTCCGCCAGGCCGGCGTAGAGCGTGCCGTCTGCTGCGAAGGCCACGGTGAGCACCTCGTCGTCGAGGTCGGTGGCCTCGAACACGCTGCCGTCCCAGGTCCACAGGCTGCCCCCGGCCGCCACGACCAGCGCGCCGTCGCTGCGGCTGGCCAGACCCGTGATGCTGCCGGACACCAGGCCGGCCGAGGCCCAGGTGACGCCTTCGTCGGTCGAGGCCTGCACCTCGTCGCCGTCGGCCGTGTAGAGCACCCCGTCGCCGACGGCGAACGCGCCGACCTCCTGCCCGGAGCTGCGCACGATCTGCCAGGTGCCGCCTTCGTCGGCGGACCGGAAGAGGGGGCCGTCCTGCCGCATCGCGAACAGCGTGGTGCCGTGGGTGTGCAGGGACCAGGCCTCCGTGTCGGAGGTCGAGCCTCCCGCGCCCTCGTCGTTGACCTCCCCGAGGGCGGTGAACGACGCGCCGCGGTCGTCGGAGCGGTAGGCGGAGCCGCCCACGATGGCGAAGAGCGCCTCGTCCATCCAGGCGAGCCCGGTGACCGTGGCGGTGCCCTCGCCGGCCGGTGCGCTGTTCGTCCAGCCTTGCCCGCCGTCTTCGCTGAGCCAGAGGTCCTTGGCGCCATAGGCGAGCAGGTCGGGGTCGTCGGGGTGCACCGCGAGCTGGCCTTCCACGTGGGTGATGGGCGCGTTGAGCGGCGACCAGGCGGCGTCCAGGCGGTACAGGCCGTTGGCCTCGGTGCCGGCGTAGGTGGTGCCGCCGCTCACGCCGAAGGTGATCACGTCGCCCCCGGGGGCCGAGGACGTGGCGGTCCACGAGGTGGGCAGCGCCTCGGTGCGCCCGGTGACTTCGGGGCAGGTGATGGCGGCGGGGGCCGTGACGGCGGGCAGCGAGGTGTCGGAGGGGGGCGAGGTGTCCGCCGGGCTGTCGGAAGACGTGTCGGCCAAGGACTCGGCGGGTGGTTCGTCGCCGTGGCAGCCTCCGGCGAGCAAGCCCAGGAAGAGGCCGGTCATGTGCGCCTCGAGCGGCGTGCCAGCGCCAGCATGGCCAGCGCCCACCAGCCGGCCGTGCCGGAGCCGCAGCCGCACGAGCCCTGGTCCTGCGGCGCCGCGTCCGCAGCGGAGCCCGTGTCGCGGGTTGGGGTGCCGGTGCCGTCCGCGGGCTCCTCGGCCGTGTCGGCGGTGTGCGGGTCCGACCCGCCCGAGTCGGGGGCCGCGGTGTCGTCGTCCTCGGACAGACACACCAGCGTGCCCTCGGCCTGCTCGATGCCGGGCGCGTCGTCGACCAGCACGAAGCAGTCGCCGGCCCCCGGCTCCCTCACCAGGAGCAGCTCGGTCGTGGTCTCGGGCAGCGCACCGCCCCAGGCGTAGGTGCGGCCGCCGTCGTCGTCGACCCGCAGCAGGTGCAGCGCGGTCGCGCCGGTGGGGTCACTCGTTCCGGGGGTGAGGGTCATGGTGTAGGCGGTGGCGGTGGGGTACGCGCACGCGTCGTGATCGACGACCTCGGCGATGGCGTCCACGGTGATGGTGGACCCGCCGGGCTCCGGTCCGGGCACGTCGGCCACCGTGAAGGTGTGGTCGAGCGGCTCCTTGCTGCCACGCCGCCGCGCGGTGATCGTGTGCTCGCCCACGGCCAGCGTGGCCTCGGGCCGGACCACCACCAGGTGCTCGGTGGCGTACGGGCCCTCGAACCACAGGAGCTCCTCGGTGCCGAAGGCCACGGCGCCATCGGGCCCGGAGAGCTGGATCTCGAGGTTGGCCAGGCTGGTGTCGGAGCCGTTTCCGAAGCGCACCACGGGCTGCGCCGTGGTCGGAACGTCGCTGGCGCCGTCGGGGGGGAGCACCTCGACCACCGTGCTGTCGACCGCGCACGGCCAGGCCAGGCTCACCCACCACATGCCCGCGCTCCTCAGGCCACCAGCACGCGCCCGAGATCGACCCACGGGCCCTCCTCCAGGGTGCTCAAGGCGGTCGACCAGGCGAGGGGATCGTGCACGATCCGATCGTAGTGGCTGCGGTCGACCTGCAGCACCCCGCCGGGCCCGCGCAGGTGCAGCGTCTCGTCCACCCGTTCCAGCCGCGGACGGACCGGGCTCAGCGTGCCGGACCGCCGCACGAGGTCGAGCTTCAGCACCTCCAGCCACACGTCGGAGAGGCCGGCCTGCTGCGCCACGACCTTCTCGCGGAGCGCCGCGAAGCCGAACACGGCGCGGGGCCGGAGGCCGGCGGCCAGGGCGCGTGCGTCGGGGCTGGCGAGGTCGATCAGGGTGGCGCGCCAGCAGCGCCGGGTCTCCGCCTCGCGCTCCGTCCAGGCGCGCTCGCCCGACGCGGCGTGCACGTCGATCCAGAGCCCGGCTTCCCAGTCGACGTAGAGCATGCGGCGGTCGACACGGCTCGCCTCGCTACAGCCGGCGCAGCGGAAGCGCTGGAAGCTGCCGTCGACCACACGGGCCACCTGCTCGGGGTTCCGTGCCGCGTTCAGCGACACGACCACCGGGCGTTCCGCTTCGTGGCCGCAGGCCGGACACCGCAGCGCGACCTGCTCCACCTGCGACATCAGAAGCCGTGCTGCGTGATCTCGACGGGCACGGTGCGGTCTTCGGCGACCCACGCCGTCGTGCGCCACGAGCCTTCGGTGCCACGGGTGTCGAAGGCCACGCCGGGCTGCCCGTCGCGCTCGATCTCCGCGGGTGCCGAGAGGCCTTCGCGCAGCACCTCGCGCAGGCCTTCGAGGTCGGCCTCCGAGGTGACGACGGTGCCGTTCTCGCCCGTGAGCGGGCCCATGACCGCGGCGAAGGTGCCGGCGTCCACGCTGCGTTCGGGCCCGTAGCCCCAGGCGTTGGCCACCAGGGCGCGCGCGGCACCGAGGTCGAGCTCGACCCCGGCTTCGGTGACCACGCAGAACCGCGCGGTGTCGTCGTCGTGGCGCTCGCTGGCGCCGAGGGCCTTGACCACGAACACGCCCTCGGGGGCCTGCTTGCGGGCCACGGTCTTCACGGTGCCGACCTCGTGGCCGAGCTCGGCCTCGATCGCGGCCCGCGCCATCGCGGCTGCCGCTTCCTTCGTGCCGTCCCAGCTCACGTCGTCCTCCGCGGCCTGTGCCGGTTGGGTGGGGGCCTGCTCGGTGGAGGCCGGTTCCTTCGCGGCGGTGCCGCCACACGCCAGGGCAACGATCAGGATCACGAGCCCGCCACGTTCTTGTCGAACCACTGCTTCGAGGTGCTGTCGATGCCGCCGAGCACCGAGTGGTCGGTGGTGCCGTCTTCCTCGGTGGGTTGGTAGTAGGCGGCGTAGGCCTCCGCGAACCACTCGCCGGGGGCGCGGAACTGGTAGAGCGAGACCTTCCGGTTCCTCGCTTCCTGCTTGTAGCTGACCCACTTCTTGGACGAGTCGTAGCTCTCCTGGAAGATGCGGCCGCCGAGCTCCTGGCCGCCGCCGGCGTGGCTGTACCAGGGCGTGTCCAGGCCCTTGGTCACCGCGGTGATCACCGGGTCGGTGGTGACCGCGGTCTGCACGAGCTCGTCGAGCTCGGCGAAGCCGGCCACGTCCTCGATGTCGTCGACCAGGGTGCTGGTGTCCTGGTCGCTCATCGCGGTGGCGATCACGCTGGTGATGCGCGACTGGATCTCCGCGGGCAGCCCGCTGATGAAGCCGGGGCTCGCCTGCACCATCTGGTAGGCGATGTTGCTGTGCGTGGTGCCGTGCTCGAGCCACGTGCCGCCGCCGGCGGTGGCGCAGTAGGTGTCGCTGTAGCCGCCCCGAGCGTCCACCGCGTGGCCGACCTCGTGGCGCACGACCTTGTCGAAGCGGTTGACGTCGTAGAGCGGGTCGCCTTCCTCGGCGCCACCGTGGTTGAGCGTCTCGTCGATGACGTCGGGGTTGAAGCTCATGCCCACCCCTCGGTAGTCGGGGTTGTCGTCGCCCGACCGCAGCTTCTCGCCGCCGTCGTACCAGCCGCCGCCACCCCCCCTCTGGCCTTCGAGCCGGATCCACTGGAGCAGCTCGGGGTTGCCCCGTACGTCGCCCTCGGGGAGGGTCTCCAGCACGTTCCAGGTCCGGGTGAGCGACACCGCGTCCCAGTCGACGTCGCCCGCCGAGCTCAGGGTCAGGCCGAAGCGCTTCTCGAAGACCTTGCTCGCAAAGGCGAAGTCGCTGTCCTTCGTGGCGAAGAACATCACCCGCAGCGTGCCCTTGATGTCGTCGTTCAGGGCGTCGGGCAGCTGGTTGAGCAAGAGCTCCCGCTGGCGCACGTTGAGCTCCATGATGAAGCCCGCGCGCTGGTCGGTGGAGACCGACATCACGATCCGGCAGATCGCTCGGATCTCGGCGTCGGTCACGGCCCAGTCGAAGAAGCCGGTCTCGAGCAGGTCGGCCAGGTAGGGCTGCACGCGGCTGGGGCCCATCGCCACGAGCACCTTGCAGAAGGCGGCGCCGCGGCGGGCCGAGCTGGGCAGGTTCTCGAGCAGCCGATCGATCCTGGTCTGGCCCATCTGCGCGATGGTCGCCTCGAGGTTCTGGATCTCCAGGCTGCCGAGGATGCCGAGCGCGGCCCAGGCCTCGGCGTCGGTGATGGCCCAGTCGAAGGCCCCGTAGCTCAGCAGGTCGTCGAGCCCCTCGAGGCTGCGCTCGACCTCGCCTTCGTCGACCTCCGGCACCTCGTCCTCGTCCTGGTCGGCGTCGACGCCGCTGTCACGGTGCACCGCGCCGCTGGAGGGCGCGGCCGAGATCGCGGGCGCGGCTTCGCCCTGCGCCACCGCGGAGGCCACCTGGCTCGCTTCGCGCTCGGCGGGGTGGCTCGGGGAGCTGACGCCGCCTTCCCCCATGATGCTGCCGCCGCCGGCCTGCCGCGCTTGCACCACGTGGGTGAGCTCGTGGGCCACGGTCTCCTTGGTCGGCGCGCTGGCCGCGAAGGCCACCGACTCGCCCTTGGCGGCGGCGTTCGCTCCGAGGGCCGACATCTCCGAGCTCGCGCCCGTGTGCGCGGACACGCTCGAGAAGTCCTGGCCGAAGGCCTGCTCCATCTCGCCCTGGTAGGGCACCGACTGGCCCGGCCCCGAGGTGGCCTTGTCGAAGGCGCCGGCCGCCCCGGCGTGGCCCTGGCCCTCCCGCATGACGTCGAGCGCACGCTGGTTCGACTGCACCTCGGTGACAGACGACGACGCGGCGGTTTCGCCGGTCTCGGCGGCCGGCTGAGGACGGGCGTGCTTCTTGGCGATGGGGCACCTCGCTGAGAGAGCGTACCCCGCTCGGCACCCCTCGCACCATGCCGAGGGAAGGACCGGGACTTGACGTCTTCCGTAACACCGTTATGTTGAGGGCGTAACAATGTTATGGAGTCACGGATGGTCCGCCCCGAAGTCGCCCGCGTCGCCGCCGCCCTCGCCGGCGGTGAGCTGAGCTGCGAGGGCCTGGCCGCGCGCCGCGTGGCCGCCCTGCTCGGCAAGACCACCGGCGCGCTGTACCACCACTTCGGCTCGCTGGATCGCTTCCTCTACGAGGTGGCGCAGCACGGGTGGCGCCTGGTGGCCGCGGAGCTGGCACCGCGGCTGTCCGAGCCGCCCGAGGAGCTGGCGGAGGCCTGGCTGCGCTGGGTGTTCGCGCACCCCGAGCTCTACCGGCTGATGGCCGATCACCCCTTCCACTGGGCCCGGCTGCGCGATGCCGGCGCGTTCGACACGGAGGGGCCTGCCCTCGGGTTGTTCGACGCGCTGGTCGCGCGGCTCGCCCTGGCCGGTTCCCCCAGTCCCCCAGACGACGCGCGGGCCATCCAGGCGGTGCTCCAGGGCCTCGCCTCGCTCGCGCTGAGCGGTCGCGCCAACGTCCGAGAAGTCGACACCCCCGACGAAGAGGTGGCGGTGCGCGTCGCGCGCCACGCCGTCTCCCGTCTCGCCAGGAGCTCCTGATGTCCCTGAACGAAGCCCTCGTCCTGCCCTCGGGCGCCGTGCTGAAGAACCGCATCGCGAAGTCCGCGATGAGCGAGGGGCTGGCCGATGCGGCCGGCCACGCCACCGAAGCCCACGAGCGGCTGTATGCCCGCTGGGGCGAAGGCGGCGCCGGGCTGCTCATCACCGGCAACGTGATGCTCGCGCCCGAGTACGTGGCCGAGCCGGGCAACGTCGTGCTGGACGAGCACCATCCTCTGGAGCCGCTCGCGGCCTGGGCGGCTGCGGCCACCGCCCACGGCGCGCACGCGTGGGTGCAGATCAACCACCCCGGCCGGCAGGTGCCGCGGGGCCTGGGGGTCACGCCCGTCGCGCCCAGCGCGGTCGCTGTCGACATTCCCGGCTTCGCCACGCCCCGGGCGCTCGAGCATGACGAGATCCTCGACATCGTCCGCCGCTTCGGCGTAGCGGCCCGGCGGTCGAAGGAAGCAGGCTTCACCGGGGTGCAGATCCACGCGGCCCACGGCTACCTGGTGTCCCAGTTCCTCTCCCCTCGCACGAACCTGCGGGACGACCGGTGGGGCGGGAGCGCCGAGAACCGACGGCGCTTCCTCCTGGAGGTCGTGGCGGCGATCCAGGAGGCGGTGCCGGGCTTCCCCATCGGCGTGAAGCTGAACTCGGCGGACTTCCAGAAGGGCGGCTTCGACGGCGAGGAGTCCCTGGCGGTGATCCGCGCGCTCGAGGCGGCCGGGGTCGACCTGGTGGAGATCTCGGGCGGCACCTACGAGCGGGCGGCGATGTTCGAGGAGTCCCTGGCGAAGGAGAGCACTCGGAAGCGCGAGGCCTTCTTCCTGGACTTCGCGGAGCGGGTGCGCGGCGAGGTGCAGGTGCCGCTGATGGTGACCGGTGGCTTCCGCTCGGGGGAGGCGATGACCGCGGCGGTGGCCGGGGGCGCCGTCGACGTGGTGGGGCTGGCGCGTCCGCTGGCGGTCGAGCCGGACCTGCCGGCCCGTGTGCTCGCCGACCCCGACGTCTCGGCGATCCCCGTGCGGCTGGCCACGCTCAGCGCCAGGCTCGACGGCATGGTGCAGGGCACCTGGTACGGCCTCCAGCTGCGCCGGATGGCCCGAGGCCTCGCCCCCGACCCCGGCCTGTCGCGGCTGGCGGCTCTGTGGGCGTACGCCAGGACGATGGCGGGCGCGAAGGCGCCGCGGCGGGTGGCTGCCTGAGCCTCGAGGTGAAGCCCGGCCCCGGTGGCGACCGACCCCTGACGTCCCTTGCGCCGGGCGGACCGATCCCATACGCACGGTGTCCCGACGTGGCCCCAGCCGGGCGACCTCTCGGTGTCGTCGCGCGCCCCCGCGCAGTCCCCCTCGAGCACCGCGCCCAGCGTGCTCGGGTCACACTCAGTCCTTGGGAGCCCCCCCGTGTCCCTGAGCTGCGGCATCGACTTCGGAACCTCGAACACCACCCTCACCCTCAACCTCGAGGGACGGGTCGAGCAGGTCGTGCTCGAGCCCGAGAGCCTGATGCGCGAGGCCATGCCCTCGTTGATGTACTTCGACCTGGACGCGCTCTCCTCCTACGGCAGCCGGGCCGTGGCCGCCTACGAGGCCGACGACATGGCCGGGCGCTTCCTGCAGGCCATCAAGAAGCACCTGCCCTCGCCCGAGTTCGCGGGCACGATCATCGCCGACCGTGCCTTCACCATCGAGGAGCTGGTGGCCGGCTTCCTCGAGAAGCTGAAGGTCGCCGCGGACCGCGCTGCGGGGACCTCGGTCGACCAGGTGCTGATGGGCCGCCCCGCGCGCTTCCACACCGACCCCGCGCGCGACGCCCTGGCCCAGGCGCGGCTGGAGCGCGCCGCCACGATGGCCGGCTTCGTCGATGTGGCCTTCCAGCTGGAGCCGATCGCCGCCGCGCGCTCCTACGAGCGCGAGCTGGACCGCGACGTGCTCTGCCTGGTGGGCGACCTCGGGGGCGGCACGAGCGACTTCACGCTGATCCGCCTGGGGCCGTCGCGGCTGGGCGGGGATCGCCGCGAAGACGTGCTCGGGGTCGACGGCGTGTACGTGGGCGGCACCGACTTCGACGCGCGCCTGATCTGGGCCAAGGTGGTGCAGCACCTGGGCATCCAGGCCCGGTACAAGCCCTCGCTGCAGTGGCTGCCGGTGCCCCGCACCCTTCACTACGCCTGCACACGCTGGCACACGCTGTGCTTCGCGAACACGATCGACAACCTCGCGTTCCTGGAGCGCGTGATCCGCACGGCCGACGACCAGCAGGGCCTCGAGAACCTCTACGAGCTGATCGACGAGAACTACGCCTGGCCCTTCTTCCGCGCGGTGGAGAACACCAAGTTCGAGCTGTCCCACGCCGCGGCGACCGAGCTGGTGTTCGAGCAGGGCCGCATCGCGATCGGCGAGCGCGTCACACGGGAGGAGTTCGAGCACGCGATCGCCGACGAGCTCGCCACCCTCGAGACCACGATCGACACCCTGCTCGAAGGGCGCGGCCTGGGCTGGGACGACGTAGGTGTGGTGTTCTTGACCGGAGGCTCGAGCAAGGTGCCCTGCGTGCGACGGATCTTCGACGAGCGCTTCGGCGGCCGCATCGTGGAGCGCGACGCGTTCGCGTCGGTCGGTCTCGGTCTCGGGGGCGAGGCGGGTGAGCGCTTTGCCTGAGGGGCTCGGGTGGGTGCTGCTGGGCGTGCTGGTCCCCCTGATCACGCCGGCGACCTTGATCTGGGCGATCCGGAGGCGACGCGCCCTGCGGCACCTCTGCCTGCGCTGCGATGTGGCGCGCGAGGCACCCGAGGACCGGGCGGCCCACCTCTCGGCGGGGCAGCTGGCCGAGGAGCGGCTGGACCGGCTGACCTACGACCTGCTGGTCTGCCCGTCGTGCGGCGACGTGCGGTGTTCGGGCGCGCCCGACGCCGCAGCGCTGGCCTTCCGGTGCACGAGCTGCGGCTTCTGCACCCTGGAGGAGCACGAAGACGGGCTGCGCTGCGCCCACTGCGGTTAGAGACCGGACGAGGAGGCCGACGTGCCGAAGAAGAGTCCGAGCCAGAGCCAGTTCTGGAAGGCCCAGGAGGCCGAGGAGAAGGGCGCGGCGTCGCGTCCGGGCTTCCGCGATCCCGCGAACAAGAAGTCGAAGGGCAGCAAGAAGAAGAAGAAGCGGTAGGACCCGGCCCACCGCGGCGCTACTTCAGCTCCACGATCGTCCACGCGTCCCCGCCCTCGTCGGGGAAGCATGGCCGCCAGCGCCGCGCGTAGGCGCACGCCGGCAGCCAGCGCCGGATGGCCTGCTTCAGCGCGCCGGTTCCGTGGCCGTGCAGGAGGAAGGCCACCTCGTGCCCGCCCAGGGTGAGGCCGTCGAGGAAGACCTCGGCCGCCTCCATCGCCTCGTCCACGCGCTGCCCGCGCAGGTCGAGCGAGTTGGTTCCGGTGCGTACCCCCGCCAGCTCTTCGGGGAAGGACCGGGGAGGCGGCGGCTTCGGAGCCGCCGTGGGCTTCGGCGCGGGCTTCGGCGCCGGCCGGTCGGTGGCGCCGAGGTCCCGGCGCTTCACCTTGGTGCGCAGCTTGCCCACCTGCACCTCGGCCCGCTTCCCGTCGAGCGCCACGATCAGGCCGGGCTTGCCGAGGGGCGTGACCCAGACCGCGTCGCCGACCGCCAGCTCGCCGGGGGCGGGGGGCGGCGCGACCGGCTCCGGGCGGAGCGAGGCGCGCACCTCCTTCACCTCGGCCAGCGCCGCCTGCGCCCGCGCCATGTCGGGGTTGCGCTGGAGCTCCGCGACCACCCGCCGCAGGGCGTCTTCCTGCTGCTTCAGGCGCTTGCCGGCGGTCCGCTCCAGCTCCTCCTGCAAGCGCTGGGAGCGCGCCCGCACCTTCTCGGTGCGCTCGGCGAGCGCACGCGCTTCCTTCGCGAGCGCTGCCTGCTGGCCGCTCACCGCGATCTCCTTGGCCCGCACGCGGTCCTTCTCGGACTCCAGCTCCTCCAGGAGCCGCGCCAGGTCGAGCTCGGCGCCGTCGAGCAGGCTCTCCGCTCGCTCGAGCACGCCGCTCGGCAGCCCGAGGCGCCGGGCGGTGCTCAGCGCGTAGGACTGGCCCGCGAGTCCCGGCTGCAAGCGGTAGGTCGGTCGGCCGTTGGCGTACTGGGCCGCGGCTACGCAGAAGCGGTCGTCCTGGGACCCCAGGGCCTTCAGCTCCGCGTAGTGCGTGGTCACGACCACCCGGGCCCCCACCGCCACGAGGGCTTCGACCGCAGCCCGCGCCAGCGCGGCGCCCTGGCTGGGATCGGTGCCCACGGCGATCTCGTCCAACAGCACGAGCGTGTTGGGCGCGGCCCGCTCCAGCACCTCCTTGAGCACCATCACCTGGCCCGAGAAGGTGGACAGGTCGCTCTCCACGCTCTGGGCGTCGCCGATGTCGGCGAGCACGGTGCCGAAGAGGTCCACGTGGCTGCCCTCCTCGCACGGGAAGGGGAGACCCGCGGCCACGAAGAGCGCGGCGAGGCCGATGGTCTTCAGCGCGATGGTCTTGCCGCCGGTGTTCGGGCCGGTGAGCACCAGCCCCGGCGTGCTCGCGTCGAGCGTCAAGTCGTTCGCGACGACCGGGATGCCACGGAGCGTCAGGACCGGGTGGCGCGCAGACTTCAGGGCGATCACGCCTTTCCGACCCACCTCCGGCGTGCGGCCCTCGAGCTCCCGCCCAAGCTCCGCGCGCGCGACGGCGTGATCGAGGTCGACCGACGCCTCCAGGGCGTGGCCGATGTCGGTGTGGAAGCGCCCGACCAGGGTGGACAGCGCGCTCAGGATGCGGCGTTCCTCGGCCTGCAGCCGCCCCTCGGTCTCGCGCAGCTCGTTCGCCAGCTCCACGACCGCGGCCGGCTCCACGTACACGGTCTCGCCCGACTGCGACGTGCCGTGCACGATGCCGAGCCCGCGGCGGTGGCCGGCCTTCACGGGGAGCACGAAGCGCCCGCCCCGCTCGGTGATGTAGCGATCCTGGAGCGCGTCGGCGAGCCCGTCTCCGCGGATGAGCTCGTCGAGCGTGGACCGGATGCGTGCCTTCAGCGACGCGATGCGGCCGCGGAGCTCGGCGAGCCCCGGGTAGGCGACCGCGGAGAGCTCCCCAGCCTCGTCGAAGCTCTGCTTCAGCCGGCTCACCAGCTCCCAGTCGAGCGCGATCGGGTCGACGAGGGCGCGGAGGTGCTCGGCGTCGGCCTCCACGACCCAGGCCTTGAGCGCCTCGAGCGCCTCCAGGCTGTCGCGGACCGCGATCAGGTCGACCGGCTCCAGCACGACGCCCCGGCTCGCCCGCTCGGTGTGCATGCACACGTCGCCGACCCCGCCGATCGGCAGACGTCGGCCCTGTTCCTCCAGCGAGAGCACCTCGGCGACCTCGGCGTAGCGCACCTTCACGGTGTCCAGGTCGGTGGCCAGGCGCGGCTGCAGGCAGGCCTTCGCGCCGCGTCGGGTGCGGGCGTGGTGCGCCAGGCGCTGGAGCACGGCCGGCCAGTCCAGGGCGGCCAGGGTGCGGGCTTCGAGGGAGGACATGGCCGCTGCGGTAACCGGCGCGCTAAGGCCCTCCCATGCGCACGATCCTGCTCGAGGGCCCCGGCCTCAACTGCCTGTCCACCCCCTTGATGACCGACCTCGAGCGCCAGCTCGATGCGGCTGTGGGCGAACCGCTGCTCCTGAAGGGCGCCGGACGTGCCTTCTCGGCGGGGCTCGACCTCCGAGAGGTCACGTCGCTCGACCTCGCCGGCTTGCAGGGCTTCCTCGAGCAGCTCGAGCGGGTCACCTCCCGCCTCTGGTCCTGGCCAGCGCCCGTGGTGGCCTGGGTCAACGGACACGCCATCGCGGGCGGCTGCATCGTGGAGCTCACCGCCGACCTCCGGCTCGGCTCCCCTCACCCCAAGGTGCGCATCGGGCTCAACGAGGTGGCGCTGGGGCTCGTGTTCCCGCCGGGGATCCTCGCCATGCTCCGACATCGACTCCCGCCCGCTGGCCTCACGGAGGCGGTGCTCGGGGCCCAGCTGCTCTCGCCCCGGGACGCGGTGCGCGTGGGCCTGCTCGACGGTCTGGTCGACAGCGAAGACGAAGCCGTGGCGCGGCTCGAGCAGCTCGCGGCGCACCCGCGCGAAGGCTTCGCCCGCACGAAGGCGCAGCTCCGGCCGCGCCTGAGCACCCCCGAAGACTGGCAGCGCTACGTGGCCACCGACCTCGCCCGCTGGGCAGGGCCCGAAGCCCGGGAGCGCTTGCTGGCGGTGCTGCGCTGATCGTGCTGGTGGCGGCGGCCCTCGCGGCGCCGCTGGACGAGGTCTCTGCCGGCGACATCGCCTGGTTCGCGGGGGATCGGCGTGTGGCCCGCGACGCATGGCGGAGCGCGTCGGAGGGCGACGACCCGGCGGCGGCAGCCATGGCCCACCTGCGCCTGCTGTGGGTCAGCGGCAACCTCGGAGCGGTGGTGCACGGCCCGGCGTACGACCGCTCGGTCCGCCAGGCCGAGGGCCCGTGGGCGCTGTTGGCGGAGGCGGACTTCCACCTCTTCGCGCCCGCCGCCGTGGGTGCGGACCCCCGGCAGGCCGTGCTCCTGGCCACCCACGCTCGCGCGGCGCTGGACGGCCCGGCCGCGGCCCGCCTGTGGCTCGCGACGGGCGACCCGGCCTACCTGCTGGCCCTCCGCTCCGCCGAGGACCTCGACGGGCTCGGCCGCGTGTTGGTCGAGCACGACGGGCGCCTGCCGCCCACGCCGTCTACCTGGTACCTCGGCCTCGGGGTGAGCGGCGCCCCGGGGCTCGGGGTCGGCGCCGCCCTCACCTTCACCCATCCCGACCTCGCGCTTGCGGGCTGGTACACCACCACGTCGCTGGCCGCGACGAGCCGCGGCAGCGTGGCGGGGTCGGCGTGGCTGCGATCGCCCGGCGCCACGCACGTGCGGGTGGGTGCGGGCGGGTCCCGGCTCGTGGGGGACTTGTACCTGGAGGGCGAGCCCTACCGCTACGAGCTGTACAGCGCCTGGTTGCGCGCCGCGCCCGGCGTGCGCCGAGGCCACGTCACCGGTTGGTTGGGTGCGCAGGCGCGGGTCGACAGCGCGTGCCTGGACTGCGACGGGGTGGCGGGCCACGGTCCGTGGGCGGGCGCGGCCTGGGACACCCGCTCGGGCAGCCGCGGCGAGCGGCGCGGGGTGCTCCTGGCCGCGAGCGGCGACGCCGGCCTGGTGGACTACCCCCACGTGGGGGTCGTGCTGGACGCGCGCCAGTTCGTGGGCCTCGGTGCCGGTGCCCTCGCGCTCCGAGCCACCTGGGCCGGCGAGCTGGCGGACGGTGCGCCGTTCTTCGTGCTGCCGACCGCCGGCGGCGCCACCCTGCACCGGGGCGCGTCGGCCGCGCGCTACCGGGAGGCCTCGCTGACCACCGTCGACGTCGAACAGCGGTGGCCGATCGGGGCCGTCCTGGAGGCGGTGGTGTTCGGCAACGCCGTGTGGGCGGAAGACGCCCTGCATCCCGGTGCCGGAGGCGGGCTGCGGATCGTCTTGCCCCCGGAGGCCTACAACGTGGTGCGCGTCGATGTGGCGGTCAGCGACTCGGGCTGGGGGGTCTACGCCGGGTGGGGCGAAGCGTTCTGACTACGGTGCCTCTTCGTCGTAGTGCCATATCAGGCTCGGCAGCGCGTTCCCCGGAGGGGTGTGCTCCGGTCCGGAGGTCGGGAACTTCGCGGGCCAACGGAACGCGGGCAGCTCCAGCACCTCCACCTCGGGCCGTGCGGACAGGTCGTAGACCTCCAGCCCGTCGGCGGAGAGCACCGGGTGGCCACCCAGCCGCGCGCCGATGTTCCGCCAGCCCCGGTAGAGCTGCTTGAGCCGGCTATGGAAGTGCTCGGGGTTGATCACGAGCCAGCGCAGGCCCTGGCTGCGGAGCTCCGCCAGCCCCTCCGTGCTCACCTCGGCCACCCCACGTCCGCGCTCCCAGCGTGTGATGGCCCGCAGGAAGGGGTTGGCGTCGATGAACGCGTCCCAGGCCACGGGGCGCACCCGGCGCACCCAGGGCGCGTGGCCGTTGAGCAGGGTCTTGCCGTGCCACATCTGGTACGCCACCATCGTGGTGGCGATCGACGCCTCGGGCGCGAGGGGCGCCTCCAGCACCACGCCGTCGGGGAGCTCCGCCAGCTCGGCGTAGACCGCGGGTGGCAGCTCCCCCTGGGAGATCGCGAGCTGGGCGAGATCTCCGGTCAACCAGAGCTGGCCGGGCACCGACAGGGCGAGGACGAGGCCCACCAGGTTGGACGCCGGCAGCCGATCGATGGCCAGGGCCGCCAGGGTGCTCGCACCGATGAGCAGCAGCACGCCGTGTCGGTACGGCCACCAGAAGCGCCGCATCGGGGCCGACCAGCCGTAGACCACCTCGTACAGCGGGGTCTCCGGCCCCAGGCCCAGCAGCACGCCGAGCCCCACGATCAGCGCCCACCCGCAGCGTTCGCGGCCGAGCCCGAGCAGCGCCAGCACCGGCACGACGAGCGGTAGCACCCGCGCCTGCTGCCAGGTGCCCTGTGCACCAAAGGGCAGCCCCGGCTCCAGGATGGCGTTCCGCGCATGGGGATGGGGGAAGATCGCGTCCTCGCCGACCCCGGGCACCTCCGCGAGCAGGTCCAGCGAGATCCAGCCCCAGGGCGCGATCAACACCGCGCCGACCGCGGCGCCGAGCAGCAAGCCCCGCCACGCGCGCCAGCCGCCCGCCGCGACCAGCGCGAGCGCCATCAGGCCGAAGAAGACCCCGTGGTACCAGTACAGCGCCGCCGCCACGGCCGCGCACGCGCCCGCCACGGCCCCCCACCACGTGGGGCCGCCTCGGATCAGGCGTGTGAGCGCGGCCAGGGACAGCAACAGCCAGCCCAGGTCGGCCTGGGAGAAGTGGCCCATGTCCAGCTCGTGGGGCACGTACGGGTGCCAGCCCACCACGGCCACCGCCAGCCAACTGCCCCCCCAGCCGGCGCCGGCGGAGCGGGCGAGCGCCCCTGCGGCCAGGCCGTTGAAGGCCACTGCGATCGCGCTCCAGATCACCGCGGCGAAGGGCCAGCCCCAGAGCAGGTGGAGCGGCAGGTAGGTCAGTCCCTCCATGCCATTGCCCGCGAGCAGGGGCGCGTCGCCCACCGGCCAGTAGTAGCGGTCGTTGTGGAGCAGGCTCTCGCCGCCCAGCAGCCGCTCGCCGACCCACACCAGCAGCCAGTGGTTGGACAGGTTGTCGGGGTGCTGCCAGCTGCCCACCACGGCGCCGGGCGTGCTCAGAGCGCTCCAACACACCAGCACGGCGGTGCCCAGCGCCAGCAACACGGCGAGGGTCCATCCGCGTCGGTTGTTGCCGCCCATGGTCATCCGGCTATCGTCCCGTGGTCGGAGGTGATGGTGCTGTTCGCCCTGCTCGGGAGTGCGCTGGCCGGGGACTCGCACGTGTACTGGGGCTCCATCCACGAGCACTCCGGTCTCACGCGCGAGGCCTACGGCTTCTCGGCCGACGATGTCTACCGCTACATGCTCACCGAGTCCGAGCTGGACTTCGGCGCGGTCACCGACCACGACTGGGCGATGGCGCATGGCACGTGGTGGCAGGCCAAGGCCGCCGTCAACGCCTTCCACTGCCCGTCGGGGGCCACCGGGTGCTACGCCGGTGTCGAGGACGCCGAGGGTTTGCCGGAACGGCCCTTCGTCACCCTGCTCGGCTACGAGTGGGGCAACAACGCGTGGCCGACCGCCGACGATCCCGCCCGCAGCGAGTACGGCCACCGCAACGTGTGGTTCCTCGACGGTGCAGACCCCGAGGGGGCCTACGGCTACTCGGAAGACACCGGGGCGGCCTGCGAGGTGGCCGACGGCTGCATCCCGATGATCCCTTCCGGGCAGGACCTGCGCTCCGACAGCTGGAACAGCTGGTACGACCCCTGCCACCTCTGGGAGGGGCTCGCGGGGCTTCTGGCCGACGACCCCGACCTGCGGCTGTTCACGGCCGGCCACCACGTGGCCCTCTCGATCAGCGGGTACGAGGGCTCGGCCGAGTTCGGTCGCGAGAAGCCCCCGGCCATGAACTGGGAGTTCCACCCCGATCTCTGCGAGGGGGTGCCCGAGGGCATCGAGCCGCTGGTCGAGGTGTACTCGGTCTGGGGGAGCAACGAGCGCGCCGACATGCCGCCGGAGGAGGACCCGGTCGACGGCCTGGCCGACGACGACAAGGTCATCCGCGAGGTCGCGCTGGGCGGCGCCGCCGGCCGCCGGCACTACCTCGGCTTCTACGGTTCGGGCGACAACCACGCCGGCAACGCCGGGCACGACCCGGGCCACAGCTGGCTCGAGCGTCCCGCAGGCGACTTCCTGAGCTACAAGTCGGACTGCAACCCCGACGCCGAGTGCGGCGTGCGCTTCGGGCGCACCGGGCTCGTGGGCGTGCTCGTGCCCGCCGAGGGTGAGCGGGACGAGGACCTCACGCGCGAAGCCATCTTCGACGGGCTCCAGGCGCGGCGCACCATCGCCACCACCGGCGAGCGCTTCCACCTCACCTTCGACGTCCGGGTTGGTGACGGCACCGGTGGCCAGGGACAGGACCTGCGCGCCCTGAACCTCGGCGGGGTGGACGACGCGGCCCTGAGCATCGACGTCGACCTGGGCGCGTACAGCATCGCCCGCTTGCAGGTGGTCGTTGGCGGCGAGGACGACTGGAGCGAGGTCGACGTCGACGAAGCCCTGGGCCTGAGCGCCTGGAGCGGTGAGGTCGCGCTGGTGACCGACGGTCGGCCACGGGACTGGCTGCCCGAAGGCGAGGTGGTGCTCTACGTGCGGGTGGCCGCGGAGGCCATCGAAGCGATGGAGGTCCCGGAGGGCGGCCTCTCCGTCACGGTGACCGAGAGCAGCGGGGGGAGCGCGTCGATCGCCGTGCCGGCCGGGCGCTACTCGGGCGCCGCGCTCGGGGAGGCCTTCCAGGGCGCCTTGAACGCCGCCGAAGGCTTGGAGCTCGGCTACAGCATCACCTTCCACGAGGACAGCGCGCCGCGCTTCGAGATCTCGATGGACGGCACCTCCGAGGGCGCCAGCTTCGGCTTCGCGGAGGCTGCAGAGTTCGGCTACCTGATGGGCTTCCGCGACGACGTCGACACGCCGGAGAAGGGCTTCTGCAACCCCTGCGAGTCCGCGATCTCCGTGGACGGCGGCGAGGTGCGCGAGCGCGCGTGGGCCAGCCCGGTGTGGTTGACGAACGGCGACCACGTGGACGACCCGGACACCGCGGGCGACACCGCGGGCGACAGCGGCGACGGCGGCAAGACCTGTGGGTGCGCGGCTGCCGGCGCCGGGGGCGTGTGGTGGTTGTTGGTGGCGACGGCCTGGTGGCGTCGGCGCTGAGCCCTACAACGAGCTGTCGTCGTCGGCCACTTCCTCGTCGTCGTCGGGCTCGGGGGGCAACGCTTCCTTGGCCTCGGCCTCGGCCTTGGCGCTCTGGACCGCCTTGAGCAGCCCCTTCCTGGTCTCCTGCTTCTCGCTGGGCTTGCGCCACAGCTGGGAGCTGCGTGACCGGGTGGCCGAGCGGCTGTCCGCCACGCTCTCCGCCACGCTCTCCTCGTCGATGCCGAAGTCGGACGAGGGATCGTCATCGACCTCTTCCTCGTCGGGCTGCTGGTCGTAGGCCGAGTCGTCGTCGTCGTCGTCGATCTCGAACTCGACCGAGACCGACGCGGACGCGTCGTCGGCGTCCTCCCCGCTGGTCTCGTCGGGGGCCGCGCGCTTGGCGTTGGCGAGCTCCTCCGCTTCAGCCAGCTCGGCGAGCCTCGGGAGGAGCGCGACGAAGCGGGGGTCGGGCTTGCGCCGGTTCTGCCGGCGAACACGGGCGAGCGCCGAGCGCGCCAGGCCGGCCTGTGCCTCCACCTGGGCGAGGAAGTACTGCACGTCCGGGTCGTGGTCGTCGAAGGAGTCGGCGAGCTGCAGCTCGGTGAGGGCGGCCTCGGTGCGCTTGTCGAGCGGCCGCGAGGTGTCCTGGAAGAGCGCCCACCCCAGCCACGCCAGGTTGCGCGCGCTGTCGAGGCGCTCGTCCCGCGCCACCGCGAAGCAGCGGACGGCGGTCGCGGCGTCGCCCTTGGCGAGCGCGACCTTGCCCGACGAGAAGGCCTCCTCTTCGCGGCCGGAGGAGTCCGTCGTGGAGGCCAGCTCGGCGCGTTCGCCCTCTCCGAAGGAGAACGAGCTCTCCTCCGGCGCGGTCTCGGGCGCGTCTTCGATGGCCTGGCCGGCCGCCTCGATCTTCTCCAGGATCTGCGCCGCGAGCTCTACCAGATCGGCCGGCGCGCCGGGCTTCAGGCGGTAGCGGGGTCGCACGCGCTCCAGCGCCTTGCGCGCGTCGGCCTTGCTCGCGTGCCGCGGGATGCCGAGGATCGTCCACGAGTCGAAGGTCTCCATGGTCTCGACCTCGCGCCGCATCCGCCGGCGCATCGCCCGGATCTCCCGCGGTGGGTAGGGCGGCTTCGTCCGCGGGGTCGAGGGCTTCGGCTTGGGGAAGTCGCCTCCGCCCTGGGCGGCCGTCTTCGGCCTGGGCGGCGGCGTGGCGACGGTGCTGGCCTTCGGGCTGGCTGCGCGGCTGTAGTGGGCAGCGGGCGGGCGCTCCTTCTGGGCCCGCCGCACCGAGACCAGCGACAGGCACCCCATGCGGACCAGCGTGGAGATCTCCTCGGCCAACGCCATGGCGTCGAGCTTCAGGGCCATGAGCTGCTCGCCCAGGCTCGTGTCCTGGGGACGGCCACCGTCCAGCAGGGTGCGCAGCTCGGGACTGAGCTCGAGCTCGGTCATGCGCTCCCAGGCGGGTCCGTCGATGAGCGCCAGGCTCAAGGCGGCGAGGATCTCGCCGGGGTTGGCGAGCTTGTTGGCGGCGCGAAGCAGCTCGGGCCCGAGCGGGTGCAGCGTGTCCGAGGGCTGGTGGTCCATGTCGGTGACCGATGCGCCGCCCTTGTACAGGCCGAGGATGGCCAGCTCCAGGGCGCGCGGGCCCTCGCAATCTCCATCCACCAGGAAGGCCCAGTCGCGCTCCGAGCGGACCCGCAGCACGCCGTTGGTGCGGAAGGCCCACGCCCGCGCGAGCAGCTGGATCGCGTCGCCGTTGGGGCGACCGGGCGGGTGGTCGGCGATGGTGGTGCCGTCGACCGAGCGCGACGCGCCGTCGCCGTCGCCGCCCAGGATCTCGGTGATCAGGCTCGGCACGTTGAGCAGCGGGAACGGCTTCTGCAGCTGACGAGCCACCAGCAGTCCCTTGGTCACTCCGCCCGGAAGCCTCCGCTCGGCCATCAACACGGCTGGGAACTCCAGCCCGGCGTTGCGGAGGTTCTTCAGCAGCTCCAGCCCCTCGGTCCCTGCATCCTGGAGCGACAGCAGCAGGATGTGGGGGGGCTCCTTCTTCAGGTCCTTCAGCTTCACGGCCGCCACCTGGGCCAGGTGGCTGACTTCGTGCCCGCGGCGCTGCAGGAGCTCCGTGAGCATCTCGGCCTGGTAGGCATCCTGCTCGACGATCAGAACGCGCACACGGCTCCTGGAGAGCGTCCCCTGGTCCAGGCTACAACCTGGCGCCCGGTCAGGTCCAGCGAAGCCGGGCCCGGCGCGTCCAGTAGGCCTCCGCGGGTTCCGACAGGGCCGCGAAACGCACCAGGGTCCGCCGATCGATCGCCAGCTGTTCGGCCGCCAGGTTCTCGTGGAGCTGATCGACCGTCGCCGCGCCGCTCAGCACCACGTCGGCCCACGGCTGCGCGAGCACGGCGGCAAGGCTGACCGCGTCCATGCCGGTGGAGAGGCGCTCGGCCTCCCGCGCGAGCAGCTCGGCGGTGTTGGTGAAGCCGCCTTCCATGTTCCGGCGCGTGAGGCGCCCGTTGGCCAGGCCCTCCTTCACGATCACCTGCAAGCCGGCGGCATGCGCCCTCGCGAGTGCCGGTCCGGCGGAGGTCTCCAACAGGTTCCAGGTGGCCTGCACGCTGTCGAACACGGGCTCCTCGGCGTGGACCGCGAGCGCCTCGTCGATGCAGCGGCCTTGCCGCGGCCCGCTGACCGATAAGCCGATCCGCACGCCGTTGGCCCGGAGCTGGCGGAGCCGGTCCAGCACGGCCCGGTCGGCGAGCACCGGGCTCTTCGGGGTCACCGAATGGATCTGGTAGAGCTTCAGCCACCGTCCGAGGCGCTCCCAGCTCTCGGGCCACTGCCGCTCGAGGGCCGCGAGACCGTGGTCCTTCTCCTCGTGCACGTCCACGAAGACGCGCCAGCCGGCCGTGTAGGTGTAGCCCCACTTGGACGACACGAAGGCCTGGGCACCGCGGGGATCGACCACCTTGAGCCAGGTGCCGAGGAAGTGCTCGCCGCGCCCATAGCTGCGGGCCACGTCGAAGTGGCGCACTCCGCCGCGCCAGGCGGCCAGGAGCACACGGTGGCAGTGCCGTTCGAGCGCCCGGACCGAGCGATCGCCGCCGAGATCCTCCGCGTGACCGAGGTTGATGTAGGCGGGGCGTCCGAGCGCCGCCAGGCCGAGACCGATGCGGGACGTGCTCACGGCTCGCGAGCCTACACCACCTCCCGCAGTCTTCGGACTACCGGTACGGCTCGGGCCACGCCCTCAGCCGGTCGACGTTGGCCGGCTCGTGCCCGGCCACCACGGTGAGCTGGTCGGGGTAGCGCTCGGCCCACCACTTGTAGCGCCACTGCGCCTGCATGCCCTGCTCCCAGTCGATCTCGACGAGATCGCGGGCGAGCTTTCCCTTGGGGGTGGGGAGCTGCCAGTTGGCGTCCACCCAGGCCGCGTCGCCGGTGTACAGGAAGCTGCCGCCGGGCAGGTTCACCAGCACGCTCAGGGACCCCGGGGTGTGGCCGGGGCTGGGCAACAACACCACGGAGCCGTCGCCGAAGAGATCCTCGTGCGCGTCGAAGGGGCCGTAGGGTCCGTCGTCGTACGGCACCTCGCGGTGGTCGGCGTGCGCGAGGTAGGGCCGGGGGTCGACCCCGCGGGTCGTGCGCTTCTCGCTGCCGAAGTCCCACTCGCCGGGTCCGATCCAGAGGGTGGCCTGGGGGAAGTCCTCGACCCCACCCGCGTGGTCGTAGTGGAGGTGGGTGCACACGATGTGCTGCACGTCGGCCACCTCGTAGCCGAGGTCGGGGAGCAGATCGGGCAGCGTCGCCTGGACCTGCAGGCCCATCATCCGGCTCGTGAAGCGCCCCGGGTAGTCGCGGGGGTCCTTCTTGGTCCGCTCGCCGAAGCCGGTGTCGATCAGGACCGGGCCATACTCGGGGTGCAGGTAGACCAGGGCGCTCACCGGCACCGTGTGCGGCTCCCAGCGGCTGCCCGACGACAGGAACGCGGTGGACGTCACCGTGGCGAGGTGCGCGACCCTCAGCTCGCCATGCGGGAGGGCGGTCCGGTCCAGGTCCCAGGACCAATCCGGTTGTTCGGGCGCGGGCAGGGTGGCGCAGGCCAGGGCGAAGAGCATGGAGCCTTGCTAATGTCCGCGCGAGGTGCATGCCCATGTTGATGCTCACGGGGGCGACCGGACACGTCGGAACGGCCCTGCTTCCGCGCCTGGCCACGGGGGGCACGCAGGTGCTGTGCCTGATCCGCGCCCGGGACCCACAGCACCTCGCCGAGCGTCTCGAGCGGCTGCTGGCGAAGAGCGGCGCGGACCCCGCGTCGGTCGAGGCGGTGGCCGGCGACGTGTCGGCGCCCGAGCTCGGGCTGGGCGCGGCGGATCGCGCGCGGGTGCTCGCGGAGGTCGATCAGATCCTGCACTCCGCCGCGTCCGTGCGCTTCGACATGCCCGCCTCCGACGCAGCCGAGAAGAACATCGGCAGCACCGAGAACATGCTCGCGTTGTGCCGGGCGATCGGCCCGCGGCTCCGGCGCTACGATCACGTGTCCACCTGCTACGTCGCCGGCGACCGCCTGGGTCGGGTCTACGAGCACGAGTGCGACGAAGGGCAGGGCTTCCGCAACAGCTACGAGTGGTCCAAGTGCCAGAGCGAGCAGCGGGTCCGAGCCGCTGGCGAGCAGGGCCTGCCGATCTGCATCCACCGACCGGCGATCGTGGTGGGGGACAGCGCGAGCGGCGAGACCGAGTCGTTCAACGTGCTGTACTGGCCGCTCAAGCTCTACGTGCGCGGCTGGTGGCGCACCTTCCCGGGCAGCCCGGAGGCTCGGTGCGACATCGTGCCGGTGGACTGGGTCGCCGAGGTCATCGCCCGCCTCTCGCGCGACGAGCGCGCGGTCGGACGCTGCTTCCACGTGGCGGTGGGCGACGCGGCGCCGACCGTGAAGGAGCTGGTGGACCGCACCCGGGAGGTGCTCGGGGGCAAGCCGCTGCGCTACGTCGACCAGGGGCGCTACGTGCGCTTCGTGCGGCCCGCCATGAAACCCCTGATGAACCTCACGAGGCGGGGTCGCACCATCCGGCGTGGCGGCGACGCCTTCCTGCCGTACTTCTCGGGCAACCCGATCTTCGACACCAGCGGCTGCGAGGAGCTCCTGCCCGACCTGCCGCCGCCACCGGTGATGGACTACCTCGACCGCATCCTCCGCTTCGCCGCGGAAAAGGACTTCGGCGGGTGAGCGGCAAGAAGGCTCTCCGCGCCGCGACCTGGGACGCCATCCGTGTGGCCCGCGCCGGCCGCTTTCCGGGCATCCTCGGGCGCATCCCGAACTTCAAGGGCGCCGAGGCGGCGGCCGAGCGGCTCGCGGGCACCTCGGCCTGGACGGCGGCCGGGGTGCTCAAGATCAACCCCGACTCCCCTCAGCGCCCCGTGCGCGCCCGGGCGCTCCGTGAGGGCAAGGTGCTGGTGTTGCCGGCGCCGAAGCTCGCGGAGGCCACCCCCTTCGTGCTGCTCGACCCGGCGGTCCTGCCGCCCGAGAAGCTGTGGGAGGCCTCCAGCATCAAGGGAGCCTTCGCGCTCGGCCGGCCCGTGGGGCTCGACGAGGTTCCGAAGCTCGACCTCATCGTGACCGGCTGCGTCGCGGTCAGCCGCGATGGGGCGCGCCTCGGGAAGGGCGGCGGCTACTCCGACCTCGAGTACGCCCTGCTGCGGCAGGTCGGACGCGTCGGCCCCGACACGGTCATCTGCTCGACCGTGCACACCGTCCAGCTGCTCGAGGCCGGCGGGGTGCCGATGGCCGCCCACGACATCTCCCTGGACCTCGTGGTCACCCCCGACGAGGTGGTGTGGACCCAGCGCACCTGGGAGCGGCCGGCCGGCATCGCGTGGGACCTGCTGCCGGACGCCAAGGTCGCGGCGATCCCCGTGCTGCAGGAGCTACGCCCCTGAGAGCAGGCCCAGCAGCTCGTCCGGCCCGAGGGTGGCGGTGGTGTCGGTGCCGTTGAGCAGGGCCTCGGCGAGCTCGCGCTTCTCGGTCTGCAGCTCCACGATGGACTGCTCCACCGTGTCGGTGGTCACGAAGCGGTACACCGTCACCGCCTCGGTCTGGCCGATGCGGTGGGTGCGGTCGGTGGCCTGGTCCTCGACCGCCGGGTTCCACCACGGGTCGAGGTGCAGCACGTAGGTGGCGGCGGTCAGGTTGAGCCCGGTGCCGCCGGCCTTCAAGGAGATCAGGAAGGCGTCGCCGTCGCCGCCCTGGAAGGCATCGACCTCGTCCTGGCGCTTCGCCGCCGGGGTGGATCCGTCGAGGTAGCGGTAGCGCACACCGGCCTGGTCGAGGGCTTCGCGGAGCAGGCTCAGGTGCCCCACGAACTGGCTGAAGATCAGGGCGCGGTGGCCTTCGTCGCGCAGGGTCTCCAGGCGCTCGAGCACGGCTTCGAGCTTCGAGCTCGGCACCGCGGACTCGGGCAGCACGAGGCGCGGGTGGCAGGCGAGCTGCCGCAGCCGCGTGAGCGCCTGGAGCGCCGAGAACCGCCAGCCGGGCTCGTCGCGGTTGGTCAGGCTCTCCAGGGCCGCCAGCCGCACGCGGTCGTAGAGCTGCTTCTCCGCCTTCGAGGCTTCGACCTGCACCACGATCTCGGTGCGCTCGGGCAGCTCCTGGGCCACCTCGCGCTTCAGGCGCCGGAGCACGAAGGGTCGGATGAGCCCGGCCAAGGCCTCGCGCGGCTCGCGCGCGGAGTCGGCCTCGATGGGCTTCACGAAGCGCTCCCGGAACCACTCGGCCGAGCCCAGCAGGCCGGGGGTGAGCACCCGGAAGAGGCTCCAGAGCTCCGCCACGCGGTTCTCCACCGGGGTGCCTGTGAGCGCGAGCTTGAAGGGCGCCTCCAGGTCGCGGCAGGCCCGGGCGCGCTTGGTGGACGGGTTCTTGATCGCCTGGGCTTCGTCGAGCACCAGGGTGTTCCAGGCGAGCGCCGCCAGCTTCTCGTCGCGCACGAGCAGCTCGTAGCTGGTGACGAACACCACGTTGGGGCCGGCCTTCTCGAGCAGGTGGGCGCGGCGCTGCCCGCGGTAGGCCACGACCTCGAGGCTGGGGGCGAAGCGCTCGGTCTCCCGGACCCAGTTGAAGCCCACCGAGGTGGGCGCGACCACGAGGGCCGGGCCTTCGGGGGCGCGTCGCAGCAACACGGCGAGCGCCTGCACGGTCTTTCCGAGCCCCATGTCGTCGGCGAGGCAGGCCCCGGGCGACCAGTGCGCCAGGCGCGCGAGCCAGCGGAAGCCTTCGAGCTGGTAGGGCCGGAGCTCGGCGTTCAGGCCTCCGGGCAGCTCGGGGTCGAGGGTGGCCGCCTCGCGGAGGCGCTCGGCGGACACGGTCCACGCCTCGGGGGCCTCGACCTCGATGCCTTCTTCGGCGAGCGCGTCGAGCAGGGGGGCGGCGAGCACGGGCAGCTCCAGCTCGCTCCGCCGCTTCCGCGCGGTCATGGCCAGCTGCTCGAGCGCCTTGCGGAACGGCTCTTCCAGGCGCACGAAGCCCGAGTCGCCCGCCTGCACGAAGCGGCGCCCGTCGCGCACGGCCTCCAACAGCGCACCCACGGGCACGCTCAGGCCGTCGACCAGGAGCTCGCCTTCCAGGCCGAACCAGTCCTTGCGCTGGGCGATGCGCAGGTCGAGCCCGCTGGCTTCACCCTGGGCGACGCGCAGCGCCTGCCGGGCCCAGGCCACCTCGACGTCCAGCGCCGAGAGCGACTCGATCAGGCCGAGCACCCGCTCCGGGTCGGCGATCTCCCAGTTCCAGGTGTCGTCGTCGAGGTCGAGAGGAGCGAGCGCCTGCCGCACGAAGGCCGCTTCGGTGGCGTGGTCGCGCTCGACCCACACCCGCTCGCCTTCCACGAGGCCGTACTGTTCGTTCGCGCCTTCGCCCGGCACCACGAAGGGCTGGCCGGGCAGGAGCCGGAGCCGGGCGCGGAGCTGCAGGGCGGGACCGGGCACGACCTCGGCCCGCACGAGCACCTGGGCATCGAGCTCCACCTCGCGGCCACGGAGGGACGGGCTGAGCTCGGCGCGGGTGACCTGCTGCAGCCGGGGCACCCGCTCCAGCAGGAGCGCGGCCGCCTCCTCGGGGAAGGCGCCGCCGCGACGGCGGAGGAGCTCCATGAGCGCCCGCTCTCGGGGGCTCACCTCGATCACCGCCACCAGCCGTGGGTCGATGTCGATGGCGAGGCCGCCGTGCGCGTTGTCGAGCGCTTCCTCGAGCGCTTCAGCGTCGAGCGGGGTGCCGTCGAGGGCCACCTCCAGCCTCACGCCCTCGCCGAGCGGAGAGCAGCGGAACGCAAGGCGGCGCAGGGCGACCCGGCTGGGCTCGGACTCGCCGTCGACCAGCACGCGGGGGTGGCCCACGAGGGCACGGATGGCTCGGTGGGTGGCTTCGGTGGACCCCGCGGCCAGGAGCGCGAGCGCTTCGTGGTCCGGGGCGGTGGTCAGCTCCGAGAGGCGGGCCTTCTCCATGCCGAGCTTCCAGACCCGCAGCCCGCGCTTGGTCTTGTAGGGCCGGGTCAGCACCGGCTCCAGCGAGGGGCCCGCGTAGGTGTCGGTGAGGCTCCAGCCGAACTGGCGCCCCTTCTCGTCGCGGGCGTCGCCGGGGCGGAGCACGTGATCGAGCTGCTGGAGGGTGAGCTCCCAGGCCGGCACGCTCAGCAGGTCGGCCACCTCCTCGCGGAGCGAGGTGGTGCCCACCAGGAGCTCGAGCACCGCGTCGACCGCGCGCAACGCCGTGGTGCAGTCGGGGTTCGGGGTCTCCGAGCAGCTGCAGGTGGCCGCGACCGTGCCGCGCAGCGTGACGCGCACGCTGGCGTCGCCGTGGGAGCGGCCCAGGCAGGGCAGTGGCTCGGAGTAGACCAGCGCTTCGCTCTCGCGGTCCAGGGTGAGCCGGGGCTTGCGCGGTCCCACGCAGGGGAGCGCCCGATCCCGCAGCTGCTCCCGCAGGGCCAACAGCTCGGTCTGCGCCTCGGCCACCGACGCTTCGTCGGCGCGGGTGCGCCAGACCGGCAGGCGCTTGGCCTCCCACGCAAGGGCGTCGCGCCGGCACTCGGCGCGGCCGTTCAGGAAGCCGATCACGCCCCGGCGGGTGTGGGCGGCCCAGGCCTCCTGGCTGTCGAGCACGGCGCGGAGGGGCAGGTGCTCCTGGCGGTAGAACCAGCCCTGCCCGGCCTGGCGCACCGCCAGCAGGGGGACGTCGAGCCAGTCCTCCACCTTGTGCTTCTTCGCCCAGGCCTCCACGACCTCGGTCTTGGCGGCGGCCCCCAGGGTCTCGGTCTGGGTGCGGGCTGCGCCCCCGGAGCCGGTGACGCTGGCGATCAGCGCGGCGGCGGCGTGCTTACAGCGGCCGTCGTAGCCCACCGGGCACGAACAGCGACCGCGGCGGGGCACGCCCTGGCCGTCGATCGCCAGCTCCACCCGGTAGGGCGTGGAGGCATTTCCCTGGACCGCCGCGGTCAACAGACCCTCGTCGACCTGCACGTCGCTGACGGCGCCCTTGCGGGCGTAGATCAGGCCACGCTGCCAGGAGCGGGGACCGAAGACGTGCTGAGCACGGGAGAGCGACAAGGACATCCCGTCGCCCTATCCCGAACGCGACCCCCCTACACCACCAGAATGGCGGTGTGCACCGGCCGGATCCTGGCGGGACCGCCACCACCGGCCACCACCTCGGTGCTGGGGAGGTCCACGACCTCGCCTTCGACGACCATGCGCTTGCTGCTGCCGCCGTCGAGGTTCATCGCCCGGTCGCAGCCGAGCAGGGTGAGCAGGTCGGCGGTTCCGCGCAGCGTCATGCCCGGCGCGTCCCAGACGTTGCGCCCGTCGACCGCCACGAACACGAGCGCGCCGTCGGGCCGTGCGCCGACCGCCATGCGCGGGAGCAGGTTCTGGTCGTAGGTCTCGTCCTGGCTGAAGGTGACCGGCGGGGCGCTGCCCGCGAACTGCTCGGCGGCAAGGGAGAGCGCGTCGGGGCCGAGCAGGGTGGGGCCTCCCGAGAGCGCCGCCGCGATCGGTTCCGGTGGGGTCCAGCGCACGGTCTCGGACGCCGAGAGCTCGCCGGTGAGCACGCAGCCGGCCAGCGGGATCGCACGGCCGTGCCCGACCACCCGGTGACCGACCACCTGGAGGCCGTCCCGCGGCGCCCGGTCCCCCGCCGCCCGGTTCCACGCGACCAGGCCGCTGGCCGGCGCGTTGACCCGTACGACGGGCACGCCGTTGACCCGCCAGCCGCGCAGGCCGTGCCGCTCGAGGCCCGGCCGCTCCCGCTGCACGAGGGCGGAGCGGGTGAAGATCGGCGGGTTGAGCACCACGCCGTCCTGCACCAGGAGCCCGACCGGGTCGCCGCGCTCCGACGGCGGTGCGATGTCGTGCTCGCTGTAGAGGAAGAAGCCGCCGCTCGTGCCCGCCAGGGCGCCCTCGTCGGCGACCACCTTCGCCAGGCCCCCGCGCCCGCGAGCGTCCACGGTGCGCAGGCGCCTGCCGAGCACGGTCAACACGTTCACGTGCACCGGTCCGGCCGCGGTGTGACCGGCCACGCGGCGGTGGTGCAGCCCTGGCGCCAGCCGTCGGTGCTCGCTGTTGGCGACCAGCTCGGCCAGCGGAGGTCCACCCGCGTCGCGGTGGAGCAGGAGCGCCGCCTGGCTGTAGTAGAAGTCCACCGCCGCCCGCACCCGCAGGGCGCGCGGACCGGGCTCCTCGAGCATCTGGGACACACGGCCCACCAGCCCGACGTGCAGGACGCGGCTGGCCTCGCCGTCGATGCTGGCGAGCAGCTCCACCACGCTGCGGTAGCGGCGCTCGAACATCGCGGCCTGGCCCGCGTCGACCTCGTCGCTGAGCACCGCCGCGATGGGCGGATCGGTCAGTCTGCGCTCGATGGTTCGGAGGGACGCCTCGGCGCCGTGACGGGGCGGTCCGCCGAAGGCCAGCAGCACCCGGAGCCAGCCCGGGTCGAGTCCCGCGGCCCGTCCGTGGGCCAGGGCAGCGCGCAGCCAGGAGTCGTCCATCGTGCAGCAGGCTACCTTCCCGGCATGATCCCCGTGCTCCTCGCTTGCTCGACCCCCGTCCAGGAGACCGCCGCGCCGGCGGCCACCGACTCCGCGCCGCCCCCCACGGTCACGGTGCGTCCCTGGATCGGCGTGGCGGATCCCGGTGCGGTGCGCCTGCGCGTGGAGACCGTCGAAGACATCCCGGTCACCGTCACCCTCTCCGATGGCCGCGCCTTCACGGCGGAGAGCACGGTGCGCACCGTGGACTACGCCTGGCCCGACGAGGACAACTCGCTGGAGCTCGAGCACCACGACCGCTCCGGCCAGCACGTGGTGCACGAGGTCCTGCTCGACGAGCTGTCCGAGGGCGTGGACTACACCTGGGAGGCGTCGGTGGGCGGGCTGCCCTACAGCGGCAGCTTCGCGCTCCCGGCGCCGGGCGATACCTTCCGGCTGGCCTTCGTGGGCGACACGATGATGCCGGCCCAGGAAGACGTGCTGGTGCAGGCGGCGGCCTTCGAGGCCGATCTCTTCCTGCACGGCGGCGACCTGCAGTACCAGTCCCTGCCCGGCGACACCTGGGGCGGCACCTTCCACGACCTCCGCCACGTGGCCGAGCGCGCTCCGATCCACGTGGCCCTGGGCAACCACGAGGACGAGGACTTCGACGAGATGAACCAGCGCACCCTGCCGCTTCTGGGCGGGCAGGGGGAAGGCGGCGACCGCTGGCACGCCTTCAGCTACGGCGGCGTTCGCGTGATCGCGCTGAGCACCGAGGACACCCTGAACGAAGAGGGGGCCGAGCAGCTCGTGTGGCTCGAGGCCGAGCTCGCGGCGGCCGGCGACGACATCGTGGTGTTCTTCCACAAGCCGATCTACACGCTCGCCAACCACGCCCCCCGCGACGACATCCGGGCCAAGCTCCACCCGCTCTTCGTGGAGCACGGCGTGGACCTGGTGCTGCAGGGCCACAACCACGGCTACGAGCGCTTCCTGGTCGACGGCATCCCGTACGTGATGGACGGCGGCGGCGGCGCGGCGATCTACGACATGAACAGCCAGGTGAAGGAGCGGCCCGACGAGGCGCCGCTGCGCCAGTTCGTCGAGGGCAGCTACGGGGTGTCGCTGATCACGATCGCGGCCGGCGGCGAGCTGTCGCTCACGCGCGTGAACCGGGACGGGGACACGGTGGAGTCGGCCCGGCTGCGGTAGCTACCGCTGGCCGCGGGCCGGACTGCCCCGCCGAACGCCCGCAGGGCCCGAGAGGCGGGAGCGTGCGGGCTGCGCGTGGAGGGCGCGGTGGGGGTTCAGCGTGCCCATCGGGCACGCGTAAGGGGGCCCATCGAGGGGCCCCCTTTCAGAGGGGAGACTGCCCCGCCGAACGCCCGCAGGGCCCGAGAGGCGGGAGCGTGCGGGCTGCGCGTGGAGGGCGGGGTGGGGGTTCAGCGTGCCCATCGGGCACGCGTAAGGGGGCCCATCGAGGGGCCCCCTTTCAGAGGGGAGACTGCCCCGCCGAACGCCCGCAGGGCCAGAGAGGCGGGAGCGTGCGGGCTGCGCGTGCAGCGCAGTCCGCACGCTAAGGCTGCACGCCTCCGGTGGTCATCTCGGTGGCGAGGTGGTTCGACGTGGTGTCGATCGCGTTCTGGATGACCTCGGGGAAGGTGGCCATCGAGGCGAAGATCGTGAGGCTGACCACGCTGGCCGTGAGCACGTACTCGGTGATGCTCTGTCCGCGGCGACGACGGCGACGCATGGCGACCTCGGTCTGGGATAGGCACCCAGTGTACCGCGCTGAACCAGCCACGGGCGGGAGGATCACGTGCCAGGGGATTGCAGCCTGATTTCGGCGGGTCACCCAGCGAGCCGATCGCTCTCGGGCCCCCACGCAGACCACCGGGTGAGCGGCACGCCGCCCGAGCAGGACGACACGACATGATGCTGATGCTGGCGACCGCCTTCGCCGCCGACTGGTCGACCACCCTGGAGCAGGCCGTGCCCGCCGTGGTGAGCCTGCAGGTCGCCGTGCCCCGGAACTTCGACACCGAGGGGGCGAGTGCGGTGCAGGGCACCGGCTTCGTGGTCGACGCCGAGCGCGGGCTGCTCCTCACCAACCGGCACCTGGTGCACCCCGGCCCCGTGGTGGCCGAGGCGATCTTCCAGAACCACGAGGAGGTCGAGCTCGAGGCCGTCTACCGCGACCCCGTGCACGACTTCGGCTTCTTCCGCTTCGACCCCGAAGCCGTCCGCCACATGGACCTCGTCGAGCTGCCCCTCGCACCCGAGACGGCGCGGGTCGGGGCCGAGATCCGCATCGTCGGCAACGACGCCGGCGAGAAGCTCTCCATCCTCGACGCCACCCTCGCCCGGCTCGACCGGAACGCCCCCAACTACGGCCGCGGCGGCTACGGCGACTTCAACACCTTCTACCTGCAGGCCGCCTCCAACACCTCGGGGGGCTCGTCCGGCAGCCCGGTCATCGACGTCGAGGGGCGCGTGGTGGCGCTGAACGCCGGCGGCGCCACCATGGCCGCCAGCGCCTTCTACCTGCCGCTCGACCGGGTGGTGCGCGCCCTGGAAGAGGTGCAGGCCGGCCGACCGGTCCGCCGAGGCACCCTGCAGACCCGCTTCTGGTACGAGCCCTACGACGAGCTCCGGCGGCTCGGCCTGAGCGAAGCGACCGAGGCCGAGGCGCGGGCGTTCTCGACCGGCACGGGCCTGCTCGTGACCGACCTCGTGGTGCCGGGTGGCCCAGCCGATGGGCTGTTGGAGCCCGGCGACGTGGTGTTGCGGATCGACGGCCAGCCCGTCGATGGGTTCGTGGCCCTGGAGTCCAGGCTCGACGACGCGGTGGGGGAGGCCGTGACCCTGGAGGTCGAGCGAGGCGGCGAGCGCCTGACGCTCACGCCGACCGTGGGGGACCTGCACGCCATCACCCCCGACCGCTACCTCGAGCTCGGCGGTGGGCTGGTCCATGAGCTGAGCTACCAGAAGGCTCGGCACTACGGCGTGCCCGTGGGCGGCCTCATGCTGGCCGCGAACGGCTACAGCTTCTACACCGCCGGCGTGCCCGAAGACGCGGTGCTCGACGAGCTCGACGGGGTGGCCCTGGGCACCCTCGACGACCTGGTCGGCGCCGTGGCCGCGCTACCCGAGGGCGCCCGCGTGCCGGTGCGCTTCCACACCCTCGACGATCCGGCCGCCATCCGCACCGCGGTGTTGCGGATCGACCGCACCTGGTTCCCCCTCCAGGTGTGCACCCAGGCGGGCGGGGACTGGCCCTGCGAGGACGTCCGGCAGCCAGCCCAGCCGCGCGAGACGGCGGCGCGGGGCACCACCCCGGCCCCGGAAGGCGCGCGGGCGGCCCGCAGGCTGGCGTCCTCCCTGGTCGCGGTGGGCTTCACGGTGCCGTACCGGACCGAGGGCGTGCCCGGGTCGAGCTACCTCGGAGCGGGCCTGGTGATCGACGCCGAGCAGGGGCTCGTGCTGGTCGACCGCGACACGGTGCCCGTGAACCTGGGCGACGTCACGGTCACCTTCGGCGGTGCGGTGCGCGTGCCCGGCACGGTGGCCTGGCTGCACCCCACCCACAACCTGGCCGTGGTCCGCTACGACCCGGCGCTCCTGGGCGACACCGAGGTCACCGCCGTCACCTTCCGCCACAAGGCGCTCGAGGTGGGCGACACGGTCTGGCAGGTCGGGCTCGCGCGCGACCATCAGGTGCGCGCGGTCCGCACCACGATCCGGACGGTGGAGGCCTTCGAGAGCGGGCTCGCCGACCCCCCTCAGTTCACCGACGGCAACCTGGAGGTGATCGACATCCACGACGCCGCGCCGTCCCTCGGCGGGGCGCTCACCGACCGCAGGGGACGGGTGCTGGCCACCTGGGCGAGCTTCGCGGCCCACGACGGGGGCGAGCGCGTGGCCTGGTTCCAGGGCATGCACGCGGACCTCGTGCGACCGGTGGTGGAGGCCTTCCGAGCCGGCGGAGCGCCCGAGGTGTACGGCCTCGGCGCCGAGCTGGTGCCGATCACCCTGGCCGAGGCGCGGGACCGGGGCCTGGACGAGCGCTGGGCGCGTCGCCTGGAGGCGCACGACGACCGGCGGCAGGTGCTGACCGTGGTGCGCGTGGCGGCCGGTTCACCGGCGTCGGAGGTGCTGCGCAGCGGCGACATGGTCGTGGCGCTCGGTGGCGAAGCGGTCACCCGCGCCAGCGAGATCGAGCGCCACCTCCAGTTCCTCCCCTTCGTCCGGCTGACGGTGGCGCGGGGGAGTGCCGTGCGCCAGGTCACCCTGACCGGCTGGGCGATGCCCGGCGACGGCGTGAACCACATCGCGAGCTGGGCGGGCATGTTGCTGCACGATCCCCACCTGGAGGTGGCGACCCAGCGGGGCCTCGCCCCCGTGGGCGTGTACGTCACCTGGTACTGGTACGGGAGCCCGGCCCACCGCTACGGGGTGCGCGCGACCCGTCGCATCCTCGAGGTCAACGGCCAGCCCACGCCGGACCTCGACACCTTCCTCGCGTCGGTGGCCGCGATGTCCGACCGGGAGGCCGTGCGGCTCAAGACGGTGGGGCTCGACGGCACCGAGCGCATGGAGACCCTCAAGCTGGACCTCCGCTACTGGCCCACGTGGGAAGCGCGGCGGGAGGACGGGGTGTGGTCGCGCGAGGAGCTGTAGTCAGAGCGACCCGCTCGCCTGCTCGGCCACCCAGGCTTCCACCTCCTCCCGCAACACCGGCAGGCTCACGGCTCCGCCTCCGAGCACCCGATCGTGGAAGGCCCGCAGGTCGAAGCCCTCGCCCAGCGCGGCCTCGGCTTCTGCCCGAAGCTCTTCGATCCAGAGCCGGCCCGTCATGTAGGCCAAGGCCTGACCTGGCCAGCTGATGTACCGGTCGACCTCGTTGTCGATGTTGTTCAGCGCCAGGGGGGTCTGGCTCGCCAGGAAGTCCTTCGCCTCCTCCCGCGTCCAGCCGCGGGCGTGCACGCCGGTGTCCACCACCAGCCGCGCGGCCCGCCAGGCGTCGAAGCTGTAGCGCCCGAGCTGATCCTCCAGGCCGGTGTAGAGGCCGAGCTCGTCGGCCAGCGACTCCGCGTACAGCGCCCAGCCCTCCACGAAGGCCGTGTGGCCGCCGTAGCGTCGGAAGGCCGGCAGGTCCCCGAGGGACTGCGCGAGCGCGATCTGGGTGTGGTGACCGGGGATCGCCTCGTGCCATGCGAGCGCTTCGGCCTCGAAGCGCGGGCGGGTCTCGGGGGCGTGCACGTTGATGAAGTACGTGCCGGGGCCCGAGCCGTCGCCCGGCGGCTGCCGGTAGTACGCCACGGTGGTGTACGGCGCCTCGAAGGCCGGAATCGGCTCCACCTCGCACGGCGTGTCCGGCACCACGCCGAGCACCTGGGGGAGCGCGGCCCCGGCGCGGGCCACGGCGTCGCGCGCAGTCTGCTCCACCTCCTCGGCCGTGGCGAAGCGCAGCTCCGGGTCGTCGCGCAGGCGGGCGAAGATCGCTTCGAGGTCGGTCTCGCCCCACAAGGTCTCGCCGAGCTCGCGGAAGCCGTCGTGGACGCGCTCCAGCTCGCGCAGGCCCGTCGCGTGGAGCTCGTCCGGGGTGAGCGGCAGGCCGGTGTACTCGCGGATGGCGAGCTCGTAGCAGCGCTCGCCCTCGGGCAGGCCCACGAGCCCGACCTCGGCGCCCGTGCGCCCGTGCGGCAGGATCTCGTCGCGCACCACGTTGCGGTACGCCGCCACCGCCTCGGGCAGCCCGGCCAGGGCCTCGAGGAAGGGCGCGGTGTCGGTGTGGTCGGGCAGCTGCGTCACCAGCGCCCAGTCCGCAAGCGGCAGGGCCAGCTCGCGGTCGAGCATCTCCACCACGCGTCGGAGGCTCTCGGCGTTGGCCACCAGGCCGTCGTCCCGCGCGCTCAGGAGGTCGGCCGCCGCCTGCTCGAAGCTGGCGGGCAGCGCCCGGTAGCGCGCCTGCAGGGCCGGCAGCGCGTCGACGGGGTGGGGACCCGGCAACCACGAGGCCCACGAGAGCGGGTTGTTCCGCGCCGACACGGCCCACTGCTCGTAGCGGCAGGCGTCCTTCGCGAGGTCGATGGCCAGCTCTTCGCGGAACAGCGCGACCGTGACCTGGTCGGCGCGGGTCGCCGGAGTGAGCGCCTCGGCGCGATCGAGCCAGGCCTGCTCCTGGGCGATCCAGCGCGTGCGGGCGACCGTCGAGCGGTCGGTGAGCCGGTCGTCGTAGCGGCCATCGCCCAGCCGGGTGGACCACTCCGGGTAGCGCGCCATCGTGGCCTCCCAGTGGTCGTGCAGCAGGCTGCGGAGGGCCGGGTCCTCGACCCCGGCGACGGCTTGGGCATGGAGCTCGGGCACGGGTGCCTCCTGGACCGGGGGCGCGTGGGCACAGGCGAGCAGGAACGCGACCACGGCCGACCTCGAAAAGGGAGGGCTAACCGCGCCGCTGGCGGAGCCGCGCCCACCAGCCGCTGGGCTCGGCGGCGGGCTCGGCGGGCGGCGGGTGCGCCATCAGCCAGTCCACCAGCTCGGGCGGAAAACCCCCACCGCGCGGCAGCGTGGCCTGGCTGTGGCCGACCTCGCCCCAGCGGTCCACCACGTACACCGTGGCCACGTCGGCGTCGGCGTGCCCGTGCAGCGCGAGCACGAGCAACCGTGCGACCTCGAGCTGCTCGGCGACCGCCTGCCAGCACCCGGGGTCGTCGTCGCAGGACGGGGTGAGTGGACCGATCCGCGCCGCCACTTGCTCGGTGGACAAGAGCGTGTAGCGGTCGCCGATCAAGCTCTCGAGATCGGCCAGGGTCTTGTGGCCGACCGACAGCGGGATCGCGGCGTTGTCGTCGAGGAGGACCGCCGCGGTCGGGGCCGCCAGCGCGGCCGCCAGCGTCAGTCCAGTAATGGCTCGAGCTCGAGCTCGAGCTCGGTCTCGAACTCCAGGCCGCTCGCCCGCCCGACCGCGAACACCACGCCGTCGGCGTCGATCACGAAGGTGGTGGGCAGGTCCTGCACCTGGTACCGCGTCGCGACCACGCGGTGGTGGTCGCGCAGGATGGGGAAGTCGAGGCGCAGGCTCTCCGCCCACCCCGAGAGCTCGGCGAAGTCGGTGCGGTCGATGTTGATGGCCAGGACCTGGAGGCCGTCGCGGTCGTAGCGCTTCTGCAGGCGGTCCAGGGCTTCGAGCCCGTCGGCGCCGCGGTTGCGGCTGAAGAAGTAGATCACCACGGCTTCGGCCGGGTGGCCGGCCAGCGGCCCCGTGAGGTCGGACAGGGCGACCCGACCGGAGCCCACCGCGTCCTTCGCGGCGCGCTCGTTCAGCGCGGGCAGGGAGAACAACAGCGCCGCATCGCCGACCGTGAGGTTGGCGGCCTGTGCGGGCGAGGCCAGCAAGGCGAAGGTGGTCAGGGACGTGAGCATGGGGGGTGTCCGACCCCGGACCGGCAGCCCGCCGGGGAAGGAAGGTTAGCACGTCAGGGCGGGGGCGGAGAGGTCGAGATGGAGCTGCCGAGCGGGATCCTGGCCCTGGCGCGCCGCGTGTCGGATGCCGGCGGGCGGCTCTACGTGGTGGGTGGCTGCGTGCGGGATCACGTGCTCGGACGGTCCAGCGGCGACATCGACGTGGAGGTGCACGGGCTGTCGTCGGACCGCGTCGCGGAGCTCATCCGGGCGAAGAAGACCGTCGGCAAGAGCTTCGGCGTGTACCGGTTCCGGCTCGGCCGGGACGCGATCGACGTGGCCCTGCCCCAGGTGGATGGCGAGGTCCGCCCGCACCTGGGCCTCGCGGAGGCGGCCCGGCGTCGGGACCTGCGCATCAACGCGCTGGCCTGGGACCCGCTCAGCGCCGAGGTGATCGACCCCCACGGTGGCCTGGACGACATCGCGTCCGGTCTCCTGCGCCACGTGGACGACCTGACCTTCAGCCAGGACCCGCTGCGCGCGCTGCGGGCCGTTCGGTTCTCGGTCACCCTCGGGCTGGGGTTGAGTCCGGAGCTGAAGGCCATCTGTGCCGCCCAGGATCTCCGGTCGGTCCCCATGGAGCGCCAGCGCCCGGAGCTGCACCGGATCTTCGGCTCCCCGGAACCCGGCCGCGGGCTCGCGCTCCTCAGGGAGCTGGGCCTTCTCGGCCACCTCCCTGGACTGGGAGATGGGCTCCCATCGGACACCCTCGATCGGATGTCGATGGCCCTCGACGACCAGATCGTCGGCGCATGGGCCCTGCTGCTGTGGCGTTCGTCGGGCGTGGGCTGGGTCGACACCCTGAACCTCGGCCGTCACCGCTCACGCAACATCCGAAAGGAGGCCGAGGCGCTCGCGGCGGTCCTCCACGACCCGCCCGCGCGGCTCGACGACGCCGCGCTCTGCCGGCTGGCCGAGACCGTGGTGGTCGAGGTCGCGTTGGGGCTCTTCGCGGCGACCGGCCGGGCGGATCCCGTGGCTCGGGACCGTGCCGAGGCGCTCGGGGTGCTGCGCGAGCCGCTCCCACAGCTGCTCGGCGGGAAACAGCTCCGCGCGGCGGGCGTGCCGCCAGGCCCGAGGATGGGTCAGCTGCTCACCGCCCTCCGCGAAGAACAGCTCGATCGCCGCGTGCTCGACCAGCCTGCCGCGCTCACCTGGCTCGCGAAGCAGGACGCGTAGGCGGCTGTGCCGCGTAGGCGTCCGGCGGCACCGCCCCGCCGAACGCCCGCAGATGCCAGAGAGGCCGGAGCCTGCGGGCTGCGCGTGGAGCGCAGAGCGTGCGATAGGCGGCCTTCTCCTGGGCCACGTTGCGCCGTCGCCGGTTCACCGGCTCAGCGCCCGGAGCATCGCGCCGACCCGACGGAGCTTGCACAGCGTGTCGTCGGCGCCCTCCAGCTGCGGGAGCAGCGCCAGGACCGCCGCCGCCTCGGCTGCGGAGCCGAGCGCGATGCGGAAGTGGCGCTTGCCCATCTTCTCCCTCCGGTTGGGCAGGCCCTCCGCGAGGTTGAGCACCACCGAGTCGGTTGCACGGAGACCTTGGTCGCGGAGGTGGGCGCGTCCCGCGGGAAAGCGCGCGGAGGCGAACCAGCGGTTGACCTCGACGGCGAGGCGGAAGACGTCGAGCTGCTCGTGGTCGAAGAGGTAGGCGGGCATGGTCGCTCCGTGGAGGACCGCTCGGGTGGGTTCGAGGAGGGCGGTCCTCGCCCCCGGCGGGCCGCCCCCGCAGGGCCCGCCCGAGTGGTCCGGGGGATGCGAGATCGCCCTCGCAGCTCGAGTCCGAGCTCGACCCCAGCCGAGCTCGAGTCTCGAGTCTCGCGTCTCGAGTCCGACCTCGAGTTCGACCTCGACCCCAGCCCGAGCTCGAGTTTCGAGTTTCGAGTTTCGAGTTTCGAGTTTCGAGTTTCGAGTTTCCCCCTGTGTCAGCGTAGTTGCCGCCCGTTCTGCACCACCAACCCACCGGGGGCGACGTGGAGAACCACATGTGGCCCATAGAACTACGTGAACACTGCGTGCAGCGGCTCCTGGGGCCGTCA